>Ga0209257_1002902_pt1 | contig 15869 bp, 14 predicted proteins | sample AraplaCvi_mCL_r2_FD_184277 | JGI IMG/M metagenome (GOLD analysis project Ga0209257, IMG submission 184277) | Arabidopsis root microbial communities from North Carolina, USA - plate scrape MF_Cvi_mCL_r2 (SPAdes) (version 2) | ecosystem: Host-associated > Plants > Roots > Endosphere | place: USA...
GTGTTGCCGGACTTGACGGTCTCAAAGGCATAGTAGTTCTGGATGGGCAGGTTGTTGTTGTTGAACGCGAAGGGGCCGCGCACCGACTTCACTTCGCCACCCGCGGCCTTGACGGCGGCGGCCAGGGCCTTGTTGTCGCCGGGCTTGGCCTTGGCCAGCGCGATGTTCAGCACCTGGGCCGCATCGTAGGCGGTGGCGGCGTATTCGCTGGGCGTGCGCTTGTACTTCGCCTCAAACGCGGCGACGAATTTCCTGTTCTCAGGCGTGTCCAGCGCCGCGTCCCACATGGCGCCGCTGACGCTGCCCACGGCCGCGTCGCGCAGGGCCGGCAAGGTCGTGCCGTCAACGGTGAAGACCGAGTACAGCGGGATCGACTTCATGAGGCCGGCCTGCGCCATCTGCTTGACGAAGTTCACGCCCATGCCGCCGGGATAGAACACAAAGACCGCATCGGGCTTGGCCGCCTGCAGCTGGGCGAGTTCGGCTGCGTAGTCGGGCTGGTTGACCTGGGTGTAGACCTCGTCGACGACCTGGCCCTTGAAGTAGCGCTTGAAGCCGGCCATCATGTCCTTGCCGGCCTGGTAGTTCGGCGCCATCAGGTAGACCTTCTTCACGCCCTTGTCCTGTGCGAACTTGCCCATGGCTTCGGCGGCGCCGTCGTTCTGCCAGGCTGTGGAGAACACATTGGCCTTGCAGCCGGCGCCGGCCACCGGCGACGGGCCGGCATTGGTGGCGATGGCCACGGTGCCGGACTCGGCAATGCGCGGCATGCTGGCCATCAAGACATTTGAAAAACTCAAGCCGACGATGGCGTCGACCTTATCCTTGTCGATGAACTTGCGCACGATCTGGCCGCCGATTTCCGGCTTGAGCTGGTCGTCTTCCCTCAACACGGTCGCCGGCTGCCCGCCCAGCTTGCCGCCGAGTTGCTCAAGTGCGAGCATGAAACCGTCGACCTGGTCCTGGCCCACCACGGCCACGGGACCGGACAGCGGCGCCATAAAGCCGATGGTGGCGGCGAAGGCGTTGGTGCAGCTCACCGCGGCGGCGGCGAGGACGGTGGCGGCAAAGGTGCCGCGGCGCAGGGAGGTCGTGGTGCTGGTCATGGTTTCGTCTCGGTAGTAATAAGAGGTGCAAGCAGGATTGCCGGGGCACAAAGGGTCAAACAATGAAATCGTTGGCGCATCGCACCCTCAGTAGCGTGATACGCGTGACGGGTTTACTCGCGCAACTGCAGGTACACGCGGCCGCCTTCGATGCGGACCGGGTAGCTGCGAAGACCCTGCGTAACAGGCGCGCAGCTGGCGCGGCCGTCGCGCACGTCGAACTTGCCCTGGTGCAGCGGGCACTCAATTTCGAAACCATCGAGGAAGCCATCGCACAGGCGCGCATGGCCGTGAGTGCAGATGTTGTCGGTGGCGTAAACGCTGCCTTCGACTTTGTAGAGGGCGATGTCGCGCCCGGCGACCTGCAGCCCGATGACGTCGTCCTCGGGAACGCCGTCTTCGGCGGCGGCATCAATCCATTCGGTGAGGGTGTCGCTCATGGTGGTGTTGTCCGTAAATCGTTGGGGAGAAAAGCGGATTCAGATCGGGTAAATGATGGAGTTCGGGATCATTTCGCTGTCGTACACGCAATGGCGCGACGCGAACCTGAGCCCTTCGGGTGTGCGCACGACGACGTCCAGGTAGCGGCCGACGTTGAACACGGTCGACTCCTGCGACAGCTTGGTGCGGAACACCGCGTAGTTCGCCTCCACCTCGAAGCGGCCGGCTTCGGCCTTGTGCACCAGCGGCGCACCGACGACGTGGCGCTGGTAATAAGGATCGTGGAACAGGGTCTCGCGGATGCCGTACACGCGGTCTTTCAGCATGCCCTTGCTTTCGAAGAGCAGCGTGGCCAGTGGAAAGCCGCGTTCATGGTTCTCGCGCGGGATGAGTTTGTAGACGCAGTCTTCGACGAAGAATTCGGGCCAGAGGTCCCAATTGCCGGAGTCGACGGCCTGCGCATACGCGGCATAGAACTGCGACAGCGCCAGGTAGTCGGCAAAGCTGATGTTGACGGGGGCCGTGTTCATGGGGGTACTGCTATCGGCGCTCATGCCTCAGCCTCCATCACATTGCGCCAGTATTCGTACATGCCGCGTATCAGCGTTTCGGTGACCATGTGGTCGGTGTCCTCGGCCGTGCGTCCGCCCAGTTCAGCCAGCGTGCGGTGCGAGGGCTTCTGCTCAAAGCCCATTTGCGACAACTCGATCACCTCGCCGTCGTCGGCCGAGACAAATCCGGCCGGGCCGAACAGGTTGGCCTGGCGCAGTCGGCGCTGCGTCATCTCTTCGGTGTCGTCCTCGAAGCCGAAGTGCGTCCAGACGAAATCAAAGGAGCCGTGGCCGTCAGGCTGGATATGGCGCGTCGAGACGCTGTTGACCTGCTGCTGGAGGATGACACTTGGGAACAGCGTCATCATCACGGCGGTAGGGCCCTTCCACCAGGGCTCGGGCACGATGTCGAGGAAACGCGGGTCGTTCAGCTCCATGCTTTCCTTGAAGCTGGACACCTGTGTGACCTGGTCGGCCTTTCCGGACTGGCCGCGCGTTGAAATCATCGCGGCATGGCGGTGTTTGGCATCCATCTTCAGCTCGCTCTTGTTGTCGGCGCGCCAGAGGCCGAAGGTGACGAACCAGGTGTGAAGCAGGCCCGGGTGGTAGGGGTCCTTGATGTTTTCCTGCATCAGCTTCCAGTTGCCGGGGATGCGCTGGCGGTTGTAGCCAAGAATCCTGAGCTTGCGTCCGTCAAAGAGGCGGTCGAAGTAGCCGAGGATGACGGGGCCGAGGAAGTCCTCGAAAGATTCGATGGTGTGGTCGAAGCTGGCGAAGACAACGCCGCCGCGCGTGGCGACCTTGAGCTTGTTCAGGCCGTGGTCGGTAGTCTTGAAGTCGGCCGGCATGCCGCCGTTGACCTTGCCGTCCTGCTTGACGCCGCGGCGGAAAGGCACGCCCTGCAGGTCACCTTTGAGCGTGTAGCTCCACTGGTGGTAGGGGCAGACGAACTCCTTCTTGTTGCCGTGCCGCTCGCGGCAGAACTGCATGCCGCGATGGGCGCACACGTTCTCGACCACGCTGATGCCGCCGTCCGCGTCGCGCACCATGATGACCGAGCGCTCGCCCACCACCGTGCGCTTGAAGTCCCCCGCGTTGGGGATCTCTGCCTCAAGCCCCACGTAGTTCCAGTGCTTGTTGTAGAAGAGGCGCTCAAGCTCTTTTTTGTGCTGATCTGCATCCGTGTAGGCCATGAAGGGAATCCGGCTTGTGCCCTCGGACTCCCATTGCAGCTTGATGGGGAACGCGCGGGGATTCGCCGGCACGGTGGCGGTGCCGGGGGTTTGCGTGTCGTTTGCTGTCGTCATCGCAGATCTCCTGTTTTTCTTAAAAAGGCCGGCCGGGACCTCAGGCCCGCACGGTCACCTTGATGCCGGCCAGGCCGGCGATGTCGCCCTGCATCACGTCACCGGCGACAACCGCGTTCACGCCCTCGGGCGTGCCGGTCATGATCAGGTCGCCCGGCTCCAGGGTTTCGTATTCGCTGAGGTAGGCAATGCACTCGGAAACCGACCAGATCAGCTTGGCCACGTCGGACGACTGGCGTGGGCCGCCGTTGACGGTGACGCTGATGGCGCCTTCGCTCACATGGCCGACCTCCGCCACGCGGGCGATCGCACCGACCGGCGCCGACAGGGCAAAGGACTTTCCAAACTCCCAGGGCCGGCCCTTGTCGCGCGCATCGAGCTGCAGGTCGCGGCGCGTCATGTCCAGGCCGGTGGCGTAGCCGTACACATGGCTCAGCGCATCGCCCACGGCGATGTCCTTGCCGCCCTTGCCGATGGCCACAACGAGCTCGATCTCATGGTGGAAGTTGGTCGTCTTGGGTGGGTAGGGAATGCTCACGGGCGCCGACGCATCGACGGCCGCGTTGGCCGGTTTCATGAAAAAGAAGGGCGGGTCGCGGTCGGGGTCCTTGCCCATCTCACGGGCATGGGCGGCGTAGTTGCGGCCCACGCAGAAAATCCGGTTGACCGGGAAACGTTCGGTGATGCCCGCTACGGTGAGCGAGGTGACGGCGGCGGGAGCGATGGCGTAGTTCATGGCTTGGAAATTTTTGGGTTGCTGAAAATCTGAGACTCAAGGAATCAGGCGCGGCGTTCGCGCCACAGGCCCAGGGCCTGCTGCACGGGACGGTCGGAGTAGCTGAACAGCACCGTCTCCGGGCCTGCGCGGAACTGCAGGCTGTGCCAGGAAGGCACGACCATCACGTCGTTTTCCTGCAGCTTGAAGCTGCGCCCCTCGACACTCGCCTCCGCACTGCCGGCCAGGCAGACGTAGACCGTGCCGTCGGTGCAGCGGTAGGGACGGGTCTCGAAACCCGCGGGAATGAGTTGCGAGAACGCCGCCATGGTCGGCATGGGCGAGCGGCCGGTGGCGGGATTGACATAGCGCTGCTTGTGGCCGAAGTGCGGATCAGGTTTGCCGCCGGCAATCGCCTTGAGCGAGGCGATGGTGCGCGCCCAGGGATAGACAAACACTTTGGTCGGCTCGGCCGGCTGCTGGTAGAAATCGACAGGAACCATGTTGGCACCATAGCGCGCCAGCGCATCGCCTTCCGGCCGGCTGACAGCCTGGTACTCGCTTTCGCTCTTTTCGGCAAAGCCTGCGTCCAGGAAACGCACCAGGGGAATGTCCAGCCCGTCCAGCCACACCACCGGCTCGCTGCCGAGGTTGCCGTGGTCGTGCCAGGTCCACGCCGGGGTGATGATGAAGTCGCCGCGGCGCATGGTGGTGCGCTCGCCGTCCACGGCGGTGTAAGCGCCCTCGCCGTCCAGCACCAGGCGCAACGCGGTCTGGGTGTGGCGGTGCGCCGGCGCAACCTCGCCGGGCATGATGAGCTGCAGCCCCGCGTACATGGACTGCGTGATGCAGGACTGGCCGCGCAGCGCGGGATTCTCGAGAATCAGCACCCGGCGCTCGGCTTCCGCCGCGCTGATCAGCGTGCCGGCCTCCATGACGCGGTCGCGCACGTCGGCGTATTTCCAGAGGTGAGGCACGGCGGGCGGGCGCGGCTGGGGCGGCACGAGTGTGCCCAGCACTTCCCACAGCGGCGTCATGCTGTCGGTGCCGATGCGGTTGTAATAGTCCTTGCGCTGTTGCGATGCAAGCTCGGGTGTCCTGGCGTTCATGGTGGTTCCTGCGGGGTTTCCTGTGAGGTTCAGGTGCCGCTCGCGTAAAACGCGTCGGCATAAATCTGTTCGGGCAACACACCCATCTGGCGCACCAGCAGCGTGGTGGCCTCGACCATGGGCGGCGCGCCGCACAGGTAGGCCCGGAAACCTTCCAGGCTTTTCCAGTCGCGGGCAATGGCCTCGGTCACCAGGCCGGTGCGGCAGCCGTCGGCCGTTCCGGAGGTAAGCGCGATGTGCACCTGCAGCTGCGGATGCCGGCGTTGCAGCTCGGCCAGCCATTGGCGGCCGTAGATGTCACGCTCGGAGCGCACACCGAAGTAAAGGTGTATTGGGTTGCCCATGCCCTCGGCGATCACGCCGCGGATGATGGAGAGGATGGGCGCCAGGCCGGTGCCGCCGGCCACGCAGAGCATGGGGCCTTCATGCTTGCGCCGCAGGTAGGCCGAACCCAGCGGGCCGCTGACACGCACAGCATCGCCGACCTTGAGCGTGTCGGCGATATAGCCCGTCACCCGCCCGCCGGCCACCAGCCGCACATGGAACTCCATCTCGCCGTCGGCATGCAGGCCGGCCATTGAATAGGGGCGGATGTGCTCGGGCGTGAACTGCAGCTGCGCATACTGTCCCGGCGAGAACTCCAGGGGCCTGGCGGGCTTCAGGCGGATGCGCTTGATGTCGTGGGTCTGGTCCTCGATGGCCGTAACCGTGGCCTTGATGATCTTCGCGGTGTGAACCACCACCTCGTCCGGCTCGGGGATTTCGACGGCGCAGGATTCAGTGAGGAAGGTCTGGCAGGCCAGTACATATTGCTCTGCGGCGGCGCCGGGGCGCTGCGCCTCACGGCCCGACTCCAGCACGTCGCCCTCGAGCACCTTGCAGCGGCAGGTACCGCAGCGCCCCGCCAGGCAGCTGTAGGACACCGGCACATCGTTGGCACGCAGGGCATCCAGCAGGTTGACGCCGGCGGCAACGCTGAGCGTACGCTGAAGGGGGTGCACAAAGATTTCCATCTTGCTCTGTCTGACTTGTCTCTTGGGAATGGCCTGGGCCACCATCGCGGAGCGCCGCATCCGGTAGCCATGGCGGCGATGATCAGCCGCGACCTAAAATCAGTCAATACAATGGAGTCAATGTGATACATCACTCAAATCAATAGTAGTCGCATCACCCGAAGCACCCAAAGCACTCATCGGAGCGCCATATGGAACTGAAAGACATAGACCTCAACCTGCTGGTGATCTTCAACCAGCTACTGATGGAAAAGAAGGTTTCCAAAGTTGCGGACAACCTGGGCCTGGGCCAGCCGGCGGTCAGCAACGCACTGGCGCGCCTGCGCAAACAGTTTGGCGATGAATTGTTTTTGCGCACTTCGGCCGGCATGGTGCCCACGCCTTACGCGGAGCAGCTCGCAGAATCCATCGGCTACGCGCTGGGCATGATCCACGGCGCCGTCAACGCCCGCAACGCCTTTGAGCCGGCCAGCGCGAAGCGCAGCTTCACCATCGGCATGACGGACATCGGCGAGATTTATTTCCTTCCTGCCCTCATGAAGCGCCTGCAGAAAGACGCGCCGCATGTCAATATCAGCACGGTGCGCAACACGGCCATCAACCTCAAGGATGCGATGGAGGCTGGGCAGATCGACCTGGCCATCGGCCTGCTGCCGCAGCTGAAGGCCGGGTTTTTCCAGCAGCGGCTCTTCATGCAGCAGTACGTCTGCATGTTCCGCAAGGGCCATCCGCTGGACAAAAAGAAGATTCTGCCCTCGGAGTTTTTTTCCGCGCAGCATGCGGCCATCATCTCGGCCGGCACCGGCCACGGCCACGTGGATGAGATCCTGGACGCGTCCTCGCTGCGCCGGCAGGTCAAGCTCACGGTGCCTCACTTTGTGGCGGTCGGCCACATCCTGCAGTCCACCGACCTCATCGCCACCGTGCCGGAACGCTTGGCCGAACGCATGGCCAAGCCCTTCGGCCTGCGCTACGTGCCGCACCCCGTGAAGCTGCCGTCGATTGCCATCAACCTTTTCTGGCACGCCAAGTTTCACAAGGATCCGGCGAACCGGTGGCTGCGCGGTACGCTGTTTGAGCTGCATGCGGATGCGCGGCGGGCTGGTGCGGCGACGGGTGGATGAAGACGGAATGGCTTTACCTTGAGGGGGTGTTCTGGCTTTATTTGTCTGTGAAAATGCGATTTTGGCTTGCTTCTCAATTGTCCATTGGAGACCCACACTGAGGATTTCAGTTTTCAGTGATGTCGGCCAGTCAACGGTGTTCGTCGTTATTTGTTAGAGCTATAACAACAACTCGTCTCGTTTGCACAGCGACGGATGAGATCAAACCAGAACTACGCCTATGAACCTGTCCCCGCTTTTTCTCCGCCGGCGCATGCTGGCGAGTCTCGCATCGTTAACGACGGTGACCTGGTGGCGCAACGGGTCCGCGCAAGTGGGTTCGGGAGGGGCTGGCATTACTCAAAGCATTGGCAGTGCTGATTTGGTGGTGGGCGAGGTCACTTTGCGCAGGGCCGGGCAGCAACCAACGGGCATGGTGAAGGGCGCCAAGCTGCTCCAAGGCGACCTCATTGAAACCAGGAATGACTCCGAGGCCCACGTCGCATTTGACGATGGTGGCTACCTCGCAATACGACCGAACTCGACAGTTCGGATAGCCCAGTACGTAGTGACCGGTGATGTCACGGACACGGCGACAATTGACCTGATCAGAGGCGCATTGCGATCGGTGACCGGGTGGATCGGCAAGCTCGACGCACCGCGTTATCGAATCACCGCCAACACTGCAACGATTGGGGTCAGAGGCACCGATCACGAAGTGGTACTGGTACAAGCTGGAGATACGGCTGGCCTTGAGCCAGGGGTCCACAACCATGTCAACGAGGGCGCGACCACTTTGCGCAACCAAAACGGAGTCGTGAACATTGCGTCCGGCACCGCCGCTTATTCGCCGAGTTCAGGCGCGCGACCTTTGCGCCATGCAGCCGTCCCTGGTATTTTTGAACGCCTGCGTACACGACAGGAAAGCGCGATAAACAACCATGCCCAAAATATTCGCCAGCGCATGGAAGAACGTTTGCGCGAACGTGGAAAACTGCGCTCCAACGAGCGTTTCGAGCAGTTCCGGCAGCGTCAACAAACTCTTCGCCAGGGCCGGGCGGACCTCAAGCAGCCGGGGAACAACACCGGCCAATCTCAGGCCGCTGAGGCATCGAAAAACAAGCAGGCTGCACGACAGGCTCTGCGGGAACAGCGGCAGGAAAAAATTCGGCAGCAGCAGGAAAACAGGGCTCAAAAACGGGCGGGCCAGCGAGAGAAGGCCAGCGAAAAACGTCGAATTGAAAAATGATCATGCGAGCATCGCCACTTGAGGTCATGCGCAGGCCCTGGATCGTATGCAATACCGTCAGGTGAAGGAAGCTCAACCGGTGCAAGGGCAACTTCTGCCAGCGATCGAAACGCACCGTGAGAACCTTTTGGATCGCCGCGCCCTGGTAGGCTGGTTGCGTGATTGGATCAGGAAGGTGCACGTGGATGCGGTCTAACGGGTCGGTCGACACAGACACGCACCGGCAGGCCGCCGCTAGGCGCATACGTGATCATGCATCCCTCAGCGGCCTGCCGGTGCGTGCCGGTCACCTCCAATGTTATGCCGCCAGAATCTGGGTTGGCGTGGGAACGCCAAGTTGAGCTCGTTTCTTTTCGTTGACGGCCTGGTTACGATCGCCGTGTTGGGGCTGGTGTACTCCCTCGCGAACTGGTTCTGGAAACGGCAGGCCCTTGCACGAGCTTGCGAATGGGCTGCGCTGTCGAACATGAGAGTAAACCTCGGATCACGCTCGATGTTTCGAATGCACCGCCAAACTCCACGAATCACGTTCGAAGCCGTCGAGGAATCGGGTCGAAGGTTTCGATGCACATTGGAGCTGAAGGCTACATCATTCTTCTCGGGACCTTTGGATCGCTCTGCCGTGGCCGAACTATTGGAAAAAACCGAGATGTAAGCCCATGTCGCATAACGGCATGTCCCTGGAAGCATAAGCGTGCCGCGGGCCCGCATAGCCCGCCGACAAATCGAGTCGATGCTCATATTCCCGGTGCCAGCCCTTCAAGGCATTCTTGGTTGGGTAACCCAGCTGGCGGATGGTTGGCCTGACGCGTTTGCCGAGCTTGATGCAGAGTTCATCCTGTCTTCGTATGAATACATGAACTACCTACTGGTAGTCCAAATTTTTGCCCGCACCCCCTAGAGGTCAAGTTCTCACGGGACCCGACAGCATGGCTTGTACAAACCGTTGGCTCAGGTCGGCCTATGGAGCTGCCGCGGTAAGGACTTGCTCACCCAAACGGCTGCACCGGCCACGATCATTGGCAGACACAGCCACTGACCCATGCTCATGCCCAGCGACAGAATGCCCAGGTGCGTATCAGGCTCACGGAAATACTCTGCAATGAAACGGAAGCAGCCGTAGCCGACCAAGAAGGCCGCAGCCACCTGGCCTTCGCGGCGCTCGCGTCGGGCATACAGCCACAGCAGCACGAATAGCAGCAGTCCTTCGAGCAGGAACTGGTAGATCTGTGACGGGTGGCGCGGCAGCATGGAGCCACTCTGCGGAAACACCATGCCCCACGGCAGGTCGGGACTGGTAAACCGGCCCCAGAGTTCGCCATTGATAAAGTTGCCTACTCGACCGGCTGCCAAGCCCGTGGGGACGCAAGGTGCGACGAAGTCTGCTACCTGCAGCCACGGGCGCCGGCGCGAATGTGCAAACCAGATCGTGGCGACGATCACGCCCAATAGCCCGCCATGGAAAGACATGCCAGGAGTCCAGATCGCCAGGATTTCAAGGGGGTGGCTGAGGTAGTAGCCCGGCTTGTAGAACATGCAGTAGCCCACTCGCCCGCCGATCACCACGCCCGCTATCCCCAAGAACAGGATGTCCTCCACATCCTTTCGTGTCCAGGCTCCTGGCCCGGTGAGGGAGGCGAACGGCGGGTGCCGCAACCGCGCCATGCCCAGCAGCATGAATAGTCCGAAAGCAGCCAAGTAGGTCAAGCCGTACCAGTGAATGGCCAGAGGCCCCACTTGTAACGCGATAGGGTCTATTTGGGGGTAGGTCAACATAAGACTATGAAGATACGGCCAGGGTGGATTAGGTACGACAAATAGAGACGCGATCATTGTCGCCAGAATCCGTTCTCAACCGTTCCCTTGAGTTGACCGTGCAAGCGACGGGAGTGGTAGACGTGGTGCAGGATATCAGCGAGCCTCCGTAGAGGCTTGTGTGGTACCACGGCAGCCGCAGGAAGACTGCGCCTGACGCGATGACCCGCCGTTGATGGGAGTGGGACCGATGTCGCATGCCTGGGCCGCACGGCGGCGCCTGGCCAGCCACAGGCCCAGCGCGACAGTGAATCCAGCAGCAGTACCTGCAACCCAGGCCAGATAGGCTCGGTTGGCGGTCAGCAGGTGCCGATCGCTGGATCTGATGCCTTCCCGGTGCTGCGGCTAGTTGGCCATCCCGAGCGCAGCGCACGTTGCTGCGCGCTGCTTCATGGCTTCCCGTTGTGCGGCAGCAATTCTTCGGTGTTGCGATTCATCTGCGTAGGCCGGCATGCATCAATCGACACTTGATTTATCGTCCCCACGATCCTCCATCGTGAGGACGTTGCCAGGTCATGGCCGGTGCCCCACGATGGGCTCACCGGACGCGTACGGTCGTAAATCGCCCCGGAGATGGCATGGCCCGCCCACGCTGGACTTGGCGAAGTCGGTATGTTGAATTCCGCTGAAGTCTGACCGTGCCGGCCCGAAAATGAAGCACAAGCGTGCCGAAACGGCACAGTTATGCTTCCAGGGACACTGGGCTGCGCCGGGGCAGGCAAGGTTTGGTGCGGCTGGCGGGGATCGAACCCACGACCCTTGGCTTCGGAGGCCAATACTCTATCCACTGAGCTACAGCCGCAACGCTGGAAACGGTTTGCGCTGGAATTCGCAGCCGTACAGTGCGAAATCAAGGCAATTTGCGCTGCGAAGGCGATTTACGCCGCGCAGCGAGTCCGATTCTAACAGCCGGCCACGGCGCCCCCAGGCGCCGCAAGAGCCCCAGTTATAATGTGAGGTTGCTGAGCAAGCGCTGTACAGGCGCGCCACCAACACGCGATAGCCCCCCGATTTTTAGTTTTTTGAGGACGCCATGAGCGCAAACGACCACACCACGGCCCACGAAGAAGCCCACACTGGCCCGATCAAGACGCCCCAGCAGTTGCTGGCAGCGGTTTTTTTCTCTTTTGTCGTCCCCGTTTTCGCCATCATCGGCCTGGTTTATTACGTCGCTTCGGCCAACAAGCCGGCTGCCGGTGCCAGCGAAGATGCCAAAGCCGTCGCGCAGCGCATCCAGAAAATCGGCGCTGTTGAAATTCGCGACGCGAATCGCCCCCTGAAGTCCGGCGAAGAAGTCTACAAAGCCCAGTGCGTGACCTGCCACGGCACGGGCGCCGCCGGCGCACCGAAGTTCGGCGACGCGGGCGCCTGGGCTGCCCGCATCAAGACCGGCTACGACGCGCTCCTGCATTCGGCCCTGAAGGGCAAGGGTGCCATGGGTGCACAAGGCGGTGGCGATTTTGACGACCTCGAAGTCGGCCGCGCCGTGGTTTACATGACGACTGCCGCCGGCGGCAAGTTCCCCGAACCCAAGGCACCTGCCGCAGCGGCACCGGCTACGGCCGATGCAGCGCCCGCCGCAGCCCCTTCCGCTGATGTCGTGGCCGCCCTGGCCGCCGCCAACAAGGGTGCTGCTCCCGCCGCAGCGCCGGCCGCAGCCGGTGGCGCCGTCCCCGCGCTGTACGGCCAGGTTTGCGCCACCTGCCATGCAACCGGTGTGGCCAACGCCCCCAAGCTGGGTGACAAGGCCGCCTGGGGCCCACGTGTGGCCGCTGGCGTTGACGCACTGACCGCCAGCGCCATCAAGGGCAAGGGCGCGATGCCTCCCAAGGGCGGCTCCTCGGCCTCCGATGGCGAGATCAAGGCCGTGGTTCAGTACATGGTCAATTCGGTCAAGTAAACAAAACACCCCTTCAGAAAAAAGCCGGTCAACGACCGGCTTTTTCTTTGCTGCTGCTTTATTCGGGGCAGCGGGCGGCGCCTACTGTTCTGGCTGTGCCTGCGGGCTGCGCACATAGCCAAAGCGCGCCGGCAAGTCGCGCACGGGATGCTCTTCGGGCACCCACAGGCCCTGCTCTACCGCGTCCGCGGCATGCATCATGTCCTGGGTGTGGACCAGGCCGAAGCCCAGGTCGGTCTCCAGGTACAGCCGCCCTGCCTCATCCAGAATGCAGCGCTGCGCGCGGGCGGATGCGCCGGTGTGCGCGGTGATCGCAAAAGACGGCGCCGGGCCGATGCGCCAGACCATGGGCGTGGCTTCAAGCTCCACATACACGCGCTGCGGGCCGTTCTGAAAAAACCAGCGGCCGGCAGCGTCGCTTTCGTAGTTGCGCTGGATGAAGTCGATCAGCTTCTCGTGCTTGAGCAGCGAACCTTTGGCGGCCTTGTTGCGCACGGGATCGGCGCCGGCAACACCGCCAAAGGGCCCGGCGGCCTGGGCCCTGTCGTCGCGCATATACCAGTTGCCGCGCGCGTCCAGCCCGAGCCAGCCGTAGCAGTCGGGAACATTGGGCCATTTGGCGATGGCTTGCCGAACGATGTCGTCCATAAACCTATTGTGCGCCGCGCGCTATAACTGCGACGCCAGAAAGGCGGTGACGGCATCAGGCATGGCACGCACGTGCCCCGGAAACGGTGGCGAGGGAAAGCCCACATGGCCGCCTTCGGCCGGCTGCCACAGCGTGACATGCGGGCCCGCTTCCGAGGCCTGCGGCAGGCTGGACGCCGGCACAAAGGGATCGTTGAGCGCGTTCAGGGCCAGCGCGGGCACGGCGACCCGGTGCAGGTGCGGCTTGGCCGAGGCCCGCGACCAGTAGTCATCGGCATTCTTGAAGCCGTGCAGCGGCGCGGTGAAGACGTCGTCGAACGCATAGAGGTCGCGCGCGGCCAGCAGCCGCTTGCGGTCGAACAGGCCGGGATGCTGCTCAAGCTTGCGCAAGGCCTTGGGCACCATGGTCTTCAGGAACATGCGCGTATAAACCAGGCGGTTAAAGCCCCGGCCTATGGCCCAACCGGCAGCCGCAAGATCCAGCGGCGAGCACACCGACGCGATACCGGCCACAACCTGCCGCGCCTCAGCGCCCATCTCGCCGGCCCAGCGCATCAGCGCATTGCCGCCCAACGAGATGCCGACGGCCATCACCGGCCCGGTACGCTGTTGCGCGAAGCGCCTCAGTATCCAGTCGATCTCGGCGAAGTCGCCCGAATGGTAGGCGCGGGGCGCCAGGTTGATCTCACCCGAACAGCCGCGGAAATGCGGGATCGCGCAGGCCCAGCCGCGCTCGCGGGCGGCATCGGCAAGCGCTTCGGCGTAGTGGCTGGCTGAGGAGCCTTCCAGGCCGTGAAAGACCACAAGCAGGGGTGTTTGCGCGGAGGCCGCATCGTTGCATGCATCTCCTGTGATCAGCCAATCGACATCAACAAAATCTTCATCCGGCGTGGTCCACCGCTCACGGCGAAACACCGGCTGCGGGCCGAGGGAGCGGCGCGATTGCAAGGCGGCCCAGATGGTCTGCAGGTTGCCGCCCGGCAGCCACCAGGGCGCGGCATAGTCCATGGCGGGTTCCATGCGCAGCCGGATCAATGGAGAACGGTGGGTGTTTCCGACACTTCCTGCATTTCGCGCGGCGTGCCGGGACTGGCATGGTGGGCCACCATGCGCCAACCTTGAGCGGTCTTGTGGTAGACGTTGGTGGCGATGACGTAGGCGTGGCGCGGCCCTTCTTCGGTGAGCACCTCGATGCGCTCGAGCACGCTGTGCACGCTGGCGCTCATGGTCTCGACCTTGCGGACCTTGATGGCTTGCGCGCGTATGGTGCCGTTGGCAAACATCGCGTCGAAGGCCGCGCGTATGGCCGCCGGCCCTACCAGGCGGCCGCCACCCGGATGCACGCAGACGATGTCGTCCTCGTCACCCCAGCAGGCCATGAGTTTTTCGATGTCACCGCTTTGCAACGCGTCATAGAAGGCCGCCTCGATGTCGTCGGCATTGCCGGTACTGGCGGGCGGAACTTTGGGTTTGGGCATGAGGGCGATCAAAAAGAGTTCGGGCAAGGGGATGGCGGCTTCAATCCGGCTTGGCGTTTGGTGCTGAATTCTGCGCGGGATTGCGCGCCGCAGCAAGCCAGGCCTGGACCACGCCCTGCATGCCGCCGCCCGCCTGGCCCGCGCCGCGGCCGCTGCCGCTCTGGTTGGCCTGCCACAGCAACTCGGGCGCGGCCACGTGGGTACCGGGCGGCAGCAGCTGCAGGGCGGCATCGACGAACTCCGCGAGCTTGGCGGGCCGCACCGGCTGCTCGGCTTGCGGAATCATGAACCTGAGCGTGGACAGCATCCAGGCCGCGACCCGCTCCAGGACATTCTTTCCCGCAACGTCCTGCGCCTTGCGGGCCGAACGCACCAGCAGCAGCCGTTCAAAGCCCAGGGCAGCGACGGCCTGCTCATCAAGATTGGCCAGGCCGCGCTTGAGCGCATCGGGCAGGCGCCCGGTGGCGTGCGGCACCACCACGACCAGGGTCTGCACGCCGCAGCGCTTGAGCCATTGCGCCAGCGCGGGCAGCTCCGAAGGCGCGGGCGTCCAGAGCGTGCGCTCACGTCCGTAGTACATGCGCGGCGGCTCGAACATGACCAGCCCGGTGTGCGCCGGCAGCGGCCTGGCGGCCCATTGCGCTATCGGCGAAGGCAGGCCCGCCAGCGCGATGCTGACGCCGGAGAGCCCGGTCGCCATGGCCTCGGTGGCCAGCACCTCGGTATGTGCATAGCGGCCGCTGCCAACCAGGCGGCGCAGCACCTCGTTGCCCAGCACGCCAGTGGCGCCGGCCACCAGCAGGCGTGGCTTGGCCTGTGCGGGCGGCGGGCGCAGGGCGGACTGCAAAGCCTGCAGCGGGCTGCCGGACGCGGAGGATGTGGGCAGCGGGGACATTCGACTATGTTAGTGTTGCGGCTTGCATTTTCGGAGGCATTGCCATGACGATATCCCGCTTTTTGACATTCACCCTCGCGGCCCTGCTGAGCCTGCTGCTCTCGGGCTGCGGCTACAACGACTTCCAGCGCCTGGACGAGCAGACCAAGTCGGCCTGGTCCGAAGTGCTGAACCAGTACCAGCGCCGCGCCGACCTGGTGCCCAATATCGTGGCCACGGTCAAGGGCGAAGCGGCCTTCGAGCAGGATACGCTGACCAAGGTGGTGGAGGCGCGCGCCAAGGCCACTTCCATCCAGGTGACGCCCGAAACCCTCAACGACCCGGCCGCCTTCAGCAAATTCCAGGCCGCGCAGGGCGAGCTGGGCAGCGCGCTGAGCCGCCTCATGGTGGTCAGCGAGCGCTACCCCGACCTGAAAGCCAACCAGGGCTTTCGCGACCTGCGCGTACAGCTCGAAGGCACGGAAAACCGTATCACGGTGGCGCGTAACCGCTACATCCAGACCGTGCAGGAGTACAACGTGCTCACGCGCAGTTTCCCA
>Ga0209257_1002912_pt1 | contig 15795 bp, 14 predicted proteins | sample AraplaCvi_mCL_r2_FD_184277 | JGI IMG/M metagenome (GOLD analysis project Ga0209257, IMG submission 184277) | Arabidopsis root microbial communities from North Carolina, USA - plate scrape MF_Cvi_mCL_r2 (SPAdes) (version 2) | ecosystem: Host-associated > Plants > Roots > Endosphere | place: USA...
GGCCTATGGGGCACACGTCGAACTCTCGCCCGACCAGCTTCCCGCGGTGGCGCGCGCCGCGCAGTTCCTGGCCGAGCAGGTCAGGCGCGAGGAGCCGATCTACGGCGTTTCCACCGGTTTCGGCAGCAACGCCGACCGCCTGCTGGGCAATCACCGCCTGCGCGATGAATTGCCCGGCAGCACGCGTTCGAAAGAAACGCTGCACGAAGAGCTGCAGCGCAACCTCATCGTCACCCACGCCGTGTGCGTGGGCGAGCCGTTTGGGCCGGAAATCGTCCGCGCGATGCTGTGCATCCGCATCAACACGCTGATGCGCGGGCACTCGGGCATCCGCGTGGAAACCCTGCAGGCGCTGACGTCGATGCTCAATGCCGGCATCGTGCCGGTCGTGCCGCAGCTGGGTTCGGTCGGTGCATCGGGCGATCTCGCGCCGCTGTCGCATCTGGCAATCGTGTTGCTCGGAGGCGGTGAGGCGTTCTTCGAAGGCCAGCGCCTTCCGGGCGGCGAAGCGCTCGAACGCGCGGGTCTGTCGCCGATCACGTTGTCGTACAAGGAAGGCCTCGCGCTCAACAACGGCACCGCGCAGATGCTTGCCTGCGGCGTGCTCGCGCTGGACAAGCTCGAAGACCTGCTCGATACGGCAGACCTTGCGGCGGCGATGACCATCGACGCGTTCGCCGGTCGCTTAGGCGCATTCGCCGAGGAAGTGCACGCGTTGCGTCCGCATCCGGGTCAGGTGCACAGCGCGGCGAATCTGCGAATCCTGCTGCAGGGCTCGACGCTGGCGGACATCCCGTACCACCTCGTGCCGAAGTTCCGCGCGTGGCAGCCGGGCAGTTGGAGCACCGGGGAGGCGCAGGCGCTGCGTTTCGACATCGGCTGGGACTGGGTGCCGATGGCGCAGCGCCACGGACGCGAGAAGTTCTATAACCGCTTCCGCCCGTTCCGTGGCGGAAAGAAGCACCAGCCGCAGGACAGCTATTCGCTGCGCTGCATCCCGCAGGTGCACGGCGCCGTGCGCGACGCGGTGGCGCAGGCTGCGCGCGTGCTCGACATCGAACTCAACGCGCTGACCGACAACCCCATCGTCTTCCCGGACGCGAAGGCGGAGTTCGTCGAACAGCAGGTGATTTCCGCCGGCCATTTCCACGGCATGCCGCTCGCGCTGGCGATGAGCTACGTGAAGGCGTCGATTCCGGTGCTTGCGAGCATTTCCGAGCGTCGCCTCAACAAGCTGGTGGATCCGGCGACGAACGATGGCCTGCCGGGTTTCCTCATCGGCAATGAAGACTCCACCGAATCCGGGCACATGATCGTGCAGTACACGGCCGCCGCGATCGTCAACGACCTGGCGAGCCGCGCGCATCCGGCGTCGGTGTATTCGATCCCGACCAGCGCCAACGCCGAGGATCACGTGTCGATGGGCGCGAACGAAGCGCGCCACGTCCTGGCGATGGCCGACGACCTGGGCAAGGTGATCGCGCTGGAGCTGTACACCGCCGCGCAGGCGCTGGATCTGCGTCGAGACATGATCAACGCCGCGCGTGATCTCGCACGGCAGGCCGACGCCGCCGCGCTTGCGGGCAAGGTCGCCGGCGGCCCGACACCGGGCACGCTGGAGTACGACGCCTTCCTCGATGAAGTGGAAGCGCTGCGCGTCGAACTGGCCAGGGCGGATGAGTTCCATCCGGGCCGCGCCGTGGCAGCGGCGCACGCGGCGATCCGTCGCGAGATTCCGTTCCTGGATCGCGACCGCGCGCTCGACGGCGAAGTCGCGACGGCGGTGCGGCTGGTGAAGGAAGGCGCGATCCTGGGCGCTGCACGGAGCTGATCCGGCCCCTTGATTCGTCACCCCGGCGAAGGCCGGGATCCAGGCCCGCTACGTGCGGGCATTCCAGCGCACGGTGAGCGCCGGAGTCGACAGGTCGCAACTCTCACACCACTTCGCCCTGCGAAGTACGCACGCAGTTGCGACCGTCCGCCTTCGCGCGATACAGCGCCTGGTCGGCCATCTGCAATAGCGGGTCGATGCCGAAGGGCCGCGCCCCGATCGCATGCACGCCGATACTGCCCGTCACCGTGATTTCATGAGCGCCACTTCGGAAGGGCGCATCGCGCAGGTGCTGGAGCAGGTCTTCGGCGACGCGTGTCGCGGCGATCATGTTGAGCCCCGGCAGCACCACCACGAACTCCTCGCCGCCGAAGCGGGCCAGCAATGCGTCCTGGTGCGGTCGCAGCGCATGCCCAAGCGTGCGCGCGGCCCAGCGCAGGCATTCGTCGCCGATCAGGTGTCCGTAGCGGTCGTTGATGGACTTGAAGTTGTCCAGGTCGATCATCAGCAGCGACAGCGGACGGTGATGTTCGCGCGCCTGCCGAAGCAATGCATCGAAGCGGTCGCGGAAATGGCTGCGATTGTGCAGTCCGGTGAGCGCGTCGCGCTGGCTGGATTCACGCAGGCGCGCATGCGCATCCTCCAGCTGCACCAGCGCGCTGCGAAGTTCGGTGGTGCGCTGTTCGACCTTGTGTTCCAGCAGCTCCTTTGCATCGCCCGCGATGCGTTCGTTCTCGCTGCGGAACTGCGCATAGCGATGGCCCAGGGCGATCGACAGCAGCAGCATCTCCAGCGCCGAGCCGATCTGCACCCCGTATTCGGTGAAGAAGTTCTTCGGCGCCAGGCCGAAGGCGACGGCGACGAACAGCCCCGTGCCCAGCAGGAACATCGCCCACGCCAGCAGGAACAAGCGCGCAGGCGCATAGCCGCGGCGCACCATCGCGATCGACGCGACGGCGATCCACGCGATGCTGACCATCACCGCCGCGCCCGCCACCGGCGTGGCGATGCGGTAGGGCAGCCATGTCGAGGCGAGACCGAGCAGCGCGAAGAACGCGATCAGCGCCAGGCCGACGCGATCGCCCAGCGGCCAACGTTCGCGCAGCCCGAGGAACACGCGCGCGAACTGCTGCATGCCGATCTGCGCCAGGCACACCGAGAGCGGCACCATGCGGTCGCTCAGCCATGGCGAGTCCGGCCACAGGTATTCGAAGCCCAGGCCGTTGAGCGTGAACAGCACCAGCCCGAACGCCGACAGGTGCACCAGGTACCAGAAGTAGCTCGCGTCGCGCAGGCTCAGCCATAGCGCCATGTTGTAGAAGAACAGCGCCAGCAGGATCCCGTAGTACGCGCCGATGACGAACTGCGCATCGCGCGTGGTCTCGGCGAAGGCGGACATCGTGAGCAGCGACAACGGTAGCTGCATCGAGCTTTCGCTTTGCACGCGCACGAATACGTCCACCGGCTCGCCGCGCGGCAGCGCCAGCAGGAAGTTCGGATGTCGATAGCGGATGCTTCGCGCGGCGAACGGCACGTGGTCGCCGCCGGCCTGGAACGCGACGCGACCATCGGCATGGCGGACATGGACGTCGATGCGGTCGCTGAGCGAGTAGTGCTGCACGAGCAGCCAGTGCGTTTCCGGGTTGTCGCGGTTGACCACGCGCGCATGCAGCCAGAAGGCGCCGTCCTGGAAGCCCAGCGACGTGCGTCCACCGGGCAGCGGCTGGAAGCGGCCTTCTTCCAGCCATCGCATCGCTACGGCGAGGTCGGCCTGCGCCGGCAGGTCGTGGACGTAGCGCATCGCCGGGGCGAGATCGACTTCGGTCGTGTCGTGGCGCAGTTCGATCGCCTGCCCGGACGCGCTCGCCGTCGCCGCCCACGCGGGCAGCACGAGCCCGGCGAGAAACAGGCCCGCGAGGCAGAGCCGGACCCAGGCAGGCGCACGCTCCATGTCGTCCCCTTTTCGTCCACGTTGGGGTCGCCAGCGATCCGCGCTGGCGCCCGATCGTTTGAGTTGGTCGACGGCGTCGGGCCGCGGGGGCAGGGCGGACGATTCCTGCGCGTCCTTCCTGGCGGGCGGCCGTGACGCGGTCATCACTATCGCCGTGGACGGTGTGAACGCGGTGTTCACGTTCACGCGGCCACTTCCGCCCCGCGGATTGACGGGGCCGGTCTCTCGATGTTCCAATGTATTAACGCGTTAATACATTGAGTCGCCGAATGAAGCGTCGTCCACTGGAAAACGAGCGCAGCGCCGAGAACCTGGCCTTCCTGTCGACCGCTCTGGCGAGCCTGGGCACGGTCGAGGAGGTTCAGGCCTTCCTCGAAGACCTGTGTACCCCGGCCGAGCTGGAGGCCATGGGCGATCGCTGGCGCGTCGTGCCGCTGCTGCAGGACAACGTCCCGTACCGCGAGATCCACGAGCGCACCCAGGTCAGCGTCACGACCATCGGGCGGGTGGCACGGACACTCGAACGCGGCGCCGGTGGTTACCGCGTCGCCGCCGCCCGACTTTCCACGCCCCCCGCCGCGCTCAACGCCGGCTGACCACGCCCGCTGATCAGAGACCCCCATGAGTCCGTCCCCCAACACGCCGGCGCGTGACCGCCTGCGCATCGCGATCCAGAAGTCCGGCCGGCTGGCCGACCCGGCGCGCGCCCTGCTTACCTCCTGCGGCCTGAGCTGGCGCGAAAGCCGCGACCGCCTGTTCTGCTACGGCGAATCGCTGCCCGTCGACCTGTTGCTGGTGCGCGACGACGACATCCCCGGCCTCATCGCCGAAGGCGTCTGCGACTTCGGCATCGTCGGCCGCAACGTGCTGCTCGAGCAGGGCCACGACCGCGCCGGCAACGGCAGTGCCCCGACGTTCCGCGAATGGCGCGCGCTCGGCTTCGGTGGCTGCCGCCTCGCGCTCGCCGTTCCCGATGCGTGGGATTGGCAGGGCCCGGAACAGCTCGCAGGCAAGCGCATCGCCACGAGCTACCCGGCAACGCTCACGCGCTGGCTGGCGGAGCAGGGCATCGACGCGAAGGTCGTGCTCCTCTCGGGTTCGGTCGAAATCGCGCCGCGCCTCGGTCAGGCCGACGCCATCTGCGACCTGGTGTCCAGCGGCGCGACGCTCGCGGCGAACCAGCTCAAGCCGACGACGACATTGCTGGAAAGCGAAGCCGTCCTCGCTGGTCCCGTGGATGCACTGGACGCGACGCGTGGCGAACTCGCCGACCTGCTGCTTCGCCGTCTCGACGGCGCGTTGCGCATCCGCCACAGCAAGCTGCTGCTGTTCCAGGCGTCGCGCCGCGTGCTGCCCGACCTCCTGCCGCTGCTCCCCGATGCCGAAGCGCCGACGGTGATGCGACTGGACGACGGCGACGACCTCGCGCTGCAGGCGCTCTGCCACGGCGCGGTGACGTGGCAGCGGCTGGAAGAACTCAAGCGCGCCGGCGCGCGCGGCCTGATGGTGCTGCCGGTCGAGGGGATGCTCGCATGAGCGCGATCGCCTTCAATGACGAACTGATGCGCCGCGTCGACTGGCGCCTGCTCGACGCGCGTACGCAGGCGCAGTTGCTGCGTCGTCCCGCGCAGCTCACGTCCAGCACGACGGCAAGCGCGGTCGCGGCCATCATCGGCGAAGTGCGCGACAGCGGCGACGCTGCGTTGCGCGCATATGGCGAACGCTTCGACGGCGTCGGGCTCGTCGACTTCGCCGTCAGCGAAGCGGAATTCGCCGATGCGGAAGCGGCCTTGTCGCCCGCACTTCGCGCGGCCGTCGACGAAGCCGCCGAACGCATCGCCGCCTTCCACCGCGCCGGGATGACCGCGCCGTACGCCATCGACACCGCACCGGGCGTGCGTTGCGAACGCGTGCTGCGACCCATCCAGCGCGTCGGCCTGTACGTGCCGGCGGGCTCGGCGCCGTTGCCTTCGACTGCGCTGATGCTCGGCGTGCCCGCGCGCCTGGCCGACTGCCCGGACATCGTGCTGTGCACGCCGCCGCGTCGCGACGGCACCGCCGATCCTGCCGTGCTGTACGCCGCAAAGCGTTGCGGGATCACGCGCGTGTTCAAGGTTGGCGGTGCGCAGGCCATCGCGGCGATGGCCTACGGAACCGCAAGCCTTCCGCGCTGCGACAAGATCTTCGGCCCCGGCAACGCCTACGTCACCGAAGCGAAGCGACAGGTCGCGATGGACATCGACGGCGCCGCCATCGACATGCCCGCCGGTCCGTCGGAAGTGCTGGTGATCGCCGATGCCGGCGCGAATGCGGCCTTCGTCGCCGCGGACCTGCTTTCGCAGGCCGAGCACGGCCCGGATTCGCAGGTGCTGCTACTCAGCGACGACGACGCGCTGCTCGATGCGGTGCAGGTGCAGCTTGATTTGCAGCTCGCGCAGCTGCCGCGGGCGGACATCGCTCGACGCGCATTGCAGTCGTCCAGCGCGATTCGTGCCGATTCGATCGGACAGGCGCTGGAGATCAGCAACCGTTACGCGCCGGAACACCTGATTCTTGCGCTGCGCGACGCACGCGCCGCACTCTCCCGCGTCACCGCCGCGGGCTCGGTATTCCTCGGCGACTGGGCGCCCGAAGCGCTGGGCGACTACTGCAGCGGTACCAACCACGTGCTGCCGACCAGCGGCGCGGCGCGTTTCGCGGGCGGGTTGAACGTGGCGAGTTTCCAGGTGGCGATCACGGTGCAGGAAGTCGAGCCGCGCGGCATCGCGGCCATCGGCCCGTGCGCGGTAGAGCTCGCGCGTGCGGAAGGCCTGGATGCGCACCTGCAGGCGGTCGCATTGAGACTGCAGGCGGTGGCGTCGTGAACGCGGTCGTCGAATCGAACGTTGCCGCGAGCCCGCTATCGCTGGTGCGCGAGGACCTGCGGGACTTTGGTGGCTACCGCTCCGCGCGCAGCGATCGACTGCAAGGCGAGGTGTGGCTGAACGCCAACGAGTCGCCCTGGCCGAACCTCGCCGATCGCGAAGGTCAGCTGCGCCGCTATCCCGATCCGCAACCGGCGGCGCTGCGTGAGGCGCTCGCCGCGCTGTACGGCTGCGCACCGGAGCAACTGCTCGCAGGCCGTGGCAGCGACGAGGGCATCGACCTGCTGGTACGCACCGTGTGCCGGCCTGGCGGCGACGCCGTCGTCATCAGCACGCCGACCTTCGGCATGTACGCGGTGAGCGCCCGCCTGCACGGAACGCGTGTCGTCGACGTTCCCCTCGTCGAAACCGAGGGCGAATGGCGCTGCGATTTCGCCGCGATCGGCGACGCCGCGCTATCGCAGGGCGCGCGCATCGTGTTTCTGTGTTCGCCGGGAAACCCGACGGGTGCGTTGCTGCCGATCGGCGAGATCGCCGCGTTGGCGGCTCGTCTCGACGGGCGCGCACTGGTCGTGGTCGACGAGGCCTACCTCGAATTCGCCGATGCGCCGTCTGCGACGCGGTTGATCGCGACGCACCGCAACGTCGCCGTGCTCAGGACACTGTCGAAGGCGCACGCGCTGGCTGCCGCACGCATCGGTTCGGTGATCGCCGATGCCGAACTCATCGAAGTGCTTCGCCGCTGCCAGGCGCCGTATCCGCTGCCTTCCGCGTGTGCCGACGAAGCATTGCGTGCGCTCGGTCGCGACGCGGTGTTGCAGACGCGCGCTCGAATCGCGACCGTGTGTGCCGAGCGAGACGCGCTGGCCGACCGGCTTGCGCGCGCGCCAGGGATCCGTCGCGTGTACGCCTCGCGCGCGAACTTCGTGCTCGCGCGCTTTGACGATGCGCAGTCCGCATTCGACCGGATGCTGGCGGCCGGCGTGGTCGTGCGCGACATGCGTGCCGCGCCGGGCCTCGGCGATGCGTTGCGCATCAGCCTGGGTACGCCCGCGCAGAACGCCGCGGTGCTGTCGCTCCTGGAGGCAAGCGCATGAGTACGCCGATCCTCTTCGTCGACCGGGACGGCACGCTGATCGAGGAGCCATCCGACTTCCAGATCGACCGCTTCGACAAGTTGCGCTTCGTGCGCGGCGTGATCCCCGCGATGCTGCGCCTGCGTGATGCGGGATATCAGTTCGTCATGGTGACCAACCAGGATGGCCTTGGAACCGATGCGTTTCCACAGGCGGATTTCGACGGCCCGCATGGCCTGATGATGCAGGTGTTCGAAAGCCAGGGCATCGTCTTCCGCGACGTGCTGATCGACGCGAGCTTCCCTGCCGACAATGCGCCGACGCGCAAGCCGGGCATCGCGCTGGCGATGCCGCTGGTACGCGACCGGAACATCGACTGGGCACGCTCGGCGATGGTCGGCGATCGCGACACCGACAACGCATTCGCGAAGAATCTCGGGATCCGCGCGTTCCAGCTGCGCACGACGCAGTTCGGCGGCGAGTGGGACTGGGCATCGATTGCGCACGAACTCGCCGACGCGCCTCGCGTGGCGCGCGTGCAGCGCAATACGCGCGAGACGCGGATCGAAGTCCTGCTGGACCTCGACCGCAGTGCGGAGCCGAAGGTGTCGACCGGCCTTGGCTTCTTCGACCACATGCTGGAACAGATCGGCAAGCACGGCGGCATCGCGCTGGAGCTGCGCTGCGAAGGCGACCTGCACATCGACGAACACCACACGGTCGAGGACAGCGCGCTCGCGCTCGGCCAGGCACTGCGTGAAGCGCTGGGCGACAAGCGCGGCATCGGGCGGTACGGATTCACGCTGCCGATGGATGAGTCGCTCGCGAGCGCCACGCTGGATTTCTCGGGGCGCCCCTGCTTCGTCTTCGAGGGCGGGTTCGCACGGGACAGCGTGGGTGGGTTGCCGACGGAACTGGTGCCGCACTTCTTCCGCTCGCTGTGCGAAGGCGCGGGCCTGAACCTCAACCTGCGCGTGCAGGGTGAGAACGATCACCACAAGGTCGAAGCGTGCTTCAAGGCGGTCGCGCGTGCGTTGCGGCAGGCCGTGAAGCGCGAAGGCAGCGAGCTGCCGAGCACGAAGGGCGTGCTGGCATGACCGACGTGGTTCTCATCGACTGGGGCGGTGGCAACATCGGCTCGGTGCGTTACGCGCTCGATCGCCTTGGCGCGCGATCCGTGCTCAGCGCGAACGCGGACACGATCGCAAATGCGCCGCGCGTGATCCTGCCCGGCGTGGGGGCGGCTGCTCCAGCGATGGCGCGGCTGCACGAGCTGGACCTGGTCGACACGATCCGCGCGCTCGACGCGCCATTGCTTGGAATCTGCCTGGGCATGCAGCTGCTTTACGAGTCTTCCGAAGAAGGCGACGTGGAAGGGCTCGGTGTACTGCGTGGTCGCATCGAGCGCATTGCGCCCGCCCCCGGCGTGCGCGTTCCGCACATGGGCTGGAATCGACTGAAGCGCGAGCGCGTATCGCCGCTGATGGACGGCATCGAGGACGGCGAATGGGCCTACTTCGTGCACGGCTTCATTGCGCCCATAGGCACCGACACGCTGGCCAGCACCGAGTATGGAAACAACTTCACGGCGGTGGCCGGCGACGGTCGACGCTTCGGCGCGCAGTTCCATCCCGAGCGCTCGGCCGCGACGGGCCAGCGACTGCTCGCGAATTTCCTTTCGATGGAGGCCGCATGAACGCGCCTGCCTCAGCGATGAAGCCGTCGGCGTTCGAGCTCTTTCCGGCCATCGACGTACGCGACGGTCGCGTGGTTCGCCTGCACCAGGGCGACTACGAACGCGAGACGCGTTACGCGCCATCGCCGACCGAACTTGCGTCGCAGTACGCGAGTGCCGGCGCGAAGTGGCTGCACCTGGTCGATCTGGATGCCGCGCGGGAGGGCGGATACACCCTGCGGCCGCTCGTGCGCGACCTCGTCGCCAACACCGGCCTGAGCGTGCAGACCGGCGGCGGCGTGCGCAGCGAGGACGATGTCGCGTTGATCCTCGATGCGGGCGCGCAGCGGGTCGTCGTCGGTTCGCTCGCCGTGCGCGAGCCCGAGCGCGTGCTGCGATGGATTGCGTGCTTTGGCGCGGATCGCATCACCGTCGCGCTCGACGCCCGCCAGGACGAATCCGGTGCATGGCGCCTGCCGACCGCAGGTTGGACGCAGGACAGCGACGTGGACTTCGAAACGCTCGTGCGTCAGTTCGCGGACGGTGGGGTGCGTCATTTGTTGTGCACGGATATTGCGCGCGACGGCATGCTCGCAGGTCCCAACCTTTCGCTCTATCGCCACCTCGCCACGGTCGCGCCCGAACTGTGCGTGCAGGCGTCCGGTGGCGTTCGCGACATCGACGACATCGAAAGCGCGCGCCAGGCAGGCTGCGCCGGTGCGGTGCTGGGCAAGGCGCTGATTGAAGGACGATTTGCGCTGGACGAGGCGCTGCGGAGGACGCGCGCATGCTGAGCCGCCGCATCGTGCCGTGCCTGGATGTGCGCGACGGTCGCGTCGTCAAGGGCGTGCGCTTCCGCGATCACGTCGACATGGGCGACATCGTCGAACTGGCACTACGGTATCGCGACGAGGGCGCGGACGAGCTGGTGTTCTACGACATCACCGCGAGCCCGCAAGGCCGCAGCGTGGACCGGCAATGGGTCGAGCGGGTGGCCCGCGTGATCGACATTCCGTTCTGTGTCGCGGGCGGAATCCGCTCGGTGGAAGATGCACGCGCCGTGCTGCATGCGGGTGCGGACAAGGTGTCGATCAATACACCGGCACTGGAGCGGCCCGCGTTGATCGGCGAGATCGCCGGGGTATTCGGCGTGCAGTGCGTCGTCGTCGGCATAGACAGCCTGCGCGACGAGGATGGGCAGTGGCGTGTCCGCCAGTACACCGGCGATCCGTCGCGCACCCGCGCGCTTGCGAAGCGCACACTCGACTGGGTCGTCGAAGCGCAGGAACGTGGCGCGGGCGAGATCGTGCTGAACTGCATGGGCAGCGACGGGGTTCGGGAAGGTTACGACCTCGAACAACTCCACGCGGTGCGCGAACGCTGCGCCGCGCCATTGGTGGCATCGGGCGGCGCGGGAACGATCGCGCATTTCGCGGACGCCTTCCGCGAGGCCGACGTGGACGCGGCGCTGGCTGCGAGCGTGTTCCACTCCGGCGCGGTGAGGATTCCCGAACTGAAACAGTACCTGCGCGGGCAGGGTATCGAGGTGCGTGATGTCGCTTGATTACTCTGCGGAAGCGATCGACGCACTCGCGTGGGACAAGCAGGGTGGACTGCTGCCGGCGGTGGTGCAGGATGCCGCGACGCTGCGCGTGCTGATGCTCGGCTACATGGACGCCGCTGCGCTGCGCGCGACATTCGAGACGGGCCACGTCACGTTCTTCAGCCGCAGCCGCAATGCGCAGTGGACCAAGGGCGAGAGGTCGGGGCACTTCCTCGATGTGGTCGCGATCGACGTGGATTGCGACCGCGATACGTTGCTGGTGACGGCCCGCCCGCATGGGCCGACGTGCCACCTGGGCCGCGAGAGCTGCTTCCGGGATGCGCCGGCTTCGGCGGCGTCGTTCATCAGCGAACTTGATGCGCTCGTCGCGGACCGCGAACGCGAGCGGCCCGTCGGCAGCTACACCACGCAACTGTTCGAAGGCGGCATCCGCCGTATCGCGCAGAAGGTGGGCGAGGAAGGCGTCGAGACCGCGCTGGCCGCCGTGGCGCAGTCGGATGCGGAACTGCTGGGCGAGGCCGGGGACCTGATCTACCACCTGCTCGTGCTGTTGCGCGCGCGCGGACTGGGGTTGGCCGATGTCGAGGCCGTACTGCGGGCACGTCACGCGCGCTGAAGCAATCCGGGCGACTTCCTGCGGACACGGGTGCGGACCATAATCGCGCAATCCGTGTCCGCGCCCGAGTCCGCCATGCCGCATGCCCTGTCCGCCGCCCTCGTCGCCTTGCTGGCCGTTTCGGCGGAAGCGTCGGCGCAATCGACCGTCGCCGGCACCGTCTTCGAGGACGCGAACGGCAACGTACAGCGCGACAGCCGCGAACGCGGCATCGCCGGCGTGAAGGTGTCGAATGGTCGCGAGCTCGCGACCACCGACGCGCAGGGGCGCTACACGTTGCCGATGCGCGCGGGCAGCACGCTGTTCGTCGTCAAGCCGCCGCAGTACGCGACCGCCACCGGCGGGAACGGCCTGCCGCTGTTCTGGCATCACCTGTTTCCGGAAGGGTCGCCTGCGCTGCGTTTCGGCGGGATTGCCGCCACGACACCGCAGGAATCGTACGACTTTGCACTGCATCGTATCCCGCGCCGGAATGGCGATCTGAAGATGCTCGTGTTCGGCGATCCGCAGCCGAAGAGCCTCGTCGACGTCGGTTACTACGAACATGACATCGTCGACCCGCTGGTCGGCAAGCACGAAGCGCAGCTCGGGTTGAGCCTGGGCGACATCGTCAACGACGACCTGTCGCTGTACCCCGCGATGAATCGAGTCACGTCGAAGCTGGGCGTGCCGTGGCTGCACGTGGCCGGCAACCACGATCTGGATGTCGACGCCTCGCGCGACGAGGACGCACTGCTCGGCTTCCGCAATGTGTTCGGGCCGGATACGTATGCGTGGGAAGAGCCGCAGGCCAGCTTCATCGTGCTGGACGACGTGGTCTACAGGCCGGGAAAGAAGCCGACGTACGTCGGCGGATTGCGCGAGGACCAGCTGGCCTTCCTCGACGCCTATCTGGCGACGCTGCCGAAATCACGTCGCGTCGTGATCTCCGTGCACATCCCGTTCTTCGAACCGGTGCCGGGCGTTGAGACGTTCCGGCGTGCGGATCGCGAGCGCCTGTTCGCGATGCTGAAGGGCCACCCGAACGTGCTGCTGCTCAGCGCGCACACGCACAACCAGCGCCATTACTTCCACGACGCATCCACGGGATGGCATGGCGCGAAGCCGTTGCACGAGTACAACGTTGGTGCGGCCTGCGGCGCGTTCTGGTCGGGCGTGAAGGATGCAAAGGGCATTCCCGACACCATGATGAGCGACGGAACCCCGAACGGTTATGCATGGGCGACGTTCAAGCCCGACGGTTCGTATTCGTTGCGCTACCAGGTGGCGCGTGGTGCGAAGGACGAAGCGATCGGCCTGCACGCGCCGAAGGTGCTGCGTCGCGGTGCGTATCCGGCGTTCGGTGTATTCGCGAACGTGTACATGGGCGATGCCGGAAGTCGCGTCGAGTACCGCATCGACGACGGCGAGTGGAAGGCGATGAAGCGCGCAGAACAGCCGGATCCGCTGCTTGTCGTGGAGAACATCGCCGATGACACGTCGCCTGCGTTGCGTGGCTACGATCGTTCGCCCGAAGCCGATCCCTCCACGCACCTGTGGCGCGGCGCGCTTCCGACCGATCTTTCCGCCGGCGAGCATCGCATCGAGGTGCGTGCGTTCGATCGCTGGCAGGGGGAGCAGCGTGCGCAGGCGCGTTATCGTCTGGACGACGCCACCGAGTAACCGCCATGCCCACCGAGCTGCCGACCGACCTGCCGATCAAGCTGTTCAAGACCGAAGCGGCCTGGGAAAAGTGGCTGGCTGCGCACGGCGACGCATCGGGCGTCTGGCTGAAGATCGCGAAGAAGGACACGGGCGCGACGTCGGTGAGCTATTCGCAGGCGCTCGACGTGGCGCTGTGCCACGGCTGGATCGATGGCCTCAAGCGCAGCTGCGATGCGCAGTATTTCCTGCAGCGATTCACGCCGCGCAAGGCGAAGAGCCTGTGGTCGAAGCTCAACATCGCGCGCGTCGAGAAGCTGGTTGGCGCCGGGCGCATGCACGCTGCCGGTGCGCGCGAAGTGGACGCGGCGAAGGCGGACGGTAGGTGGGCCGCGGCCTACCAGGCGGCGAGCGCGATGGAGGTTCCACCGGAGCTCGCGAGCGCGCTGGCGACGAATGCGAAGGCGCGCAAGGCGTTCGAGTCGCTGGATCGAACCAATCGCTACGCGTTCTGCTGGCGCGTGCACACGGCGAAGAAGCCGGAGACGAAAGCGGCGCGCGTGGAGAAGTTCATCGGGATGCTGGAGCGTGGGGAGAAGATCCACGCGTGATCGGGTGCGGTGGCGGATGCGCCGGGTATCCTGATCACCACATCCCGCCTGACCGCGTCATCCCGGCGTAGGCCGGGATCCAGGCTGTTGCGCCATCAGCGCATCACGTCATTCCAGCGAAAGCTGGAATCCAAGTTGCTTTTGAGGTGTCCAAGGGCGGGTAAGACACGAAACGTCCCTGGATTCCCGCCTTCGCGGGAATGACGAGCAAACGTACGGCGGCCTAACGGACCCCGCTTTCGCGGGAATGACGGCGGCGTGCTTCGCCGCTCAGTCCAGCTTGACGTCCCCGAACGTCTCCACCCGCACATGCCCATGCGTAGCATCGCCCGTGCGGGGCGTGGCGTAGTCTTCGAGCCGGTCGATCAGCACGGTCTGCAGTCCGGCATCGCGCGCGGCGTCAAGTTCTTCCACGACGTCCGACAGGAACAGGATCTCGCCCGCCGGAATGCCGATGGATTCGACGATGTTGCGATAGCTCTGCGCATCGCGCTTGCCGCCCATCTCGGTGTCGTACCAGCCGGAGAACATCGCGGTGAGGTCGCCCGCATCGCTGTGGCCGAAGAACAGTCGCTGCGCCGGCACGCTGCCCGACGAGTACACGTACAGCGGCAGTCCGCTGGCGTGCCAGTCGCGCAGCGACTTCGCGGCGTCCGGATAGATGTGCGCGGTGAAGTCGACGCTGCGGTAACCGTCGGCCCAGATCATGCCCTGCAGCGCCTTCAGCGCCGTGTGCTTGCGGTCCTCGTCGATCCAGCCCTGCAGGACTTCCACGATCATCTCGTCCTGGCACATGCCGCCGTTCTCGGTCGCCACGACGTCGAGCCACTTGCGCACCGCGGGCTCTTTGCCGCGCGCCGCGACGAAGCGGGGCAGGGCGCGGCGCGCGTACGGGAACAGCACGTCCTTCACGAACGAGATGCTGCTGGTGGTGCCTTCGATGTCGGTAAGGATCGCGCGGATGGTCATGGGGTGCCGGATCGATGTCGGGCGCGCGGCAATGCGCGCCGGGAATGCGGACGCCGCCGGGTGGCGGCTCATGTTGGGTGGACGCGCCGCAGACGATGCGGCGCGGCGGCGCTGTCAGCCCGCCTGGCCCTTCTCGTAGCGCGGGAAGCGCTGGGCGATATCGGTGCCGGTGAAATGGCCGACCCAGCCGTCCGGTTCGGTGAAGAAGCGGATGGCGATGAAGCTCGGTTCCGGGCCCATGTCGAACCAGTGCTTGGTGCTGTCGGGCACGGCGATCAGGTCGCCCTGCTCGCACTTCACCTCGTAGACCTCGCCGTCAACGTGCAGGGTGAACAGCCCCGAACCCGCGACGAAGAAGCGCACCTCGTCTTCCTTGTGGAAGTGTTCGTCGAGGAACTTGGTGCGCATCGTTTCGCGCTGCGGGTTGTCCGGCGCGATGCTCACCACGTCCACGGTCTTGAAGCCGTGCTGCGCGATGAGGCGGTCGATGTCGGCGCGGTAGGCCTCCATGATTGTCTCGGGCGCGTCGCCCGGCGCGACCGGCGCGTTGGCCTGCCACTGTTCGAAGGCAACCCCGATCTTGCCCAGCTCCGACGCCATCTCGGCGTGGTCGGCCGTGGACAGGCGCGGGTTGGACGGGTCGTTCTCGGAAAAGATGCGCAGGCGGCTCATCGCTGCAGTCTCCTCAGTTCAAGCTCGCAGCCGAGCAGGAATTCGAATGCTTCAAGGTGGCGTCGGGCTTCCGGCATGTCGCGGCCCCAGGCGTAGAGGCCGTGGCCGTCGATCAGGTAGCCCCACATCTGCTGGCGATCGAGCAGGCAATCGACCTGCGCGGCCAGGGTGTGCATGTCCTGGCTGTTGGGCAGCACGGGAAGCTCGACGCTGATTTCGTGGGTGGTGTTGCCGGAGAAGGCTTTCAACAGTTCATAGCCTTCCAGGTGGACGTGGCCGGGGCCCGCATACAGCCTGGAGGCGACGGTCTGGACCTTCGAATGCG
>Ga0209257_1002916_pt1 | contig 15775 bp, 15 predicted proteins | sample AraplaCvi_mCL_r2_FD_184277 | JGI IMG/M metagenome (GOLD analysis project Ga0209257, IMG submission 184277) | Arabidopsis root microbial communities from North Carolina, USA - plate scrape MF_Cvi_mCL_r2 (SPAdes) (version 2) | ecosystem: Host-associated > Plants > Roots > Endosphere | place: USA...
CCGCGGCGCGAACGGCGGCTACCGCCTGGCGCGCCCGGCGGACGACATTGGCCTGCTCGAAATAGTGACCGCCATGGAAGGGCCACTGGGCATGACCGAATGCAGCGTCCACACCGGCAACTGCGGCCTGGAACAGTCCTGCGGCGTGCGCGCCAACTGGCGCCGCATCAACGACGTGGTGGTGGAAGCGCTCCGTGCCGTGACGCTGGCGCAGATGCTCACTCCGCCCCCCAACGAACCACCTGGCAGGTCCATCGACCTGCACCTTGCTTGATCAGTAGGCAGCCCAATGGCCACCGAAATCCTAGAAAACCGTGAGATCCACGAACAGCTCGGCCGCAAGTACGAGGCCGGCTTCGTCACGGACATCGAATCCGAAAGCCTGCCGCCCGGCCTCGACGAGGACGTGATCCGCGCGCTCTCGGCCAAGAAGAACGAGCCGCAGTGGATGACCGATTGGCGGCTGGCCGCCTACCGGCACTTCCTGACGATGCCGATGCCGCACTGGGCGAAGCTCAACATCGCGCCGATCGACCTGCAAGCGGTGAGCTATTACTCCGCGCCGAAGGCGAAGTACGCCTCGCTCGACGACGTCCCGCAGGAACTGCTCGACACTTACGAGAAGCTCGGCGTGCCGCTGCATGAGCGCGCCAAGCTCGCCGGCGTGGCGGTCGATGCCGTATTCGACTCGGTCTCCGTCGGCACGACCTTCCGCAAGGAACTGGCCGAGAAGGGCGTGATCTTCTGCTCGCTGTCGGAGGCGATCCACGATCATCCGGAGCTGGTGAAGAAGTACCTCGGCACCGTCGTGCCGACCGGCGACAACTACTTCGCCGCGCTCAATTCCGCCGTGTTCTCCGATGGCAGCTTCGTGTTCATCCCCAAGGGCGTGCGTTGCCCGATGGAGCTGAGCACCTACTTCCGCATCAACGCAATGGGCACCGGCCAGTTCGAGCGCACGCTGATCATCGCCGAGGAAGGCAGCTACGTTTCCTACCTGGAAGGCTGCACTGCGCCGATGCGCGACGAGAACCAGCTGCATGCGGCCGTCGTCGAACTGGTCGCGCTGGACGATGCGGAGATCAAGTATTCCACGGTGCAGAACTGGTACCCCGGTGACGAAAATGGCGTCGGCGGCATCTACAACTTCGTGACCAAGCGCGGCGAATGCCGCGGCGCGCGCAGCAAGATCAGCTGGACGCAGGTGGAAACCGGTTCGGCCATCACGTGGAAGTACCCGTCGTGCGTGCTGCTGGGCGACGACTCGGTCGGCGAGTTCTATTCCGTCGCGCTGACGCACCACCGCCAGCAGGCCGACACCGGCACCAAGATGATCCATCTGGGCAAGCGCACCAAGAGCAAGATCATCAGCAAGGGCATCAGCGCCGGTCGCGGCCAGAACACCTACCGCGGCCTGGTGAAGGTCATGGGCGGTGCCGAAGGCGCGCGCAACCACACGCAGTGCGACAGCCTGCTGATCGGCAAGAAGTGCGGCGCGCACACCTTCCCGTACATCGAAGTGAAGCACCCGACCGCCACCGTCGAACACGAAGCAACGACCTCGAAGATCAGCGAAGACCAGCTGTTCTATTGCCGCTCGCGCGGCATCGGCCAGGAAGATGCCGTGTCGATGATCGTCGACGGCTTCTGCAAGAGCGTCTTCCGCGAACTGCCGATGGAGTTCGCGGTGGAAGCCAAGAAGCTGCTGGAAGTGTCGCTGGAAGGGTCCGTCGGTTGACGCACCCGCCGAATCACAAATCACGAATCACGAATCACGCCCCCATGCTCAAGATCGAAAACCTCCACGTCTCCGTCGCCGGCAAGGAGATCCTCAAGGGCCTCACGCTGGAACTCATGCCCGGCCAGGTGCACGCGGTGATGGGCCCCAACGGCGCGGGCAAGTCCACGCTCGGCAATGTGATCGCCGGCCGCGAAGGCTACGAGGTCACCGCCGGCACCGTGACGTTTGAAGGCCGCGACCTGCTCGCGCTGGAGCCGGAAGAGCGCGCCGCGGCCGGCGTGTTCCTCGCGTTCCAGTACCCGGTCGAGATCCCGGGCGTGAACAACACCTACTTCCTTCGCACCGCGCTCAATGCGCAGCGCAAGGCGCGCGGCGAAAGCGAACTGGATTCGATGCAGTTCCTCAAGCTCGTGCGCGAGAAGCTCGCCGTGCTGCACCTGAAGGACGAACTGCTGCATCGCGGCGTCAACGAAGGCTTCTCCGGCGGCGAGAAGAAGCGCAACGAGATCTTCCAGCTCGCGCTGCTCGAACCGAAGCTGGCGATCCTGGACGAAACCGATTCGGGCCTGGACATCGACGCGCTCAAGGCCGTCGCCGATGGCGTCAACTCGCTGCGCTCGTCCGAGCGCGCGTTCCTGGTCATCACCCATTACCAGCGCCTTCTCGATTACATCAAGCCTGACGTGGTGCACGTGCTGGCCGACGGCCGGATCGTCGAGACCGGTGGGCCGGAACTCGCGCTGGAGCTGGAACAGCACGGCTACGCGTGGGTGAAGGACCGCATCACCCCTGCTGCGAGCGCGTGACATGAGCGCCCTGCTCGACTCCTTTACCAGCGCCTTCCAATCGCTTTCGCTTCGCGATGCCGCGGGCCTAGGCGATAGCCGCCGCGCCGCACTCGACGACGTCCTGCGCGACGGCATTCCGCACGCGCGCGTCGAGGCATGGAAGTACACGCCGCTGCGTGCGCTGGAACGCCGCGCGTTCGCCGCGCCTTCGGATGCGCTGGCGGCGTTCGATGAAGCGCTGCTTGCGAACCTGCCCGCGCCGCGCATCGTGTTCGTCAACGGCCGCTTCGACGCGTCGCACAGCGATCTGTCGAACCTCCCCGCCGGCGTGACGTTGCAGCCGCTGTCGCAGGTGCTGGTCGACGGCGAGGCACGCGACGCGAACTTCCTCGCGCGCCGTTTCGATCGCGCCGATGAAATCTTCGCGCGACTCAACGCCGCGCTCGCCGACGACGGCATCGTGCTCCGCGCCGAAGCGAATGCGCAGTCCGCGCAACCGATCCATCTCGCGTTCGTGGGCGCGCCGGCCGAGTCCGACCAGGCGTGGCACCTGCGCCATATGATCGAGCTTCGCGATGGCGCGTCGCTGGTTGTGATCGAACATCATCTTGCCCACGGCACGCACAACCATCTCGCCAACCAGCTGATGCACGTGCACCTCGGCGCGAATGCCACGCTGCGCCACGCGCGCGTGCAGGACGAGGCGCCCGGCGCGACTCTCATGGCCCGCACCGATTCGGTGCTCGCGAAGGACTCCGATTACCGGCGCCTCGACCTCGAGCTTGGCGCCGGCCTTTCGCGCCACGAACTTAACGCCGCCCTGCACGGAAACAATGCGAGCCTGCGCGCGAACGGCGTGCTGCTCGCGTCGGGCAAGCGCCATATCGACACGCGCCTGGGCATCGATCACGTCGGCCGCGACACCGCGTGCGAACTCACGTGGCGCGGCATGGCAAGCGGTCGTTCGAAGGCTGCGTTCCACGGCGGCATCCTCATTCGCGAGGGCGCCGACGGCACGAACGCGCAACTGTCGAACAAGAACCTGCTGCTCAGCGAAGGTGCCGAGATCGACTCGCAGCCGGTGCTCGAGATCCATGCCGACGAAGTGCAGGCCGCGCATGGCGCGACCGTCGGCCAGCTCGACACCACGGCGTTGTTCTACCTGCGCAGCCGCGGCCTTTCGTCCGAACAGGCGCGCGCCCTGCTCACTGCTGCGTTCTGCCGCGAAACGCTGTCGGTGTTCGAGCCGGGCGATGCGCTGCGCACCGCGCTGGAAGCCCGCCTCGACGCCGCCCTCGACCGCCTGGGCGCTGTTTGACTGGCGCTGTCCTGATTGGAGCACGCATGAACCTTCCCGCCACCGATTCGACGAATGCCATCGACTGGGCCCGCGTCCGCGCCGACTTCCCGCTGCTCACGCGCGAAGTCCACGGCAAGCCGCTGGTCTATTTCGATTCGGCCAACACCGGGCAGAAGCCGGATGTGGTGATCGATGCGGTCGACGATTTCTATCGTCGCCACAACGCCAACGTCAGCCGCGCCGTGCACGCGCTGGGCACCGAGGCGACGGAAGCCTACGAGGGTGCTCGCTCGAAACTGGCGAAGTTCCTCAATGTGCGCGGCGATGAGCTGGTGCTGTGCAGTGGCACGACCTTCGCGCTGAACCTCGTCGCGTACTCGTGGGCGTTGCCGCAGCTCAAGGCCGGTGATGCGATCGTGCTGACGCGCATGGAACACCACGCCAACATCGTTCCGTGGCAACTCGTCGCGCAGCGCACGGGCGCGGTCATCAAAGTCGCCGAGATCGACGAGCGCGGTGAACTTGACCTGGCGCAGTTGTATTCGCTGCTGACGCCGGAGGTGAAGCTGCTGTCGCTCACGCATGTGTCCAATGTGCTGGGCACCGTGAATCCCGTGCGCGAGATCTGCCGGGAAGCGCGCAAGCGCGGCATCGTCACCATCGTCGACGGTTCGCAGGCGGTGCCGCATCGTGCGGTGGACATCGCCTCGATCGGCTGCGATTTCTACGCCTTCACCGGCCACAAGATGTCCGGCCCGACCGGCACCGGCGCGCTGTGGGCGCGTCGCGAACACCTGGCCGCGATGCCGCCCTTCATCGGCGGCGGCGAGATGATCAAGGAAGTGCGTTTCGAAGGCACCGTGTTCAACGATGCCCCGCACAAGTTCGAAGCGGGCACGCCGAACATCGCCGGCTTCGTCGGCCTGGGCGCGGCGGTGGATTACCTCTCCGCGCTGGGCATGCACAACATCGAAGCCCGCGAGCAGGAGCTGCTGGCGCACTTCAATGAAGCGTTGTCGAATGTCGAAGGCCTGCGGATCTTCGGCCACGCGCGCGAGAAGGCCGCGGTCGTGAGCTTCCTGGTCGAAGGTGCGCACGCACACGACCTGGCCACTCTGCTGGACCTGGAAGGCGCGGCGATCCGCTCCGGCCACCACTGCGCGCACCCGCTGATGGCGCACTTCGGCGTCCCGGCCACGTGCCGCGCCTCGCTGGCGTTCTACAACACGCACGAGGAAATCGAGGCGTTCGTGGCGGCCCTGCAGAAAGTACGCCGCCTGCTGGGTTGAAAGTTTCGGCCCGCGTCTGCGGATGACACCGTCGCCGTGACGCTGGAGAATGGGGCCCTGTCCCCCGCTTTCCCTCGAACGACGCCATGACCGCACATTCCCTGCAGTTCCGTCACGCCACGCACGCCGACATCGACGCGCTGGTCGCGCTGATCGAATCCGCCTACCGCGGCGACGTGAGCAAGCAGGGCTGGACGACCGAGGCGGACATGCTCGGCGGACGCCGCACCGGAGCGGCAGACGTGCAGGCCTGCATCGATCGCCCGCGCAGCGCGATCCTCATCGCCGAACGCGATGGCGGTGAACTGCTCGCCTGCGCGCACGTCGCCGAAGAGGATGGCGCGGGATATTTCGGCATGTTCTCCGTGAATCCCGGCCTGCAGGGCGGCGGCATCGGAAAGCAGGTCATCGCCGAAGCCGAGCGCCTGGCGCGCGAGGAATGGTCGCTGCCGTCGATGCGCATGTCGGTCATCGACATCCGCGACGAGCTCATTGCCTTCTACGAGCGCCGCGGCTATCGCCGCACCGGTATCAAGAAGCCGTTTCCCTACGGCGACGAACGCTTCGGCCTGCCCAAGCGCGACGACCTGCGTTTCGAAGTGCTGGAGAAAGCGCTGTGAGCGACAGCGAGCAGTGGGTGTTCGTCTGCGCGACCTCGCAGCTGTTGCCAGGTGAGCGCACTGTTGCGTGGGATGGCGACACGGCCATCCTCGTCGTCAACTACGACGGGGATTACTACGCGCTCGAAGACAAGTGCTCGCATGAGGACTTCGAACTGTCCGCCGGCAACTATGACGGCGAGGAAGCGACGATCGAATGCGTGCTACACGGCGCCAAGTTCGACGTCCGCGATGGACGCCCGCTCTGCGCGCCCGCCTACGAGCCGGTGCCGAAGTTCCCGGTCAAGGTCGACGACACGGGCATCTGGACGCGGGACGACCGCGGCTGAGGGCGCCGCCTCGCACCGCCGAGTCCGTTGCCGTCACCCCCGGAAAAGGCCGGAAGCCGGGCCCGCACGCCATCCGCAGTCGATGCAGCGGCCCGTGACTGCGTCTGTCCGCCGGAACCCGTTCTGATTCCGCGGCTACGAATTCCATCCAGTTGATGCCGGACAGATGGATTCCCGCCTTCGCGGGAATGACAGCTGCAAACCCGGGCCGATCCGATCAAAGCAAAGGGCGCCCGCTTGTCGCTGGCGCGTCCCGGCCCCCACTCGCGCCCTCGTTGCGCCGATGAGCTGCGCCAACCGCTCATCCGCCCACATTCACTTTTCGTTGCAAATGCGAATCCCTCTCATTACCATTCCGTTCTGACCGCGGCGGTGCCGCCCTGCTATTCCCCCGAGGGATCCCATGTCCAACAGGAAGTTCGTCGTCTCGCCGCTTGCCGGCGCCCTGGCACTCGCCGTCGTAGCGCCCGCCCTCGCGGAGCCGGCCGGCGAGCCTGCCAATGCGCGCGATCTGGACAAGATCGAAGTGCACGGCGAGTACGTCGAGAAGCCCTCTTCCATCAAGTACACGCAGCCGCTGCTGGACACGCCGCAGACGATCACCGTCGTGACCAAGGACGTGATGGACCAGCAGAACCTGATCGGCCTGCGCGACGTGCTGAGCACGCTCCCGGGCATCACGTTCGGCGCGGGCGAAGGCGGCGGCGGTTACGGCGACAGCATCACGCTGCGCGGCTTCAACGCGAGCAGCGACATCACCACGGACGGCGTGCGCGACAGCGCGCAGTACACGCGCTCGGACAACTTCAACCTGGACTCGGTTGAACTGGTGAACGGCGCCAACTCGGTGTACTCCGGCGCGGGGTCGGTCGGCGGCAACATCAACCTGGTGAGCAAGGTCGCACGCAGCGGCGACGCCACCGTGGTGCAGGCCGGCGCCGGTACCGACAGCTTCGGCCGCATCACGGTCGACAGCAATACCGACCTGGACAACGGCGCGGCATTCCGCATCAACGCGATGGTCCACCAGAACGACGCCCCGGGCCGCGATTACGAGAGCTTCGAGCGCTGGGGCATCGCGCCGTCGGTCGCGTTCGGCCTGGACAGCGATACGCGCTTCACCGCGAGCTACTTCCACCAGACCGACGACAACATCCCGCAGTACGGCGTGCCGTACTTCACCGCGTTCGGCGGCGGCCTGCCGGGTGTCGACCCGGAGAACTACTACGGCTACCACAACATCGATCGCCAGGAGATCGATGTCGACATGATCACCGGCGTGTTCGAGCACGACTTCAGCCCGAACACCACGCTGCGCAGCCTCGCGCGATTCCAGCAGGTGCAGCAGCTGAGCGTCGTCGATCCGCCGCAGGGCACGTGGTGCCTGCCGGCCGGGTTCAACCCCGCGACGGGCGCGCCGTGCGCGACGCCGGACACGTATCTCCCCAGCGGCCCGCGCGGCAACAGCCGCGACACGAAGAACACCCTCGCCGTCAGCCAGACCGACGTGGTCTCGCGCTTCGACACCGGCTCGGTCAGCCACTCGCTGGTCGCCGGCGTGTCGTTCTCGCGCGAGGAGTTCGACCTCGACACCGGCAACCTGTTCCGCACGGCGACCGGCGCGACGGTTCCGTTGCCGCCGATGTCGGTGACCGATCCGTATTCGGTCTATACCGGCCCGCAGAACTACACCCGCAGCAGCATCGCGGAAGGTTCGCTCGACAACCAGGCGATCTACGCCTTCGATACGCTGGAATTCAACGATCGCTGGATGCTGAACCTCGGCGCGCGCTACGAGCACAACGAGGGCGACACGGTCACCACCACGTTCAACACGACGGCCGGCAGCCCGCAACTCGGACAGCCGACGACGCGCGTGGTCGGCAGCAACTCCGACGATCTGTTCTCGTACCGCGCGGGCCTGATCTTCAAGCCCGTCAAGAATGCGAGCCTGTACGTGGCGTACTCCAACAGCAAGACGCCGTCGAAGGCGTCGGTCAACGGTTCGTGCACGCCGACCAGCACCACCGGCACGGCCAACTGCAACGTCGATCCGGAAACGGCGGTCAACATCGAAGCCGGCGCGAAGTGGGACATCAACAGCAACCTCGCGCTGACGGCAGCGGTGTTCCGCAACGAACGCGAGGAATACAAGGTCGCCGATCCGGGCAACCCGGACAATCCGAGCGGCGAGCAGCAGCTGGACGGCACCGCACGCGTGGACGGCGTCACGCTCGGCGCGGCCGGGCACATCACCGACGCGTGGTCGATCTTCGCCAACGTGACCTGGCTGGACAGCGAAGTCATCCAGGGCGTGTCGGATTTCTGCAAGGCCAACCCGAGCACCGCGTGCGGCAACACGGCGGCCAATCCCGACCCGCTCGCCGGCCTGCCGATCAGCGGCACGCCGGAACGCTCGGGCAGCATCTGGACCACGTACGATCTGAACCAGTGGACGTTCGGCTACGGCCTGACGTACGTGGGCAGTTACGACGTCTACACCGGCAACGGCGCGAACATCGCCGAAGCCAAGGGGTACACCGCGCACCGCGCGATGGTGGCCTTCGACGTCAACGAACGCCTCGCCTTCCAGCTCAACGCCAACAACCTGTTCGACAAGACGTACTACACGCGCATCCGCAACAACGGCTGGGCAACGCCGGGCGATGCACGCCAGGTGGTACTGCAGGCGATCTACCGGTTCTGATCCGCAACACCCCTGCATTCACCCAGCCACGCGACGCCCGGTTCGCCGGGCTTACCGAAGCGAAGGATTCCAGATGCTGCTCCAGGTCCCGCAAGTCCTCAGTGCCGAACAGGTCGCCCACTGCCGCGACCGGTTGCAGCAGGCCGGCTGGGCGGATGGCCGGATTACCGCCGGCCATCAATCCGCGATGGCGAAGGACAACGCGCAGCTGCCGGAGAACGATCCGGTGGCGCGCGAACTCGGCGGGCTGATCCTCGACGCACTCGCGCGCAACACGACGTTCTTCTCGGCCGCGCTGCCGCAGCGCATCTACCCGCCGTTGTTCAACCGCTACGGCGGCGGGCAGTCGTTCGGCTTCCATGTCGACAACGCGATCCGCTACGACCGCAGTCGCGGCGGCGTGGATCCGGTGCGCACCGACCTCTCGGCGACGCTCTTCCTGAGCGCACCCGAGGAATACGAGGGCGGCGAGCTGATCATCGAAGATACCTACGGCGTGCAGCGCGTGAAGCTGCAGGCCGGCGACATGGTGCTGTATCCCGGCACGAGCCTGCACAAGGTGACGCCGGTGACGCGCGGCGAACGGGTCGCGTCGTTCTTCTGGATCCAGAGCCTGCTGCGCGAGGACGCGCAGCGCCGGCTGATGTTCGAGCTGGATGTTTCGATCCGGCATCTCACGCAGGACGTGCCGGAGCATCCCGCACTCGTGCAGCTGACCGGCATCTACCACAATCTGCTACGCCGCTGGGCCGAGCCGTGAGCCGCGCGCCATGAAACACGCCGCGGGGACGCCGGACATCGCCGCGCAGCAGCAGCGACGCGGTTTCTGGCTGCGCACGCTGCACTCGTGGCACTGGATCAGTTCTGCGATCTGCCTGGTCGCGATGCTGTTGTTCGCGATCACCGGCATCACGCTGAATCATTCGGCGGCGATCGAAGCCAAACCCGAAACGCTGACGCGAACGTTCGAGATGCCCGCGTCGATCCGGCACGCGCTCGGCACGCGCACGGAAGGCACCGCGCCATTGCCCGGCACGGTGAGCGACTGGCTCAACGACGTGCTGCCAGTGTCGATCGGCGCCCAGCCCGCGGAGTGGTCGGTGGACGAGGTGTACCTGTCGTTGCCGCGCCCCGGCGGCGATGCGTGGCTGAGCATCGACCGCGCCAGCGGCGCAGTCGAATACGAACGGACCACGCGCGGCGTCATCGCCTATCTCAACGACCTGCACAAGGGCCGCAATGCGGGCACGGCGTGGCGCTGGTTCATCGACGTGTTCGCGCTGGCGTGCCTGGTGTTCTGCGTCACCGGCTTGTTCCTCCTGCAGATGCACGCGCGCCAGCGACGCTCGACCTGGCCGTACGTCGCGCTGGGACTCGCGCTTCCGGTGCTGCTGGCCCTGCTCTTCATCCACTGATTCCTGCTCAACGAACCTGTCAAAGAAGGGAGTTTCCATGCGCGTCAAACTGACCATCGCGCTGAGCGGACTGCTCGCGCTGCCGGCGCACTCGGCGGAAATCAACGTCAACGTGCAGATTCCGCAGCTCAACGTCGCCGAATACCACCGCCCGTACGTGGCGATCTGGGTGGAAGGCGCGGACCAGAAGGCGCTGGCGAACCTGGCGGTCTGGTACGCGCAGAAGTCGACGTCCGAAGGCCATGGCACGAAATGGCTGCCGGACCTTCGCCAATGGTGGCGCCGTAGCGGCCGCTCGTTGAAGGTGCCCGTGGATGGCGTGACCGGCCCCACGCGTCCCGTCGGTACGCATGCGCTGAAGTTCGACGCGCAGAACCCGGAGCTGGGCAAGCTGCCGCCGGGCGATTACACGCTGGTGGTGGAAGCCGCGCGCGAAGTCGGCGGTCGCGAACTGCTGAAGGTGCCCTTCAAGTGGGGCGGCGCAGGAAGCGGCAAGGCGCAGGGTTCGAGCGAACTCGGGCTCGTGACCGTGGCCACCAAACCCTGATCCAGGCAGCCAATACACATCAACACTCGCAGGAGCATGCCGTGAAGAAGACCCTCAAGCTCGCCGCGCTCGCGCTGGCCCTCACCCTTCCGTTCGCCGCATCGGCGCACAAGGCCTGGCTGCAGCCGTCGCAGACCGTGCTGGCCGGCAACAACCCGTGGGTCACGGTGGACGCGGCGGTGTCCAACGACCTGTTCTACTTCAACCACGTTCCGCTGAAGACCGACAACCTCAGCATCACCGCGCCGGACGGAAGCAATGTCGCTGCGCAGAACAGCGCCACGGGCAAGTACCGCACGGTGTTCGATGTCGAGCTGAAGCAGACCGGCACCTACCGCATTGGCGTGCTCAACAACTACGTCACCGGCAGCTGGGAAGAGGACGGCAAGCCCAAGCGCTGGCGCGGCACCGAGGCGACCTTCGCCACGGAAGTGCCGAAGGGCGCGAAGAAGTTGCAGGTCGGCCAGTCTGTGAGCCGAGTGGAAACCTTCGTCACCAACGGCTCGCCGAACGAGACCGCGCTCAAGCCCAGCGGTGTCGGCCTGGAACTGGTGCCGGTGACGCATCCCAACGACCTGTTCGCGGGCGAGGAGGCGAAGTTCCGCTTCCAGATCGACGGCAAGCCGGCAGCGGACCTTGAAGTCGAGATCACGCGCGGCGGCACGCGCTACCGCAATGCGCAGGACGCGCTGAAGGTGAAGACCAATGCGCAGGGCGAGTTCGCCGTGACGTGGCCGGAAGCTGGCATGTACTGGGTCGAAGCGAACTCCGAGGACAAGAAGACCACGGTGAAGCAGGCCAAGCAGCGCCGCCTCGGCTACGTCGCCACGCTGGAAGTGCTTCCGCAGTAATCGCATTCGAAGTGAGCATGCACGCACTCGCAACGCAGCCCGCGCGCGCCGTCGATGTCCTCGGCGGCGCGACGATGGGCACGACCTGGTCGGTGAAGCTCGTCGCTCCGCGCCAGCGCGATCTACATGCGCTGCATGCGGGCATCCAGGCGCGACTGGACGAGGTCGTCGCCCAGATGAGCAACTGGGAAGCGACCTCGGACCTGAGCCGTTACAACGCAGCGGTCGCGGGTTCATGGCACGTGCTGCGCGAGGATTTTTTCACGGTGCTTTCGTGCGCGCTGGACATCGCCCACGCCAGCGGCGGTGCGTTCGATCCGACGGTCGGTCCGCTGGTCGATGGATGGGGCTTCGGGCCGTCGGGCACGACGACGGAACGCTTCTCGCCGGAAGCGGCGCGCGCGCAGGTGCAATGGCGACGCGTGGTGCTCGATCGCATTGAACGCCGCGTGCTGCAGCCCGGTGGAACGCGACTGGACCTGTGCGCGATCGCCAAGGGGTTCGGCGTGGACGCCGTCGCTGCGTATCTGCGCTCGCAGGGCACTGGCGCCGCGCTGGTGGAAGTCGGCGGCGAACTGTACGGCTTCGGCCGCAAGCCGGATGGCGCGCCGTGGCGGGTGATCGTCGAAGGCTGGCGGGGCGATGAGGATGACGCGCGCGAGCCGCGCGTGCTGGCCCTCGACGGGATCGCGGTGGCAACGTCCGGCGACCGCTGGCATCGACGCGAGCACCTTGGCCGCAGCGTCAGTCATACGCTGGATCCGCGCAGCGGGCATCCCGTGACGAGCGCGCCCGTCGCGGTGACGGTCGCTGCAGGCGATGCGATGCGCGCCGATGCGTGGGCGACGGCGCTCACCGTGCTGGGAACGCACGAGGGGTTGGACGTCGCTCGGGCGCACGGGTTGGCCGCACGGTTCGTGGACGTGCGCGACGACGGCGTCGAACCAGCCATCAAGGAACACATGACGCCGGCGTTCGAAGCGCTGCTGCAGACCGCGGAGCAGACTTGAACGCTGCCGGTTCCATTCGCGCCTGGCTGGGCAATGCCTTCGCGCTGACGGCATTGATGGCGGCGATGGTCGCGTTCGCCGTCTGGCAGGCGGGGCCGTGGTGGATCGCGACTCCGCGTGCGGGCAGCTGGGTGCTTGCGGTGATTGTCGCGCTGGCGTTCGTCGGTCTTTGCGTGTCGACGTGGCTGCAGGCACGCGACGAGCGCATCGAAGCGAACGATGTCGATGCGTCCGGCGAGGACGCCTTTCTGCTGGCATGGGCAAGCCAGACCGGCTTTGCCCAGCAACTTGCCGAACACACCGCGCAGGCGCTGCGCGATGCCGGGAAGGCCGTGCGTGTGTTGCCGCTGCATCGCGTCGATGCGGACGTGCTGCGTACACACCGGCGTGCGTTGTTCATCGCCAGCACAACCGGCGAAGGCGATCCGCCGGATCACGCGCTCGGCTTCACGCGGCACGTGCTCGGCCAGCCCACGTCGCTGGCCGGGCTGGAATACGCGGTACTTGCGCTGGGGGATCGCGCCTACGACCGCTTCTGCGGCTTCGGCCGACGCCTCGACCAGTGGTTGCATCACAACGGCGCGCAGCCGCTGTTCGATCGCATCGACGTCGATGCCGGCGACGCCGGTGCGCTGCGGCACTGGCAGCATCGCCTCGGCCAACTGGCGGGCCACACCGCGCTGGCCGATTGGAGCGCGCCCGAATATCGCCCATGGAGTCTGGCCGAACGGCGATGGCTCAATCCCGGTAGCGTCGGCGGCCCCGCCTACCACGTCGCCCTGACGCCGGTCGATGCGGGCGACCTGCACTGGCAGGCGGGTGACATCGCCGAGATCGGCCCGCGCCATTCGCCGGCGGACGTGATGGCCTGGCTGCTGGCCACCGGCCTGGATGGCACTGTCGACGTCGAACACGACGACGCGACAGTCGAGCTGGCGACATTGCTCCAGCGCTCCCGCCTGCCGGCGCCCGACAGCGTTCGTGGTCACCCGGCGCAATCCGTGGCGGACGCACTTGAACCGCTACCCCACCGCGAATACTCCATTGCCTCGCTGCCACGGGATGGCTCGCTGCAATTGCTGGTTCGCCAGATGCGACATGCTGATGGCCGACTGGGCAGCGGCAGCGGCTGGCTGACCGCGCATGCAGAGGTGGGTACCGAAATCGACTTGCGCATCCGGCGCAATCCCGCCTTTCATCCGCCGCAGGACGACCGGCCGATGATCCTCATCGGCAACGGCACCGGCCTCGCTGGGCTTCGCGCGCATCTGAAGGCACGTGCACGCGATGGACATCATCGCAACTGGCTGGTGTTCGGCGAACGCCAGCGCGAACGCGACTTCCATCATGGGGACGAGATCGAAGTCTGGTTGCGCGACGGTCATCTGCACCACCTCGACCTCGCCTTCTCGCGCGATGGAGTGCAACGCGTGTACGTACAGGACGTACTGCGCGAACACACGACGCGACTGCGCGCATGGATCGCCGACGGTGCCGCCGTGTACGTCTGCGGCAGTCTGGAAGGCATGGCGCCGGCAGTGGACGCCGTACTTCGTGACATCGTCGGCCTCGACGCGCTGGAAGCGATGGCCGCCGATGGACGCTACTGTCGCGACGTCTACTGACTCGACGGCGAGCGCTCGCCTTCCACCGGTTCGATACGTATCAGCAGCAGTTCTCCGCCGCCGTCGATCACGTGCCGCAGCCGTTCGCCCCTCGCTTCGAAGATCGCCGTGTCGGCGGCGGCCATCGGCGGCAGCCCTGATTCGTCCGCGAACTGCGCCTGCCCTGCGATAAGGTGCGCCACCCAGGTCGTGCCCGGATCGGAGAAGAGCACCATCGGGCCCACCAGCGGCCGATGCCAGAGCGTCGCGCGTACACGGTCGCGACGCCACATCAGGTTGAAGTCGTGCGTCGGACCATCGAGGAGTTCGCCCGTCACCTTGCGCTCACCAGCGAAACGCAGGCGATCGTGTGGCGGGAGGAGCTCGTGCGATTCGCCGTCATCGAAGCGCAGGCGCACACCGTTGCCGCTCAGAAGCACCAGTTCGCGATCGATGCCGGGGAACGCGGAGAACTCCGAATCGCGCTCGATTTCCGCGATCGAAAGCCGCCAGTCCCACGGCGCATCGTGCGCGGCATCGTCGCGGTGGCCGGCGTGGATCTCGCGCGTCCAGCCCATCTGATTGCGCCAGCGCTCGCGCCGGTATTCGTTGGCGGGTATCACCCGCGAACGGCTGCGTTGCTCGGGAGCCATCCATCACGTCCGGTAGTCGTTCCGCACAGTCTAGCGGGCGACTGCCGACGCATACCCCGGCGTGGGTCGCAGTGCAGTGCCGTCCCGGCGCACCGGTCGCGCCGGGACGGCATGCGCCCCTACCCTAGTGCCTGGCTGCCGCCGGTTTCGGCGCGTTGGCCGCAGCGGCCGCGGGCGCAGGCTTGGCTGCGGCCGTGGCGGGTGCCGCGGCGGTTCCGCCGCCAAGCGCGATGCGCTCCTTGTTCTTTTCCACCGTTTTCAGTCCGATACCCGGCACCTGGGCGAGCTGATCCGCACTGCGGAACGGGCCGTTGGTCTTGCGGTAGGCGACGATTGCCTCGGCCTTGCTCGGGCCGATGTTGACCAACACGCGGTCGAGCGTGGCGGCATCGGCGGTGTTGATGTTGACGGTTTCGGCAGCCATGGCCGTTCCCGTCAGGACCAGCGACAGCAGCAGGGTCCGGGCCAGCATCGCGAAGGATCGGATGGCCAGGCGCATGGACGGTGTGGATTTCATTGAGCGACTCCTTGGGTCCCAGCGGACCCGCGACGTGGGTGGGTGATGCTCGGGCGTCTGCCGGCGCTGTGCGTTGGCGACCCGCACAGTCTCCGGACGTCGGCCAAGCGGGCCCATCGGGCGATCCACCAACGAAGGCAAAGAAGGCGCCGCAACTGCGGGTAGGCGCGTTCCCAATCGGCGTCGGAACGGGCCCCAGGGTTCATCGGAACGTTCCGTCGCCAGGGCGCCCGTCCGGGCGGGTGTCGCGGAGGCGTAAACTTGTCGTCCCCCGCTACGAGGCCGAAGCCGCCATGGATATCAGCAAGGTCGACCGCTACGTCGGCGACAAATGGGACGACGAGATCGTTCCCCAGCTCGTCGAGTACATCCGCATTCCCAACAAGTCCCCGATGTTCGACGCC
>Ga0209257_1002928_pt1 | contig 15726 bp, 9 predicted proteins | sample AraplaCvi_mCL_r2_FD_184277 | JGI IMG/M metagenome (GOLD analysis project Ga0209257, IMG submission 184277) | Arabidopsis root microbial communities from North Carolina, USA - plate scrape MF_Cvi_mCL_r2 (SPAdes) (version 2) | ecosystem: Host-associated > Plants > Roots > Endosphere | place: USA...
TGAAAATCGCATTGCCCTTGCCGGGGCGCTGGCGGATCAGCACCACGCCCGCGGTGCGCACGATCGACCCGTTCTTCGCCGCCGCGATTTGGATAGCGCTCAGCACGCCTTCGCGTTCGAAATCGGGGCGCAGAAATGCCATCGGATGGCCCTTCAGCGACAGCCGCGTCGTCTGGTAATCGGTCAGCACATGCTCGACCATCGGCGTCGGCGGCAGCTGCGCATCTTCCTCGAACCCCAGCTCATTCGCTTCGGCCGCGCCGAACAGCGGCAATACCCCTTGCCGGACGCGCCGCGCATCCCAGAGCGCCGGCCGCCGGTCGAGCCCCATCGACCGGCATGCATCGGCATCGGCGATGAGCCGCAGCGCGCGCGAGGGAAGGTTGGCGCGGCGCGCAAGCTCCTCGACCGAAGTGAAGGGAGCCGTATTACGTGCTTTGGCGATTTCGTCCGCCCACTCCTTGCGAAACCCGTCGACCTGCCGGAACCCCAGCCGCAGCGCGAGCACGCCATCCTCGCGCCGTTCGAGGCTATTGTCCCAATCGCTCGCATTGACGTCGACCTCACGCACCTCGACCCCATGCTCGCGCGCGTCGCGCACGAGCTGCGCGGGGGCATAGAAGCCCATCGGCTGCGAATTGAGGATGCCGCACGCGAAGACCGCGGGGTGATGGCATTTCAGCCAAGATGACACATAGACGAGTTTCGCGAAGGATTGGGCGTGGCTTTCAGGAAAGCCATAGCTGCCGAAACCCTTGATCTGGTTGTAGCAACGTTCGGCGAAGGCGCGTTCATAGCCCCGCCTCACCATCCCTTCGATCATCTTGTCCTGATATTCCGGGATCGTTCCGACGTTTCGAAAAGTCGCCATTGCCCGCCGGAGCCCGTTCGCCTCATCGGGAGAAAAGCCCGCAGCCGTGATGGCGAGTTTCATCGCCTGTTCCTGAAAAAGAGGCACGCCGAATGTCTTGCCTAGAATATCTTCCAGTTCATTGGCGTCGCCCCCTGATCGCAAGGGCAGCTCGGCCTTCTCTTCTTTATTGCGTCGTCGCAGATAGGGATGAACCATGTCCCCTTCGATCGGCCCCGGCCTGACGATCGCGACTTGGATGACGAGATCGTAAAATTCGCGCGGACGTAAGCGAGGAAGCATGTTGATCTGTGCGCGGCTCTCGACCTGAAAGACACCGATACTGTCACCTCTGCAGAGCATGTCGTAAACGGCCGGATCCTCGTCCGGGACGGATTTGAGGTCGTTGTCGCCAAGCTCATGCAATCGCATCAGGTCAAAGCATTTGCGGATGCAGGTCAGCATCCCGAGCGCGAGGATATCGACCTTCATCAACCGCAGCTCATCGATGTCGTCCTTGTCCCATTCGATGAAGGTGCGATCCGCCATCGCGGCATTGTGGATCGGCACCGTCTCGTCGAGCCGGTCCTCGGTGAGCACATAGCCCCCCACATGCTGCGACAGGTGGCGCGGAAAGGTCAGTAACTGAGCGACGATCCATTGCAGGCGGGCAATGTCGTCCTGTTCGGGATCGAGACCCGCTTCGACGAACCGTTCGATAGGCATCTCGCTGCCCCAGCTGCCCCAGGTCGTGTCGGCGAGACGCTGCGTGACATCCTCGCTGAGGCCGAGCGCCTTGCCTACCTCGCGCACGGCGCTACGCGGCCGGTAGTGGATTACTGTCGCGGCGATGCCCGCCCGCCGCCGCGTGTAGCGGCGATAGACATATTGCATCACCTCTTCGCGCCGCTCGTGCTCGAAATCGACGTCGATGTCCGGGGGCTCGCGCCGCTCTTCCGACAGGAAGCGCGTGAAGAGCAAATTGTTTGCGATCGGGTCGATCGAGGTGATTTCGAGCAAGTAGCAGACAAGCGAATTCGCTGCCGAACCGCGTCCTTGGCATAATATGGGAGGGTCTCGTGTGCGGGCGTGCTGGACGATGTCGTGGACGGTCAGGAAATAGCATGCGAATTTGCATACCCGGATGAGAGAGAGCTCCTCGTCGAGCACCTCTCGCCAGCGTTTCGGCAATCCGTCAGGGTGAAGCCTGTTTGCCGCCTCTATCACTATATGTTCGAGCCAGCTTTGGGGCTCCCAGCCTTCGGGGACCGGCTCGTGCGGATATTCATATTCCAGATCCCGCAGTGAAAAGGAAATCCGATCGAGAATCTTCAGGCTCTCATCGACCGCTTCGGGGCAGTCGCGAAACAGGCGGCGCATTTCGCCCGGCGCCTTCAGGTGACGCTCGCCGCTGGCGCGGAGCAGGCGGCCGGCATCATTGAGATTCGTGCCTTCGCGAATGCAGGTGATGACATCGTGGAGAGGTCGCTGCGCGCGCGTCGCATAAAGTGCGTCGTTGGTCGCCAGTATAGGAATCCCGACGCGATCGGCCAAAGCGCCTAGTCGCGTGAGATGACGGCGATCGCCGCCGCCACGCGGCATCGTCGCACCGAGCCATAGCGAGTCCGGGGCGACTTTCGCCAAGCGGCGCAATACGGCCTCGTCCTTTTCTCCCGCGATCGCGATCAGAACCATGTCCTCGCAATGGATCAGCAGATTCTTGAGCTTAATCACGCAGTCACCCTTTCGGGTGCGGCGATTGCCGATGGTCAGCATGCGGGTCAGGCGGCCCCAGCCGTGGCGCGTGGTCGGATAGGCGATGATGTCGGGCGTGCCGTCGTCGAAGACCAGCCGGGTGCCGACGACGAGTTTGAAAGGCGGAAGCTCGATTCCTTTCTCTGTGGCGTCTTCGCCCAGTTTGCGCAGCCCGGTCAGCGCCCGCACCACCCCCGCGACGCTGTTGCGGTCGGCGATTCCGATGCCCGGCATGCCGAGCGCCATCGCCTCGGCCACCATCTCGGCGGGGTGCGACGCGCCGTGCAGGAAGCTATAGTTGGTCGCAGCGACCAGTTCGGCAAAACCGGTATCGGCGGGCTCTTCGCTCATGCGAAAACCCCGTGGATATACCAGCGCGGGTCGGGTTTTTCGTCGTAGAGCCCGTGGCGGAAGAGCCAGTAGCGGCGGCCGTGGACGTCCTCGACGCGGTAATAATCGCGCGTCAGTCCGCCATTGTCGCGGCGGCGCCACCATTCGGCGGCGATGCGTTCGGGCCCTTCGTAGCGGCGCACCGCGTGAAAGGCGCGGCGCCAGCGGAAACGCTGCGGCGGGCCGTCGGGAACCTCGGCGATCACCTCGATCGGTTGCGGCGGGTCGAAGAGATGGAAAGGACGCGTCGGAGGTTCGCCGGGTTCGGGCGCGATCCAGGGCGCAAGAGACAGTGCGTCGATCGCGGGGAGCGCGAGCTGCGCCTGCTCGGGGATATGGGTGTCGGCAGCTATCAATTTTTTGACACGCCCGCGTCCCAGCCGCGTCGTCATCCGGTCGACGAGTTCGCCCATCGCGGCTTCGCGGACCTCGCCGCCCTCGAGCTTGAGCTGCGTTGCGCCCAATGGGTCGAGCCGCGGAACCGCGAGGCGGATCATGTCGAAGCCGAAGCCGGGGTCGAGCGGGTCGGCGAGACCGTCCATCCGTTCGGCGAACAGGCGCATCACGAGTCCGGTGTCGCGTGTGGCATGACCCGTCTCGATGTCGATGCTGCGTGCAAGCCCGTCGCTGCGGAAGAAGGTCGCGCGGAAATGGCGCCCGCCCTTGCCGCGCTCGAGCAAGTCCGCGAACGCTTCATCCGCGAGTTCGGCGAGGACTTTGGTGGCATGCGCGGTGCTGGCGAGCGGCTCGGCGAAGCGACGCTCGACCGCAACCGGCGGCGGCGCGATGCGCGGGTCGAGCGGGCTCGGCGCATCGCCCAATATCCGTCGCAACGCCATCGCAGCGCCGGCGCCGAAACGCGCGGCGATATTCGCCATCGGGCGGCTGGCCAGATCGCCGATCGTCTTGAGTCCCGCACGGACGAGCGCGGTCGTCGCTTCGGGCTCGAGTTCGAGCGCGACGACCGGTAGCCGGCGGATCGCGCTGGCTTCATCGGGCGCGGGGCGCGTCTGATAGCGCGCGAGCGCGCGCGCCGCGTCGGCGGTCGGGCCGAGTGCATGGCGCATGGTCATGCCCAGCCGCGAGAGGCGCATTTCGGCGTCGGCGACCAGCCCCGCCTCGGCATCGAACAGATGCTCGGCTCCTGCGATGTCGAGGATCAGCCCGTCGGGGGCGTCGAGCGCGACGAGCGGCGTATAACGATTGCAGCCGAGCGCAAGCCGGTCGAGCCAGGCGTGATCGGCGACCGGATCATGCTGGACGGTGATCAGCCTCGGCACCTGCGCGCGCGCGTCGGCGAGCGGCATGCCGACGCGGAGCCCGGCTGCCTGTGCTTGCGCATCCACGCTCGCGATGCGCAGCGCGCCGCGCTGCTTCTCGGCGAAGACCAGCGGGGCGTCAGGCGGCTGCGGCGCCGTGCGACACAGCCGCTCGGCGGGCAGATACGGGAAGAAGAGCGCCAGATAGCGCCGGCTCCCCGAAGCGATTTTCGTCATGGTTCCAGTCCAGTCGCCAGCGTTCGCCCGCAGGGCCGGCGCGCCAGCGCAAGAGTTCAAGGTCAAAGGCGGGCGCCCCCGGCGCATTGGCTTCGAGTTCGCGCGACGCTGCCGCGGCGACGCTCCAGCGCGTCTCGGCGACGCTTGGCACGGGTACGGCATTGAGGCGGAGCATCAGCAACGTCGTCCCGGCATCGCGTGCGCCGAGCGCAAGACGGCGACCTGCAGTCAGGTCGAACAAGGGGAACTTCCCCCAGCTTTCGACGATCACCGCCGCTGATCCGGCGCAGCGGATCGCATCGTTCGCGCAGGCGAGCAGCATTTTGGGGTCGGATGCCTCGACGAGCAGGAGCCGGTCGGGGTTGCCCCCAAGCTCGGCGATTCCGGGGGCGTAGATATAGCCGGTGCGCTTGCCGGCGTCGCTCGTGCGCAGCCAGATCAGCGGTGCTTTGCCCGGTGTGCGCAAGGCCATGAGCGCCGCAAAGGCGGCGGCGCTCGTCGCGTCGAGCGCGTCGGCAGCGAAAAATTCATGTGTCTTTCCGATCGCGAGTCCACCGCCGAGCGCGGCGTCGAAACCCGCATGCCCGCTCGCCAGCCAGCCCCCGGCTTGGCGGCTGGTGGGACCGTCGGTGACGGCCAGCCGGACGATACGCTTGCGCAGCCCGGCGAGAGGTTGGGACGACTCGCGCATATTTGTTCCTGATTTGTTCCATTAGCGCCTGACGCACGGCGCTTGTCAACAAGAGTCAGGAAATGCCGATTCAGGAAGGGGTTAGCGTGCGGCCGTCTCGTTTGCTGCGGCGCTATCCCCGCCAAGCGCCCGGAACAGCGCGACTCGCGTCTGGACGAGAAGCAATTGCGTCCCGATCTCGCTCCGCCGTGCCGAATAGAGGCTGCGCTGCGCGTCGAGGCTGGCGAGGAAGCTGTCGACCCCGCCCTTGTAACGTGCGTCGGTCAACATGGCCGTGTCGGCCGCGGCCGATGTGTTCGCCGCCGCGGCGCGCACGCGCTCGGCAATCGTGCCCTGCACCGCAAGCGCGTCGGCAACTTCGCGGAACGCGGTCTGGATCGCGCCCTCGTAGCTTGCGACCGCTGCATCGCGCTGCGCTTTCGTCACGTCGACCCCCGCGCGGCGCCCGCCGAAATCGAAGATCGTCGCGGTGGCATCGCCGCCGACCGAATAGTTGAACGATCCGCCGTCGAAGAGGCTGCCGAGCGCATCGCTCGCGAAACCGAGCAGGCCGGTGAGCGAGATCGTCGGGAACAGCCGCGCCCGCGCAACGCCGATGTCGGCATTGGCGGCGCGCAGGCGATATTCGGCCTCGATCACATCGGGGCGGCGGAGCAGGATCTGCGAATTCACCCCGGGGGGGAGCGATACGACGCCGGGCGTTACCTCGGCCAGTCCGGCAGGGAGCAGGGCGCGGTCGACGTCGCCGCCGACGAGCAGCCGGATCAGATTCTCGTCCTGCGCCAGCGCGGTCTTCTGCTGCGCGATCGAATCCTCGGCGGTCGCGAGTATCTGTTCGGCCTGGCGCAGGTCGGTGCGCGGCGCGACGCCGCCATCGAGCCGTGCCTGCGTCAGCCGGACATTCTCGCATGCATTGGCGGCCGTGTCCTCGGCGATCTTGAGCAGGTCGCGGTCGGCGCCATAGGCGGCCCAGGCATTGGCGAGATCGGCGATCAGCGCGACGCGTACGGTACGCGACGCGGCCTCGGTCGCCAGCGCGCTGTTGCGATCGGACTCGGCGGCGTTGGCGAGCCGCCCGAACAGGTCGAGCTCGAACGCGGCTACTCCGCCGCGCAGCGAGAAATCGCCCGCGCCGCCGCCGGTACCGCCATTGTCCGAATAGCCAGCCCCTGCGCTCAACCCGAGTGCCGGGAACTGCCCCGCGCGGCTGACGCGCGCCTGTGCCCGCGCCGCGGCGACATTGGCGTAGGCAACGCGGAGGTCGCGGTTGTTGACCAGCGCCTGATCGACAAGGTTCTGCAACCGTGCGTCGGTGAACACCGTCTTGTACGACAGCACCGGCAGCGCGGCTTCGCTTTGCAGCAGATAGGCATCGCCGACAGGCCAGCTCTGCGGCACCGGCGGCGCGGGCAGCACCGTCTTCGGCGCGAGCGAGCAGCCGGCGAGAAGCAGGGGTGCTGCGATCAGGAGAGATACGCGCTTCATGCCGCCACCTCCGTGCCGCCATCCTTCTTGCCGAACCGTGCGCGGATCGCGGCAAGCCCGTCGCGCACGCCGCGGCGGACGAGGACGAAGAAGAGCGGGATGAAGAAGATCGCGAGCAGTGCGGCGGTCAGCATCCCGCCGATCACCGCAGTGCCGATCGCGACGCGGCTGTTCGCGCCGCCGCCGGTCGCGATCGCGAGCGGCAGCACGCCGAAGATGAAGGCGAAGCTCGTCATCAGGATCGGACGGAGACGGATGCGTGCTGCCTCGACCGCGGCTTCGATCACGCGCTTGCCCTTTTTCTCTTCCTGCTCGGCGAATTCGATCATCAGGATCGCATTCTTCGCTGCGAGCCCCATCGTCGTGAGCAGACCGATCTGGAGATAGACGTCATTCTCGAGCCCGCGCAGCGTCACCGCGAATACCGAGCCGACGAGCCCGAGGGGAATGACGAGCAACACCGCCAGCGGGATCGACCAGCTTTCATAGAGCGCGGCGAGGCAGAGGAAGACGACGAGCAGCGACAGCGCATAAAGCAAGGGCGCCTGTCCCGACGACAGCCGCTCCTGATAGGAAGAGCCGGCCCAGGCGACGCTGGTGCCGGGGATTTCACCAGCCATGCGCTCCATCTCGTCCATCGCCTCGCCCGAGCTGGTGCCCGCTGCGGGCTGGCCCGAGATTTCGAAGGCTGGAACGCCCTGGAAGCGCGAGGTGCTGCTCGGCGTCGTCGACCAGCCGAGGTCGGCGAAGGCCGAGAAGGGCGACATCTCGCCGTCCGACGAGCGGACATACCATTGGCCGAGGTCTTCGGGCTTCGCGCGATATTGCGCGTCGCCCTGGACATAGACGCGCTTGACGCGGCCCTTGTCGATGAAATCGTTGACGTAGCGGCCGCCCCACGCGGTCGACAGCGTATTGTTCACGTCGCTGTTGGTGAGGCCGTACGCCGTCAGCCGCTGCGAATCGATGTCGATCTTGAGCGTCGCCACGTCGGGAAGATCGGAGAGGCGTACCGAAGTCAGCTTAGGATTGGCGTTGGCTGCGGCGAGCAGTTTCTCGCGCGCCGCAACGAATTCGTCGCGGCTCATCCCGCTGCGGTTCTGGAACTCCATCGTGAAGCCCGAGGCATCGCCGAGCCCGCGCACCGCGCCCGGAACGAGCGCGAACACCTGTGCATCGCGAATTCCCGACAGCGCCTTGCGCGTGCGGTCGGCGATCGCGTCGGCGGTATTCTCCTTGCCCGGCCGGCTGTCCCAGTCGACGAGGTTGATGAAGCCCTGACCGGTATTCTGGCCGACGGCGCCGCCGCCGCCACCGCCGCCCGCGACGAGGAAGAGCGCGCCGACATTGGCCTTTTCCTGCGTCAGCAGATATTTCTCGATCTGGTCGCGCACCTGCAGCGTGCGCTCCTGCGTGGCGCCCGCGGGCAGCCGGAACTGGATCTGGACGCGGCCCTGATCCTCGTTCGGGAGAAAGCCGCTCGGCAGCCGCAGGAACATCACCGCGAGCAGGACGAGGATCAGCGCGTAGATGCCGAGGAACAGCCATTTTCGGTCGACGACCTTGGTGACGCTGCCGACATAGGCGTTCACCCGGCGGTCGAACCAGGTGTTGAAGCCGTCCTGCGCGCGCTTCATCGCGGCATGTGCGCGCGGGAAACGGTGCGGCTTTTCGGGCGCGTCACCATGCTGCGGGGGCTTGAGCAGGGTCGAGGTCAGCGCCGGGCTGAGGATCAGCGCGACGAGCACCGACAGCGCCATCGCCGAGACGATCGTGACCGAGAACTGGCGATAGATGACCCCGGTCGATCCGCCGAAGAACGCCATCGGCAGGAACACCGCCGACAGCACGAGTGCGATCGCGATCAGCGCAACCTGCAGCTCCTTCATCGACTGTATCGTCGCCTCGCGTGCCGACATGCCGGGATTCTCTTCCATCAGGCGCTCGACATTCTCGACGACGACGATGGCGTCGTCGACGAGCAGACCGATGGCGAGCGTCAACCCGAACAGGGTCATCGTGTTGATGCTGAAACCCAATATGTAGAAAACACCGAAGGTGCCGAGCAGCACGACGGGCACCGCGATCGCCGGGATCAGCACGGCGCGCCAGCTTTGCAGGAAGACGAACATCACGAGCACGACCAGCAGGATCGCCTCGAACAGCGACTTCTGCACTTCGCTGACCGACAGCTTGATGAAGGCGGTCGCATCGTTGGCGTAGCTGTAGGTGAGCCCGTCGGGGAAGTCGGCGGCGAGTTCCTCCATCCGCGCCTTGACGCGGTCGGCGGTTTCGAGCGCGTCGGAGCCCGGCGAGAGCGAGATCGACATGCCTGCGCCGGGATGGCCGTTGATGCGGACGATCGTCGCGTAATTTTCGGCGCCGATCTCGACCCGCGCGATATCCCTGATCCGCACGCTCGATCCGTCGGGCAGCGTCTTGAGGACGATATTGCCGAACTGCTCGGCGGTCTGGAGGCGCGACTGCGCGGTGACGGTCGCGTTGAGCATCTGGCCCTGCGGCGCGGGCGTGCCGCCGACCTCGCCCGCGGCGACCTCGGCATTCTGCGCGGTGATCGCGGTGACCACATCGCCGGGCATCAGCGATACCGCGGCGAGACGTTGCGGATTGAGCCAGATGCGCATCGCGTGCGGCGAGCCGAAGACGTTGACGTCGCCGACCCCCTCGACGCGCGACAGCGGGTCCTGGATGTTCGACGACAGGAAGTCCGACACGTCCTGAAACGAGCGCGTGTCGGTGGTGTCATATACGCCGACGAGCAGCAGCGTGTCCGAATTCGCCTTGGTGACGCGAATCCCCTGACTCTGCACCTGTGCCGGCAGACGCGAGATTGCCGAGGCGATCTTGTTCTGGACCTGCACCTGCGCGATGTCGGGATCGGTGCCCTTGGCGAAGATCGCGGTGATGTTCGCCTGTCCGCGCGAACTCGACTGCGAGCTGAAATAGAGCAGGCCATCGATCCCGGTCAGCTGCTGCTCGAGCACCTGCGTGACGCTGTTCTCGATCGCCTCGGCCGATGCACCCGGATAGGTGGCACGGATATTGACCTGCGCAGGCGCGATGTCGGGATATTGCTCGATCGGCAGGGCGCGCAGGGCCCCGAGTCCGCCGAGCATGACGATGATCGCCAGCACCCAGGCGAAGATCGGCCGGTCGATGAAGAGACGCGACATGGGGGCTCAGTTTCCTTTCGCCGCGCCCTTTTCGGCGCCCTTGCCCGCGGGCGCGCCCAGACGCTGCGGACTGCTTGCCGGAACCGGCTTGATCGGAGCACCCTGCTTCAGGTTGCCGACCCCCTGCGTAATGACCTTGTCGCCGGGCTTCAGCCCGTCGGTGACGACCCAGTTCGGGCCGACGGTGCGTTCGGCGACGATCTTGCGCCGCGCCGCCTTGTTGTCCTTGCCGACCAGATAGACGAACGCCGATCCGTCGAAATCGCGCTGCACCGCCGCCTGCGGCACCAGCATCGCGGTCGGATTGATCGCTTGGTCGAACAGCGCCGTCACGAACATGCCGGGCAGCAGCAGCCCCTGCGGATTGGCAAAGCGCGCGCGCAGCGTCACCGTGCCGGTGCCTTCATTGACCGTCACTTCGGAAAACTGGACCGTGCCGGTGAAGCCATAATCGCTGCCGTCCTCGAGCTTCAGTCGCACCGAAGTGCTGCCCGGCGTCACGCCGCCGCTCGCCAGCGCCTGACGCAGGCGCGTGAGGTCGGCGCTCGACTGCTGCATGTCGACATACATCGGATCGGTCTGCTGGATCACGGCAAGCGGGGTCGCCTGCCCCGCGCTCGCCAGCCCGCCCGGAGTGACGAGCGAGCGGCCGATGCGCCCGCTGATCGGGGCGGACAGCGTCGTATAGCGCAGGTTGATCCGTGCGGTTTCGAGCGCGGCGGCATTTTGCGCTACCGCCGCCCGCGCGGCACGGGCCGCCGCCAGCGCATCGCTGTAATCCTGCTGCGACACCGCCTGAATCTTTGCCAGCGGTTCGAAGCGCCGCGCCTTTTCCTCGGCCGCCTGCACACTGGCTCGCGCGCTGGCGAGATTGGCTTCGGCCTGATCGACCGCCGCTTGGTAAAGGCTCGCGTCGATCTGATAGAGTGGCTGACCGGCGCGTACGAAGCCGCCTTCGGTGAACAGCCGGCGGCGCACGATACCATTGACCTGCGGCCGCACTTCGCTCGTCTCGAATGCGACGGTGCGCCCGCCGAGCGACGTGGTGAGCGGTACCGGTTCGACCTTGACGACGACATAGCCGACCTGCGGCGTGCGGTTGCCGCGTCCTTCGTCTTCCTTGCCCGAGCAGGCGCCGAGCGAAAGTGTTGCAATGCAAAGGGCCCCGATCAGGAGCAACGGCGTCTTGTTCGTCATTCGATAGATCCGTCTCGGGTTATTGCCGGGCGGCCGGGGAGTCGGCGCTATTCAACCTATTGCAATGCACCATGCAAGCGCTTTCAGGCCGTTGCGACAAAGTGCGACACTTTAGTTCGCAAGGATCGAAACGACCCTGCCGTGATATTGACACCGGTTACCGTTGGCGATAGCGAGAGACCAACACCCGATAATTTTCGATGAGCGAGGATGCCGCCGATGTTTGCCAAGACCTATCACGCCACGCACCCCGACATGATGGAATGCGTCGACAACGAAGACCTGCGCGACCGCTATCTGGTCGGAGGGATGTTCGAGGACGGCAAGGTCAATCTCAACTACTCGCATAACGAACGCTTTGTGATCGGCGGCGCGGTGCCGAAGGGCGCTGCGCTCCGGCTTCCGGACCAGAGCGAACCCGCATCGGCGGCCGGTCATCCTTTCCTCGAGCGGCGCGAGCTGGCGGCAGTGAATATCGGCACTTCGGGTGCCATCACGGTCGACGGCCAGCGCTTCGAGATGAAGAACAAGGAATGTCTATACATATCCATGGGCTCGAAAGAGGTCGTTTTCGAAGGCGACGGCGCGCGCTTCTACCTCGCGTCGCTTCCGGCGCATAAGGTCTGCCCGATCCGGCACATCACGCTCGACCAGGCAAACCCGCTCGCCCGCGGCGATCTTGCCAATTCGAACCAGCGGACGATCTACCAGCTGGTGATTCCGGGCGTGTGCGAAAGTGCGCAGCTGCTGCTCGGCCTGACCGTGCTCGAGGAGGGGAGCGTCTGGAATACGATGCCGCCGCACCTCCACGACCGCCGCAGCGAAATCTATCTCTATTTCGACCTGCCCGAGGCGAACGACCGCGTCTTCCATTACATGGGCGAGCCCGACAGCATGCGGCATATCGTCATCGCGAACGAGGAGGCGGTGATCAGCCCGCCTTGGTCGATCCACATGGGATCTGGGACGAAGAAATACGCCTTCATCTGGGCGATGGGCGGCGAGAATCTCGACTATACCGACATGAACGTTCTCGACATCTGCCAGCTCAAGTGATGGCGGGCCTCTTCGATCTTTCGGGCAAGGTCGCGCTGGTCACCGGCGCGAACACCGGTATCGGACAGGGCATTGCGCTCGCGCTGGCCGGAGCCGGGGCGGACATCGCTGCCGCCGGGCGTTCTCCCGCGACCGAAACCGTCGGAAAGGTGCGCGGGCTCGGGCGTCGGGCCGATAATTTTGCGGCCGACCTGTCGGATGTCGCCGCGGTGCAGCCGCTCGTCGATGCCGTACTCGGACAGTTCGGGCGCATCGACATCCTCGTCAACAACGCCGGGATCATCCGCCGCGCCGATGCAGTCGATTTCACCGAAGAGGACTGGGATGCCGTGATGGACACCAATCTCAAGACGCTCTTCTTCCTGTGTCAGGCGGCCGGCAGGCATATGATTGCGCGCGGATCGGGCAAGATCATCAACATCGCCTCGATGCTGACCTTCCAGGGCGGCATCCGCGTGCCGAGCTATACCGCGTCCAAGTCGGGAGTCGGCGGGCTCACCAAGCTGCTCGCGAACGAATGGGCGGCGAAGGGCGTGCAGGTCAATGCGATCGCGCCGGGCTATATCGCGACGAACAACACCGCCGCGCTGCAGGCCGACGAGACGCGCAACCGCCAGATCATGGACCGCATCCCCGCGGGGCGCTGGGGCGACCCCGCAGACATTGGCGGCGCGGCGGTCTTCCTCGCCTCTTCGGCGTCGGACTATGTGCAGGGCCATATCCTCGCCGTCGACGGCGGCTGGCTCGCGCGCTAGCATCGCGCCATGACCGGCCGCCTTGTCTTCTTCGGCGAACTGCTGATCCGCCTGACCGCGCCGGGCAACGAATTGCTGATGCAGTCGCCCTCGCTCGCGCTCCATGTCGGTGGCGCCGAGGCGAATGTCGCGATCGGGCTCGCGCATCTCGGCCATGATTGTGCGATGATCAGCGCGATTCCAGCCAACGCCTTGGGTCGCGGAGCCATGGCGGCTGTGCGCGGCGCGGGTGTCGATTGCACTGCCGTCGCGCCTTGTCCGGGGCGGATGGGGCTTTATTTCCTCAGCGTCGGGGCGGGACTGCGCGCGTCGGAAATCGTCTATGACCGCGCCGGATCGAGCTTCTCGGCGACGGGCCCGGAAGACTATGATTTCGACGGGCTGCTTGCCGGCGCTGGCCTGCTCCACTTGTCGGGCATCACCCCCGCGCTCGGGCCGCGCTCGGCCGAGGCGGCGCTGGCGGCGGCGCGCGCGGCAAAGCGGCTGGGCGTGCCTGTCAGCTTCGACGGCAATTACCGCGCGATGCTGTGGGAGGCGTGGGACAGCGATCCGCGCGCTATCCTGTCCGAACTGATCGGCACGGCGGACATCCTTTTCGGCAACCACCGCGACCTGTCACTGGTGCTGGGGCAGGCGTTCAGCGGCGAGGGCGAGGACCGGCGGCGCGAAGCGGCCGAAGCGGGCTTCGCGGCCTTTCCCGACCTCAAGCTGATCGCCTCGACCGCGCGGCACACCGTCACCGCCGATCATCACCGGATCGCTGCACGCGTCGATCTGCGCGCGAGCTGCCACCAGACCGACGAGATCGACGTCACCGGCATCGTCGACCGGATCGGTGCGGGTGACGCCTTTGCCGCCGGGGTGCTGCATGCGCATCTGGCGGGCGGCGATGCTAGGGCGATGGCGGAAAGCGGTCTCGCGCTCACCTGCCTCAAACATTCGCTGCCGGGCGATGCGAGTCGCTTCGGACATGCCGATATCGACGCCTTCCACGGCGGCGGGCTCGATGTCCGGCGCTGATTCGGTCGGCCGCCGCGCGCTTCTGGCAACGACCGGAAGCGCGCTTCTCCTTTCCGCCGTCGCGCGGGCAGAAGTCTTCACGCCGATCCATCATATCGGGGCGGTGGATGCTTCCGACGGCGCCTATCGTTCGGGCGGGTTTCGCAGCTTTGGTGACGGCCAATCCTGGGCCTTCACCGGCATCCGATATGGCCGCGCCGGGCGTTTCCGCGCACCGGTGGCGGTAACGAAGGCCGAGCAATTGCGGGGGGATGTCTTTGGCCCCGCCTGTCCGCAGACCGGCGACCGCTACCGGCCGCAGGACGAGGACTGCCTGTTCCTCAATGTCTGGACGCCCGATATAGAAAAGCCCGCCAAGCGCGCGGTGATGGTCTATTTCCACGGCGGTGCCTATTCGACTGGCAGCGTCACCGACGCGGTCAATGATGGCGCAAGGCTCGCGGCGCGCGGCAATGTCGTCGTGGTCACGGTCAACCACCGGCTCAACGCGCTCGGCTATCTCTATCTTGCGGGTCTCGATCCGCGCTTTCCTGACAGCGGCAATGCCGGGCAGCTCGACCTGATCCTCGCGCTCCAATGGGTGCAGCGGAACATCGCGGCGTTCGGTGGCGACCCGGGCAACGTCACCGTCTTCGGCCAGTCGGGCGGCGGCGCGAAGATTGCGACCTTGATGGCGATGCCCGAGGCGAAGGGCCTGTTCCACAAGGCGATCACGATGAGCGGGCAGCAGGTCACCGCATCGGGGCCGCTCAACGCGACGAGACGCGCGCAGGCGTTTCTCGACAAGCTCGGCAAGGGCATCGACCCCGCGACCGCGCCGGTCGAACAGATCGTCGCCGCGCTCTCGGCGACCGATCCGGTTCTCGGCGGCGGAGTCTATATGGGGCCGGTGCTCGATATGAAGCATCTGACGCGCCACCCCTTCTGGCCCGACGCCGCGCCGCAGTCGCTCGGCATCCCGATGATGCTCGGCAATGCGGTGATGGAAACGCGCGCCTTCTACGCGCCCGACAGCAAGCAGCTCGCGGGCCTGAATTTCGACAATCTCGCAGCGCGCATCGCGCCCGAAATGCGGATCGATATCGAGCCGTCGTGGGTCGTCGGCCAGTTCCGCGCCCGCTACCCGAAGGCCGAACCGCTCGCGCTGTTCCACCGCATCGTAACCTCGGCGCGAAGCTGGCGCGGGCAGGTCGAGGAAGCCGAAGCGCGCGACCGGGCGGGGCATCCGGGATTCGTCTATCAGCTCGATTTCGAGGCGGCGAAGCACGCCGACGATATTGCGCTGAGCTTCGGCACGATCCCGGATCCCACCCCGGCGCAACAGGCGATGAGCGACCGGGTGATGGACGCCTTCGTCCGCTTCGCGCGCACCGGCAATCCGGGCTGGTCCGCCTATACGCTGCCCAAGCGGCAGACGATGATCTTCGATCGCGAAAGCCGCGTCGAGAATGATCCGCGGCAATGGGAGCGTGAGCTGTTCGCTCGGGTGCCCTATATCCAGCCGGGCAGCTAGACGATCTTCCTGGCGGCGAGCCAGTTCCGGAACAGCTCGGGCCAGATCGCTACGGGCAGACCCGTGGCCTTCAGGATGCCGAAGCCATGTTCGCCCTCGGCGAAATAATGCGCTTCGCAAGAAACCCCGACTTGGCGTGCGGCTTCGTGGAGGCGGAGGCTGTTTTCGATCTTCACCACGCTGTCGTTCTCGGCGTGGAGCAGGAAGAGCGGTGGCATGTCGGGGCGGACGTTGCGTTCGGGCGAATAGAGCGCCTCGCGCACGGTATCGGCGTTCGCGCCGATCAGCTTCTCGCGGCTGACGGCATGCGCGATCGCCGGGTCC
>Ga0209257_1002929_pt1 | contig 15721 bp, 15 predicted proteins | sample AraplaCvi_mCL_r2_FD_184277 | JGI IMG/M metagenome (GOLD analysis project Ga0209257, IMG submission 184277) | Arabidopsis root microbial communities from North Carolina, USA - plate scrape MF_Cvi_mCL_r2 (SPAdes) (version 2) | ecosystem: Host-associated > Plants > Roots > Endosphere | place: USA...
CAGCGCGGACCTGCGCTTCTGAAGCCGGTGGCTTGCTAGGCTGATCGGCCGCCCGCACGGGAAGGTTGGCGCTTCGCCTTCCCGTGCACCGTCGCAGGAACTCCAAGATGCTGCTGCATATCCCCGACATCCTCGATGCCGACCAGGTCGCCCAGATGCGCCGCGCGCTGGATGGGGCCGACTGGGGCGATGGACGCGCCACCGTTGGCGCGCAGGGTGCCCAGGTCAAACGCAACCAGCAGCTGCCCGACGCTGCGCCCCTGCGCGAGCAGTTGGGCCGGCAGGTGCTGGCCGCACTGGAGCGCAATGCGCTGTACTTTGCCGCCGCGCTGCCGCTGCGCACGCTGGCGCCGCGCTTCAACCGCTACACCGGTGGTGGGGAGTACGGCTTCCACGTCGATGGCGCGGTGATGGCCGCAGGCAACGGGCATCACGTGCGCTCGGACCTCTCCTGCACCCTGTTCCTGTCGGACCCGGAGGAATACGAGGGCGGTGAGCTGATCGTCAGCGACACCTACGGCGAGCACGAAGTGAAGCTGCCGGCCGGGGACCTGATCCTCTACCCCTCCAGCAGCCTGCACCGGGTCGCGCCGGTGACCAGCGGCGCGCGCACGGCCGCCTTCTTCTGGATTCAGAGCATGGTCCGCGATGAGACCCAGCGCCGCACGCTGTACGAGCTGGACACCGCCATCCAGTCCCTGACCGCCAGCGGTGCCGACCGCGACGCGCTGGTGCGCCTGACCGGCGTGTATCACAACCTGCTGCGGGGCTGGGCCGAGACCTGAGCACGGCGGCTGTCGCCCTTGTCATGCCGGCGACGGGTCGCTAGTTGGGATCAATTCTCATTTCGTGTTGTAATGACGGCTTCCCCGGGGCATCCCATGCGGCGCGTGTCCAGCACTTCTCTCCCGTCTCCCCAAGCCCAGCAGCGCCGCGGTTTCTGGCTGCGCACGCTGCACAGCTGGCACTGGATCAGCTCGGCGATGTGCCTGGTGGGCATGTTGCTCTTTGCCATCACCGGCCTGACCCTTAACCACGCCGCACGCATCGAAGCCAGCCCGCAGACGCGCAGCGCCACCGCGCAGCTCCCCGCTCCGCTGCTGCGCGCGCTTGGCGCGCACGAGGAAGGCGATGCGCCGCTACCGGTGGTGGTGCGCGACTGGCTGGACGCCCGCTTCGACATCGCCATCGGCCAACGCCAGGCCGAGTGGTCGGCCAGCGAGCTGTATCTGTCCATGCCCACGCCCGGCGCCGACGCCTGGCTGTCCATCGACCGCGAAAGCGGCAGCGTGGAATTCGAGCGCACCGATCGCGGCTGGGTCTCCTACTTCAACGACCTGCACAAGGGTCGCAATGCAGGGCCGGCCTGGAGCTGGTTCCTGGATGTGTTCGCGGTGGCCTGCCTGGTGTTCTGCATCACCGGGCTGTGCCTGCTGCAGATGCACGCGCGGCAGCGCCGTTCCACCTGGCCGTACGTCGGGCTGGGGTTGGTGGTGCCGCTGATCCTCGCCCTGATCTTCATCCACTGAAGGACTTCCCATGCCGACCTTGCGCGTCACCACCTCCATCACCATCGCCCTCAGCGGCGCCCTGGCCATGCCGGCCTATGCGGCGACGCTGGAGGTCAACGTCGAGGTGCCCAAGCTCGACGTGGCCGAGTACCACCGTCCCTATGTCGCCGTGTGGATCGAGGACGCCAACCAGAAGGCCGCCGCCGACCTGTCGGTGTGGTACCAGATGCGCGACACCGCCGAGGGCCACGGCACCAAGTGGCTGCCCGACCTGCGCCAGTGGTGGCGCAAGTCCGGCCGCAGCCTGAAGGTGCCGGTGGACGGGGTGACCGGCCCGACCCGCCCGGTCGGCAAGCACGCGCTGAGCTTTACCGACAAGCAGCCGCAGCTGGCCAAGCTGGGGCCCGGCAGCTACACGCTGGTGGTGGAAGCGGCGCGCGAAGTCGGCGGCCGCGAGCTGCTCAAGATCCCCTTCACCTGGCCGGCCACCGCCGCGCAGAACGGCAAGGCGCAAGGCAGCGCCGAGCTCGGCGCGGTGACCCTGGCGATCAAGCCCTGATCGGCAGGCCCGATCGGCAACTCCACTTCCCAACGGAAACGACCATGAAGCGTTCGCTCACTCTCGCCCTGGCGCTGGCCACGGCCACCGTGTCCTTCTCCGCCGCCGCGCACAAGATGTGGCTGCTGCCCTCGGGCACCACCTTCTCCGGGGCCGACCCGTGGCTGTCGGTGGATGCGGCCGTGTCCAACGACCTGTTCTACTTCGACCATGTGCCCATGCGCCTGGACGAGCTGAAGATCACCGCACCCGACGGCAGCGATGCCACACCGCAGAACGCGGCCACCGGCAAGTACCGCAGCGTGTTCGACGTGCAGCTGGCGCAGGAAGGCACCTACCGGGTGGCGATCTCGGGCGATGGCCTGTTCGCCAGCTGGAAGGACAAGGACGGCAAGCCCAAGCGTTGGCGCGGCACCGCCGCGACCTTCGGCGAGGTGCCCAAGGACGCCAAGGACCTGCGGGTGTCGCAGAACGCGATGCGGGTGGAGACCTTCGCCACCCGTGGCGCGCCCACGCAGACCGCGCTCAAGCCCACCGGCCAGGGCCTGGAGCTGGTGCCGGTGACGCATCCGAACGACTTGTTCGCCGGTGAGCCGGCGACCTTCCAGCTGCAGATCGACGGCAAGCCGGCCGCCGACCTGGAGGTCTCGGTGATCCGTGGCGACACCCGCTATCGCAATGCGCAGGAGGAGCTCACGCTCAAGACCGACGCGCAGGGCAAGTTCAGCGTGACCTGGCCGCAGGCCGGCATGTACTGGCTCAACGCCAGCGCCGAGGACGGCAAGACCTCGTTGCCGCAGGCCAAGCAGCGCCGCTTGAACTACGTGGCCACCTTGGAAGTGCTGCCGCAGTAAGCGGTGGCACGGATGCCTTCGGGCAACGCGTGGGAGCAAAAGTCGGCGCCGCGCAAGGAGGTGCGGCGCATCCACCGGAACCGGGGCACACCCCCCGCGTGATGCCCGTCGCCATGGCGCATTCGCGCAGTGCAGTGATGTTTGTTCGGGACGACGGATGCGGCATACGGCGGTGGGGTCGCGCTTCTTCCCCGCGCTATTCGCCCGCGCCTGACGTGTGGCGCGCGCAGTGAGGCAGCTCAAGGCACGATTGCCTTCGATCTGACCACCCCACGCTCCATCGGCCTCTCTCACACCAAAGAAAAGAGACAACGCCAGGTTTCATGTCTTCCCCACCCTCCATCGTTCCCGACCTTGCACTGGCCACCCTGGGCGGACAGACCATGGGCACGACCTGGTCGGTCAAGCTCAGCACCGCGCCGCAAACGGATCTGCATCGGCTGCACGCCGGCATCCAGGCACAGCTGGATGAGGTGGTCGCGCAGATGAGCACCTGGCGGGAGGATTCGCATCTCTCGCGCTACAACGAGGCCGCCGCCGGCAGCTGGCATGCGCTACCGGCGCAGTTTCAGACCGTGCTGGGATGCGCGCTGGAAATCGCGCAGGCCAGCGATGGCGCCTTCGACCCCACGCTGGGCGGGCTGGTAGCCGCATGGGGGTTTGGCGCGCACGGCCGCGGCTTTGCCGTGCCTGGCCAGGACACCCTCACCCAGGCACTGCAGCGCGCGGGCTGGCGGCGGCTGCAGTGGCGGGGCCAGGCGCCACGCGAACTGCTGCAGCCCGGTGGCCTGCAGCTGGATCTGTCGGCCATCGCCAAGGGCTTCGGCGTGGATCAGGTCGCGCGCTGGCTACGGTCGCGCGGCGTGCTGGGCGGCCTGGTGGAAGTGGGCGGGGAACTGTTCGGCTGGGGCCTGCGCCCCGATGGCGCGCGCTGGCGCGTGCTGGTGGAAACCGCCAGCGAACTCGACGCCGACACCGCGCCGTGCGTGCTGGCGCTGGACGGTGACGCGGTGGCGACCTCGGGCGACCGCTGGCATCGCTTCGAGGCGGGCGGCACGCGCTACGCGCATACGCTGGATGCGCGCAGCGGCCAGCCAGTCACCCAGGCCGCGGCGGCGGTGACCGTACTGGCGCACAGCGCGATGGAAGCCGACGCCTGGGCCACGGCGCTCACGGTCATGGGGCCCACCCAAGGCCTGGCATTTGCCGAGCAGCGTGGCATGGCGGCGCGTTTCGTCGCCCACGGCGCGCAGGGCCCGGTCATCTGCGAAACCCGCGCATTCCAGGCGAGGACGGTCGCATGCGGGTGACGGCCGCGCCGGCCTGGCGCGCACGGCTGGGCAATGCCCTTGCGCTGGTCGGGCTGCTGGCCTGCGTGCTGGCACTCGCCAGCCTGCACCGCTTCGAACCGCCCGACGCGCGACCGCTGCGCGCCTGGGCAGCAGCCCTGCTTGCAACTGGCTACCTCGCCTGGATCGCGATGATCTGCTGGCGCGGACGGGCGCCATCGGGCCAGGTCGACCCGGACGGCTCGACATGGATCGTGGCCTATGCAAGCCAGACCGGATACGCCCTGGCATTGGCCGAGCGCAGCTGCGATGCCTTGAGGCAGGGCGGCGCGCAGGCCCAGCTGCTACCGGTGGAGGCCCTGACGGTGAGTCAACTACGGCAGGCGCGCGTGCTGTTCGTGGTCAGCACCACCGGCGAAGGCGATGCACCGGACCACGCCCTGGGCATGTTGCCGATGCTCGCCGGCGACGGGCTGGACCTGGCCTGCCTGCGTTATGCGGTGCTGGCCTTGGGCGATCGCGCCTACTCGCAGTTCTGCGCTTTCGGCCGCGCGCTGGATGCGCGTCTGCAGCAGCTGAGGGCCAAACCGCTGTTCGATCGGGTGGAGGTGGACAACGCCGACGATGCCGCCCTGCGCCACTGGCAGCATCACCTGAGCGTGTTGACCGGCGACACCGCGCAGGCGGACTGGAGCTCGCCCGATTACCAGGCCTGGCCGCTGCTGGCCCGCCGACAGCTCAACCCCGGCAGCCCCGGGGCCGGGGCGTGGCTGATCGAGTTGGCGCCACCGCCGCAGGCGCACTGGCAGGCCGGCGATATCGCCGAGATCGGCCCGCGCCATGACCCGACGCAGGTCGAGGCCTGGCTGGCGCGGCACCGCCTGTCGGAGCAGGCCACGCCCGCGCTGCGCCAGGCCCTGGCCGGCAAGCAACTGCCCGAGGCCTGCGAGGACGGCCACCTGGCATCGCTCACCGACAGCCTGCCGCCCCTGCCGCATCGCGAGTACTCCATCGCCTCGCTTCCCGCCGACGGCTGCCTGCAGCTGCTGGTGCGCCGCATGCAGCAGGCCGATGGCCGGCTGGGGCTAGGCAGCGGCTGGCTGACCGCGCACGCGGCGATCGGACAGGACATCGCGGTGCGCCTGCGTCGCAACCCGGGCTTCCATGTGCCTGACGATGCACGCCCCCTGATCCTGATCGGCAACGGCACCGGCATGGCCGGCCTGCGCGCCCTGCTGCGCGAGCGCCAGGCACGCCGCGCCCATCGCAACTGGCTGCTGTTTGGCGAACGCACCCGCCAGTTCGACTGCTTCTTCGAAGACGAGCTGCTGCGCTGGCAACACGGCGGACACCTGGCGCGGCTGGACCTGGCGTTCTCGCGCGATCCGCCGCAGCGGGTCTACGTGCAGGACAAGCTGCGCCAGGCGGCCGATGAGCTGCGGAACTGGGTGGACGAGGGCGCGGCCATCTACGTCTGCGGCAGCCTGGCCGGCATGGCTCCGGCCGTGGATGCCGAGCTACGGGCCATCCTGGGCGATGACGGCCTGCAGCAGCTGCGCGCGCAGGGCCGGTACCGGCGCGACGTCTACTGAAGCCCCTCCTGGGCCGGGGCCATCGGCGTCAGGCGCATGGCCAGCAGCTGCCCGCCACCGTCCAGCATGTACCGCGAGCGCGTCTGCCCGCCGACCAGCAGCGCGGTATCGCCCTGCCACAGCGGCGGCAGGCCGGTGCTCCTGTCGAACTGCGCCTGTCCGGACATCAAATGCAGCGCCCAGGTTTCTCCCGGCGCGGTGAAGAACAGCATCGACCCCACCAGCGGACGCACCAGCAACTCGGCGCCGATGCGGTCGCGGCGCCACATCAGGTTGAAGTCGTGGGTCGGCCCATCGATGAGTTCCCCGCGCAGGGCGCGCTCGCCGGCAAAGCGATGGCGCTCGCCGGGCAGGGTCAGCAGCGCCGCTTCCCCGTCATCGAAGGCCAGCCGCACGCCCTGCCCCTGCAGCAGCACCAGTTCGCGGTCCACGCCGTCGAACGTGGAGAACGCGGCGCTGTGTTCGATCTCGGCAATGGACAGGCGCCAGTCCCAGTCCTCGGACGGATGCGAGCGGGCGATCTCGCGGGTCCAGCCCAGGCCGTTCTTCCAGCGCTCGCGGCGGTAGTCGTTGGCGGGAATGACGCGTGAGTCGGACATGGCGGGCATCGACGATGGCAGCGCCACAGTCTAGGGCGCATCGGCCCTGACAGCCGCGCGAGGCGTTGCCGGCGCCAAAAAAGACATCGCCCGCGGCGCATCCTGCGTCGCGGGCGATGGCACGTCCCTGTTGGCGTCCTGCCGGACGATTCCGGCTTCCTGCCCGAGATCCGCCAGTCCAAAGCGGTTCGTACATCCGTGTCGGCGCTCCGTGCCTGTCCCCTGGGCTTCCTGCCCTCTTACGATGCGGCCAGTTCCTGTGGCACGCCTCGCGGGTCCCTGCAACCCTCAGCGGCGAACGACCGGCTTCGCTGCCTGGGCCGACGCGGCCGCCTTCTTGGGCGTGGCCACGCTGCGACCCACTTCGATGCGGTCGCGGTTCTTCTCGATGGTCTTCAGTCCGATCCCCTTGACCATCGCCAGTTCTTCGGCGCTCTTGAACGGGCCGTTGGCCTTGCGGTAGGCCACGATGGCCTGCGCCTTGCTCGGCCCGATGTTGACCAGCACGGCATCCAGGGTGCTGGCATCGGCGGTGTTGATGTTGACCTTGTCGGCGGCGTCGGCGCTGGTGGCCAGCAGCAGCGACAGGATCAGCGACTTCAGAACAATGGCGAACGATTTCATTGCGACACTCCTTGTGCGATGAGGATGGTTGCTGCCGGTGTCCGGGGTTTCCCTTTGTGCCGGTGAGTCCAGTGTGCGTTCGACGATGGGGCCAAGATATCGCCCGCCTTCCCGCCGGTCTGCAGGATTTGCACCCGGCCACGGGTAGGAAATTTCCTACGCAGCCGTGAGCGTGCCGCCGGCGGGGTCGCTTCCCCCTGTTCAAGGCCCCGCGCCGGCACGCGGTAAAATGGCGGTTTGGCCGGATTGGAGTTGACTTTGGACAGCGCACGCCTAGACCGTTACGTGGCCCGGAAGTGGGATGAGGAGATCGTCCCGCAGCTGGTCGAGTACATCCGCATCCCCAACAAGTCGCCGATGTTCGACGCCGACTGGGTGGCCAACGGCTATATGGCGCAGGCCGTGAAGCTGATGGAGTCCTGGGCCCGCGCCCAGGCCATCGCCGGGATGCAGGTCGAGGTGATCGAGCTGGAAGGCCGCACCCCGCTGATCTTCGTGGAAATCCCCGCCTCGGGCGAGGGCACGGGCGATGACACCATCCTGCTGTACGGCCACCTGGACAAGCAGCCGGAAATGACCGGCTGGGACGAGGACCTGGGCCCGTGGAAGCCGGTGCTGAGGGACGACCGCCTGTACGGCCGCGGCGGCGCCGACGATGGCTATGCGATCTATGGTTCGCTGACCGCGGTCATGGCCTTGCAGGAACAGGGCCTGCCGCATGCGCGCTGCGTGATCCTGATCGAGGCCTGCGAGGAATCGGGCAGCTACGACCTGCCGGCCTACGTGGACCACCTGGCCGCGCGGATCGGCCAGCCCTCGCTGGTGGTGTGCCTGGACTCGGGCTGCGCCAACTACGACCAGCTGTGGTGCACGACCTCGCTGCGCGGCCTGACCGGCGGCAACTTCTCCGTCAAGGTGCTCGAAGAGGGCGTGCATTCCGGCGATGCCTCCGGCGTGGTGCCGTCCAGCTTCCGCCTGCTGCGCCAGCTGCTCTCGCGCATCGAGGACGAGAACACCGGCCGCATCCTGCTGGAAGGCCTGCACGTGGAGATCCCGGCCGAGCGCCTGCAGCAGGCCCAGCGCGCGGCCGAGGTGGTCGATACCGCCATCTACGACAAGTTTCCGCTGGTCGATGGCATGGAGCCGATGAACCAGGACCTGACCGAGCTGGTGCTCAACCGCACCTGGCGCCCGGCGCTGTCGGTCACCGGCGTGGATGGCATGCCGCCGCTGGCCTCGGCCGGCAACGTGCTGCGCCCGCATACGGCGGTGAAGCTGTCGCTGCGACTGCCGCCCACGGCCGATGGCAAGCGCTGCGGCGAACTGCTCAAGGACGCCTTGCTGCGCGATCCGCCCAATGGCGCGCAGGTCACGCTGGACCTGGAGAAGGCGTCCAGCGGCTGGAATGCGCCGGCCCTGGCGCCGTGGCTGGAAAGCGCCATCGACCAGGCCAGCCAGGCGTTCTTCGGCAAGCCGGCGATGTACATGGGCGAAGGCGGCTCGATCCCCTTCATGGGCATGCTGGGCGAAAAATTCCCCGGCGCGCAGTTCATGATCACCGGCGTGCTGGGGCCTCACTCCAATGCCCATGGCCCCAACGAGTTCCTGCACATCCCCATGGGCAAGCGCGTGACTGCCTGCGTGTCCAAGGTCATCTCCGAGCACCACGCTGCCAGCGTGCGCGGGGAGACCAGCGGCTCGCCGGTGGCCGCAGACAGCGGCACCCGCCATGGCGACCACGGCTGCTGTTGAGCGCGCAGCGCCCGTTCCATCGAGGTGAAGCGAAACGGCCGCACCCGCGGCCGTTTTCACGTCTGCACGTCGGCGGCTTTGCCAGGCTTGCGATCCAATCGCCCCTCGATGTTCCGCAATGGATAATCTGTTCGGTAGCCACAGCTGGCTCTACATCATCCTGGTCGGGTTCGTGGTCGGCCTGCTGGCCCGCTTCATCACCCCGCACAACGCGCGCATCGGCTGCCTGCTGACCATCGTGCTGGGCATCGCCGGTGCCGTGCTGGCCGGCTGGTTTGGGCGCTACATGGGTTGGTACGCGGCTGGCGAGCCGGCCGGCTTCATCGGCGCCCTAATCGGCGCGGTGGTCATCCTGGGGCTGACCAGCCTGTTCTCCCGGCCGCGGCGCTGACGCCTGCGCGGAGATCCATCAGGCCACCATCAGCTGACCAAGCAGATGCGCCGTGCTCGATCGGCAAGCGCCCATCACCCCGCGGCAGCGGCCTGGCACGCCTGACTCCGGGCGAAAGCTTCTTCGCTGAAGTATCGGAAGATGAAGCTTTACCGGTGAAATGTGGCGGGTCGCGCAAAGCAGACTCCGCCAACCAGCCTGGCCCGGGGCCAGCACGCGACCTGATGGACCTGACGTCCTTCGATCCAACGCCAGAAAAGCTGAGGGGAGCGGCAGCATGCCGTAGGGTGGATGACGCTCCTCCATCCACCACGCCGGGAACGCCGAGGAACCGGGCACCTGCAGCAGCGGTACAGCGACCAATCGTCGCGGCCAGCGAGGCAGGAAGCCAAGCGCCTCAAGGCAGCGCAGGAGGCCCTGACCGAGGCAAGACCAGCTACCGGCCAAACAAGCGCTGTCCTCCTGAGGTGGTGAATGCACCGGCGTTGCACCACGCCATTCAAGTCGAGATGGCATCAAGAAAAAGGCCCGCATCGCTGCAGGCCTTGGCTCATCTCGGGCTTGGATCAACGGATGGCGGCGATGACGCGCCGCACCCGGCTACTCAGTTGCTGCGGCCGTAAACGTCCTCGAAGCGCACGATGTCGTCTTCGCCCAGATAGCTGCCGGACTGCACTTCGATCAGCTCCAGCGGCACCTTGCCCGGGTTCTCCAGGCGGTGGGTCACGCCCAGCGGGATGTAGGTGCTCTGGTTCTCCGACAGCAGCAAGGTGTCATCGCCGCGGGTGACCTTGGCCGTGCCGCTGACCACGATCCAGTGCTCGGCACGGTGGTGGTGCATCTGCAGGCTCAGCGACGCGCCGGGGTTGACGGTGATGCGCTTGACCTGGAAGCGCGCGCCCATGTCGATGGAGTCGTAGGCACCCCAGGGGCGATACACCTTACGGTGCAGGGCCGCCTGCGAGCGCTGGTCGTGCTTGAGCTGGGCCACGACTTTCTTGACCTCCTGCACGCGGTCCTTCTTGGCGACCAGGATGGCGTCGTCGGTCTCCACCACCACCACGTCCTCCACGCCCACCAGGGCCACCAGGCCTTCGGCGTGGACGTAGTTGTTGCGGCTCTCCACCGAGATCACATCGCCCACGCAGACATTGCCGTTGGCGTCGTGGTCGGCCACGTCGTACAGCGCCGACCAGGAGCCGACATCGTTCCAGCCCACGTCGATCGGCAGCACCTTGGCATCGGCGGTCTTTTCCATCACCGCGTAGTCGATCGAATCGGACGGCGAGGCGGCAAACGCCGCCTTGTCCAGGCGGATGAAATCGCCATCGCGCGTGCCTGCGGACAGCGCCTGCTTGACCGCCTCGACCATCGCCGGCTGGAACTTCTGCAGTTCCTCGATATAGCGGCTGGCCTTGAACAGGAACATGCCGCTGTTCCAGTAGTAGCCGCCTTCGGCCAGGTACTGGGCTGCGGTCTGCGCGTCGGGCTTCTCGACGAAGCGCTGCACCGGCACCACGCCCTGGCCGGCGCCGGCCTGGATGTAACCGAAGCCGGTTTCCGGGGCATCGGGCACCACGCCGAAGGTCACCAGCGCGCCCGCCTCGGCGGCGGCGCTGGCCGACTCCACCGCGTTGCGGAAGGCTTCGGCATTGGCGATGACGTGATCCGACGGCAGCACCAGCAGCAGCGGATCGGTGCCGCCTTCCAGCGCGCACAGGGCCGCGGCGGCGATGGCCGGCGCGGTGTTCTTGGCCACCGGCTCCAGCAGGATCTTCGGCGTCGGCGCCTTGATCTGGCGCAGCTGCTCGGCCACCAGGAAACGGTGGTCTTCGTTGGCCACCACGATCGGCGCCAGCGAGGTCAGCGGCTCGACCCGCTTCCAGGTGGTCTGCACCATGGTGTCGTCGCTTCCCAGGGGCAGGAACTGCTTGGGATAGGCCTCGCGCGACAGCGGCCACAGGCGGGTGCCGGAACCACCGGAAAGCAGAACGGGCTGCAGCTCGGACATAGGGGCTCGATCCTGAAATGGGGGCCACGGAGTGTACCCTTAACATTTGCAGCGCCAGATGAAAGCAGTCCTGATGACCGTACCTGTTCATGATCCGCTCGCGCGCCAGAGGCAGCGCCTGGCCTGGGCCCGCGCGGCGCTGCAGGATCCCGACGCCGCACTGACCTCGATCACCCCCGATGCGGGCGCGCGCAGCTATTGGCGCATCCAGGGCCATGGCCCGGACCACATCGTCATGGATGCCCCGCCCGGCCTGGAGGACCTGCTGCCCTGGCTACAGGTGCGCGACCTGCTGCACGCCCATGGCGTGCGCGTCCCCGAGGTGCGCGCGCGGGACATCGTCCAGGGCTTCCTGCTGCTGGAGGACCTGGGTGCACCGACACTGGCGCAGACCGCGACCGAGGACAACGCCGATGCCTGGTTCGAGGCGGCGATTGATCAGTTGATCCGCCTGCAGGCGATCCCGGTGCCCGAGGGCTATGGGCAGTTCGGCGAAGCGCTCCTGCAGCGCGATGCCGGCCTGTTCGAGGAATGGTTCATCGTCCGCCACCTTGGCCTGACCCTGGATTGCGCGCAGGCCGAGGGCCTGCAACTGGTACAGCGACGGCTGATGGACAACGTGCTGGCGCAGCCGCAGGTGCTGACCCACCGCGACTACATGCCACGCAACCTGATGCCGGTGCTGCCTGGGCCGGCGGTGCTGGATTTCCAGGACTGCGTGCGCGGCCCGGTGGCCTACGACCCGGTCAGCATGTTCAAGGACGCCTTCCTGAGCTGGCCGCTGGCGCGGGTCGATGGCTGGCTGGCGGTCTATCACCAGCGCGCCCTGGCCGCCGGCATCCCGGTGCCGCCCTGGCCCGTGTTCTGGCGCGATGCGGACTGGATGGGGGTGCAGCGGCACCTGAAGATCCTGGGCATCTTCTGCCGCCTGCATTACCGCGATGGCAAATCGCATTACCTGCCGGACCTGCCGCGTTTCATCGGCTATCTGGATGAAGTGGTGCCGCGCCATCCGGAGCTGGCCCCGCTGGGTGCGCTGCTGGATGAGGTGATCCGCCCGGCCATGGCGGGCAAGGATCCGCTGTGAAGGCGCTGATCTTCGCCGCCGGCCTGGGCGAGCGCATGCGCCCGCTCACCGACCACACCCCCAAGCCTTTGCTCGAGGTGGGTGGCAAGCCGCTGATCGTGTGGCACCTGGAAAAGCTGGCGGCCCTGGGCGTGCGCGAGGTGGTGATCAACACCAGCTGGCTGGCCGAGCGCTTCGCACCGGCGCTGGGCGACGGTGCGCGCTGGGGCCTGCGCCTGCAGTTCCGTTACGAAGGCCCCACCCCGCTGGAAACCGGGGGCGGCATGTTGAACACCCTGCCCTTGCTGGGCGACGCGCCGTTCCTGGCGATCAACGGCGACATCTGGAGCGACTACGATCTTGCCCGGTTGCCGCAGGCGCCGGCCGGGCTGGCGCACCTGGTGCTGGTGGACAACCCGGAGCACCACCCGGCGGGCGACTTCCATCTGCGCGCCGATGGCCGTGTCGATAGTGAAGGCACCCCACGCCTGACCTTCGCCGGCATCGGCGTGTACTCTCCGGATCTGCTGCGGGACTGGCGGACCGTGGAAGCCGAGTACCCCGGCGCCCGCCACGACCCGCCGCGCTTCCGCCTGGCGCCCCTGCTGCGGGCGGCGATGCAACATGGCCAGGTCACCGGCGAGCATCACCCGGGCCACTGGACCGATGTCGGCACCCCGCAGCGTCTGCAATCCCTGGACCAGCAGCTCCGCGCCGGCGCCTGAGCGCCATCGCGCGGTCAGGCTTCAGCGTGGCCCCAGCACCTGCCGCAGGAACGGCACCGTGACCCGGCGCTGGGCCGCCAGCGAGGCCCGGTCCAGCTGATCCAGCAGCCGGACCAGGTGCTCCAGCTCGCGTCCGGTGCGGCTGAGCAACCAGTCGATCGCCGCCGGCTCCAGCACCAGCCCGCGACGCTGGGCGCGGTCGCGCAGGACCTCGGCGCGGCCGGCATCGTCCAGCACCGGCAGCGCGGAGCGCGCGCACTGCTGCAGGCGCGAGCGCAGGTCCGGCAACACCAGGCCGATCTCATGCGGCAGGTCCACGGCCGTGTACAGCACGCCGATGCCCGCGGCACGCGCGCGGTTGTGGAAATCGAACAGCGCGATCTCATCGGCGCGCTCGCCGGCAATGGCTTCCAGCCCGTCCAGTGCGACCAGGTCGAAAGACTCCTGCCCTTCCAGCAGCTGCGCCAGGTGTCCCCGCGCGGCCATCAGCGGCACGTAGCTGGCCGCACGCCCGGCCTGCTGCGCGACCGCGCAGGTGGCCAGGGCCAGGTGGGTCTTGCCGGTGCCGTGCGCACCGGCCAGGTACAGCCAGTCGGCCTCCGCCGCCAAGGCCAGGGCGCGCAGCTGCGCCAGCAGCCCTTCCGGCGGCGCGATGAAGGTCTCCAGGCGCTGGTCCGGCGTGGAGCGCAGGGCCAGCGGCAACTGCGGGATGCTCACGCCTGCGGCGGCTCCTGGCCGGGAACGGGCGCCTGCGCGGCTGCGTCCTTGTCCAGATATGGGTCCAGCAGGATGGTTGGATGTCCGCCCGAGTACAGTTGGCTGGCGGTGTAGCGCTGGTGCGCGTAGCGCAGCAGCACGTTCACCACCGCCGCCATCGGCAGCGCCAGCAACATGCCCAGGAAGCCGAACAGCTGGCCGCCGGCAAGCACCGCGAAGATCACCGCCACCGGATGCAGGCCGATGCGGTCGCCCACCAGCTTGGGCGTCAGCCAGTAGCTCTCGATTACCTGGCCGATGCCGAACACCACCAGCACCAGCGCCACGTGCTTGAAATCGCCGTACTGCATCAGCGCGGCCACCACGCCCATCAGCACGCCACTGGCCGGCCCCAGGTACGGCACGAAGGTCAGCAGGCCGGCGATCAGTCCGATCAGGATGCCCAGGTCCAGGCCCACGCCCCACAGGCCCACGCCATACATCACGCCCAGGATCACCATGACCAGGAACTGGCCGCGCAGGAACCCGCCCAGCACATAGCTGGACTCGCTGGCCAGCTGGGTGACCGTGGCCACGTAGGCGCGCGGGATGGCCAGGGACACCCGCCCCACCATCAGGTCCCAGTCGCGCAGGAAGAAGAAGGTGATCACCGGGATCAGAACGATGTTGGCCACCCAGCCGAACAGGGCGAAGCCCGAGCGCGAGATGTAGGCCAGCACCGTGGTCGCCATGCCGCCGGCGCGCTCCCAGTTGCTGCGCACCAGCTCCATGATGTGCGGCAGGTCCAGGTAGTCGGAGATCTTCACCCCGACCCGGCGCTCCACCCAGGGAATGGCCGTGCCCAGCAACCAGTCGCGGTAGCGCGGGGTCTGCTCGACCAGGGTGCGGATCTGCTCCTCGATGGCCGGCACCAGGATCAGCATCAGCACCACCACCAGCACCACCATCAGGATGAACACCAGGATCACGCCGGTATTGCGCGACAGCCCGCGTTCTTCCAGCCGATCGACCAGCGGGTCGCCCATCCAGCCCAGCAGCAGCGACACCGCGAACGGGGTGAGCACCGGCGACAGCAGCCAGACCAGCCACAGCACGCCCAGCGCGATGGCGACCCACTGCAGGCGGCGCAGGAACAGGGCGATTTCCAGCTGCGGATTTTCGATCATGGGGGTCTTCCGTGGAGGGGGTCAGGATCAGCGCAGGTAGAACACCGGAGGCTGGCCCAGCACCGGTTCACCGCCCTCGGCCACGATCGGCCCGTCGCCCAGCAGGCGCTGGAAGCCGGTCAGGCCGCTGAGCAGGTCCAGGTCGGCCTCCAGGGTATCGGGCGTGGCCCGGGCCGGCGCGATGCGGCGGACCACGGTCATGCCCTGCAGCGCGGCCGACAGGCGCAGGTAGTCCTGGTTGCTGCGGATGCCGCGGAAGACCACCCGGTACGTGCCGGGGGTGCCGGTCTGGCTGGCCTTGGCGTAACGCTTGACCAGGGCGTCGGCGGCGCCATCGGCACCACTGGCGATGGCCCGGCGCGCGTCCGGGTTCTCCACCGACCACTTGGCCAGCTCACGACCGCTGTCCACGAAGATCCAGTCGGCCTTCCAGCCGCCCGCATTGCGGTAGATCTTGCCCACCAGCTGCATCGGCGGGCTGTAGCGCGAGGACGCCTGCGCCACGGCGGCGCTGTCCTGGCGCCAGATCGCCCCGGCCAGGGCCTGCTCGGCGGCCGTGCCGGTCGGCAGGCCCAGGCGATAGCCGCGCTGGATCGCCTGGTCCAGCAGCGGGCGCACCGCGTTGGACTGCTGCAGGCCGACCAGGCGCGGGCCGCTGCCGTCGTCGATGGCCACCCACACTACCGGCTTGGGCCGCGGGTCGGGCCAGACCGGAAGGCCCAGCACGCCGGCCAGCATCTCCACGTCGGAGGGACGGAAGCGCACGATCAAGGTGGTGCGGAAGGTCGGCGCGCCCATCGCCGAAGTGCCCTGGTCCTGGCGGTAGTCGTAGCTCTCCACGTACTCGGCGGCCTTGCGCAGTTCG
>Ga0209257_1002933_pt1 | contig 15716 bp, 13 predicted proteins | sample AraplaCvi_mCL_r2_FD_184277 | JGI IMG/M metagenome (GOLD analysis project Ga0209257, IMG submission 184277) | Arabidopsis root microbial communities from North Carolina, USA - plate scrape MF_Cvi_mCL_r2 (SPAdes) (version 2) | ecosystem: Host-associated > Plants > Roots > Endosphere | place: USA...
CTGAGCTCGATCCCGATCAACGGCAAGAGCGCGCAGATCTGGGGCCTCGAGCTCAGCTATCAGCAGGCGCTGCGCTTCCTGCCCTCGCCGCTCGACGGTCTGCTCGTTTCGGCGAACTACACCTACACCGACGCGACCGGCACGGTGCCGATCGACGGCGACATCACCGATCTGCGCGATATCCGCCTGCCCGCGGCTTCGAAGCATACTTTCAACGCCGCGCTCGGTTACGAAAAGGGCCCGGTGTCGCTTCGTCTCGCAGGCACCTATCGTTCGAAATATCTCGACGAGTTGGGCGATGACGCCGACGAGGACCGGATCATCGACAACCACTTCCAGCTCGACCTGTCGGCCAAGTATGACGTGACCAAGCAGGTTCAGGTCTTCTACGAGTGGGTGAACATCAACAACGCGAAATATTATGCGTACAACAATGTCGGCGCCCGCCAGAACCTGCTCCAGTTCGAGCAGTACAAGTGGACGATGAAGTTCGGCGCGCGGGTCAAGTTCTGACCGGCAAGTGCAAGGGGTGGTCGCAGGCGGAGGCGTGCGACCACCTCCGGCCGGGATCGCGTCGTTCCGGCCCGACGCCGCTTGCGATAGCGGACACACACGCCTAGGGGGGCGGCGTCTTTCCCGTCTTGCAAAGGCCGCCCTTCCCATGACCGACCTGATTCCCGTCCGCCGCGCCTTGCTGTCCGTCAGCGACAAGGCAGGGCTCGCCGAGCTTGCCGCGGCGCTCGTCCGCCATGGCGTCGAGCTGGTCTCGACCGGCGGCACCGCAAAGGCACTGCGCGAAGCCGGACACACCGTTCTCGATGTCTCCGACCTCACCGGCTTTCCCGAGATGATGGACGGCCGCGTCAAGACGCTGCACCCGACGGTCCATGGCGGCATCCTCGCGGTGCGCGACGATGCGGCGCATGTCGCGTCGATGGACGAGCATGGCATCGGCGCGATCGATCTGGTCGTCGTCAACCTCTACCCCTTCCTCCAGACGGTAATGAGCGGTGCCGACCGCGACACGATTATCGAGAATATCGACATCGGCGGCCCCGCGATGGTGCGCTCGTCGGCGAAGAACCACGCCTTCGTCGGCATCGTCACCGAACCCGAGGATTATGCCGCGGTCATCGCCGAGATGGACGCGAACGATGGCGCGACGACGCTGGCGCTGCGCAAGCGCCTCGCGGCGACCGCCTTCGCGCACACCGCGACCTATGACAGCATGATCGCGCAATGGTTCGCCTTCGCCGACCAGGGCAAGATGCTCCCCGACACGCTGCCGCTCACCGCCAAGCTGGCGACCGAATTGCGCTATGGCGAGAACCCGCACCAGAAGGCGGCGCTCTACCTGCCCGCCGGCCCCGCCGCGCGCGGCATCGCACAGGCCGAACAGGTGCAGGGCAAGGAGCTTTCCTACAACAATATCAACGACGCCGACGCGGCGCTCGAACTCGTCGCCGAATTCCGTGAGGCCGATCCGACCTGCGTGATCGTCAAGCACGCCAACCCGTGCGGCGTCGCGACCGCCGCAACGATCGCCGAGGCCTATGATGCGGCGCTGAAGTGCGACGATGTATCGGCGTTCGGCGGCATCATCGCGGTCAATCGCCCGCTCGACGGTGCAACGGCAGAACTGATCAGCGGCATTTTTACCGAGGTCGTCTGCGCTCCTGATGCCGACGCCGATGCGCGCTCGGTGTTCGCGAAGAAGAAGAACCTCCGCCTGCTGCTGACCGGCGAACTGCCCGATCCGGCACGCGGCGGGCTGATGATGAAGACGATCGCCGGCGGCTGGCTGGCGCAGAGCCGTGATAATGGTCGTATTGGTATCGGCGATCTCAAGGTCGTCACCGCCCGGGCGCCGACCGACGAGGAACTGACCGACGCGCTGTTTGCTTGGACCGTCGCGAAGCACGTCAAATCCAACGCGATCGTCTATGCCAAGGGCGGGTCGACCGCGGGCATCGGCGCCGGACAGATGAACCGCCGCGACAGCGCGCGCATCGCCGCAGTGAAGGCGCGCGAAGCCGCCGAGAGCCACGGCTGGTCCGAGGCCCGCACGGTCGGGAGCGCGGTCGCGAGCGACGCCTTCTTCCCGTTCGCCGACGGCTTGCTGGCGGCGGTCGAGGCCGGCGCGACCTGCGTGATCCAGCCGGGCGGATCGATCCGCGACGACGAGGTGATTGCGGCGGCGAACGAAGCGGGCCTCGCGATGGTCTTCACGGGCATGCGCCACTTTCGTCACTGATCGTCTCGACTTAGCTCGAGCCGAGCGGCATAGACGTCGCAGCGCAATTCTCGCGTCAAGGGACCAGCATGACCGAAATCGTCCGCAAGCCGTCGATCATCCAGCGGCTCTACAACTGGACGATGGAGAAATCGGCGCACCCGCACGCCGAATTCTGGCTGGCGCTGGTGTCATTCGTCGAGGCGAGCTTCTTCCCGATCCCGCCGCACCCGCTTCTCGGGCTGATGTGCCTTGCCAATCCGAAGAAGGCGGTGCGCTACGCGATCATCTGCACGCTCGCCTCGGTCGCGGGCGGGATGCTCGGCTATTCGATCGGCTATTTCCTGTACGAGAGCGTCGGTCTGTGGCTGCTCGGGGTGCTCGGGCTGACCGACGCCTTCCCGCCGGCCGCCTGTTATCTGCGCGAATTCGGGGCGGAGATCATCCTGATCAAGGGCGCGACACCGATCCCGTTCAAGCTGCTGACGATCACCGCCGGCTTCATCCACATGAACTTCTGGACCTTCCTGTGGGCGAGCCTCGCCAGCCGGGCTTTTTCCTTCATGCTCGTCGGGATTTTGTTCCGGCTGTTCGGAGCACCGATCAAGGCGTTCATCGACAAATATCTGATCTGGGTCACCGGCGCGTTTCTGGTCGCCGTGGTCGCCGGCTTCATCGCGATCGGCGCGCTGTCGGGCGACGGCAAGGCGAAGGAAGCCGACAAGTGCAGCGGCGCGACCTTGGAGAGTATCGGGCTCGACCGGAAATAAGACCTATTCGTTCGCAGCCTGGTGCAGCCAGTCGGCGTGGCGCGGGGCCTTTTTGGTCTGGCTCCATTCCTCGAGCATCAGCGGCGCGACGCGCTTCAGTTCGGCATATTGCTCGTCGGTGCCGATGTCGCACGCCAGCTCGACGCGGTGGCCGTTCGGGTCGAAGAAATAGATCGACTTGAAGATGCCATGATGCGTCGGGCCGAGGACGTCGATGCCGTTGGCATTCAGATGCTCTTTCGCGGCGATCAGCTCATCATAGCTGCCGACCTTGAACGCGAGATGCTGGACCCACTTCGGCGTATTCTCGTCGCGGCCCATGTCGGGCTGGTTCGGCAGCTCGAAGAAGGCGAGGATGTTGCCGTTCCCCGCGTCGAGGAAGACGTGCATGTACGGATCATATTCGCCGGTCGACGGCACATGATCCTCGGCAAAGGCGGTCGTATAGGTCATGCCGAGCATGCTCTCGTACCAGTCGACCGTTTCCTTCGCGTCCTTGCAGCGATAGGCGGCGTGGTGGACGCCGCCAAGTTTGATCGGGCTTGTCATTCGGCGGGTTCCTCGACAGTCAACGCTCCGCGGCGAATCTGGTCCATTTCCATCGATTTGAACAGCGCGGTGAAATTGCCCTCGCCGAAGCCTTCATCCTTCTTGCGCTGGATGAATTCGAAGAAGACGGGGCCGATCACGGTCTGGCCGAAAATCTGGAGCAGCAGGCGCGGATCGCCCTCGGTCGTCGAACCGTCGAGCAGGATGCCGCGCGACTGGAGGCCTTCGACCGACTCGCCGTGGCCCGGGAGGCGCTCTTCGAGCATCTCGTAATAGGTCGCCGGCGGCGACGGCGCGAAAGGATTGCCGAGTGCCTTGAGCTTGTCCCACGCGGCGTAGAGATCGTCGCAGCTGAACGCGATATGCTGGATGCCCTCGCCATTATAGGCGCGCAGATATTCCTCGATCTGCCCTTTGCCGCCCGCGCCCTCTTCGTTGAGCGGGATGCGGATCTTGCCGTCGGGGGCGGTCATCGCCTTCGAGGTCAGGCCGGTATATTCGCCCTTGATGTCGAAATAGCGGATCTCGCGGAAGCCCGCGATGCGCTCATAGAAGGCCGCCCAATGCGCCATCCGGCCGCCATAGACATTGTGCGTCAGGTGATCGATCAGCTGCATTCCCGCGCCGACCGGGTGACGATCGACGCCCTCTTCATAGACGAAGTCGATATCGTAGATGCTGAGATCGTCCCCGTAGCGGTCGATCAGATAGATGATCGAACCGCCAATGCCGCGGATTGCGGGCAGGCGAAGTTCCATCGGGCCCGGATTGACTTCGACCGGCTCGGCACCGCGCGCGATCGCCTCTTCATAAGCCTTGGCAGCATCGCGAACGCGCCAGCCCATGCCGCACGCCGACGGGCCATGTTCGGCCGCGAAATAGGCCGCGGGCGATCTGGGTTCGTAATTGGCGATCAGGTTGATCCCGCCTTGGCGCCACAGCTGGACGTCCTTCGAACGATGATGCGCGATCTGGGTAAAGCCCATCGCCGCGAACACGGGTTCGAGAATGCCCTTTTCCGGTGCCGAAAATTCGACGAACTCGAAGCCATCGAGGCCCAGCGGGTTTTCGAACAGATCGGCCATGGTGCATTCCCTATATAGTTTCAATTGAAACTATTATGATGGATCGGCGCGAAAGAGTCAATGCACGCCGCCTCGTCATGCCGGACTTGATCCGGCATCCATCGCACCATCGATTCCATGGACCCCGGATCAAGTCCGGGGTGACGATTCAGCTACGCGGCGGCGGTCTCGATCGCTTCGAGCGCTTCCATCCACGCCGCCTCGACGCCTTCCAGCTCGGCGGCGAGCTTGCCGCGGCGCTGCGAGAGGTCGCCCATCGTCAGCTTCGCCAGCGCCGGCTCGGCCCCGGCGGGGTCGAACATCGCGCGGTCGATCGCGCTGATCTGCTGCGCGAGCTTCGCCGCGCGCGCTTCATGATCCTTCGCGGTCTTGCGCAGCACCGCCTGCGCCTCGCGCGCCTTCGCGGCTTCCTGCCGCGCGGACTTTGCGTCCTTCGATTTGGCGGCGGGCTTCACATCATCGTTCGCGGCGCTCTTGCCGAGGATGAAGGCGACATAATCGTCCATGCTGCCGTCGAAATCGCGCGCGGTACCATTGTCGACGAGCACCAGCCGGTCGGCGCTGAGTTCGAGCATATGGCGGTCGTGGCTGACGATCAGCACCGCGCCGTCGAAGCCGTTCAGCGCCTGCACCAGCGCCTCGCGCGCGTCGACGTCGAGGTGGTTGGTCGGTTCGTCGAGGATCAGCAGGTGCGGTGCCTCGCGCGTGATCAACGCGAGCGCAAGCCGCGCACGTTCGCCGCCCGACAGCTTGCCGACTTCGGTCGTCGCCTTGTTGCCGGTGAAGCCGAAGCGCCCGAGCTGCGCGCGCACCGCGCCCGGCGTCTTGCCCGTCATCACCCGCGTCATATGGCCGAGCGGCGTATCGCTGCCGTCGAGCTCCTCGACCTGATATTGCGTGAAATAGCCGACGCGCATCTTGCCCGCGAAGGCCATCGCGCCATCCTCGGGCTTCAGTTGCGCCGCGAGCAGGCGCGCGAGCGTCGTCTTGCCGTTGCCGTTGCGGCCGAGCAGCGCGATGCGGTCGTCGGGATCGATGCGCAAGTTGAGACGCGAGAGCACGGGATTGCCCGGCGCATAGCCGACGCTCGCGAGGTCGAGCGTGATCAACGGCGGCTTCAACTCGTCGCCCGGGCTCGGAAAATCGAAAACCAGGCTCGGATCCTCGGCGATTGAGGCGATCGGCTGCATCCGCGCGAGCTGCTTCGCGCGCGACTGCGCCTGCTTCGCGGTCGAGGCGCGCGCGCTGTTGCGCGCGACATAATCCTGCAGTTTGGCGCGCTGCGCATCCTGCGATGCCTTTGCCGCCGCGAGCTGCGCCGCGCGTTCGGCGCGTTGGCGCTCGAAGCTATCGTACCCGCCCGTGTAGAGCGTTATCTTGCCGCCTTCGAGATGCAGGATATGGTCGACGACATTGTTGAGCAGATCGCGCTCATGGCTGATCACGACGAGCTGGCCGGGATAGGCGCGCAGGAAGCTTTCGAGCCACATCGTCGCTTCGAGGTCGAGGTGGTTCGACGGCTCGTCGAGCAGCAGCAGGTCGGGATTCGAGAAGAGCAGCGCCGCCAGCGCAACGCGCATCTTCCACCCGCCCGAATAGCTGTCGAGCGGCTGCCCCTGCATCTCTTCGTCGAAGCCGAGCCCGATCAGGATGCGCGCCGCGCGCGCCGGCGCGGTATAGGCGTCGATCGCAATCAGCCGCTCATGGATATCGGCAAGCTTGTCGGGGTCCTGTTCGGTCTCCGACGCCGCGAGAAGCTCGGCGCGTTCGGTGTCGGCCGCAAGCACCGTTTCGAACGGGGTCGCGGTGCCGCTCGGCGCTTCCTGCGCGATATAGCCGACGCGCGTACGACGCGGCATTTCGATGCCGCCGTCGTCGGCTTCGAGCTGACCGATCATGACCTTCATCAAGGTCGACTTGCCGGCGCCGTTACGGCCGATCAGGCCGACACGGCTCTTGCCGGGCAGGCTCGCGCTCGCGCGGTCGAGGATGGTGCGCCCGCCGAGGCGCACGGTAAGGCCATTGATCGTCAGCATGGCCGCGCCCCTAGCACGGCCTTGCGCGAAGCCCAAGGCTGGCTTTCACAGACGCACTGGGGCAAAGGAAGGCATGGCCGACATCGCCCCTTTTCACATCGCTTTCCCCGTCGACGATCTCGCCGCCGCGCGGCATTTTTACGGCACGGTGATGGGGTGTCCCGAGGGGCGCAGCGCCGCCGACTGGATCGACTTCAACCTCTATGGCCACCAGATCGTCGCACACCGCGTCGAGCGGCGCGAAGCCGTTGCGGGCCATAATCCGGTAGACGGGCACGATGTTCCGGTGCCGCATTTCGGCGTCGTCCTTCCGCCCGCCGAATGGCAGGCGCTCGCCGAGCGGCTGCAGGCGCATGGCGTCCAATTCGTCATCGAACCGCACACGCGCTTTCCGGGGCAGCCGGGCGAACAGTCGACGATGTTCTTCCTCGATCCCGCAGGCAATGCGCTGGAGTTCAAGGCCTTTGCCGACCTCCGACAGCTCTTCGCCAGATAGGCTTAGTGCCCGCCACCCATCGAAATCTGTTTCGGCCGGGGCGCGCACCACACCGAGATCGCGGCGATCACGAAGACGACTCCCGCCGCGAGGAACAGGTGCAACACGCCGAGCGTGGCCGCCTGCCCCTCGACCAGCCGGTCGAGCACGCCGCGCGCCTGTTCGGCGGTCAGCCCCGCACTCTGCATCGACGATAGCGCGGCTTCGGGATTGTTGAGCGATGACACGAGTTCGGATCGCGAGGTCCGGCTGGCATCGTCCCACGCGGTCGTCGCGATCGCGGTGCCCATCGCGCCGCTGAGCGTGCGGAGGAAGCTCATCAGGCCGGCGGCCGAGGTCTGGACGTGTGCGGGAACCGAACTCAGCGCGAGCGCCGTCAGGCCGACGAAGAAGAAGGGCATGCCGATCCCCTGCAGGACATGCGGCAGCGCGAGTGTCCAGTAACCGACATCGGCGTTCCAGCTCGCGCGCAGGATCGACATCAGCGCCATCCACAGGATGCCGGCGCTGATCGAGATGCGAAGGTCGATCTTGCCGATCAGCCCCGCAGCGACCGGCGACAGCAGCACGGCGAAACAGCCGAGCCACGCGACGACATAGCCCGTCTCGGTCGCGGTATAGCCGACGACCTGCTGCAGCCACAAAGGCGTCAGCACGACCTGCGAGAAGAAGGCGCCGAAACCCAGCGATATGGCGATGGTCGCGAAACTGAAGCCGCGGAAGCGGAAGACGCGCAGATCGACGACCGGATTGGCGTCGGTCAGTTCCCAGATGACGAAAGCGACGAAGCTGATCGCGGCGATGATCGCGAGCGCGACGATCCATGTCGACCCGAACCAGTCATGCTCGCGCCCCGTATCGAGCATGACCTGGAAGGCGCCGACCGAAACGACGAGCAGGATCAGCCCGATCACGTCGATCCGCGCCTTGATCCGCTTCGTCTCGAACGCCCCGAGCATGCTGCCGACCCCGAAGGCGCAGATCGCGACGACGGGCAGGTTGATGAAGAAAATCCACGGCCAGCTCCAGTTGTCGCTGATCAGTCCGCCTAGGATCGGCCCGAGGATCGGCGCCGTGGTCGTCGTCATCGCCCAGATGGCAAGGCCCATTCCGGCCTTTTCCTTGGGGAAGATGCGAAGCAGCAGCACCTGCGACAGCGGCATCAGCGGCCCGCCCGACAGGCCTTGCAGCACGCGGAACAGGATCAGCGCGTCGAGCGTCCGCGCGATGCCGCACAGGAAGGAGAAGATGCCGAAACCGATGATCGAGATGATGAACCAGCGCACCGTCCCGAAGCGCGAGGCGAGCCAGCCGGTGAGCGGCACGCTGATCGCGTCGGCGACCGCATAGCTGGTGATGACCCACGTCCCCTGCGTCGGCGACACGGCCAAGCCACCGGCGATATGCGGTACCGACACATTGGCGATCGTCGTGTCGAGCACGACGACAAAGTTTGCGAGCGCGAGCGCAAAGGCCGCCGCGAGCAGCTTGACGCCGCTCAGTGGTTGCGGCTCGGCCGGCAGGGTAGTGGCGGCGGCGCTGGCCATGTTTCAGCTCATTTCCCGCGCGTGTCGATCGTCGCTTCCATCGACAGACCGACGCGCAGCGGATGCTCTTTCAGATCCCGGGGGTCGATCGCGATGCGCACCGGCAGACGCTGGACGACCTTGACCCAGTTGCCCGTCGCATTCTGCGCGGGGATCAGCGAGAAGGCCGCGCCGGTGCCGCCGGCGATGCCGGTGACCTTGCCGCGATAGACGACGTCGCCGCCATAATAGTCGGAGGTCAGCTCGACCGGCTGGCCGATGCGGATGCGCCGGAACTGGCTTTCCTTGAAATTGGCGTCGACATAGGCCGTCGCGACGGGAACGATCACCATGATCGGCGCGCCCGCGGCGATCCGCTGGCCGACCTGCACCTGCTTGTTCGTGACGACACCGTCGACCGGGGCGCGAATGACCGTGCGATCGAGATCGAGCAGCGCCTTGTCGAGCCGCGCCTGCGCGACTGCGACATCGGGGGCGGTCTCGATCGTCGTGCCGCGGACGAGCGCTTCGGCGGCGCCGAGGTCGCCGCTCGCCGAACCTCGCGTCGCTTCGGCCGACGCAATTGTTGCGGCGGCAAGATCGCGCGCGGCGGTGGCCGAGGCGAGCGTCGTGCGCGCGGTCGTCAGCTCCTCGGCCGACACGGCGCCGGTTCCGGCAATGCTTTCGCGCCGCGCCAGTTCGGCGCGCGCCTTCGCGACCGTCGCGTCGGCGTCGCGAAGCCGCGCGCGCGCCTGCGCGATATCGGCGCCACGCGCCGAGACGCGCGAACGGGCGGCATCGGCATTCGCGTTCGCCTGACCATAGCGCTGACGCGCTTGGCGCAGTGCACCCTCGGCGTCGGCGACCGCGATCTTCGCGTCGGCATCGTCGAGGATGACGAGAATATCGCCCTTCTTGACGACTTGCGTGCCGCTGACGCGCACTTCTTTCACGGGCGCCGCGATCAGCGCGGTGATCGTTGCCGAATCCGCGCCGACATAGGCATTGTCGGTCGACACGCGGCCCGCCTGCGTCAGGAAATACCAGATACCCCAAACCGCCGCGATCACGATCACCGCGATCAGCAGGATGCGGAGCAACCGCTTGCGCTTCTCGGGTTGCGCGGCGCCGGTTTCAGGGGTTTCGGGAGCTTCGGGGGTCGCCGCAGCCGTATCTTCGGCCATCGTCATTCTCCTGTCTTGGTCTGGTAGCCGCCGCCGAGCGCGCGGATGAGAGAGATATCAAGCGAAAGCTTGCGCGCTTCGAGGTCGGAAACCTGCCGCGCGAGCTGGGTCATGCTGTCTTCGGCGACCAGTTGGGGAAGCTGGTTCGAAAGCCCGGCACGGTAACGGAGCGCCGCGAGTTGCGCCGCGTCGGTCGCCGCCTTCAGCGCATCGCGCCGCTCGGCGAGCTGGCGCGCGGTCGCATCGCGGCTTGCCACGATGTCGGCGACATCGCGGAGCGCCATGATCAGCGTGCGGTCGTAATTGGCGACCGCGCTGTCGAACTCGGCGCGCGCGCCGCGATAGCGGCCCTGCAGCCGTCCGCCCTCGAAGATCGGCAGGCTGATCGCGACACCGCCATTGCCATATTCGGAGCCCGACTTGAACAGGTTCGACAAGCCGAGCGACTGGAGGCCGACGAGCGCCGAAAGGTTGATGTTCGGATAGAAGTCGGCGCGCGCGACGTCGATGCGCTTCGCCGCCGCCTCGGCGCGAAGGCGCGCCGCGACGATATCCGGACGGCGCCCGATCAGGTCGATGCCGGCCTGCTGCGGCAACCCGATCCCGGGCGAAACCAAGGTCGGGCGCGTAATCGACAAGCCGCGATCCGGACCCGCACCGACCAGCGCCGCGAGCCGGTTACGCGTCGTGGCGATCGCCTCCTCGAGTGCGGTCACGTCACCGCGGGCAGCCGCAGCGCGGCTTTCGGCCTGGCGTTCCGCCGACTGGTTCTCGATTCCCGCGGCAGCACGCTTGCCCGACACGTCGGCGCTCGCGCTGCGTACGCGCACCGCATCCTTCGCGACGTCGAGCGCCTGATAATAGGCGGCGAGATCGGCATAGGCCGACGCAATGCCCGTGGTGAGCATCAGTCGCGCCTGCGCTTCGTCGACGCGCGCCGCTTCGGCTTCCGAGGTCGCGGCGGCAAGCGCCGCGCGGTTCTTGCCCCACAGGTCGAGGTCGAAGCTGAAGGTAGCGGCGACATGGCCGGTATCCTGGATGCCATCGGGCACGAACTGCGGCGGGATGCCCAGATTCTTGCTCTGCTGCGTACCGCCGACGCTACCCTCGGCGCCGACCCGCGGGAGCAAGGCCGCCCCCGCCTGCTGTGCGATGCCCTCGGCAGCGCGCACGCGCGCAGCGGCAGTCGCGATGTCGGGCGATCCTTTGAGGCCCTCCGCGATCAGCGTGTCGAGCTGGGCGTCGCCAAAGCCCTGCCACCAGCCTTCGATCGGCCATGCGCCGCCGGCGTCGGCAAGGCTTGCAGACGATTCGAGCGACTCGGCCGCGACCGGTGCGGGCTTCGGCCCGAGGTCGGGCACGCTCGCGCAGCCCGAAAGCAGGCTCAAAACAAGGGCGGAGGGGAGAATTTTATTTTTCATGGTGTCCAACGATACTAGCTGGTATCATGCGCCAATGAACCCCGGAGACTGAGTTGTCAATCGAAATGATACCAGCTGGTACGGCACCCGCCGACGATGCTGCCGCGCTGCGCCGCAAGGCCTTTATCGACGCCGCGCGCGAAGCTTTTTTTGCCAACGGCTATGCCGGCACGACGATGTCGTCGATCGCGAGCAAGGTCGGCGGGTCAAAGACGACGTTGTGGAGTTATTTCCCCTCGAAGGAGGACCTGTTCGCGGCGATCGTCGACGATATCGTCCACCATTACGGGCAGGTGCTTTCGATCGATCTGCCCGTCGACCGCCCCGTCCCCGAAGTGCTGCGCAATTTCGGCCAGGTGCTGATGACGAAGCTTACATCGCCGCCGTTGCTTTCGCTCTACCGGCTCGTCGTCGGTGAGGCCGATCGCTTTCCGCACCTTGCCGAGACATTCTACGATCGCGGCCCCCGTCGCGGAAAAGCGCGCGCGGCGGAATGGGTCGCCGAAAAGATGGTGCGCGGAGAAATCCGGATGGGCGACCCGATGCGCGCGGTGCAGCATTTCTCGGGGCTCTGCCAATCGGGCGTGTATCAGTTCGCGTTGCTCGGCATGCACCAGGCCGCCGATCTCGGCCGGCTTTCGGAAGAGGTGGATCTGGCGGTCGAGAATTTCTGCCGCGCCTGGTGCCCTCCCGAAGGCGCCTAGTCCGGGCTTTCGTTCGCGCAGTCGAACATATCCATGAAATCGCGCGCCGCGTCGCGCTCTGCCGCATCCTTGAACGCGACGTCGAGATCGGGCGCGACGCCGAGGATATGCATCAACGTCCACAGCGCGAAGCGGCGACCACCGTTCGTCTCGAGACCGAAATCGACCCGCATCCGCTCGGTGCCCGCGGCGAACGCCTCGGGGTGGAGCGCATCGAGGTCGGCGGTCCCGAAATAGCGGCGGAGCTGGTCGTCGAAATCCATGGCCTTTCGTCGCAGAAAGCGGCGGTGAAGCCAAGCGCGGCGACGGCACGTTGTCATCGCGGCGGCGCGGTCCTAGGGCTGGTCGCATGCAGAGCGAACGCGACTTTCCGGCGACCCGCCTTGGCTTTCTGGGTCAGGACGATGCAGCGATCGAGCGCGCCGTCCCGGTCGAGGCGCCGGTCGCGATCGAATATAATGGCATCGGCTATGCGGTGATGATGGCAACGCCTGTTGACCTTGAAGCCTATGCCATCGGTTTCACGATCTGCGAGGGGCTGGCTGCGACCGCAAGCGATATCGGGCGGGTGCAGGTCAACGAGGTCGCAGGCGGGCAGGTCGTGCGTGTCCGCTTGCCCCCCGATCGCATGGACCGTGTGATCGAGCGCGCGCGCACCCGCGCGTCCGAAAGCAGCTGCGGGCTCTGCGGGATCGAGACGATCGAGGAGGTGCTGCGCCCGCTGCACACCGCGCCGCGCCCTCACCCGACCAGCCGCGCCGCGATCGCCCGCGCGCTCGCGGCGCTGCCCGATCATCAGCCGCTCGGCCAGCTAACGGGGGCGGTCCATGCCGCGGCCTTCTGCAGCCCCGACGGCAGTATCCGCTTCGCAAAGGAAGATGTCGGGCGCCACAATGCGCTCGACAAGCTGATCGGCGCGCTCGCGATCGAAGGCGTCGATCCCGCGGCGGGCTTCATCCTGCTCTCCGCGCGCTGTTCCTACGAGCTCGTCGAAAAAGCCGTGCGCGCGGGCTGTCCGATGCTCGTCACCATCTCCGCGCCCACCAGCCTCGCCGTCGAGCGCGCGGCGGCGGCGGGGTTGACGCTCGTCGCACTCGCGCGTGCCGATTCAGCGCTGGTCCTGAACGATCCCTTCGAAAGCATCCGATAGTCTGATCGACGCGGGGGCTCCGATTGCGCTATGCTGGGGCATCGGATGCAAGGGAACGACATGGCAGGCGACGAACCGCAAGGCGTGAAACCCTATCCCGGACCCGCCGGCGGCTGGGGTGCGCTCCGCGCGGTCGCGCGAGCGGTACGCGAGCAGATGGGGGCGAGCCCCGACACGCGCGCGCTGCTCCAGATGAACCAGCCCGACGGCTTCGACTGCCCCGGCTGCGCTTGGCCCGATCCGAAGCATACCTCGTCGTTCGAATTCTGCGAGAATGGCGCGAAGGCGGTCACGTGGGAAGCGACGCCGAAGCGCGTCGACCCCCAATTCTTCGCGAAGCACAGCGTCGGGGAGCTGTGGCAATGGTCGGACTATGATCTGGAAGATGCGGGGCGGCTGACCGATCCGCTCGCCCATGATGCCGATAGCGACCGGTTCGTGCCGATCACGTGGGACGAGGCGTTTGCACGGATCGGCGCCGCGATGCGGGCGATCGACGATCCCGACGCGATGGAATTCTATACCTCGGGCCGCGCGTCGAACGAGGCGGCCTTTCTCTATCAGCTGCTCGCGCGCATCTACGGCACGAACAATTTCCCCGATTGCTCGAACATGTGTCACGAGGCGACGAGCACCGGGCTGCCGCAGTCGATCGGCGTCGGCAAGGGCACGGTGACGCTCGAGGATTTCGACCTCGCCGACGCCGTCTTCTGCATCGGGCATAATCCGGGCACGAACCATCCGCGGATGCTCGGGACGCTCCGCGAGGTGTCGCGGCGCGGCGCGCCGATCATCGTCGTCAATCCGATGCGCGAGCGCGGGCTCGAACGCTTTCAGGACCCCCAGGCTCCGATCGAGATGGCGACGCTGAGCGCAACACCGATCGCGTCGGCCTATCATCAGGTGCGGATCGGCGGCGACGCCGCGCTGTTCAAGGGGATGATGAAGGCGCTGATCGAGGCCGACGCGACCGACGTCGCGGCGGGCGGCGCGGGCTATCTCGACCGGGCTTTCATTGCCGACCATACGGTTGGATATGAAGAGCTCAGAGCCGATATTCTGGGCACCGACTGGCGCGCGATCGAGCGCAAGTCGGGGCTGACGCGCGCTGCGATCGAAGCGATCGCCCGCACCTATTGGCAGGCCGAGCGCGTGATCGTCTGCTACGGTATGGGGCTGACCCAACACCGCCACGGCACCGAGAATGTCCAGCAACTCGCGAACCTGCTGCTGCTGCGCGGCAACATCGGCAAGCCCGGCGCGGGCATCTGCCCCCTGCGCGGCCACAGCAATGTGCAGGGCGACCGCACCGTCGGCATCACCGAGCTGCCGACCGAGAAATTCCTCGCACGGCTCGATGCGGCATTTGGAATCACCAGCCCGCGCAAGCATGGCCACAATGCGGTCGAGGCGATCGCAGCGATGCGCAGCGGCGAAGCAAAGGGCTTCATCGGCCTCGGAGGCAATCTGGCGGTCGCGATGTCGGACCCCGAAGCCTGCTTCGAAGCGTTCCGGAAGCTCGACCTCAACGTCCAGATATGCACCAAGCTCAATCGCACCTGCCTGCTCACCGCCGGCGAGACGATCATCCTGCCCTGCCTCGGGCGGACCGAGCGCGACGTGCAGGCGAGCGGCCCCCAGTCGGTAACCGTCGAGGATTCGATGTCGATGGTGCACGCTTCGCACGGCAAGCTGATGCCGGCATCGCAAAACCTGCTGTCCGAGCCCGCGATCGTCGCGGGGATCGCAAAAGCCGCGTTACCGGACGCAGCGGTCGACTGGGACGCGCTGATTGCCGACTACGACCGCATCCGCGACAAGATCGAGGAAGTTTTTCCCGATTTCCATGATTTCAACGCGCGCATCCGCACCCCGGGCGGGTTCCGCCTGCGCGTCGGCGCGTCGAACCGCGAATGGGATACACCCGACGGCAAGGCGCATTTCCTCGTTCATGCGGGGATCGACGAGGACGACGGCCGCGACGATACCCCGCTGACGCTCACCACGGTGCGCAGCCACGACCAGTATAACACCACGATCTACGGCCTGAACGACCGCTATCGCGGCGTGACCGGGCGCCGCGACGTGATCTTCGCCAATGCCGACGATCTGGCGGCGATGGGGCTCGCGCACGGCGATCTGGTCGATGTCGTCGCGGGATCGGGACGCGTGCTTGCCGGACAGACCGTGCTCGCGCACGCCATCTCGCGCGGATCGGTCGCGGCCTATTATCCCGAGGCGAACGGCCTGATCGCGCTCGACGATTATGATCGCAAGAGCGGAACGCCGTCGTACAAGTCGGTCCCGGTGAAGCTGCGCCGCGCAGGGGCGGCCTGACAGCGTCCAAATCCCGTCAGCCGGACACGAAAAAACCCGCCATCCCTTTCGGAAGGCGGGTTTGTTGTTGGTTGCGGGAGTAGGATTTGAACCTACGACCTTCAGGTTATGAGCCTGACGAGCTACCGGGCTGCTCCATCCCGCGTCAACCAGTCCGCGACGCCGTTTCCGGGCCGCAAAAACAGCAAAAGGCCGGCATTTCTGCCGGCCTCTAACTTTGTGAAT
>Ga0209257_1002943_pt1 | contig 15652 bp, 29 predicted proteins | sample AraplaCvi_mCL_r2_FD_184277 | JGI IMG/M metagenome (GOLD analysis project Ga0209257, IMG submission 184277) | Arabidopsis root microbial communities from North Carolina, USA - plate scrape MF_Cvi_mCL_r2 (SPAdes) (version 2) | ecosystem: Host-associated > Plants > Roots > Endosphere | place: USA...
AAGCAGGGCGGTGATTGTAAACCGTTTCGCTGCACTGCCTGGAAACCCTCAGTTCGCTTTCTGCCTTCTAAGCAGGTTGTCGCAGGTTCGAATCCTGCAGGGGTCGCCAAACCACCAAATAACTATTTGATTTTGTTATAGGTGCGACCGGCTAGGGTCGCTGGTGCGACTAAAGTCTGTTCGCCAGCCGTTCCGAAGCCGCCTTCGCGAGACGCTTTTTGTCGGCTTCCTTCGTGTAAATCTCGGCCATCGCGAGCCGGCTCCATCCATACATCGCCATCAACTCATGGGCCGTGGCGCCCTCATTGGCGGCGATTGTGGCTCCTGCTTTCCTGAGACCATGCGCTCTGCATTCATCAGGCAAGCCGGCCGCCTTGCACTGCTTCGCGAACCAAGTCCCGAATGATGCCCCAGAGCTAAACGGCTTTCCGGTGGAGGTAATCAGAAATGCCAGATCTCCGGTCGGCGTTGCTTCAATCGATTCGCTCAGTTGCTTGAAGACGGGCAGGTACACCCACGCGCCTGTCTTCCCCGTGCGGAACGAGATGAGCGAATCCTTCAGGTGCTGGCGCCCGACGACGATCGCGTCGGACCTTCGAAGTCCGAGGAACAACAAGATGTCGATCGCAAGACGAGATCTCGTGCCGAGTTTGTGGCGTTTCCGATATTGCTCGACCTGGTCGACCGTCCATGTGTGGAAACCGTCTGACTTGACGGAAACCTTGCTGACGCCGATGACCGGGTTGACCTCAATATGTCCAGCCTCGACCGCCCATTTGAAAAGGTGGCTGAAGGTCTTGAGCAGATTGTTGGCAGCGTTCGGTGTGGCGGCTCGCTTGTCCATCGCCTTCTTGATGTGGGCCTTCGTTATGGCCCCGAACGGTCCGTCTGCGTTCTTCGGCTCGGCCAGAATCTGCTTAAGGATGTTGTCGCGCGCACGGCGCGTCCCTGGCGCCAGCGCCGCAAAGGCCGCGCTGTGCTTGTATTGCCCGACAAGCCATTTGAACGAGCCTGTTTTTGATTTCGGCTGCTCCGCGGCGCCGCTCGATCCTGTCAGCGCCTTCTCATAGGCCGCATTGAATTCGTCGCTGCCATACGCATCGGGCAGCCGAACGCGCTTCCCGTTCCGCTTGAAATACCAGACGAGTTTTCCGTGGCGGGTGGTTTCGTGCGATAGGAACGGTTTGCGCGGCATGCCGACCATTAGAAATCGAAGTCCTCGTATTTCTCAACCGGTTTTTCGCCGGGGGTGACCGAAGTGTCCGGGGAGACGCCGACGCGCCGGCCGTTGATCTCCACCCAGACTGTGACACCCTTCAACTTGGCGACATCTGCCATGCGCTTCAGGTCGGCCGCCTTGATTGTTGCTCTGGCCGTCATCTATCCGCTCCTTCGACGCCACTCATCGAATGACTTCTCCCGTTCTACGGTCAACGACCGTGCCGTCCATGCAGCGCTTGAAGCGCGGGTGAGATAGGCTCGACTTCGGCTTGTCGATGCCGAGGTGTTTCTTGCGGGTCCGAGCGATCTTGGCCTTGACCTTCATCTCGACCGCTGTCTTGCGGCGGTGAGGTTCGCGCTTGGCCGGGAATAGGTTGGTCTCGCGATGCTCGCCGCCGAGTATCAGCGCGACCTTGTGGTCGACATCCCACTCGTCGCGCACCGGGTCGATTTTCTCGCCGGTCAGGTGGCAGATGCCGCCCTCACGGTCGAAGACGCGCTGGCGCACGCGGTCCGGAACTTTCTGGTCATCGTGCTTTCCGACCCACTCAGGCACGCTGCGCATCGATGTAATCCTCCATGTCGAGCTGTGGAGCCTTTCGGCGGCGGGTGATGCGGGCGTTCGCCGCGTGGTGCTTCGCGTCCCATTTCAGGTGGCAGCGCTGGCAGAGCGCTCTGCAGCGCTCCGGGTCGGCGTGGGTCTCGTCGTGGTCCATGTGCGCGATCGTCAGCACGACCTTGCTGCCGGTCTCCGGGTGGGGCTGGCCGTTGGCGGCGCGGCACTCCGGGTGTTGTGGCGTGCCCTCGCAAGCGTTGCCTGCGCGCCCGACCAGGGAGGCGCGAAACTCCTTCCACTCCTTCGAGTGCGTGCCGCCGCCCGGGTATAGCTTCATGCGGACGGAGCGGATCGGCATTATGCTGCGCTCCCTGCGTTTCGGTGCGTGGTGCCGCGCTCGACGCCGATCAACTCGTCGAGGAAGTCGAGAACGGCCACCTTGCTCTGTTGGAATTCCTGCTTGTCCATCGCCTTCATGGACTGGCTCTTCGCCACATACCGGGTGACGGTCGCCTCTTTCACGTCGACGATGGAAAAGCCGTCGATCGGCCGGATGAACGCGGCCATGCGCGATGCTTCCGCCTTGCTCGAGCAGACAATTGTGTGCGCGTCGCAATAGCCTGTGCGGATCAGTGCATAGGCTCGCAGATGTTCCGCGGATTCTGCGAAGGGCAGGCCAGCGAAATGCTCTGGCAGGTTCCGCCAGGCCTCGGCGACAGAGGCGAAATAGTGCCGGTGGCTGTTGAGGCTGCGGTCGTTATGCTCGGCGAGGTAATATTCCTCGCCGACGACAAGGTGCCGATCCGCCAGCGACTGCCAGCGGCGGTTCACGGGCACCAACTCTTCACCGGTCCAGCGGAACATGAGCGGCTGCATGGTTTAGCCCGCCATCAAAGGATGATTGCGAAGCTCATCGTTCGCAGGCCGGGAAGGCTTGCGAGCAATAGCTGCTTCGATTTCCTTCTTGAGCGCCAGCGCATCGCCGGGCTGCAGAGCCCAAAACCTTTTCAGCGGCTCGCGGTTCGCGTCCTGCCACTTCGCGACGAGCTCGGGCGATGATTGCCCGATGAACTTCATGACCTCGTCGGCGAACTTGCCGACTGGCACGTTTTCAAGCGTCCAGTTGTCACCCCAGGTGACGGTGATCGCGTTATCGGCTCCGATCGCGCGCATCCGGTTGTCCTCGCGCTCCTTCAGGACGATCTCGGATGCGGTGAGGTCGAGGATTTTGGCGCGGTCCATTTCCGCTTCGTCGTACAGGCCGGTGAACTGTTCGGGCCAGCCGGCGCGCAACGCCTGCATCTCGGCACACTTCGCGATCATCAGGCGCGGCATGCGCGCCCAGTTGCCGCTGTCGTCGAGCGTCTGTTTTCCGGTCTTGTAGTTCTTCCCAGTCTGATCGTTTTTCGCCCACTCTTCCTTGATCGGGGCGAACTCTTCCCAGAATGCCTGGCCGGCGACCTCGTACCATTCGCCCGACTTTGGATCCTGCTTCCAGAGATAGACGGTCGCGGACACGACACCGTGCGGGTTCAGCGGTCCCTTGAGCGACGGGTCGAACTCATAGGTTGGTGGTTTGCTTGCCGGCCGGTAGTCGCCGCATCGCTGCGCGATGACGCGCTGGCCGTCACGGCTGATGATGATGGTCATGTTGCGCTTCTCGGCGTTGTTCTTCGAGAAGACCATGGGGATGATCTGCTTGAGGAACGGGTCGAGACGCTTGGCCTTCGCCACCTCCATATAGAGGTTGAACTCTTCGTCGTTGCAGTCCTTGGCGATGGTCTGTTTGACCAACGCGATCTGCTTGGACGTCAGGTCGAATGTGGTGATCGCGTTCATGGTTACTTCCTCCGGACCGTGAGAGAGAACGAACCGTTGTCGAGGGTGGCGCCGGGGATCGGGGCGGCATCCTTCTCGCGCAGGTCGGCGGTAAGGGCTTTCTTGTCGAGCTTTGGAGCGGGGCGCGGCTGCTCAACCCAGTACTTGGCCGGGATATCCGCCTCATCGGTGACGATCAGGCCGGGCGCGCGCTTCGAAAGAGACAGGGTTGCCGTCGGCAGCTTCATCGACATCTGGTCGGTTGCCAGCATCGCCTGTTCGATCAAGGCCCGGATGCGCTCGGCGCGCTTCTCGATAGCCTTGCGGCGTGCCTCGAAGTCGGATTCCTTGGCCTTGAGCCCAGTCACCAGAACGTCGCACTCGTCGAGTTCGGCGATTGCCTCTTCGATGGCCTCCATGAGGTTCGTTTCGCCCTCGATGGTGTCGGCGACGAGCTCGGCGTCGTCATCGGCGCCCTGGTTACGGAGATCGACGAGGAGGGCCTTTGCCGCCTCGGTCTGTCTGCGCATGCTGTGTTCGATTGCGGGAGCGGTCATTAGACGGTCCTCTCGGCTACGATTTTGCGGTGGATCTCCTCGGTGTTGGCAAAGCCGATCGCCATGAAGGCGAGGAAGGCGGCGAGGAGGATGATGAAGGTGGCGACGCCATAGGACGCACGGTTGAACTCGGCGAGCGCGTCCAGGTCGATGTTGCGCGCCGGCGGGAGAGTGCAGTGGCCGCATTCGCAGTACCGCGCAGCCGGGTCGCACGCGTATTGGATAGGGCGGGTGCTCATAGCCCGTCCCTCATCTCACGACGCGCGTCGGCGGCGTCCTCGGCAGCCATGGCGTCCTTGTCGGCAGCATCTTCGAGGAGGTGGTTCTTGAAACCGTCGCTCTCGTAGATTTCGTGCTCAACCCAGCTTGGAAGCGGGAGCTCTACGGATTCCAGCATCGCGCGGATCTGCTCGACCTCGACCGAGCGAGGCTCTTCCGGCTGCGTGAGTGTCGCGGCGCGGTACCGGCTGACCGAGTATTCGACTTCGAGATCCAACTCGATATCGAGACCGCCTACCGAGATCAGGAGCGGCGTTTTGATATGGTACTTCGTGCTCACAGCGCTGTTCCAATCACTGGCGCGAATTCGCGAGCGGCGAGGCGGGCGCGGTTGTCGTATTCGGGTTGGTCGACGTAGGAACCCTCGGCAAAACCGGAGGCGCGGAGGACCGACAAAGCGTCCTCAATCGCGCGGTTGTAGGCTTCGTCGGCGGAGGAGAACGAGCCGCCTCCGAGCGCTTCAATCTCGCGGTACAGTTCGTGCAGCTTCACGCGGCGGGGCTTGAAGGACATTACGCGGCCTCCTTCTCGACCGAGGGCGTTGCGGTGAAATCGGGAAAATCGGAAACGCGCTGGTACGTCTCGACCGTGCAGCCGGGGTAGGCGGCAAGCTCTTCGATCGCATCGTCCTCCCAGCGGAACTCGACTGCATCAGCGTCGTCGTAGGAGAAGAAGCCCTCAACGGTCAGGAACCGGCCAACCTCGTCTTGGATGCTGTATCGGGTGACCATCGCCATTTGCTTCGTTCCTCATCCAGCGCCTTGCTGTAATGAGATGTAAGCATAGCTAGAAAATGCTTTCAAGCAAAACTTTAAAGCAAAACTAGAAAACGCCTCTCGACTCTTTCATGAAAAGAATCAATGTTTGAGAACGAATAGTGAACAAAGGAGAAGGGAATGGGGCTGCCGACGCGCGAGCCACTCTTGGGAGAAGTGGCGTCCGTATCTGTTGAGTGTTCAGATTGTGGGAGGTCGCGCTGGTGGCAAGCCAGTCAGTTGATGCGCTTCCCTGGGGTCTTCACGGGAACGCCGTTGGCAAAGCTGTCGGCCCGTCTGACCTGCTCCGCCTGTCAAGAAGACGGGCTGCCGGGGAAGAGCATTTCCGTCCAGGCCTTATTTGTGAGCGAGAGCGCGCGCGTTCGCGCAGAGGCGCACGTCCTCAATAGCCGAGAAGTTCCGCCAGAGGTATCACGCGCCATAGCGCCTTTACGGCGTAGCGGTTGAAGGTCAATTCCTTCGGTGGGTTGTACTGGCTGACGATGACCTCGGAAGCCGTCCGGCGTACGAAGTACTTAATGTAGGATTTCCCCACATCGCCTTCGTTCTCCGGGAAAAGCTCAATGACTATATGGTCGCCGGGCACGGGCTCCCGGCCGCCTACGTATATCAGTTCGCCGGGAAAGTAGCGGGGCACCATGCTGTCGCTGATCGTGTGAAGGGCAAAAGCCTTCACCACGCCGGTAAGCCCGGGCGGGCGCCGCACGAAGCCTTGTCGCTCTCCATTGAACCTGAAATCGCCATCGTCACCGCCAGCTGTGGTGCCGAGGATTTCAATGTCCATTGGGCCGGTCGGCGGCGGGGCGGGATCGGTTACGCGCTCCGCGTCAGCGAGCGGCTCGTCCGTTAAACTGACGACTTCGCCCCGGCTGAGAGCGCCCTGATCGACGCGAAGGAAATCAGAAAGCGCAATGAGATTTTCGGTCGAGGGCAGGTTCTTTCCGCTCTCGTAGTTTCCGATTGCCGCGACGTGCACTCCAAGATGCTCGGCAAGCTGCCGCATAACCAGGCCACGCTGCTTGCGCGCCTGCTTTATAGCTGCACCCACGATCTTGGCTTTTTCCTTCGTATCCATAGCCAGCATGTGAGTTATCAAGTCCTCAATCGTCTATAAAAGTTTTGCTTGAAGAGATTTTCTAGTTGTGCTTATAATCGAGCATGACCACAGAACCTCTCCCGCTCACACTGGTTTTCAAGCAGGCAGGCAGCGCCAGCGAACTGGCGCGTCGGCTCAAGATCACGCCTTCCGCCGTGCTGCAGTGGGACAAAGTGCCCCCGACACGGGTTTTGGAGGTCGAACGGATTACCGGGGTTTCGCGGCATTTGCTGCGGCCCGACATCTTCGGCGCGCGCCCCATTGAAGGGGTATCAGCATGAGCGCCGAAGGTCAGATCAAGGCATTCATCGACCGAATCCTGCGCCTCAAGGAAGAGCAGGACGTTATCGGCGACGACATCCGCGACATCTACGCGGAGGCCAAGGCCATGGGCTTCGACAAGACCGCCATGGGCAACGTCGTCGCCCATCTGCGCAAGGTCGCGAAAAAGGGTTCCGAGACCGTCGCCGAGCAGGGCGCCATCTTCGACATCTACCTCGCCGCTTACGAGGGGCATGCGCCTGCGCCCGCCCGCGTACGAGAAAACATTGAGAAATTTGACCCGCTGACCGGCGAGATCTTCGAAGACGCACCACGCGCCGACGGCGGCCTCGACATCGTCACCCGACAGACCGAGATCGCAACGAACGAAGGAGGCGCCAACCCAGATAGCGCTGACGTGGCTCAAGGGAGCATTCCCGACCTCGAACCCTCTGGCCCGGAGGCTGAACGGGCAACCAATTCGCCGGAAACGGCAACAGGTCCGAAGGTGCTCGACGGACGCTCGGGAGACGAACCCGAAAGCAGGCACCAAATCGTCGTGTCGAGAGACGGGGCCGGTCAGAACCTCACCGGCAATCCATTCACAGCCAAACCACCATCCCCGTTGAGGCCGCATTGCCAGCAGCCGGAGGCATGCGGCGGCTATGGCCGAAACCACTGCCACACATGCGCGAAAGCAATGCGCGAACGCGAACCTGCGGAGGAATTGGCATGAGGAAGATTTCATCCGGCCTCGACGAGATGGTTCAGCGCTTCATTGAGGGCGAGGTCAAAGACGTTCGCCCCGGTCCAAACAGGTTCAAGGCCGCCGAGAGCCGGCAGCCTGAAGATCAAACCGAGAAGAGGGCTGCCTGATGTTAGTTGCTGCTGCGCTCGTCGCGACTGTCGTCGCCGCAATGCTGCTTCTCGGCGGTGTCGCTCTCTTTTCCGAACTCGAATTTCGCCGGAACGGCTTCCGGCCAAAGGATTGATCGCGGTTCTCCTCCTCCCTCGCGATCAACGAGAGCCCCAGTCTTCCTCCTCCCGGCTGGGGCTCTCAACTCTCAACCTGATCCGCTTGTTCGCCAGTCTCATGACCACGGCTTGAACAGCAGATCCCAAGGGAATGGCCGGTGACGACAGGGGATCGTCACCGGCGGCAGAGGCGGGATGCGGCGCCCGGGCTCTGCGGAAAGGAATGAGGTTTTCGACCACCGAATGAGCGCCGACCGTTGGCGCGGTCAGGCTCTCTTCGGAATGGTCGGTAAGGTTTCTGCTCATGTGCTGCAGGTCCTCCAAAGCAAGGACACTGTGTCATAGGCGGGAACCTAAAACATGGAAAAGAAATCCAGAATTCTGGAGAAGACGAAGCAGGGAAAATGCAAGCACATGGATGACGTTGCTACTGCAAATTACCTCATCCGGTCCATCGGCGGCGGCGGTCGCATTGGGAACATGTTCTTCGAAGCTGCGGCAAAGCTTCAGAAGCTCTTCCCACACAAGGGCGATCCCAAGAAGCAATGGACTGAAAGGCGGCTCAAGGCCTGGTGGAACAACGAAACCGACGTCGTTCGCCACTGGCAGATGATGGAACTCTACGCGGCTGCGGAAGCCGCGAAGGAAGAACGAGCGCTGCTACGAGCAGCAAAGAGGGACCATGCCGAATTCATCGAAAAGACCGCCCGTATTCGTGCGTTGGCTCAGCTTGAAGCAACGGCTGATCATCGCTGAGAAACTGCGCGGTATCGGCTCGTCTCTCGCGGAATGGATCTGCCCGGAGCTGAAGGAACAGAATCGATGATGTTACCGCGCGCAAAACGCTTAGGTCTCGATAGCCTTCATGCAGTGCAACAGCTTGCTGTTGTACGTTGTCCCGTCCGAGCCCGAATGAACTCGCCGGTGGCAGTTCGGGCACAGCGCGATCACAAATCGCGGGTCGTCTGGCCCACCATCGCTGAGCCTTCGAATGTGGTGTGGTTCGAGATAGGGAACGCCGTTTGCCCGAAGGAACGGAGCAGGTTGGTTACAGCCTTCGCAGTGCCCCTTTGCGCGAGCGACAACGTAGTCCCGCACATCTCGGCTGCGTTCGAACACCGAGGAGACCGATTGACCCTTGCCAGGCGCGGGATTGGCGGCGGCGAAGGCTCGGCGGCGCAGCTCTGCGAGATCCATATCCGCAGGTGCCTGGCACTCTACAACTTCGACAATGTTGGAGACGGGCCGGAGCTCGAAAACAATGGCATCGCGCATTTCGCCGGCCTGGTCAGGCGCGCGCTCAATATGGTGCCCTTCGCAGACATACTCGTCCTCGAAGCGAAGGCCATTTGGCGTCTTGCGGAAGAGGAGGAGGCTTGCGCCGTCTCTCGAATGGTTTGCGACCCTTGCGTTTCCGCGCTTCATCACCATGTCGCCCAACTGGCCCTCGCCAAAGTACTCGAAGACGCCATCAGCGCGCTGTCGATCAGCGTATCCGTTGATGAGCCCTTCAGCTCCGGTGATGATGAAAATCACATGGTGGTTGGCGGGCGTGATAATTCCGCCTTGCTGCTGCCCCCCAAAGCGAGCGTGAATTTCTCCGCGGCGATTATAGATACGCCCCCGCTCGAACCCCCAAGACATCGCCGATCCCCTGCCTGCTGCGTCTCGGCAGTTGTGCCACCTTTAAGTTGCGCTCCCGTTAATCGGATGGTGGAGGCAGCCGAATGACAGACATCGACCTCCTCCGCGAAGAGATCAAAGAACTCGAAGCCCAGATCTTCCGCATCAAGAACAGCATGAACCGGGCCGACAACGGCGTGAAGCTTCAGAAGCTGGCCGTGATCACCCGCCTTCGTGACCGGTGCAATCGGTCTCTGGGCCCTCGAAAAGCGCGGGGCGGCAGCATGATTCCGTTTCTCAACTCGGATAGACCGATTCCAATTTTATCGCAGGATGCCTGCTTCCTTCGCGGCAGCTTCGAACGCGGCCCTGGCTTCCGCGCTAGGAACCATGCCCTTAGCCGCTGCCAGGCAAGCCTTCCGAGCCGTTGCGTAACTCACGCTCTTCGTCTCGGGCCAGGATTTCATCAGGAATGCGACCGCCTCTCGGGCGCTCCTGATGACGTGAAAACGACCATCAATCTTCAACTCAACGTTTGCATCCCAGATGGTGATCATCGCGTCCTCCGTTGGGTAGGCTTTCCACAAACGTATATTAGGGAAATCGGTTCCAAGGGGGCGATCCTGGGTGTCAGTTTGACAAGTTCAAGCGTTCATCTTCGCCGGAATTTCCTGGCCTGGTACCGGCGTAATGTCGGGGGCCTCTTCCGGGACATCATCAGGTCCTGGCTCCTCGATGGGGTGCTCTGGATCTGGCAGGGAATCGGGCGTTTCACCTGGTGGAACTTCCACGGGCTTTTTCGGATCTTTGGGGGCTGTGGCCATATCGGTCTCCTTTTCGATCGACCAACTGACACCCGGCCGTATTTGTACCGCGAGGTCGCCCGATGAGCATCGAGACCCGCACCATCCTCAATGGCCGTTGCACCATCCACGTCGGTGATTGCCTTGATGTCATGCGTTCTATGCCTTCGGGTTCTGTCGACTGTGTCGTCACCAGCCCGCCTTACTGGGGCCTGCGCGACTATGGCGTCGAAGGCCAGATCGGCCTCGAGCCGACGCTTGGTCAGCACCTAGCCGTTATGGTCGAGGTGTTCCGTGAGGTCTGGCGCATCCTGAAACCACAGGGCACGCTTTGGCTCAACTACGGTGACTGCTACGCCACGACCCCGAACGGGAAGTCAGCGGCAGCCTATAAGGCCGAAGGCGACGACGATCGCACCTTCCGCGATAAGCCTTTTTCGACCGTCGGCGGCGTCCTGAAGCCCAAAGACCTCTGCATGATCCCGAACCGGCTGGCGATTGCCCTGCAGGAGGCTGGCTGGTGGGTTCACTCTGAGATCATCTGGCACAAACCGAATCCTATGCCGGAAAGCGTCTACGATCGACCGACGACCGCCCACGAGAAGGTTTTCCTGCTCACCAAGGGCGAGGAGTATTTCTACGACCATGAGGCGATCCGCGAGCCGGTGACCGGCGGATCTCATGCGCGCAAGCCCCGTCCGAATAGCCGGCAGAATGTTGACCGAGTTCCTCGATCGAGGAAGTTCGCCGCCGAAGGCAACGCCATGGTCAAGGCGAAGCGGTCATTTGCCGAAGGCACCTCTGACCTCGTCGAGACGCGCAATGCCCGTAATGTCTGGTCCATCGCACCGAAGGCGTTCCGCGAGGCTCATTTTGCGACGTTCCCGCCAGCGCTGGCCGAACGCTGCATCAAGGCCGGTACGCCGAAGACCGTTTGCGGATGCTGCGGCGTCGATGTTGGCTGCGGCCCGATCTGCGAAACCTTCGATCGCGTGCCCGGTACCGTCTTCGATCCCTTCGGAGGAGCCGGAACGGTCGGCCTCGTTGCCGAGCAACTCGGTCTTCGCAGCATCCTGATCGAACTCAATCCGGAATACGCGGACATCGCTGTCCGTCGCATCGAAGGCGCAGAGCGAAAGGACGCGGCATGACCTTCCTCGACGCCTATGCCAAATTTTCAGTGCAGTTTGGTGACCTTAGCCTCTGCTATGGCCTCAACGAATGCATCTCGGGCTTGTTCCCGAGGATAGGTACCAAGCATCGCGTCCGTGCATTTATTGAGGGCGTCGGTATAGGCGACGCCATAGTAGACCGGCCAATGGTCGCTGAGCAGAGTGGATGCTCGGGCGGGCGTCCACACAATCTGTACACCGTCGAGGTCGGCAAGCTGAATGATCACGCACTCATTCCAAGTCTCGATCATCGCCATGTCCTCTTCTCTATAGGCACAACGGCGGCACGCTCCGTTCGTTCCGCATTGGTTGAAAAGGTGGGCAATGCGAGGTTGGCGACACAAAAGCTCGGTCTCCCATGCCTGCCGTCAGGTTGGGATCGGAGAGGCCGCGAGCGCAGCCTCTCGCTCTCGGCTGTCAGCTTAAGGGGAGAGCCTGCCGCCGCCCGATTTCGTCTTGACCATCCACGGCAGAACCGCCGGGGCCTTGACGAGTATGCCCTTCTTCTTCGCGAAGGAGCGAAGGGCGTCGCGCGCCACCTGAATTGGCTTGTGGCCGTCATGGGCCAGGTAACACGTCTTCAGAGTCGCGTCGTGAATGATATCGCGATCTCCTTTGGACCACTCCTCAAGGAAATCGATCGCGTCGTCGAGGTTGGTGATTTCGAGGACCAGATCCTTCCTTTCACGCAGGTAAACTGGCCGTTCAAACATCTTCGAGTGCATTGCTACCTCACTGAATTCGTTGGTTTTCAACAAGGAAAGCGCTGGTGCCCAGCGCCCGTCGAAAATTTATTTTCGCGGCTTCGTGAGTTCAAGAGGATGAAGGTGCCTCTTGTCAAAAAAAGCGTCTTCGGAGGTCTCGCATGACCTTCCTCGACGCCTACGCCCGTTTCGGCCCTGACTCCATCGCCATCGCCGATGCTTTGGACATCAAAGAGCATGAGGCCGACATGCTGATCAACGAGAAGATGAACGGCGATTACCTCCGGCGTGAAAATGAACGCCTGCGCGCTGCAGGGCGCCAGCATTCCGGTCATCGTGGGCTCGTGCGTTTCGCCGGTTTCGACGAGACCGAGAGACATGGTTGGTGGAAATGAGTAACCGCGCCTGGATGCCTCTCCATATCGCCGATTACCTTGCTGACACCGGTCATCTGACCGCGACCGAGCACGGCGCGTATCTGCTGCTGATCATGCATTACTGGCAAAACGGCGCACTTCCTGAAAACGAGCGCTTGATCGCCCGCATCGCCAAGCTCAGCCCGGAACAGTGGGAAGAGAGCAGGGACATGCTTGCCATGCTCTTCGGTCCCGGGTGGAAGCATAAGCGTATCGATGCCGAGCTCGCCAAGGCTGATGACATCATTGAGAAGCGCCGATCGGCAGCATCCTCGCGGCATAGCAAATCCAAAAGCAATGCAAGTGCAGAGCAAATGCAAAGCACATGCAGTGATACGCGCGTGCCACCTATAACCGATAACCTATCTACATCCTCACTTCGTTCGGATGCTTGCCCGGAGCCGGATAAATCCGCTCCGGCCTCGCCGACGGCGATCGAGCTTCCTGCAGTCGGAGGCGCATTGGTAGCGATCACCGAGGCCGACGTCTCAGAATGGTCGCAGGCTTTCCCCGCCGTCAACGTCAGTCAGCAACTCGCCGCGATCCGATCCTGGCTCAACGTCAATCCGCAGAAGCGCAAGACGACCAAAGGCATGAAGCGCTTCGTCGTTTCGTGGCTCTCCCGCGATCAGGACCGCGGCGGCGGCCGTCAGCAACCGCAGGCTCAGGCGCCGCCTCGGATGACCCCTCACATGCAGCGCCAACACGACATCCGCCAGAAACTTGAACGAGACCTCTACGGTGAACCAGATGACGAATTTACCGGCCAGACTGTCGACCTTGCAGGGCGAGATTACCGCTCTCACTGAGAAGCTTTCGCCTTGCGGCATCGACGAGGTCGGCAAGTGCATCGCCTCGCTCATGGACGCCGGCATGATGATCCCGGCTTCAATCCAGGCTGAAGACCCGATCGAGGAATATCGGATCGCGCTCAAGGGCGTCCCGATCCACGGCCTGCGGACGGTTTTCGTCAAGCTGAAGCGCGGCGAGTACGAGATCCAGAACCGGGCGTTCCTTCCGATCCCGGGCGAGATGTCCGCGATGGCGAACCTCGAATGCCGGAACCTCCGCGAAGAGCGCATGCGTGCCTCGGAGATGATCAAGGCGGCGCGTGAGAATGCCGAGTTCGGATCGCCTACCTTGACCCGCTTCGGCCTTAAGGACCTTCGCGTCACCCACCAGGAACGGGCGAGGGAGCTGGCCGGCCACGGCTATGTGAAAGTTGCCGACGGCATCAATCAGCCGATGTTCGGCAGCCTTGCGAAGAGCAGGGGGCTGCCGGCCGGCTCTGTGCTGCTATGGGCAATCGACGAGGTATGGGCGCCGCAGGCCGTTGCCCGCTATGTCGACCTCACGAAGGTCGAATCCTCGAAGCGCATGGCCGTCCGCGAACGCGAGACCCTTTCGCCAGAGCGCGCCTATGAGCTCGAGAAGATGCTCGCGCTTCCCGACGCCAAGGACATCAGTGCCGAGCAGATGGCCTATCGCCGCCGCGTCGAGCAGGAGCTTGACGCCGCCGAAGGGCACGAGGAGGCGAGCCATGCTGCCTAAGCCCATACCGCGCCCTGGTTCCACAAGTTGCCCGCTCGGCAACCGCGAGCTCGAAACCGTGAAATGGCTATCCCTCGGCAAGACCGCGGAAGAGGCGGCGGCGATCATGGGAATCAGCATCCACACCGTCAATCGCAACATCATCAATGCCATGAGCAAAGCAGGCGCATGCAAGGCTACCGGCCTCGTTGGTCTCGCGCTTCGCTCTGGATGGATCGAATAGGAGAACGCACAATGAGCTGGTACGCCATCAAAACCCGCCCCGGAACCCAGCGCCTCGCAACGCCGCGAATCGGCGAGCCCGAGGAGCGCAAGGGCGAGTTCATCATCGAGCGAAACCTGAGGGACGCGGACATCGAAATCTTCATGCCGTCGTTCCGGAAGGACATCAAACACCACCGGACCAAGGAACTGATTGAGCGCCGGTTCGCGATGATCGTCGGCTACTCGTTCGTCCACCTGCCATCGCGGGATTTCTACCGCCTATCCCGCGTCGATGGGGTGACCGCGATCCTCGGCGTCGACGGCTGCCCGGCGCGCATCTCCGATTTCGAGGTGGCGAGCATCCGTCAGGCCGAAGAGATGGCCGGCGCCTCGTTGCAGCGCGAGCGGGATGCCCGCAAGAAGCGTAGCCGGAAGCAATTGCAGGAGGAATTCCCGAAGGACAAGGCCATCCGGATCGCGCCGGAACACCGCATGGTTGGCGGCATGTTGGCGACCGTCCTCGACGTCACCGGCCGCAACACCGTGAAAGCTGTGGTTCAGTATCTCGGCGGCCTCGTTCACGTTGATCTACCGCTTGAACTGATCGATAAAGTTGCTTAGTATTGCTGCAATCATTGGTGATTTGCAGGCTGTTCTGATCGCGGACCTCGATTTAGAGGGAACACTCGCCGGGCCTTAGGGAGGACGTCACCGCCTCTCGCCAATAGCCGCATATTGCCGAAATTCAGGGCGGCCGAAGCCGCCCTTTTTCACGTGTTCACCGAAGCGTCTTGCCGAGACATACTGCTGCTTACGACAACTATGTAATACATATAGGCTAGCGATGACCGCTGGTTGGCCGCCCAAAGCGGCCATCATTCCTACTGCGCGTTGGCACTCGATGGCCACGCGGTTCCGGAAGCTAGTGCACAATGTCGATCTTCCAAGCCACCGGCGCTACCTCGACGTTCCTTCAACGATCCGCACTTTCGCGAAGCGGAACTTGACCTTCACTTTTGCCGCCTGGATGGCGTCGTGGAGCCGCCCGCTCATGAAGAGCCTGTTCTCCAGTTTGCGCTCGCACCAGAGGTCTGCGCCCTCGAGCGCCGCTGTTGTCAACGCAACATCGCCGTCCTCGGGATACGTTAACCACAGATCGTAACCGTCCCGCTCCACCGTCCGACTGGGAAATAACTCGCTGCGGGTTTCGTTCGGCACGAAACTGTCCTTCACCGCGCCGAAATTGAGCAGATAGAAGGGGCCCGGAAGCCGGGTTGACTTGTCGGCCTTGTAGATCGGAAATTCGATCAATCCTCCCTTGCCGAGGTCGAAATCCTTCAATACTTCGGCAAGCCTGCCTTTTACCGCATAGAAGGGACCGGCACAGAACAGATCCCCCACTCGTTTCCAGTTATTTTCGGCAAACACGTACATCGCCTCGGGAAAATCGGTCCGCTCGAGGGTCTCGCCGCTATTATGACGCCAGTGCGCCTCAAGAACGTGCTTCGGCGCAACACCAAGCTGAAACGTCGGAGGTGCCCAATCCTGACCATAGAACTTTTCACGGATGCCTTGCCTGTTTCCGATTGTGTAATCGCTCATCACGCTGCTGACCCAGACGGTATCCGGCATGCCGCACT
>Ga0209257_1002946_pt1 | contig 15621 bp, 15 predicted proteins | sample AraplaCvi_mCL_r2_FD_184277 | JGI IMG/M metagenome (GOLD analysis project Ga0209257, IMG submission 184277) | Arabidopsis root microbial communities from North Carolina, USA - plate scrape MF_Cvi_mCL_r2 (SPAdes) (version 2) | ecosystem: Host-associated > Plants > Roots > Endosphere | place: USA...
CCCTTGCCGTCAAGCGTGGCGGACTGGAGGTTGCGGTGGCCGAGCGACCAGATTTCCGGCCGGGCGCCCTGCCGGTTGACGAAGGGATTGTCGGGCAGCGCCTTGCCGTTCATGTCGATGCGGAAGACCTTGCCGAGGCCGCTCGATATATCCTGGGCCTGCACGCGGGGCTGCGGATCGGAGCGTTCGCCGACGGTCACGTAGAGTTCCTTGTTGGGGCCGAATACGAGGCGCGAGCCGAAATGCTTGTTGCCGTCGTAGCTCGGCATCTGGCGGAAGATAACCTTGAGGTTTTCCAGCCTGCCGCCACCGCGGTCGTCCGGCACGAGCTTAGCCGAGGCGACGGAGGTGCCGTTGCCGTCGTTTCTCTGTTCGGAGAAGGAAAAGAAGATCACCCCGCTGGTCTTGAAATCGGGAGCCAAAGCCACGTCGAGCAGGCCGCCCTGGCCGGCGGAAAGTACTTTCGGCACACCTTCGATCTTCGGCCCGGCTTCTCCTTCTTCCGAGATGATGTGCATGGCGCCTTGCTTGGCGGTCACCAGCATGCGGCCGTCGGGCAGGAATTCCATGGCCCAGAGATGCGGAAGGTTTTCCGCAATGACGTCCTGCGTGATCTTCGGCATGGTTTGAGGCTGAGGGGCACGGGTCTGGTTGGCGAAGGCCGGCTGCTGATTGCTGGCATTCGGGGCTTTGGTTTCCGCGGGCTGTCCGGCGCTTTGGGCAAGAACGGGGCCGGTAGCCAGCGCGACGGACAGGAGAGTGCCGGTCAGGAGAAGACTGAGACGTTTCATCGTGGACTCCTTACATGCGGCGGTATCGACCGCCGGGGCCTTGAACGACACTCCAGCACGCGGTGAAAGAGTATCGGCGATGGCCCTCATCTAGGGCGTTTATCGGCAAAGCACCCAACACGGCCCGTTCAAGATTAGTTTATTGACGCGACGGCAATGAAAAGCCCGCCGGCAAAGGCGGGCTTCCGGCCTTGGAATCTGCGGCCGGTCAGCCGACGAGGCGCTGCCGATCGGCCGCAAGAAGCCGCTGTTCAGTCTGCAAGCTCGGCCGGCACCTTGCCGCCGTTTTCGGCGAGCTTCTTCATCAGCGCCTTGTGGAGCCAGACGTTCATCGTCGCGGAATCGTTGGTGTCCCCGCTATAGTGCAGTTCGGCGGCGAGTTCCTTGCGGGCCGTAAGACTGGAATCGAGGTCGAGCGCCTTCATGAGATCGACGATCGATTTGCGCCAGTCGAGCTTCTGGCCGCTCTTCTTGACGGCCGCGTCGAGTATCGGAGTGATATCGACAGGGCCGGATGAGGCAGGGGCGGATGCTGCAGGTGCCGCCGAAGGGATTGGCGTCGGATTGGACGCCGGGGCGGCGGAAGCGGAAACCGGAGCGGCCGGTTTCAGAGGTTCGGCGGCAGGTGCCGCTTCGGCATGGCCGCCCCAGATCGCGTTCTTGATCTTGTCGAATACACCCATCTTGCAGTCTCCCTTGAGTTTATCTGTCAGGAGAACGTCGGGCGGGTTCAGGAATTCTCAAGAGGCCGGCCGCAGTTAAATCAATAGCTGCGGCCGGGGAAGGGATCAGGCCGTGCCCCAGATGGCTTCGGCGGTCTTGACGACGAGTTCAAGCTTGCGCTTCTGGTCGTCCTCGGTGATCGAGTTGCCTTCTTCGGTCGAGGCGAAACCGCACTGCGGCGCGATGCCGAGCTGGTCGATGTCGACGAATTTGGAGGCCTCGTCGAAGTGACGACGGAGGCTGTCGAGCGTTTCCAGTTCACCGGTCTTGGTGGTGATGAAGCCCGGATAGACGCGCTGCTTGGAACCCTTCTGGAGCAGGGAGAGCGGCTGCAGGCCGCCGGAACGCTCGGTGTCATATTCCATGAAGAACATGTCGACGCCGGTCTTGTTGAAGATCGCGTCGGCCGCCGCATCGTAGCCGCCTTCGGCAGCCCAGGTGGAGCGGAAGTTGCCGCGGCACATGTGCATGCCGATCAGCATGTCCTTCGGGCGGTCCTTGATCGCTTCGTGCATGGTTTCGGCGTACTTCTGGATCAGCCAGTCTGGATCGTAGCCTTCCTCGCGCTTCATGGCGCGCTGCTTTTCGTCGCCGAGATAGGCGAAATAGATGTCGTCCATCTGCAGATAGCGGCAGCCGGCGTCGTAGAACTTCTGCACGGCCTTGGCATAGGTGCGGGCGAGGGCCGCGAAAAGCGCTTCCTGATCCTGGTATTCCGGATAGGTCACGTCGGCGCGGGCGGTGCGGTAATGCGCAACGCTCGGGCCGGGGATGGAGATCTTCGGCGTCACCTTGGTGTTGGCGGCGAGGAACTTGAAGTGTTCCAGATGCGGGTGATCGTCCGGGAAGTCGAGCTTGCCGTTGATGGTCGGGAAGGTCGGCGGCAGCTTGACGCCGTGGAAGGTGACACCCTTGTGGGCTTCGCGGGTGACGAATTCCATGCCGTCGAGCAGGCCGAGGAAGTCGTAATGCCAGAAGTGGCGGCGGGCTTCCCCATCGGTCACGACCTTCAGGCCGACGCTTTCCTGCAGTTTGATCAGGTCCTTGATGCCTTCGTCTTCGACGGCCTTCAATTCCTCGGCGGAAATGCTCTTGTCTTCGTAAAATTTCTTGCGGGCATCCTTGATGGAAGCGGGACGCAGCAGCGAACCGACGTGGTCGGCTCTGTAGGGAGGTGTAGACATCTCAAAATCTCCTTCATGCGCAACAGGGTGGCCGCGCCAAATTCCGGAACGCCGGTTCGAAACCAGCCTTCGCCGCGCGGACACGACCATATTTCAGACATTGATTCAACCTCTTCCCGATCCGATTCCGTTCCCGCTTGCAAGTCCTTGATGCGGAATCGGATTTGCCTAGAGGCCGACGGCCGTCAGCATCACGAAGGTCGCAAAGAGGACGAAATGGGTCATGCCCTCGATGGCGTTGGTCTGGCCGTCATTGAGGTTGATAGCCGCGACAACGAGGGTGATCGCGACCATGACGGTCTGCACCGGCGTCATGGCCATGATGAAGGGTTGGCCGCTGTAGAGGGCGATGCCTTCCATGACGGGGACGGTCAGGATGACGGTCGAGAGCGAAGCGCCCATGGCGATGTTGACGACGGACTGCATGCGGTTGCGCAGAGCCGCACGCAGGGCGGTCAGGATTTCGGGGGCTGCGGAAATCGCTGCGACCACGACCGCCATCAGCGTCAGTGGTGCGCCGCTGCCCTCCAGCCCGGCATTCATGAGCGTGGACATGAACTCCGCGAGGAAGCCGATGATCAGCACGCCGGCCAGAATGATGCCGATGGAGATCGCGGCGGATTCCGTCCCGGCCTCGTTCTGCGGCGTTTGGGTGCCGGTGGCCGGCTTGACGGTGCGGGGATAGGTGTAACTGAAGAAATAGCTGTGCGGACCGACCTGCATTTTCAGGAACACCGCGTAGAGCGCGATCATCGCGCAGATCGTGAAGGCGGAATAGTAGTGCCAGCGGTCGCCGGGGATGAATTCCGGGACGATCATGGAAATACCCATGGCCGTCAGGATCATCACGCTGTAGGTGCGGCTGGAATCGTCGTTATAGGGCTGCTCGCCATGGCGCAGGCCGCCGAGCAGGGCGGCGAGCCCGAGGATGCCGTTGATATCGAGCATCACGGCCGCATAGATCGTGTCGCGCACCAGGGTCGGGGAACTGGTATTGCCCATCATGATGGCAAGGATCAGCACTTCGACCGCCACCGCCGACAGCGTCAGGATCATCGTGCCATAGGGATCGCCGACCTTGTGGGCCAGCATTTCGGCATGATGGGCGACCCGGGTCGAGGCGAGGATGATGACGCCGATCAGGGCAGCGGCCGCGATCAGCGAAGCCGTCTTGCCGGCTTCGAGTACAGCGTGCTCGACGGAATAGGCGACGACGCCCGAGGCCAGCGCGACGACGAGAAATCTTTCCTGCCTCAGCAGGGACAACAAACCCACGTTCCACTCCTGACCTTGCACCCGGCGCTAATCTAACGCGGCAACCTGCGGCATCAAGCATGGTTCCCTTTTCGCCTCAAGGATTTGCGGTCCTGCGCCTTTGATGACATACTTTGCGGCGTGATTTGCGATGTGGCTTGGAACCTCGTGGCACCTTTTTCGATTTTTCACACCGATGCCGCGACAGGACAAAGATCCAAATGGATCGAGGCAGCCATGAAAGACAGGAGGGAGTATGACCAAGGTTACCTATAAAGTCGTGCCGCATGACGGCGGCTGGGCCTACCGCCAGGGCGACGTCTATTCTGAAACCTTTCCCAGCCATTCCGACGCCTTGCAGGCGGCCCGCATCGTCGCGGCCGAACAGCAGGTCGGCGGAGAGGCGGAAGAGATCAGCTGGCAGGATGAAAAAGGCATCTGGCACAGTGAATACAGCGACGGTGGCGACCGGCCCGAGGCCGAGGTCATGGACGGCGACGAAGGGTCGACCACCCACTGAACGTCAGTCGCGGACATAATCCAGCAGGCCTTTGACGAGTGCGTCGAAAGTGACCCGCCAGCGGGGTGACGACTTCAGGTTTTCATGCATGGCGACCCAGGTATCGAGCGGCAGTTCGAAAACCTCGGGCAGCACCCGGACCAGATCCGCGTCGCGCTTGGCGAGACCGACCTGGCAGATGCCGATACCGACGCCGCCGCGGATCGCCGCAAGTTGCGCGAGATTGTTGTCCGCGCGGTAACTCCAGCGGATATGATCGAGGTCAGGGAAGGCCGGGGCCGCGACGCGGATACGGTCTGCGGCAGCGCGCACGAAGGCGGTGCGCCGGTCGAAGCCGATCAGCCGGTGCGTCGCCAGATCTTGCGCGCTTTGCGGAACTCCATGCCGATCCAGATAGCGGCGATGGGCAAAAAGCCCGAGAGGGATCCCGCCGATATGGCGGGCGACAAGCGCATCCTGTGCAGGACTGGCCATGCGCACCGCGATATCCGATTCACGCTTCAAAAGATCCTCCAGAGAATCCGACAAGGACAATTCGAGTTCCAGGCCGGGATGCTCGTCCTGCAGGCAGGCGAGGATCGGCGGCAGGACTTCGACGCCGATCACCTCGCTGGCGCTGATCCTTACCGTTCCCTTGATCGCGCCGATCTCGCCCGATGCCACCCGCTGCATGGCGGCGGCGGTCATGGCGAGGTTTTCCGCATAGGGTTGCATCGCCAGCGCCGGTTCGGTCGGCAGGAGGCCCTGCTGCGAGCGGGTGAAGAGCTGGTAGCCCACCGCCTCTTCCAGCGAATCGATATGGCGACCGACGGTGGGCTGGGTCAGGCCGAGTTGGCGCGCGGCGGCCGAGAGCGAGCCGAGCTGCAGGACGGCAAGGAAGGTGCGGTAGAAATCCCAGCTTATGTCATTCATTTATGTATGGATGCTCGTCATTTTTCGCCAATTCCGTATATCATCCCGTAGAGCGATATTCCAGCCGACGGTTCGACGAAGAACCGGGACAACCCAAGGAGTATCGCCATGACCGACACCTCGAATGCGAAACCGATCGCCCTCGTTCTCGGCGCTACCGGCGGAATCGGCGGCCATGTGGCACGCGGCCTCGCTGCCCGCGGCTGGACCGTCCGGGCGCTCAATCGCAAGGCCGGGGAGGCGGCCAAACGCGAGCCGCGCTTCCACTGGCTCCAGGGCGATGCGATGAATGCCGCCGACGTTCGCCGTGCCTCGCAGGATGCGAAGCTGATCGTCCACGCGGTCAATCCGCCGGGTTACAAGGATTGGGAAAAGCTGGTCCTGCCGATGCTGGACAATACGATCGCAGCCGCCCGCGCCGTCGGCGCCCGCATCTTGCTGCCCGGCACGGTCTATAATTACGGGCCGGATGTCTTTCCAGAGATCACCGAAGAGAGCCCGCAGAACCCGGTAACCCGCAAGGGCGCGATCCGGGTGGAGCTGGAGCGGCGGCTGGAGGCCGCATCGAACGAGGGTGTACCGGTGCTGATCGTGCGGGCAGGCGACTATTTCGGCCCGGGCGCGGCCAATAGCTGGTTCGCGCAGGGCCTGGTGAAGCCTGGCAAACCGATCAAGTCGGTCAGCCGCCCGAATGCCAGAGGTGTCGGGCACCAATGGGCCTACCTGCCCGATGTGGCCGAAACCATGCTGCGGCTGATCGACCGGGAGGCCGAGCTGCCCCGCTTCGCTTGCTTCCAGATGCGTGGCTTCTGGGACCGGGACGGCAGCGAGATGATCGCGGCGATCGCCCGGGTCGCCGGACAGAAGCCGAAGGTCAAAGCGTTTCCCTGGTGGCTGCTCACGCTCGGATCGCCCTTCGTGCCGATCTTCCGCGAGCTCGGCGAGATGCGCTATCTCTGGAAAGTGCCGGTGCGGATGGGGAATGACAAGCTGCTCGCCTTTCTCGGTGAAGAACCTTCGACACCGATCGACGAGGCGGTGCGGGTCACGCTTGCCGATCTCGGCTGCATCGAGCGGAAATCGATCAAGGCTCCGGAGCCGGGAGTGTTACTGGCCTGAACAATATCCTCAAAAGGAAAAGGCCGCTTTTGGGCGGCCTTTTCCGATATTCATCAGGCGACTGCTTCGAGCGCCGGGTAGTCTGTATAGCCCTTGGCGCCGCCGCCGTAGAACGTGGACTTGTCGGCTTCGTTGAGCGGTGCGTCGTCCCGGAAGCGCTGGACGAGGTCCGGGTTGGCGAGGAAGAGCTTGCCGAAGGCGACGGCGTCGGCATAACCGCTTTCCACGGCCTTGCCGGCGCTTTCGCGATCGTAGCCGTTGTTGACCAGCCAGCCGCCGGTGCCGCCTGCCTTGCGGTAAATGTCCTTCAGTTCCTGGTAGTCGAAGGGCTTGTCGCCCTGGAAGAAGGCGCGGTCGCCGCCGGTCGCACCCTCGACGACGTGGATGAACGAGAGGCCGCGGGGGCCGAGCTGTTCGACGACATAGTTGAAGACGGCCTGCGGGTTCGGATCGCTGACGCCGTTTGCGGGCGTCACCGGCGACAGGCGGATGCCGACGCGGCCGGCGCCGATTTCCCTGGTCACCGCATCGACGACTTCGAGCACGAAGCGTGCGCGGTTTTCGATCGAACCACCGTATTCGTCAGTGCGCTGGTTGGCGCCCGACTTCAGGAACTGATCGATCAGGTAGCCGTTGGCGCCGTGGATTTCGATACCGTCGAAGCCGGCATCGATCGCGGCGCGGGCGCCTTTGGCGAAATCGGCGACGATGCCGGGGATTTCAGAACGTTCCAGCGCGCGGGGAGCGGACGTATCGACAAAGGCGCCGCTGCCGTCCGGATTGATGATGTAGGTCTTGCCGCCGGCGGGAATGGCCGAGGGAGCAACCGGAGCGCCGCCGTTCGGCTGCAGCGAGACATGCGAGACGCGGCCGACATGCCAGATCTGGGTGACGATCTTGCCGCCCCTGCGATGAACGGCTTCGGTCACCTTCTTCCAGCCTTCGATCGCCTGCGGCAGGTAGAGACCCGGTACATCCGCATAACCCTGGCCCTGCTGGGTGATCGGGGTGCCTTCGGTAACGATCAGGCCGGCGGTGGCGCGTTGTTCGTAATAGGTGACGTTGAGGTCGTTGGGGATCGCTTTCGGCGAACGGTTGCGCGTCAGGGGAGCCATGACGACGCGGTTCGAAAGTTCGATATCACCGAACCTGATCGGATCAAAAATGCTGGCCATCGGAAATTCCTTATGCGGTTGGGAGGAGGCGGGTCCGATCAAAGGGTTGATCGGAGCTCTTCGAGGAAGGCCGCGATATTGTGTTCATCGCGGTGGTAGAATGCCCATTGGCCGACGCGGTCGATCTTGACCAGGCCGGCTTTTTCGAGCGTCGAAAGATGCGCCGAGACCGTGGATTGGGAGAGGCCGCAGCGTTTTTCGAACTGGCTGGCGCAGATGCCCATTGCGAGCGGGTGCGCCTGATCGGAGAAATGGCGTTCCGGCTCCTTCATCCATTCCAGGAATTCGACCCGGGCCGGATGCGCCAGCGCTTTGAGAATTTCCGTCTTGTCCATCGTCGGGATCCATATCGGAGTTTATCGATATATAGATCGTCTGGCGCCGATTTAAAGGAAGCGGTTTGCAGAGAAACGAAGGATCGTAAAAAAATGGGCCGCCGGATCGCTCCGAGGCCCAATAATTGTGAAGGTTAAAACCTCCAGAGGGGAACAGCCAGCGCAGACAACAGGGACGTCGTCGAAGCGCGCCGGCTGATCTCAATATGGGGAGATGGTTTGCCCAGGACAAGGGTGCGGACAGGATATTGAGCGGAAGTTTCGACCGGGATTTTGACAGGTGAAACGAGCTGGACGATCCCATGCCGGTTCGGAATATATCGGGGCAAAAAAAGAGGGCCACTGGATTGCTCCAGGGCCCTATAAGTGTGAAGGTCAAAAAACCTCCAGAGGGGAACAGCTGCTGCGGCGGAACTGGGAGGAAAAGCCGCCATGTGCATCAGCTATGTGCGATATGGTGGTTTTTTGTGCAGTGAACAATAGCCTTTTGTGCAGGCCAGCCATGCAAAGGCTGCAACGCTTTGTTTTTATGCGTTCAATGGCTACATATCAGGCGGCCGCAGAACTCTACAAAGCCCTTGCTTTCCGGGGCATCGCCCGACCACAGGCGGTCCGCAGGGATCCTTCAGAAGTTCCAGTTGCGGGCCTTGCCGACCACGAAATCGCGGAAGACTTTCAGCTTCGCGGCGTTCTTCATTTCATCCGGATAGCAGAAATAGGTGTCGAACGAGGGGATGTCGGCGTTGATCGCCAGCTGAATCAGTCCCGGGTCGCGGCCGACGATATAATCCGGCAGGCAGGCTATGCCGATTCCCAGCAGGCAGGCGCGCTTGATCGAGGTCTGGCTGTTGATCTGCAGATGCGGCGTGCGGGTGTTGTCCGATGAACGGCCGGCATATTCCAGCCAGTTGACGTCCAGCAGATAGTTGGGTGCCGGTTCACCGAAGGTGATGATGCGGTGGTTGTCGAGATCCTCGATCGACTGCGGCTCGCCGTGCCGGTTGATATAGGAGGGGGCCGCATAGACGTGCATGTGCACGGTGAAGAGCTTGCGCTGGATGAGATCGGATTGCACCGGCTGGCGAAGCCGGATGGCGCAGTCGGCATGGCGCATGTTGACGTCCACTTCCTCGTTGTCGAGGATCAGCTGGATCGACATTTCCGGGTAGAGCTGCAGGAATTCCTGCACCTTGTCCGTCAGCCAGCCCTGGCCGAGGCCGACGGTGGTGGTGACGCGCAGCTTTCCGGACGGTTTTTCGGTCGTCTCGGTGAGCTGCATCTTCACCGTCTCGAGCTTCAGCAGCACGTCGTGGGCGGTGCGATAGAGGAGTTCGCCCTGTTCGGTGAGGATGAGGCCGCGCGCGTGGCGATGGAAGAGTTTTACCCCGACATCCTGTTCCAGCGCGCTGACCTGCCGGCTGATCGCCGACTGGGACAGGTGCAGCTTGTCGGCCGCATGGGTGAAGGACCCTGCCTCCGCCGCCGCGTGGAAAATGCGCAGTTTATCCCAATCGAGCGGCACACCCATCGTTGAACGTCACTCCGCGGCTATGGCAACCGGCTGGATGCCGGAGAGGTAACGTTCCGCCTCGAGCGCTGCCATGCAGCCCATGCCGGCGGCGGTGATGGCCTGGCGGAAAGTATCGTCCGTCACGTCGCCGGCGGCGAACACACCGGGCACGTCGGTTGCGGTCGAATCGGGCGCCGTCCACAGATAGCCGTTCGGCTTCATCTTCAATTTGCCCTTGAAGAGTTCGGTCGCCGGCGCATGGCCGATCGCCACGAAGACGCCGTGGATCGGGAAGTCGGTGACTGCGCCCGTCTGGGTGTTGCGCAGCTTGACGCCTTCGACCGACGGCGGCATCGGGGCCTTGGCCGGCTTGCCGGTGATCTCGGCGATCTCGGTGTTCCACAACACGCTGACATTGGGGCGCTGGAAGAGGCGTTCCTGGAGGATCTTTTCCGAACGGAAGCTATCGCGGCGATGCACGACCGTGACCGACTTGGCGATGTTCGACAGGTAGAGCGCTTCCTCGACGGCGGAATTGCCGCCGCCGACCACGATCACGTCCTTGTTGCGATAGAAGAAGCCGTCGCAGGTGGCGCAGGCGGAGACGCCAAAACCCTGGAAATGCTGCTCGCTCTCGATGCCGAGCCATTTTGCCTTGGCGCCGGTCGAGATGATGATCGTCTCGGCGGTCCAGACCTGGCCGGAATCGGTGCGCACGGTGAACGGGCGATGGTTGAGCTCGACTTCGGTGACGAGGTCGTTGACGATCTCGGCGCCCACATGGGTCGCCTGTTTCAGCATCTGCTCCATCAGCCAGGGACCCTGGATGGGATCGCCGAAGCCCGGATAATTCTCGACATCCGTGGTGATCATCAGCTGGCCACCCTGTTCCATGCCGGCAATCAGAACCGGTTTCAGCATCGCGCGCGCCGCATAGATGGCGGCCGTGTAGCCAGCCGGGCCGGAGCCGATGATCAGGACCTCGGTGTGACGGGAGGACATGGACAATTTCCTTTCAAAGACCGGTCGACGTTTCGTTGCCCCTCATATAGGTGGTCGATGTCCGGTCTGCCGCTTTAGAAGCGCCATGTAAGAGTGATCCATGCAGCAATGCAAGGGCAGCCTTGCACTAACAACAGATCAGTTGGCACGGGAGGCCCCTTAGAGCAGTCTGGCGACATATTCTTGCTTAAAATTCCTCTTGCGATAAAAGCACAGCAGAATGAAGGGGACTTCCGTGCTTCGCGCCGATCTTGACGCCATCGACCTAAAAATCCTGAAGGAATTGCAGCGCGACGGGCGCATGACCAATGTCGAGCTCGCCGAACGTGTCGGCATTTCGGCGCCGCCCTGCCTGCGCCGGGTCCGCAAGCTCGAAGAAGCCGGCATCATCGAGGGGTATCACGCGCTTCTCAACGCCCCGAAACTCGGCGTCGATCTCGTCGCGTTCTGCATGGTCGGGCTGAAGCGGCAGTCGGACGCGGACTTGAAGGCCTTCGCTTCCAAGGTCCAGCAATGGCCGATGGTGCGCGAAGCCTGGATGGTCAACGGGGACAGCGATTTCCTGCTGCGCTGCGCCGCCCAGAACCTCACGGTTTTTCAGGATTTCGTCATCGAGGTGCTGACCGCCGACCAGCATGTGGACACGGTGCGCACCATGCTGACCATCCGGCAGGTGAAGCAGCTGGGGCTGGTCGAGATCTGAAGCGCCCCGTCGCCGGCGGGCGTTTCGTCACTTGCTCCCGGCAGGGCGAAACCGCTTCTTTTGAATGAAGGCGATCAGCTTGTCCTCCATCAGGCGCCGCTGCTTGGCAAGCGCGTAGAACCATTTCCGCTTGTTGGTTTTTCTGGCGCGGCCGGAGCTTGCGAGGATTTCGCTTGCGGCATCCGTCGTGGTGACGGGCGAGGGCCAGAAGGAATAACCGTGGCCGGTGCGGGTCAGCCAATGGCGGAAATAGTTGTCGACGGGGGCGAACATCTTTTTGTGTTCCTCGATGAACAGCCGGGCGCCTTCGCGCGACCAGACGATGGCGCTTGTGGTCATCGGGAAATAGTGGGCAGCCACCAGCTCGCAGTCATGGCCGCCGATCTCGTAGCGGGAAAGCGGGGTGGCGATCTTCAGCTTGTTGTTGCCGATATTGATCAGCCGCCAGTGTGGATCGGCCTTTTCGAGATCGGGGAGGGCGGCTTGCAGCAGTTCGACCGGATTGCAGAGCGGCAGGGCGTCGTCTTCCAGCACCAGCGCGTAACGGGCGTCGGACTTCAAAAAATGTTCGGCGACCTTCAGGTGGCTGCGGTAACAGCCGATTTCGCCGCCGACCAGCGTGCGGCCCATGTAGCTCTCGGCGCGCTCCGCATCGTAATCGGGGATAGTTGCGAGGTCGAATTTGCGGCCGTCGACGGCGGAAATCCGCTCGAAGGGGACGCCGAAGGCTGAAAGCCGGTCGCTGATGGTCTGCAGGCGGTCATTGCTGCCATCCAGATTGATGACATAGGTCTCAAGCGATTGCATTTTTTCCTTTTCCGGCAAGGAGGCGCGGCGGCGTTTCGCTCGCCCTGGCCGCTCTCGTCGCCGGTAGACTTGTGATGGTCGAACCTTTTCGAACGTTGCTATACCGTGGCCGGGTGGTTTTTGGAACAAGCTCGTTCCGGCCCGATAACATCGTTCGTGCAACTGCCGGGAGGTGTGGTGCCGTATCCGGAACAGGTCCCGCATTTAAGGCAACCGTTTTCGTCGCCTTTGCGCAGGTTTTTCAACCGTAACAGGTCGGCGGTGCTTCCTTCGGATGCCGATTTCGGTATACAGCGGCGTAAAGAAAACGGCAGGACGGCGATTTATGCGGGTTCATCAGTATATTTTCGGCAAGGACGGCGGGGCGGAGAAGTTCTTCGTGCATCTGGTCGGGGCTCTCGATCGCCGCGGCGTCGAGCAGACGGTCGTGATGCGCTGGAACCGCCGCTGGAAGCCGGATGTCGAGGCCCATGCCAAGGTGATCGAGAGCAATTTCCGCAACCTGTCGATCGATCGCATCCTGTTGCCGATGAAGGTGCTCTCCATCGCAAAGCGTGACAAGGCCGACGCGATCATTTCCTGGTCCACCCGCGGCGCCCGCCTGATGCCGGACTATAAGGGCGGTATCAAGCTTTCCCGCCTCGGCGACTACCCGACCCATCTCGGTTATTTCAAGAATTCCGACATTCTCGTCTGCAACACGCCGGGCATTGCCGACCACGTGCGCAACAATCTCGGCTGGACCCGCGGCGTCGAGGTGATCTCCAACTTCACCGATACATCGGTGGTGGCGCCCGTCTCCCGCTCGATTGCCAATACACCGGAAGGCGTGCCGCTGGTCATGACCATGGCGCGCTTCGTCAAGCGCAAGCGGATCCATCTGCTGATCGAGGCGATGACGGCCGTGCCGGAAGCCTATCTGTGGATCGCCGGCGAGGGCGAGGAACAGGAAGCGCTGGAGGCCGTGGTGCGCGAGCACCAGCTCGAGAACCGGGTGCGGTTCCTCGGCTGGCAGAAGGATGCGCGGCCCTATGTCGCCGCCGCCGACATGTTCATCATGCCGTCCAGCCACGAGCCGCTCGGCAACGTGATTTTCGAGGCCTGGGCGCAGAGCAAACCGGTGATTTCCTCGCGCTCCGAAGGTCCGTCCTGGTTCATGCAGGACGGTGAAAACGGCCTGCTCGTCGATATCGACGACACGGCGGGTTTTGCACGCGCCATCAACCAGGTGATCGCGGACCGCCAGCTGGCGGCGAGCCTTGGCGAAAAGGGCAGGGCGACGCTGGTCGGCCAGTTCTCGGAAGAGGCCGTGGCAGGCGCCTATATCGACCTGTTCAAGCGGAAGCCGTGATCCGGTAGATATTGCCGAGCAGCTTTGCCTCGCCCTCGATGCTGAAGTTTTCAAGCGCGTGGGTGCGGGCCCGGTTGGAGGCCGCCTTGCGGCGCTGCTCGTCATCCATGAGGAGCGCAGCGGCATTGGCCATCGCATCAACGCTGTCGCGGGCGATGATCAGGCCGGTCTCTTCATCGCCCGTCACCAGGAGTTCCGGAAACGCGCCGACATCGGTGGCTATCACGGGAACCGCCGTCGCCATCGCTTCGAGCGGGGTGAGCCCGAAACCTTCCCACCGCTGCGGCGCGATGAACAGGTCAACGGCACGGTACCATTCGTTGATATCGGTGTGCTCGCCGACGAACAGGATCCGGTCGGCAAGGCCAGCCGCGGCAACCTTCTTCTTCAGGCCGTCCTCGAATTCCACATGCGGGCCGGTGGCGCGGCCGGCGACGATCGCCGACCAGTCCTTGCGCTCTGCAAGCACCTTGATCATCGAATCCACGAAAAGATCGGTGCCTTTCTGGCGGCGCACGCGGCCGAAGCAGCCGACGATCTTCTGCGCGGGATCGAGCCCTTTGGCGCGCTTGGCTTCCGCCTTGTCCGAAGGCGGCGAGAAGCGGTTCGTATCGATGCCGTGCAGCACGACGGTGTTCTTGACGGTCAGATAATCCGCCGTCTTGCCGCTCGTGGCGATGACGCCATCCATCTTGGAGACCAGCCATTTCGTCCAGCCGGTATGGTGGCGCTGGGAGGCCGAGGTAAAGACGATCTTCAACGGCATGCGCAGCACGTCGCGCATGACGATCGCCGGCAGCATCTCGATATTGCGGCGGGCATGCCAGATCCGACACCGCTTTCCGCGCGGCGGGGTCCACAGGCGGAAAAGGTCGCGATAGCGGATGTGGGGCAAGTCGGCGGGCAGGCCGGGGCCGAGCGCCGCGACCTTCTGGCCGAGCGCGCGCTGAACCGGTACGAGCTGGATGATCGTCGACGTGACGCCGGAGAGGCGCCGCTTGAAATTCGGCGCGATCACTTCGACGTCACGGATATCGATGATGGCGGGATCGCCTCTTTTGCCCACGGGCGTATCAGCCCCAGGAAACGGCGAGGATTTCGTAGGCCTTGGAGCCGCCCGGCGCGACCACTTCGATGGAATCGCCCTTTTCCTTGCCGATCATCGCACGCGCGATCGGCGAGGAGATGGAGATGCGGCCGGCCTTCACGTCGGCTTCCTGATCGCCGACGATCTGGTAGATCTTTTCCTCGTCGGTGTCCTCGTCGACGAGCTTGACGGTGGCGCCGAACTTGATCTTCGAGCCGGACATCTTCGACAGGTCGATGACTTCGGCGCGCGCCGTCAGGTCTTCGAGCTCGGTGATGCGGCCCTCATTGTGGCTCTGGGCCTCCTTGGCGGCATGGTATTCGGCATTTTCCGAAAGGTCGCCATGGGCGCGCGCTTCCGCGATTGCCTCGATGATACGGGGGCGCTCCTCCTGCTGACGCCAGCGCAGCTCCTCCTGCAGCTTGGAAAAACCACTCTGCGTCATCGGTACCTTTTCAACCATTTTCTTGTCCTTCAGGCGCATGCCCGCGGATACCGCGGACACAAAAAGAAACAGGTTCCGGAGCGAAACTTCGGAACCATCGTAAAATCAGAATGTAGGTCACTATAACAGAATTTCGACAGCGAGCGCTAGGAATTTCGAAACCCTGTCGGTGTGCTCCTCCTTCCGCATCTGGATGCAAGCGGCACCAAATGTCAATGACTTGACGGGAAGAAAAAGAACATTTAGTGAACGCGCTAATGAAGAAGTCGCTGAAAGAACGCCTGGCGATCCTTTCGGACGCCGCCAAATACGATGCTTCCTGTGCCTCGAGCGGAACCGTGAAGCGGGACTCGTCTGCGACCGGCGGGCTCGGCTCGACAGAGGGGTCGGGCATCTGCCACGCCTATGCGCCGGATGGGCGATGCATATCGCTGCTGAAGATCCTGCTCACCAATTTCTGCATCTACGACTGCGCCTATTGCATCAACCGGTCCTCCAGCAATGTGGAACGGGCGCGTTTTTCGCCGGAAGAGGTGGTCTGGCTGACGTTGGAATTCTACCGGCGCAATTATATCGAAGGCCTGTTCCTGTCGTCCGGCATCATCCGCTCTTCGGACCACACGATGGAGGAGATGGTTCGGATCGCGCGGGAGTTGAGGACCACGCATAATTTCCGCGGCTATATCCACCTGAAGAGCATTCC
>Ga0209257_1002949_pt1 | contig 15613 bp, 14 predicted proteins | sample AraplaCvi_mCL_r2_FD_184277 | JGI IMG/M metagenome (GOLD analysis project Ga0209257, IMG submission 184277) | Arabidopsis root microbial communities from North Carolina, USA - plate scrape MF_Cvi_mCL_r2 (SPAdes) (version 2) | ecosystem: Host-associated > Plants > Roots > Endosphere | place: USA...
GAAGAAGTAGCCCTGCATCCGCTCGCAGCCGGCCGAGCGCAGGAACAGGGCCTGGCCCTCGTCCTCGACGCCCTCGGCGACGATGCGGACGCCCAGCGAGCGGGCGGCGTGCAGCACGGAGGCCACCAGCTTGGAGACGCGGCTGTCGCGGCCCACGTCGTCGATCAGCGAGCGGTCCAGCTTCACGGTCTGGATCGGCAGGTGCATCAGGGCCCGCAGGTTCGAATAGCCGGTGCCGAAGTCGTCCAGGGCCACGTTCACGCCCTTGGCCGCCAGCCGCTCGATGTGGCGGCGCGACAGGGCCATGTCCTGCAGCAGGAAGGTCTCGGTGATCTCGACCGTCAGGGCGGTGGCGGGCAGGGCGGTGCGCGAGAGGCGGCCGATCAGTTTGCGCGAGAAACCGGGGTCCAGCAGGTCGCGCGGCGACACGTTGCACGACACCGACTCGATCAGCCCCTCGGCGACCCAGGGCGCGGTGCGCGCGCAGGCGGCCTCGAACACAGCCTCGTCGATGACGCGGATCAGGCCCAGCTCTTCGGCCATCGGCACGAAGGCGGCGGGCGTGAGCAGGCCCTTCTCAGGGTGGCGCCAGCGGGCGAGTACTTCCACGCCCACCATGCGGCCGGTCATGGAATCGATGATCGGCTGGAACCAGGGCTCGATCTCGCCGGCCGGAATGGCGCGGCGCAGCTCGGCCTCTAGGGTGCGGCGGCGCTCGTTCTCGTCGCGCAGGTCGGAATCGAACCGCGACCAGCGCCGGCCGCCGCCGGACTTGGCCCGGTAGAGCGCCATGTCGGCGAAGTGCTGCAGGTCCGCGGGGTTCTGGGCGTCGTACGGGAACACCGCGACGCCGACCGAGCCGCCGGGAGACACCGTGCGGCCGTAGATGATCTGCTGTTGTCCCAGCGCCGCCAGCAGGCGCTCGGCGCGGGCGTTGATGTCGGGGGCGCCGGAGATCAGGGCGAACTCGTCACCGCCCAGCCGGGCGATCAGCTCGTCTGGCGTGGCGTCCTCACGCATGCGCCGGCCCAGCTCGGCCAGCAGCAGGTCGCCGGCATGGTGGCCCAGGCTGTCGTTGAGGTGCTTGAAGCGGTCGAGGTCGATGACGAACAGCGCCACCGCGCCGCCGGACAGGCGAGCCGCCTCCACGCGCTCGCAGAGGCCGGAGGTGAAGGCGCCGCGGTTCACCAGGCCCGTCAGGGAATCGGTCTGCGCCAGCCGAAGGGTCATCTCCCGCTCGGCTTCGAGCTCGGCCACGCGGGCGGCGAGTTCGGCATGGCTGATGGACGGTTGCGGCACGGCGGTCTGGGTGGGTCCTGCTTGAGGACACACCTTTCCGCACACGAGGCGAACGCCGGGTTAAGGCACAGGGTTAGCGGACGTTAGGACGCAGGTTTCATCGCCTGCGCCTGACTGTCGCGGTCAGGCCCGGGCCGGCTCGGGTTCCGCCGAGGGGACCTCGATCTGGTTTTCCCACCGGGCGACCACCGCGGCGGCCACGGAATTGCCCACCACATTGGTGGCCGAGCGCCCCATATCGAGTAGGTGGTCCACGGCCAGGATCAGCAGCAGGCCCGCCTCGGGCAGGTCGAAGAAGGTCAGGGTGGCGGCGATCACCACCAGCGAGGCGCGCGGCACGCCGGCCATGCCCTTGGACGTGATCATCAGCAGCGCCAGCATGGTGATCTGCTGGGCGATGCTCAGCTCGACCCCATAGACCTGCGCGATGAACAGCGTCGCGAAGGTGCAGTACATCATCGAGCCGTCGAGGTTGAACGAATAGCCCAGCGGCAGCACGAAGCTGGCCACCTTGCGCGACACGCCCCACTTCTGGAGCTCTTCCAGGGTGCGCGGGTAGGCGGCCTCGGACGAAGCCGTCGAGAAGGCCAGCAGCACCGGGCTGCGCAGGGCCGCGATCAGCTTGATGGCGCGCTTGCCGACGATGAGGACCGCGACCCCGATCAGAAGGGCCCAGAGGATGCCCAGCGACAGATAGAAGCCGCCGACGAACTTGGCGTAGGTGGCCAGCACGTCCAGCCCCTGGGTCGCGACGCTGGCGGCCAAGGCGGCGAAGATGGCGATCGGCGCGGTCTTCATCACATAGCCGGTCACCTTCAGCATGATGGTGGCGCCCTGTTCGACCAGGTTCAGCACCGCCGGGGCCTTGTCGTCGATGGCCGATACGGCCGTGCCCACCAGCACCGAGAACACCACGATCTGCAGGATCTCGTTCCGGGCCATGGCGTCGACGATCGACGAAGGCACCAGGTGGGTGACGAAGTCGCGCAAGGTGAGCTTGGCCGTCTCGATGCCCGAGGCGGCGTCGACCGGCGGCGCCACCAGCGACAGGCCCGAGCCCGGCTGGATGATGTGCACCATCACGAGGCCGATGGTGAGCGAGGTGATCGAGGCCAGGATGAACCAGCCGATGGTCTTCACCCCGACCCGCCCGACCTCGGAGGCGTCGCCCATGTGGGCGATGCCGGCCACCAACGTCGTGAACACCAGGGGCGCGATGATCATCTTGATCAGCCGCAGGAAGAGGTCGGTGACGATCGAGAGGTTGGAGGCGATCTCCTTCGCGCTCTCCGCCGGCAGCGACTGGTTGATCGCATAGCCGACGAGGACGCCGAGCAACATGGCGCCCACGACAAAGGCAGTGAAGAGACGGTTCATGCGACCCCCGGACCAAACGAGGGGCCTTTTTCGCTGGGAAGCGTGTGTTCGTCCACACACGAGATTCGCAAGCGTCACCGACCGGCGCTATAAGGCGGCGGATGAAGAAGCAAGAAGCAGCCGGCATCGTCGATCGGCTTGAGACTGAGTACCGCCAGAGCGTCGAGTCTCTCCGCACCGCCCTCAAATCCTTCCTGTCCGGCGGACCGCCGCCCGACCTCTCCGTGCGGAAGGGGGGCGCCTACGTCTATCCGGAGCTGCGGCTGACCTGGCCGCCGGGGCTGCCCTTCCCGCGCACCAGCCGGGCGTTCGCGCGGATCCCCTCCGCGGGCCGCTATGCGATCACGGTCACCCGGCCCGAGCTCTATCGGGACTATCTGGTCGAGCAACTCAGCCTGCTGCAGGAGGACTTCGACGTCACGCTCGAGGTGGGCCGCTCCAACCAGGAGATCCCGTTCCCCTACGTGCTGGACCCGGCCGACATGGCCATGGCCGACATCAGCTCGGTGGAGATCGCCCGGCACTTCCCGACCACCGAACTGGCCTACATCGGCGACGAGGTGGCCGACGGCGCCTGGATCGGCCTGGGCGACGAGCCGCGGCCGCTGGCCCTGTTCGATGGCCTGCGCACCGACTTCTCGCTGGCCCGGCTGGCGCACTACACCGGCGCCCCGGCCGAGCACACCCAGCAGTTCATCCTCTTCACCAACTACCATCGCTACGTGGACGAGTTCGTCGCCTGGGGCTGCCAGCAGCTCAAGAACGGCGGTCCCTACACGGCCCTGTCGGCGGCGGGCCATGTGCTGGTCACGCCCGAGACGCCGAACCCGGAGGCCGCCGTCGCCGCGGGCACCTGGCGCAAGCACCAGATGCCGGCCTACCACCTGATGGCGCCGAACCGGGCGGGCATCACCCTGGTGAACATCGGCGTCGGCCCGTCCAACGCGAAGACCGTGTGCGATCACCTGGCCGTGCTGCGGCCGCAGGCCTGGTTGATGATCGGCCACTGCGGCGGCCTGCGCGGCAGCCAGAAGATCGGCGACTACGTCCTGGCCCACGCCTACCTGCGCGACGACCATGTCCTGGACAAGGTGCTGCCGCCCGAGATCCCGATCCCGCCGCTGGCGGAAATCCAGCTGGCCCTGAACGGCGCCGCCGAGCAGGTGACCGGCGAGACGGGCGACATCCTGAAGCGGCGCCTGCGCACGGGCACGGTGGTCTCCACCGACGACCGGAACTGGGAGCTGAAGTACTCATCCAGCGCGCTCCGTTTTAACCAGAGCCGGGCCGTGGCCATCGACATGGAGAGCGCCACCATCGCGGCCCAGGGCTACCGGTTCCGGGTGCCGTACGGGACGCTGCTGTGCGTGTCGGACAAGCCGCTGCACGGCGAGATCAAGCTGCCGGGCCAGGCCAACGCCTTCTACGACCGCGCCATCGGCCAGCACCTGCAGATCGGCCTGGCGGCCATCGACCTCCTGAAGCAGGAAGGCAACCGCCTGCACTCCCGCAAGCTGCGCAGCTTCGACGAGCCGCCGTTCCGGTAGAGACCTTCCTTTCCCACGAAGTGGGAGAGGGGGACCGCGCCCCGCAGAGGGCGTGGTGGAGAGGGCAAGCCTCAAGCTCGGCGCATCGACCCGCCGCTCGATATTCAGCGGATGGGGCCTGCGCTCTCCACACCGCTCTCCGGCGGGCGGTCCCCCTCTCCCGCTGCGCGGGAAAGGAAGGCTCGGCGTGGACGCGGCGCTGCGCGAGAGGATGCACGCGCGGCTGCTGGGCGGCTGAAATCTCCAGGTGACCTAGCGTCACCCCGCCTCGAAAAATTCGCGGAAGGCGATTAGAAGACCCGCCATGAACCGCGCCATCCCGTTCGACGCCATCGAGAACTTCCGCGACTTCGGCGGCTATGCGGCCGGGCAGAAGCGCCTGAAACAGGGGCTGCTCTATCGCTCGGCGGCGCAGTCGAAGGCGACCGACGCGGACCTCGAGAAGCTGGCGGGCCTGCGGCTCTCGGTGATCGTCGACCTGCGTCGCGCCAACGAGCGCGAGAAGGAGCCGTCGCGACGCTGGAACGGCTTCGCCGCCCAGGTGATCGAGAACGACATCGGCCAGGACACCGCCGACGAGTGGGCGACGTTCATCCAGACGTCCGACCTGACGCCGCAGTCATTCCACGGCTACATGATGGACTACTACCGCCACGCGCCGTTCCAGCGCCGGCATATCGACCTCTACCGCCGCTACTTCCGCGCCCTGGTCGAGAGCGAGGGGCCGATCCTGGTGCATTGCGCGGCGGGCAAGGACCGGACGGGCATCATCTGCGCCCTGACCCACCACGTGGCGGGCGTGCACGACGACGACATCCAGGCCGACTACCTGCTGACCAACGATCCGGCGCGGATGGAGAAGCGGCTGCCGATGGTCCGCGAGGTGATCCGCGAGGCCACCGGGCGCATCGCCTCGGACGAGGCGCTGATGTTCGCCATGCGGGTCGAGGCGGAGTACCTGGCCGAGGCGTTCCGGGTGATGCGCGAGGCGCACGGCTCGCTGGACGGCTACCTGGACGAGGCGCTGGGCCTCGACCCGGACCTCCGCGGCCGCCTCCACGACCGCCTGCTGGCCTAGCACGGATGCAGAGCTTCCAACCGCCCCGCCGGATCCTGATGGGTCCGGGCCCCTCCGACGTGAGTCCCCGCGTGCTGGCCGCCCTGGCCCGCCCGACCATCGGCCACCTGGACCCCGCGTTCCAGGCGCTGATGGAGGAGGTCAAGGCGGCGCTGCAGCGGCTGTTCAATGCGCCGGACCACGCCTGCGTCCCGCTGCCGGCGCCCGGCACGGCCGGCATGGAAGCGGCGATGATGAACCTGCTGGAGCCCGGCGACCGCTGCGTGGTGGCGGTGAACGGCGCGTTCGGCGGCCGCATGGCCGACATGGCGGGCCGTGCGGGCGCGACCGTGGTGACGGTGGAGCACGAATGGGGCCAGCCGGTCGATCCGGACCGCGTCGCGGCGGCGCTGGCCGAGGCGCCGACCAAGGTGCTGGCCTTCGTCCATGCCGAGACCTCTACCGGTGCGCGCAGCGACGCGGCCACGCTCTGCGGGCTGGCGCGCCGGCACGGGGCGCTGTCGGTGGCGGATTGCGTGACCTCGCTGGGCGGGATCGTGGTGGACGCCGCCGCCTGGGACGCCGACGTGATCTATTCCGGGACCCAGAAATGCCTGTCGGCGCCGCCCGGCCTCTCGCCGATCGCGATCAGCAAGCGGGCCCAGGCGACCATCGCCGGACGCAAGGAGAAGGTCCGGAACTGGCTCCTCGATTTCAACCTGCTGATGTCCTACTGGGGCGGCGAGGGCGGCCGGACCTATCACCACACGGCGCCGATCAACGCGCTCTATGGTCTCCACGAGTCGCTGGTGGCGATCTTCGAGGAGGGGGTGCAGGCGGCCACGGTCCGCCACGCCCGGACCCACGAGGCGCTGGTCGCGGGGCTGGAGGCCGGCGGCCTGAAGCTGCTGGTCGACCCGAAGCACCGCCTGCCGCAGCTCAACACCGTGCTGGTCCCCGACGGCGTCGACGAGGCGGCGGTGCGTGCGCACGTGCTGAAGACGTGGGACCTGGAGATCGGCGCGGGCCTCGGGCCGCTCAAGGGCAAGGTCTGGCGCATCGGGCTGATGGGGGCCTCGGCGACGCCCTGGCACGTGCGGCTCTGCCTGACGGCGCTGGCGGAAGCCCTAGCCGCGCAGGGGGTGAAGATCGACGCGGCGGCCACGCTCGCCGCCGCCGACGCGCACCTCAGGTAATCATCGACAACCTATCCCCGCGGTTTACGGTGGGCGCAAAGGCCGTCCCCGAGAACGGTCGTTCGGGGATGACCGCGTGAAAGACACCATCGAAGCCAAGACCCGTGGCCCATCCGCCGACGGACGGCTGGACCGGGGCGGCGTGGCCTGGTCGATCTTCGAAGGCGGCCGCGACCCCTTCGTCATCCTGATCATCATCTACATCTTCATGCCCTATGTGGCCGGCTCGATGGTCGGCGATCCTGTCCGGGGCCAGGAGGTGATCTCCCGCTGGCAGCAGTGGGCGGGCTGGACGGTGATGGCGACCGCGCCCTTCATCGGGGCGTCCATCGACAAGGTCGGGCGGCGCAAGGGCTGGCTGGCGCTGATCGTCGGGCTGATGGTCCCGCTTTGCGGGGCGCTCTGGTGGGCCAAGCCTGACGGTTCCGGCCTCTCGGTGGCCATGACCATGCTGTTCGCCATGACGGTGCAGGTGCTCTTCGTCTACAGCGAGGTCCTGCACAACTCGCTGCTGGTGCGCGCCGCCGGCCTGTCGGGGGCGCACAAGGCCTCGGGGCTGGCCCTGTCGCTGGGCAATCTGTTCTCGGTCCTGGCGCTGGCGTTCACCGCCTGGGCGTTCGCGCTGCCGGGCAAGGTGGACTGGGGCATCGTGCCGTCCGCGCCGCTGTTCGGCCTGGATCCCGCGACCCACGAGCCCGAGCGGGTGGTGGCCTTCCTGGCGGCGGGCCTGCTGTTCTTCGGCTCGATCCCGCTGTTCCTCTGGACGCCCGATGCGCCGCGCACGGGCGTGCCCGTGGGGCGCGCGCTGGGGCAGGGCGCGGCCGAGCTGTGGCGGATGCTGAAGACCATCAGCCACTTCAAGGACGCTGCGATCTACATCGGCTCGCGCATGTTCTTCGTCGACGGGATGAACGGGGTGCTGGTCTATGCCGGCGTCTACGCCGTGGGCGTGATGAAGTGGGGCGCGCTGGAGATGCTGGCCTACGGCATCCTGCTCAGCATCGTGGCGGTGCTGGGCGGCTATGTGGGCCGCTGGCTGGACGCCGGGGTCGGCCCGAAGAATGCGCTCAGGATCGAGATCTTCATGACCATGCTGGGCCTGGCGGCCTTCCTGGGCATGCGGCCGGACCTCATCCTGTTCTTCTGGCCGTACGACGCGGCGACGGCGACGCCGGTGTGGGACGGGCCGGTGTTCCACTACCTGCCGGACGTGGTCTTCGTGCTGGTGGGCTTCGTGAATGCGATCTTCATCACCGCCCAATACGCCTCCAGCCGCACGCTGCTGACGCGCATCACGCCGCCCGAGCAGACCGGCGCCTTTTTCGGCGTCTATGCGCTGTCCGGGGTGGCCACGGCCTGGCTGGCGCCCACCCTCGTCAACATCGGAACCCGGGCGACAGGCACTCAGCAGGGCGGCTTCGCGACCCTTCTGTTACTGCTGGCGGTGGGCCTGGCCGGCCTGTTCCTGGTGCGCGGCGGCGGCCGCGGCGCAGCTTACGGCGGCGGATCCACAGCTTGATTCCACAGGGAAATTCCAAGCTTCACCGCAGCATGGTTTCCCGCCGTTCACCCTTAAGAAGCGCTAATAGTGTAAGGATATTAGGCATTTGGATTCATGCCGCCTTAAACGCGGTGGGTCACATTGGGCGTGTTCTTAGGGGCGAGCAGGCAACAGCTTGAGGCCCCAGCATCGTCTGCTCGCTAACCCAATGGAGAGAGCCCAATGACCAAGTTCGTGACCCGCTTCCTGAAGGACGAATCCGGCGCCACGGCCATCGAGTATGGCCTGATCGCCGCCCTGATCTCGGTCGTGATCGTGACCGCCGTCGGCGCCGTCGGCACCAACCTGGAAACCACCTTCAACACCATCAAGGACAAGCTCGCCACTCCGGCTGCGTAAGCTTTCCGTCCGAACGTCAGAAGCCCCCGGCGGAAACGCCGGGGGCTTTTTTCGTTTCAAGCTTGGCTGCAACGCTCCGTTCATTCGCTGGAAGGCATAAGGACGATCAGAGAGGTTTCGTCCCGATGTTCGCTGTCCTCGCCGCAGCCCCTGTGCTCTGCTTTTGCGCGCTGGTCCTGAGCGCGGCGTTCAGCGACGCCGCCACCTTCACCATCCCCAACTGGATCCCGCTGGCGCTGCTGGCGATCTTCCCCGTCGCCGCCCTGGCGGTGAGCCTTCCGCTCCCGACCCTGGGGCTGCATGTGGCCGTGGGCGTCGCCGCCCTGGTCGTGGGCATGGTGATGTTCGCCCTGCGCTGGGTGGGCGGCGGCGACGCCAAGCTGATCGCGGCGGCCGCCCTCTGGCTGGGCGCGCCGGCGACGCCGAGCTTCCTGCTGGGCGGGGCGCTCGTGGGCGGCGGCCTGGCCATGACCCTCCTGCTGCTGCGCTCCGACGCGATGCGGCCAATGGTGGCGCTCGGCCCGCGCTGGGTGACCCGGCTGGCCGCGCCCGACCAGGGCGTGCCCTATGGCGTGGCCATCGCTGCCGGCGCACTCTGGGCCCTGCCGGCCTCGCCGTTCGGCGCGGCGTTGGGGCTCTGATCATGTCCGAAGTGATCCTCGACGCCTGGGACGGGACGGCCACGCCGATCCATGCCCTGACCGAGGCCGACGCGGCCGCGGCGCTGGAGGCCGACGCCTTCGCCGCCGCCCTGGCCAGGACCGCCGACTTCAAGGGCAAGGCCGGGCAACTGCTGCTGGTCCCCGACGCGGACGGCGGGCTGGGCCGGGTCCTGTTCGGCGCCGGCGACAGCTGGACGACCCTGCGCGCCCTGCCGGCCAGGCTGCCGGCCGGTGTCTACCGCATCGCCGAGCAGCCGGCCTCCGTCAGCCCCGACCAGGCCGCCCTGGCCTTCGCGCTCGGGAGCTACCGGTTCGACCGCTACAAGGCCCCCAAGGCCGACGAACGGCCGCGCCTGCTGGCGCAGGGCGCCGACGTCGCCGAGGTGCGCCAGGTGGCCCACGCCTGCGCGCTCGCTCGCGACATGGTCAACACCCCGGCCAACGACATGGGCCCGCGGCAGATCGAGACCATCGCCCGCGAGATCGCCGAGCAGCATGGCGCCCAGATCACGGTGATCGAGGGCGAAGGCCTGCTGGAAGCCAATTACCCAGCCATCCACGCCGTCGGCCGCGCCGCCGACCCGGCCCGCAGCCCCCGTTTCATCGAGATGAGCTGGGGGGCGGCCGACCGGCCTCTGGTCTGCATCGTCGGCAAGGGCGTGGTGTTCGACACCGGCGGCCTGGACATCAAGCCGTCGGCCGGCATGCGGCTGATGAAGAAGGACATGGGCGGCGCCGCCCACGCCCTGGCGCTGGGCCGGATGGTCATGGCCGCGAACCTGCCCGTGCGCCTGGCCGTGCTGGTCCCCGTGGTCGAGAACGCCATCTCCGGCGACGCCATGCGGCCCGGCGACGTGCTGGCCTCGCGCAAGGGGACGTCCATCGAGGTGGGCAACACCGACGCCGAGGGCCGCTTGATCCTGGCCGACGCCCTGACCCGCGCCGGCGAGCTGGAGCCCGCCCTGACCATCGACATGGCCACCCTGACCGGCGCCGCGCGCATCGCCCTGGGGCCGCAGCTGCCGCCGTTCTACACGGACGACGACGAACTGGCCGCGCAGATCGACTCGGCGGCGAAGGCGGAATCGGATCCTCTGTGGCGGATGCCGCTCTGGAAGCCCTACGCCGACGCGCTGGACAGCGACGTGGCCGAGATCAAGAACGACCCGGACGGCTGGGCCCAGGCGGGCTCGGTCACCGCCGCCCTGTTCCTGCAGAAGTTTGCGCCCACGGGTCCGTGGGTCCATCTGGATATCTTCGCGTGGAACCCCCGCGCCCGTCCCGGATTCCCCGGTGGCGGCGAAGCCCAGGCCATCCGTGGCCTTTACCGCATGATCCGCGAGCGTTTCGCATGAAGCATGATCCGCGCATCACCCCCTGGCGCGACGGCATCGCCGCCCGCAGCCTGGAAGGCGTGCTGGAAGCCGAGGTCTACCTCGATCCCAAGGCCATGAGCTGTGGCGCGGCCGCCTCGGCGATCCGCTCGGCGCCCGACGCCAGTTCCGAACAGATGGACCAGATCCTGTTCGGCGAGCGCTTAGAGGTGCTGGAGGAGGACGGCGCGTGGCTGTTCGGCCAGGCCGCCCGCGACGGCTATGTGGGCTTCGTGGAGGCCGCGGCTTTGCAGCCGGCCGGCCCGATGCCGACGCACCGCGTCTCGGCCCTGCGCACCTACGCCTTCGCCGAGGCCAGCATCAAGTCGCGCGCCATCGGCCCCTATTCGATCAACAGCCTGGTCACGGTGGAAGCCGTCGAGGGCAAGCTGGCCAAGGTGACGGGCGCGGGCTGGATGACGGCCGCGCACCTGTCGCCGATCGGCGAGTTCGAGGACGACTGGGCCGCCGTAGCCGAGCGGTTCGTGGGCGCGCCCTACCTATGGGGCGGCCGCGAGAGCCTGGGCCTGGACTGCTCGGGCCTGGTCCAGCAGGCGCTGTTCGCCTGCGGCCGGGCCTGCCCGCGCGACACCGACCAGCAGCAGGCCCTGGGCCTGGCCATCGAGGCCGACCGGTTCGGCCGCGGCGACCTGGTGTTCTGGAAGGGCCATGTGGCCCTGGGCCTCGGCGACGGGCGCATCGTCCACGCCAACGGCTTCCACATGGCCACCGTCGTCGAGCCGCTCAGCGAGGCCATCGCGCGCATCGACGCCGCCGGCTCGGGCCAGCCGACCGCCTATCGGCGGGTTTAGCGTCCCCGCATCATCGCGTGTCATCCCGGTTTCGCCGCAGGCGAAGACCGGGACCCATAAACGCCGAACGGCAGGGATTGCGCGCGGCTGCGCCGCTGTGGCTGGACTTGGGAACGCGGAGCTTGTGGGTCCCGGTCTTCGCCTGCGGCGAAACCGGGATGACATGAGGATGGAAACGAAAATGGCCGGGACGAGCCCGGCCATTCCGAATTCCAGATCGTAGACGGTTCCTACTTCTTTGCGGGAGCCGCCGGCGCAGCCGTCGCGGCCTTCTGCAGGGCCGGGGCGCCCGGGCCCTGGCCGGCGGGGCCGCCGCCGGGGGCCGCAGGAGGCGTTGCCGCCACGCCCGTGGGCTGGCCTTCGGCCGCCGCGGGGGCCGCCGCGCCTTCCGCAGCCGGGGCCGCAGCCGCGGCCGCGCCGGGCGCACGCGACGGGTCGGGCGCCGGGATCGGCAGCGTGCCGCCCATCGAGTGCAGGTAGGCGATCAGGTTGATGCGGTCTTCCGGCTTCTTGAGCCCGACGAAGGTCATCTTGGTGCCGGGAACGTACTTCTGCGGGCCCTTGATGAACTCGTAGAGGTGGTCGTAATCCCACTGGGCCTGCTTGGCGCCGAACTCGGTCATCGCCGGCGAATAGGCGAAGCCGCCGTGGCTGCCGGGCTTGCGGCCCTCGACGGCCCACAGGTTCGGGCCGGTGCCATTGGCGCCGCCGTTGGTGTCGGTATGGCAGGACTTGCACTTGGCGAAGACCGCCTCGCCCGCGGCGACATTGGCCGCCGGCAGGACCGTGCCCCAGTCGGGCGGCGTATCCGCCACCGCGCCGGCTTCACCGCCCTCTTCGGCGACTTCCACCAGATAGCCCGGCTTGGCCGGATGCTCCTGGGTGAAGACACCCGCAGAGAGCTCACGAAGGCCGACGATGGCCAGACCCGTCGCCAGCACGGCGCCGGCGATCTTGTTGAACGTCAGGTCGCTCATAGTCCCCTAGTCACGCCTCTCATCGGCCGTGGGGCTGGGCCCCCGGACGCGCGGGAATCCCGCCCCTTATTGCGTGCGGCTCTCTTACACGCTACCGGCGCTCGCGCAACCGCCCAAGACATCCAGCCGCACGGCATGAACCCGATTGTCCTTATCCCCGCGCGCATGGCCGCGACACGCCTGCCCGGGAAGCCCCTGGCGGACATCGGTGGCGTACCGATGATCGTGCGCGTGCTGCGCCAGGCTGAGGCCGCCGGCGTCGGCCCCGTGGCCGTGGCGGCGGGCGACCGCGAGATCGTGGACGCCGTGCAGGCGGCGGGCGGGCGCGCCGTCCTGACTGACCCGGACCTGCCGTCCGGCTCCGACCGCATCCTGGCGGCGCTGAACCAGATCGATCCCGGCGGCGCCCACGACGTGGTGATCAACCTGCAGGGCGACATCCCCTTCCTGGCGCCGGCGGTGGTCACGGCGGTGACCGGCCTGCTCGCCGATCAGCCCTCGTGCGACATTTCCACGGTGATGGTGGCCGAGGCCGACCCCGCCGAACGGACCAACCCCGACATTCCCAAGGTGGTCGCGGCCATGCAGGCCGGCGGCCGGACCGCGCGAGCGCTCTACTTCACCCGCTCGGTGCTCTACGGCGACGCGCCGGTCTGGCTGCATCACGGGGTCTATGGGTACCGGCGCGCGGCGCTGGAGCGCTTCACCGCCGCCCCGCCGTCGCCGCTGGAGCTGCGCGAGCGGCTGGAGCAGTTGCGGGCCCTGGAGCTGGGCATGGAGATCTGGGCCGCCGTCATCGACGAGGCGCCCATTTCGGTCGACAACCCCTCCGACCTCGAACGGGCGAGAGCCCACGCAAGGACCACCTCATGACTGCTGCAAAATCTGGAGGCCGCATCGCCTTCCAGGGCGAACTCGGCGCCAACAGCCATGAGGCCTGCACGGCGGCGTTTCCGGACATGGAGCCGGTCCCGCACGCCACCTTCGAGGAGGCCTTCGAGGCCGTGCGTTCGGGCGATTGCCAGCTGGGCATGATCCCGGTGGAGAACTCGATCGCCGGCCGGGTGGCCGACGTGCACCACCTGCTGCCGTCGTCGGGCCTGAAGATCATCGGCGAGCGGTTCAAGCCGATCCACTTCCAGCTCATGGCCAATCCGGGCGTGAAGCTGGAGGACGTGAAGACCGCCCTTTCCATGCCCATCGCGCTGGGCCAGTGCCGCAAGACCCTGCGCCGCATGGGGCTGAAGACTGAGGCCACCGGCGACACCGCCGGGGCGGCCAAGCTGCTGTCCGAGCACCCCGACCCGACCAAGGCCGCGCTGTCGCCGGCGCTCGCCGCCCAGATCTACGGCCTGGAGATCCTAGCCCGCGACATGGAGGACGAGCACAACAACACCACGCGGTTCCTGATCATGACCGCCGAGAAGGAGCCGCCCCGGCCGGCGTTCACGACGCCCTGCGTGACCAGCTTCATCTTCCGGGTGAAGAACCTGCCGGCCGCGCTCTACAAGGCGCTCGGCGGCTTCGCGACCAACGGCGTCAACATGACCAAGCTCGAGAGCTACATGGAGAACGGCGCCTTCACCGCCACCTTCTTCTACTCCGAGGTCGACGGCCGGCCCGAGGACATCGGCCTGGCCCGCGCCTTCGACGAACTGGCGTTCTTCTCGGAGAAGTTTGAGATCCTGGGCGTCTATCCCGCGGACCCGTTCCGGGGGTGATAGGACCTTCGTCCCTCCCTTAGTGGGGAGGGACAGGCCGCTATTCCACCCCCGCTGGGGGTGGATCGCGAAGCGGTGGGGGCTGAGGTCGCGGAGCGACCTCGGGGCGGTCAGGCTGGGGCGGCCACGCTCGAGCTCCGAGCTTGAACGCGCATTCCCCACCCGTCTGTCGCTGCGCTCCATCCACCCTCCCCATAACGGGTAGGGATGATCTACTCCTCCGCCCACGCCTTCAGCAGCTGGTGGGCGATGGCCATGGGCTGGGGGCAGAAGGTCCCTTCGATCTCGCCGCGGATCAGCATCTTCGCTTCGTCGCGGGTGAACCAGCGGACTTCCGAGAGTTCGGTCTGGTCGGGCGTGCCCTCGTCGTCCTCGACCTCGGCGATCAGGCCGATCATCAGCGAGGACGGGTAGGGCCAGGGCTGGGTGGAGTGGTAGCGGACCTGACGGGTGCGCAGGCCGGCCTCCTCGGCGAGCTCGCGGGCGCAAGCCTCCTCGATGCTCTCGCCGGGCTCCAGGAAACCGGCCAGCGCCGAGAACATGCCCTTTGGCCAGACCTCCTGGCGGCCCAGCATGCAGCGGTCGCCATGGTAGGCCAGCATGATCACGACCGGGTCGGTGCGCGGGAAATGCTCGGCCTCGCAGGCCGGGCACTGGCGCTTCCAGCCGCCCTCCTTGGCCTCGGACGGCTGGCCGCAGACGGCGCAGTGCTGGTGGCGGCGCCGCCATTCGAACATCGACTTGGCGGTGGCCAGGATGCCGGCGTCGGGGGCGGGCAGGCGCAGCGCGATCTGGCGCAGGTCCATGAACTCGCCCAGGCCCTGCAGCGGGCCCAGGGCCGGGTCGCTCGAACCCTCGAGGTCGACGGCGAAGATCGCGGTCTCCTGCCAGAGGCCCATGAACAGCAGCCGCTCGGTCCCGCCGGCCAGCTCGCCCGCCAGCTTGGCGGGCAGGTAGGCGATCTGGACGCCGCCGTCCTTGGTCTTCTCGGCCAGCGGCTTGCCGTTCCAGAGCGCCAGGCCCAGGGCGTCGGAGGAGGCCAACTGGCTCGCCAGCCAGGCCGCGTCGCCCCGGCGGTCGCTGGCCCGGTTCAACGGATTGCCGGCGAAGGTGTTCTGGAAAAAGGAGAGCGCCATGGCCGTCTATCTAGGGCGCAGCTCGGCGCGCGTCGAGGCGGGGCCGCGCCTCTTGAAACCCGCAACACGGATTCCAAATCATCTGTCGCGCCCGCCTCCTCCTCGGCGTGCGCGTGGAGAAAGGACAGTCATCAGGAGAATCCCCATGAGGCTCGCGACCTCGGAACATGTGATCCGCGAACAGGGGTTGGCCGCCGCGCTGGAGCGCTGGCTCAGACCGGCCGTCGGGTACAACCATCCTCGAGACGTGCTGAAGGATCCCGACCTGACGCGCGACGAGAAGCGTGCGGTGCTCTCGTCCTGGGCCTCGGACGCGTCGGCCGTGCAGGACCAGCCCGCGTTGCGCTGGCTGCTGGGCACGCCCGAGCCCGTGCCGTTCCGGGAGGTCCGCGACGCGCTGGAGCGCCTCGACTGGGCCGAGCGGTTCACGGCCTGACCCCCACGTCGAAGGAGGACTGCGATGCAGGTCATCGAAATCGCGCCCCTCGACTGGGGCTGGCGCGTCTCGGTCGGGGCGCTGGCTGGAGACATGGTCTTCGCCCGGGGCGGCGCCGCC
>Ga0209257_1002951_pt1 | contig 15605 bp, 12 predicted proteins | sample AraplaCvi_mCL_r2_FD_184277 | JGI IMG/M metagenome (GOLD analysis project Ga0209257, IMG submission 184277) | Arabidopsis root microbial communities from North Carolina, USA - plate scrape MF_Cvi_mCL_r2 (SPAdes) (version 2) | ecosystem: Host-associated > Plants > Roots > Endosphere | place: USA...
GCGACAGGTCGTGGTCGTCGTTGATCGACCAGCTCAGGCGCACGCCGGTGTTCCAGTTGGTGTTGGCCACCGCCTTGCCACCACCGCCGAAGCCGATGCTGCGTTCCCACAGCGTGCCGTCGGGCAGAGTCAGTGCTTCCCATTCCGGGTTGGAGGCCTTGGCATCGTAGTAACTCCCGCGCACGGCTACGTCCAACCGTTCCTTCACCAGCGGGCCGGTGAGGTACACGTCGGTGGTGCGTGCATCGCCGAACTGGTCGTCCTGCTGCACGGTGAAGCCCTGGGTGACCGAGCCGTGCCAGCTGTCCTGGTTGCGCCGGGTGATGATGTTGATGACCCCGCCCATGGCATCGGAGCCGTACAGCGTGGACATCGGGCCGCGCACGACTTCGATGCGCTCGATCGCATCCAGCGGCGGCAGGTAGGCGAACTGGCCGCCGCCGAAGTTGTTCGGGTACAGCTGGCCGACATTGCTCTGGCGGCGGCCGTCGATCAGCACCAGCGTGTACTCGGACGGCATGCCGCGCATGGAAATGGTGGCGCGGCCGTTCTTGTCGGTGGTTTCCATGCCCACGTCGATGCCTTCCACGTCGCGCAGCGCGTCCACCAGGCTGGTGTACGGGCGCTTGGCCAGCTCCTCGCGGCTGACCACGCTGATGCTGGCCGGGGCGTCGGTGATCTTCTGTTCGAAGCCCGAGGCGGTGACCACCACCTGGTCCAGGGTCTTGAGGTCGCCCGCGACATTGCCGGCGGCGAAGGCGGGGGCGCTGAGCGCGCCCAGCAGGGCAACGCTCAACGAGCAGCGGGACAGGGACGTGCGACGACGATGGCGCTGGGCCATGGGAAGTACCTCGAAAAGGATGCGAACGCGGGAACGCCGTGGCCGGCGGCCGCAGCGCAATCGAAAAATCGTCAGGGGGCCTGCAATGCAGGCAGCAGCGACGCTCGGCGGCGGTCGTGCAGGCGCAGCGACGCGGACGCGGGCGGGATCAGCCCTGCGGGGGCGCCTGGCCGCGCTGGACGCGCAACCCGGGGGCCGCCGGAAGCGGTGTTGCCGGGGCGGAATCGATGGTGGGGACGACCTGCGGCGGCAGCTCGGCCAAGGTGGCCATCAGGGCATCCAGCGACTCGGTCAGCGGCGGCTGTGGCAGGCGCGGCGGCGTGGCCGCCGGGCGCGCACTGGCCATCCGGCGTGGCTTGGCCGGGGCTTCTTCCTGCAGGCGATTCTCGCCGCCGGGACGTTCTTCGGCGGGCTGCTGCAGCACCAGCGCGGCGGTGCCGGGCAGGCGCTGTTCCAGCAGCGGCAGCGTGCCCAGCAACATCGAGAGCAGGGCCAGCCACGCCAACACCGTCGCCAACGCCGGGCGCTGCCCGCGCATGGCGGGGGCAAAGCTGCGATGGCGGTGGGGGTGGCGCAAGGTGATATCCCTGTCGGAGCACGCCAGCAGGTCTGGCGCCGCGGGGATTGTAGAGAGCGGTTGTAACAAACGCAAATGGGAATGATTTACAGCGTCAGGTCTCGCTCCAGCGGCGCAACAGGTTGTGATACACGCCGGTCAACTGCAGCACCGCCCCCGGATCGCCGCCGGTCACGCGCAGCGTCTCGATCGCGCCATCCATCTCCAGCAGCATCCGCCGTGCGCCATCGTCGCGGACCATGCTCTGTACCCAGAAGAACGACGCCAGCCGTGCGCCCTGCGTGACCGGGTTGACCTTGTGCAGGCTGCTGGACGGGTACAGCACCAGGTCGCCGGCCGGCAGTTTCACCTCATGCTCGCCGTAGGTATCACTGATGACCAGTTCGCCCCCTTCGTAGTCCTCCGGCGCATTGAGGAACAACGTGCATGACACGTCCGAGCGCAGGTGGCTGCGCACGCCTTGGCTGTCGGTGATCATTACCGCGCCATCCACATGGAAGCCATACTCGCCACCGCCCTGGTAGCGGTTGAAACGCGGCGGAAGGATGCGCAGCGGCAGTGCGGCGGCGAAGAACAGCGGGTGCCGTTCCAGCGCCGCCAGCACAATCCTGCCCAGCTCGGCCTTCAGCGGTGAGGCGTCAGGCAACTGCTGGTTGCGCTTGACCTGTGCGCCCTGCACGCCCACGGTCTCGCGGCCGTCGGCCCAGTCTGCTGCGGCAAGCGCGCGCTGCAGGTGGGCCAGTTCGTCGGCGGTGAGGACATCGGGAACGTGCAGGAGCATGGCAGGGTCCTTGGTGGATCAGAAGCGGAAGTCCGCGCTGAACAACACGCTGCGCGGGGCGCCCGGGGTGTAACGGTAGCCGCTCTTGTTGATCGCGGCCACATAGTCCTTGTCGAACAGGTTGTAGGCGTTCAAGCGCAGCACCAGGTGCTCGTTGATTTCATACGAGGCCACTGCGTCATACACCGTGTACGACTTGGTGAACGCCGGCGTGCCCACCGCGCCATCGGTACCGCGGTGCATGCGGCCGGCGTAACGCACGCCACCGCCCACGGTCAGGCCGAACGGGAAGGTATAGCTGGTCCAGCTGGTGAAGGTCGCGCCCGGGGTGTAGGTCAGGTTGCGGGTGCCATCGGCGGCCACGTTGGCCCCTTCCTCGACTTCGGTGTCCAGGTGGCTGTAGCCGGCCGACACCGACCAGTTGTCGGTGATGCGGCCCACCGTGGACACCTCGATGCCCTGCACCGACTTCTTGCCGGTCTGGGTCGGGTTGCCGGCATCGTCCAGCACCTGGGTGTTGATCTCGTTGCTGACTTCGGTCTTGAACAGCGCGACGTTGAAGGCCAGTGCATCGTCGAGGAAGGCCCACTTGGTGCCCACTTCAAGCGTCTTGGCCTTCTGCGGGTCCAGGCTGGGGTTGTCGGCGCTGCTGGCCGAGCTGCTCAGCTGGAAGTTGCTGCCGCCCGGGGGCTGCTGGGACAGCGCGTAGTTGCCGTACAGGCTGACGATGTCGCCGACCTTGTACACGGCGCCCAGCTTCCAGTTGAGCAGGGTGTCGGAATGCTCCAGCGACGGAGTGGGAATCACCGTGCCCACCGGGTTGCTGCCGCACGCCGGGCCGCGCCCGCCGCACACCACCGCGCTCTGGTACTCGGTCTTGTAATGGTCCGCACGCAGGCCGGCGGTGACCAGGAAGCTGTCGGTGAAGTTCAGCGTATCGAACAGGTACACCGACGAGGTGGTGGTCTTGCCACGGCTGTCGGCACCGTTGTGTGCCCAGGTCAGGCCGGTGGCGTTCCAGTCCGGGTTGTACAGGTTGGCCGGCGACCAGGTGGTGCCGTTGGTGGCCGCCTGCCCGAAGCTCTTGAGTTCTTCCCGGGTGAACTCCACGCCGGTACTGAGGTTGTGCACGATTGCGCCGGTGCTGACGTCCGCGCGCAGGTTGAGCTGGTCGGTGAGGATGGTGTTCTGCTGGTCCTTGAAGGTCGGCAGGCTGCGCGCGATGGTATAGGTGTCCAGGTTGTTGCGGTCGGTGTAGCGGATGTTGCCGGTCGGCACACCGTTGGCGCCGCGCGTGCCGGTGCCCATGAAGGCGGTGAGCATGTAGTCCTGGTCGGTACGGCCCCAGCGGGCAGTGTTGGTAAGGCGCACGCTGTCGTTGAAGTCATGCTCGATGCGGAAGGTAGCCATCTTCGCGGTGACATCGTCATGGTCGGCGCGGGTGCCGTAGAAGTTCTCCGGGTTCACCGGATGGCCAGCCAGCGGTTCCAGCGTGGGCTGCGGGGTCCAGCCGGGCAGGCCCAGGGTCGGCACGCCGCCGTCGGGCACGTTCTGCTGGTCAACATAGAGCAGGTTGAGGATGTAGCGGGTATTGGTGCCCAGCCCGAACGCCAGCGACGGCGCGATGCCCCAGCGCGAGTTGTTCACGTGGTCGCGGCCGGGCTGGTCGCTGTCCTGCCACATGGCATTCAGGCGCAGTGCGCTGGTGGCGCCGAGGGACTGGTTCCAGTCGGCCGACGCGCGCTGCTGGCTGTCGCTGCCGACCGACACGGTGCCGCTCACCGCGTCATGCAGGTTGGCCTGCTTGCTCACCATGTTGATCGAACCGGTGGGCGCGGAGCGGCCGTTGTCGGTGCCGGCCGGGCCCTTGGACACCTCCACCTGCTCGGTATTGAACACATCGCGCGAGATCGAGCCGACATCGCGCACGCCGTCCACGAAGATGCTGCTGGAGGTATCGAACCCGCGCATGAAGATGCTGTCGCCGGTGTTGGTGTTGCCGTTCTCGCCGACATAGAACGTACCCACGCCCGGGCTGTTGCGCAGCGCATCGGTCAGCGTGGTCGCGCCCTGCTGGGTGAACAGGTCGCGGCTGATGATCTGGATGGTCTGCGGCGTGTCCTGCAGGGACTGGGTGAACTTGGGCGAGGCGACCTTGTCGACCTTGAAGCCGCGGGCGGCCTGCACCTGCACCTGGTCCAGCGTGCGCGGGGAGTCACTGGCCGACTCGGCCTGGGCGGCCACCGGCAGCATGGCCAGGCTGAGGCCGGTGACGAGGCTGGCGGTGGCCAGGCTGGCGGCACTGCGGGCGGGGGAGGAATGCTTGCGGCTCTTGATCATGGTGGTGATGGACCTGGAAACGGGAAGAGGAATGCCATCGAGCGCGCACGGGTGGGGCGCGCACGCAGGGGCATGGACGGTCGAGCGAAAGAGATGCGATGTGCAGGGGGCGTTGGGCGCCCTGCGTGGCGGGGTGCCTGGGCAGCAGCGGTCAGGCGCGCGCGGGCGGCGCCTGCGACAGATGCGAACGCAGTGGGCGCGATCGGATGGCCGGCATGGCCCATGCGGCGGGTGACGCTGCGGTGCGCGTGCCTGCCATGCACGACGGAAGCGACGTGGCACGTTCGGCAGGGTCGGGGCGGCCGTTCTCCGCTTCCTTTTCGGCTGCGGCGCAGGCGTGGACGGCGACCGGGGCGCGGTCTGGTGCAGGTATGCCGGACACCTGCAGCGATTCGCCAGCGACCATCGCGGCCACCGTTCCCGCACGATCCATCGAACCCGGCGAAGTGCCCAGTCCAGCCACGACGGCCAGCAGGCAGAACAGCACCGCCGCGGTCAGCAGCAATGGGGTCGAGCAGCGGTTGGCGGTGGCATCACTGGCGGCAGCCATGAGGCGGTAGTCGGTCAGGCCGGGAAGGCGAATACCGATAAATTAACAGAAACGATAATGATTCGCATCCACCGCCGTGCGGCGGGCATCACAGAACCGGCCAGGGGCCGATTCAAGTTTTCTATCGGCTCGCGGAAACTCAGTCGCGGTCGTCGCGGGTCCAGACGCCGTCAAACTCGCGCTTTACCGGGAACTTCGGCACCGCCGTATAGGCAGGGGCGCACAGGGCACGGCCATCGCGCACGTCAAAACGCGCGCTGTGGAGCACGCATTCGATGCTGCCTTCCTCGGTATCGAACGTGCCCGAAGACAGCTCGAATTCCTCGTGGGTGCACTGGTCTTCCAGGGCGAACAGTTCCCCGTCCAGGTTGAACACCACGATCGGCGTGCCGGTGACCTCGTCGAAGGTGCTCTTCATCTCGCCCGGCAGCAGTTCGGCCGTGGCGCAGACGAAGGTCCAGGTCTCGCTCATGCGTGGGCCGCCAGCGGCTTTTCCAGGATCTCGAAGCGCAGGTCGTCGCGCTTGGGGATGCCGAAGCGCTCGTCCCCGTACGGGAACGGTTTCTTGATGCCGGTGCGCTGGTAGCCACGGCGCTCGTAGAAGGCGATCAGCTCATCGCGGATGTCGATCACCGTCATCTGCATCACTGCCACGCCCCATTCGCGCGCGGCGTGGGCTTCGGCCGCGTCCATCACCTGCTTGCCGATGCCGCCGCCCTGCTGGGCCGGGTCCACCGAAAACATGCCGAAGTAGCCCTTGCCGTGGTCATCGGCCACATGCGCGCAGGCCAGCAGTTGGCCGTCGCGTTCGGCCAGCAGGACGGTGCTGCGCGGGCGCTCGATATCGGCTTGCAGGCCGGTTGCGTCAATGCGCGCGCCGTCCAGCATGTCCGCTTCGGTGGTCCAGCCGGCGCGGCTGGCGTCGCCACGGTAGGCCGAGGTGACCAGGGTGATGAGGGCGGGAATGTCGGCCAGCGTGGCCGCACGGAAGGTCAGGGTGCTCATGCCGACATTCTAGAGCGGGGCGCCGGTGGCGGGTAGCAGTGACGTTGCCTATGTAATGCCGCTTTTTGATAGGAACGGTGCGTTGGCCGTGCGGATCGGGCACTGGCAGGATCGTGCGGCTATGAAGTCCACTTTCCTGTCCTGCGTGTTTCTGTTGGCGCTGCCCGGCTGCGGCGAAGGGCCCCCGACGGACGACCGTTACCTGTCGCCCCGCCAGTTGGCCGTAGTGACCGCCGCCGCCAAGGATGACGATCTGGTGGCGATCAAGCGGCTGATCGCGCACTACGAAGCCACCCCCGGCAATGACGTGCCGGCCGCGCGCTGGCGGCAGCGCGCGCGCGACCTGGGCGATGTCCAGGAGCTCTACTACCAGGCGGCGTCGCGTTTCGCTTCCGCGCGGGTGGCGGAGAGTGCCGAGGTGCGCTTCCGTCTGCTGGCCGAAGCCCAGGACGCGGCCAAGCGCGCCTATGAGCGCGCGCCGGAGCATGGCAACCTGCTGCTGGTCGAACAGATCGAGCGCGAGATGCGCACGGCGCTGACCGAATAGCACGCCTGCGCGGGCGCTCAGCGGATGAAGAATTCCACCGGGAACGACAGTTCCACCGGTGCCGGCCGGTCGTCCGGCACGGCCGGCAACGGCGCGGCCCGGCGGAAGGTATCCAGCGCGGCCTGGTCCAGCATCGTGTAGCCCGAGCTCTGCTCCACTGCCAGCGCAAGCAGCTGGCCGTCGCGGGCCAGGCTCACCCGCACCTGCACGACGCCCTCATGGCGGCGCTCTCTCGCGGCGTGGGGGTAACGACGGAAGCGTTCCAGCCGCGCCATGACCCGGCCTTCCCAGCTGTCGCGGCCGGGCGTGGTCTCGCTGGGGCCGGGCGGCAGCGGTGGGCTGGGCGGCGAGGCGGCAACCGAGGCCTGCTGTTGCAGCGGCGCTGGTGAATCCGGCTTGGGCTGCGGCGGGGTCGGTGGCGGGATCACCCAGTGGGCCGTCTCGCGGGGCGGCGTCCTGGGCAGGTCGCGCGGTGGTTCCGGTTTTTGCTGTTGGAGCGTGGCGGCCGTGCTGGGGGTGGGCGCGACGATGTCTTCCAGCGGTACTTCCGGCGCGCGCGGCGGCAGCAGTACCAGCTGGGTGCGGTCGGCTTGCGGGGGCGGCAGCACCGGCGTGCTGGCAACGTGGGTCCAGAGCAGCAGCGTGATGACGGCAGCGTGGGCCAGCACGGTCAGGCTGCCAGCGAGCGTGCGCGCGTGGCGTTCGGTGAACGAGGCGCGTGCCCGCGCACGGCCCGGGGCACCCTGGTGTGGGCCCTGCAGGTAAGCGTGCAGCGGTGGGGTGCTCGCGGCACTGGGGGCGACCGACGACATCCAGTGGCATTAATGAGAAGGGTTATCATTATGGCATGCGCGCTTCGTCGCATGGCCGGCAGGAGTGCGATCAACTTCAGCATGTGACCGCGCGATCTGCGCACTTCCTGTCGCTTGCGTCAGTCCGTACCCAAGTCACAGGGGGGTGGTGTAGGAGAATTCTTACAGCATTACCGAGAGACGTCATTGATTCTTCGAGGGTTTATTCAACGTCCCGATTAATTCTGAGCGGCCTATTGACTCGGAATCGGCGGGTGCCGCATAACAACTGCCTGCAAGACGTGTCGACGCTTCGGGGATTCGAAGGCGGGACACTCCGGGAACCCTATTCTTTTCCTGCCCATTGGGTGGGCCGGAGCTGCGCGTTCGCGTCACTCGGTTGTACCTGCGTTACGCGTCAGCGTACCGACAACCTTGGACTGGGGAATGCAATTGACTGCGAACGACCGTTCCTGCCTGCGTGGGCCAATGGCCCGATTGGCGCATTTGATTGTTGCGGCGAGCGTGCTGGTACCGTTGGCCGCACAGGCGCAGATCGTGCCTACGTGGCGAGAGGAGTACGAGAAGCGCCTGAAGTACGGAGACCTGGTGGAGCCGCTGAAGGGCGACATCTTCGGTGAGAAGGTGAACCTGTACGACGGCTCGATGAGCCTCAGCGCAACGGATATCTCGCTGCCGGGCAACAGCGGCCTGCTGGTCGGCATCAGCCGCAGTTACGGTGATCTTGCCGGAAATTCGAACGACAACGAGTTCGGCAACTGGTCGCTGGATGTGCCTTCTCTTTCTGGAACGTATGGCGATCAGCCGGAAACCGAAGTGGGCGGTTACTGGACCCCCAGCGCCCGGTGCTCGACGGTTACCGCGCCGCCAACGTTGGAGGTCTGGAACTACAAGCAAACGCAGATCATCAACTTCGACCCGCACACCTATTGGGATGGCGTACGTCTGACCCTGCCCGGAGGACAAGGGGAAACCGTGCTGGCCGGTAGTGGCGACCCGCGCCAACCTACGCCCCAGCTGGGTTCGTCCACGCCCTGGAACACGAAAGGCGGCTGGTTCTTTTCCTGCCTTCCTGCGCTCAAGAGCGGCCAGCCCGGCGAGGGTTTTCTGGGGCATGCACCGGACGGCACGAAGTACTACTTCGATTGGATGGTTGCACGCCACAACGAGTCCGCCACGCTTCAGCCCTACGACACCATCACCCACGCCACCCTGAAGCGGAAGAAGGTGTTCCTCTACCCTTCGCAGGTAGTGGATCGCTTTGGCAACTGGGTGCGGTATGAGTGGACCGGAGGACGGCTGGACCGCATCACGGCCAACGATGGACGAATGATCACTCTGGCGTACGACGGCCAGGGGCGCATCAGCAGCGCCAGTACCAACAACCGGACATGGACCTATACCTACTCGCCTGCCGGGCCCCTGCAGTCGGTGGTCCTGCCCGATGGAACCAGTTGGGGCTACAACCTGCCGCCGGTCTACGTGACCAAGAAATACTCTGAGTACACGGGTCAGGACCCAGCGCAGTACATGGACAACCCCGCCATGTGCGCCAAAACCAACAAGATCGTACAGACCGAGACCGTGGCGACCATCAGCCATCCATCCGGCGCTGTGGGGGCGTTCGCATTCCGACCATTCCGGCATGGGCGCAAGAACGTGCCATTCAACTGCCAGACGTCCGGGGATGAGCAACTGCTCGCCGATGGCTGGAACCTTACGCCGATCTACCGAGATGCCATGTCGTTGGTCAGCAAGACGATCAGCGGACCCGGCATGCCTACGGCGCAGTGGACGTACCAGTACACCAATCTGGCTGGCCAGTACGACCGCAATGTACACGCAGCGGGTTGGCCGATGTACCCGGTGGGGCAGTCCGAGCCCAAGATAACCATCGAAACAAACCCGGATGGTGTCACCCGCACGTACGAATTCGGAAAGGAAGTCGCCTACAACGACGGTCTGCTGCTCGCCACCACCACCAGCAGTGGCGGCAACGTGGTACGTATCGATCGCAACAACTATTACCCCGATGCCTTGCTGGCGTCGGCGCCATTCCCGCGCGAATCCGGCCACAACCTGAAGTATGGCGCCACAGAGCTGGGCGAACACTTGAACCGTCCGGTCCAGAGTACCTCGATCAACCAGGACGGCGTGGAATTCACACGCCAGGTGCAGACCTTCGATTCATCGGTACGCGAAGTGGACGTGACCGAATCCAACTCTGCCGGATTCAGCCGCAGCAGCACAACGCAGTACTACGACAATCCGCAACTATGGCTGCGGGGCCAGTCCGCCCGCACGCTCTTGAATGGCATTGAACAGTCGCGCACCGAGTTCGACGGTGCTAACGGCCTGCCGCTTCGTGCCTTCGCCTTTGGTCGTCTGGCGCAGACCGTCAGCTACGCGGCAGACGGCACTGTGGCCACGGTCGCAGACGGCCGGGGCAACGTCAGCCACCTGTCGAACTGGAAACGCGGCGTGCCCCAATCCCTTCGCTATCCCCCTACCCAGGAGGCGACCAATGGCGCGACCCGCACAGTAGTGGTCGATGACAATGGCTGGATCACCTCGCTCACCAACGAAGCAGGGGGAACGACAAGCTACGGCTATGACAGCATGGGGCGCCTGCTATCACAGCAGTTTCCCGCAAGCGGCAACGAAACGTGGAATGCAGTGGGCCTCACACTGCAGCGCCTGGGAGCCCCCGAGCTGGGCGTTCCCGCAGGTGCCTGGAAACACTCCAGGACGATGGGCGGGCAGCGAACGGATACTTACCTGGACGCGATGTTCCGTCCGGTGCTGGTAACGCAGAATGTAAACAACGCGCTGGACAGTGCGGTGGTAACGCGATACGACAGCAGCGGTCGCGCCGTGTTCGCCTCCTATCCAATCCGTCAGTTCTCGGGCATTGGCCAGACACTGGCCGGCAGCACCACCCAATACGATGCGTTGGGGCGTCCGCAGACGATTCGCCAATCGTCCGAGCTCGGCGACCTTGTCAGCACCACCAGCTATATCGGAAATCTTTCGGTGCAGACCACGAACCCTCGTGGTCTGGCGACCGTTACCCGCCACCTGGCGTACGATCAACCGAGCTACGAGATGCCGCTGACCATCCAGCATCCGGAAGGCGTGGTCACAGAGATCCAGCGTGACTCGCTGGGCAAACCACTCGCGATCACGCGGCGTAACGCGGATGGGAGCCAGAGCCTGACCCGTCGATACGTCTATGACGGCTACCAGCAGCTGTGCAAGACCATCGAGCCAGAGACGGGTGCAACTGTGCAGGATTACGATGCCGCCGGCAATCTCGCGTGGTCGGCCGCAGGCACCGGTTTGACCAGTGCTGCTGACTGTAATCGGGCCGAAGCGCTGGCCAGCGGACGCGCGGTATCCCGAGGCTACGACGCCGTCAATCGTCTTTCCGAGCTTACCTTCCCCGACGGCCGCGGCAATCAGAACTGGTACTACGCACCGGACGGTCTGCCTGTTGAGGTGTACACCAGGAACAACCCCAGCGAGCTGCCGGTAATCAATAGATACTATTACAACCTGAGACGCCTGCTGGTCGCGGAGAGTGCGCAGCATTTCAGTCTGGGAACGCTTACTCTGTATAACGGGTACGACGCCAACGGCAATCTGGCATGGCAGATCTATCCGGACGGGCGCGGGGTCGACTATGCGCCCGACGCCCTCGGTCGCACCACCATGGTAGGTAGCTATGCACAGCAGGCCGGCTACCATGCCAATGGTGCCCTGGCCGGCTTCACCTACGGCAACGGCATCGCCCACACCATGACCCAGAACGCCCGGGGGCTTCCCGAGCGCAGCCGCGATGCCGGAGCGGCAGGCGCCGTCCACGACGACAGCTACGATTACGATGCCGGTGGCAATGTGATCGCCATCTCTGATGGATTGCCGGGCGCGCCTGGCAACCGTGACATGGCGTACGACGGCCTGGATCGCCTGCGGACCGTCACTGCGCCGAGCTTCGGCAACGCCCTGTACGAATACGATGCGCTGGACAACCTGCGGAGGGCCAAGGTGGGTGCCCGCGATCGTACGCACTATTTCGATCCCGCCAATCGGCTGGTCAACGTGATGGACACCACCAATGGCGCGACCGTCACAGGCATGGGCTACGACGTTCAGGGCAATCTGGCTGTCCGCAATGGCCAAACATTTGCCTTCGACTACGGAAATCGCCTTCGCAGCGTGTCGGATGCCGAGAGCTACGAATACGATGCCCACGGTCGGCGCGTGAGATCATTGTCCGCGTCTGCCGGTGCCATCTACTCGTTCTACGACAATGCGGGTGTGCTTCGGTTCCAGCGCAACGAGCGGACCGGCAAGCAGACCGACTACCTGTATTTGTCTGGCAGCCTGGTTGCCCAGGTAAGCGGCGACGCCGCACCCAGCGTTCCTGTGCTTAGCGCGCCGGGCTACATCACCCAGGGAAGCGTGACATTGAGCTGGACGGCGGCGGGCGGCGCGAACCGGTATGAGTTGCAGCAGGCGACGGGCGGCAATTGGGCCGCCCTCTACAATGGAGGTGCGCTCACGTACGCAGCGGGCGGCCTGCAGACCGGGACCTATCAATATCGCGTCCGGGGATGCCGCGAGGTCTGCGGTGAGTGGAGCAATGTGGCCAGCGTTGCGGTGGAACTGCCGCCAGCTTCCGCGCCGACGCTGAGTCTGCCCGGGGTTGCGTACAACGGAAGCTACCCGGTGAGCTGGTCAGGATCCGCTGGTGCCACGGCCTATGAGCTGCAGGAGAGCATGAACGGTGCCGCCTGGGTGTTGATCCACAACGCAGCGCCGCTCTCGGTGAGCATCGTCAGCAGGCCAGCAGGGACGCACAGCTATCGGGTGCGTGCCTGTAATCCCATCGGATGCACCAATTACAGCGCCACCGCATCGGTGACTGTGGTGTATCCGCCGGCAGGAGTTCCAGGTCTCAGCGTGCCCAGCCGGTCCGGCCCGGGCAGCATCGGGATCGGCTGGAATCCGATCGGAAGTGCAGACCGCTATACGTTGCAGGAAAGTGCGAATGGTGCGGGCTGGGTCACGCTGTTGGACGGCAATGCGACGTCATACGCTACCTCCGCCCGCGGGGTAGGCACCTACGCATACCGTGTTGCGGCTTGCAACGGCGCCGGTTGTGGCGGTTGGTCTGGTACGGCAAGTGTGTCGGTCATTGCGGCGCCCTCCCTGGAACCTGTGATCAGTGCCCCAGGGCTGGTGAACGTATCTACGTACAGCATCAGCTGGAGCGTGCCGGCCAACACAGAGAGCTTCGTGCTTCAGGAAAGCGCAAATGGCGGTGGTTGGATTACGGTCCAGGGCGGCGGGAGCAACTCGTTTGGCGCCAATCGAGGCAACGGCAGTTATGCGTACAGGGTGCAGGCATGCAACTTCGTCGGCTGCAGTCCGTTCTCAGGTATCGCAACCGTAACGGTCGTGTTGCCACCCGCCACGCCGGCATTCCACACGGCAACCTGGCTCTCAACAAAGAAGGCTCCCATCCGGGTTCAATGTGATGTCGGCTGGACAAGTGTTGCCGATGCCGCACGGTATGAGGTGGATTCGGGGGACGGCACCGCTGTTTTCTACAACGGTGCCCAGACCTACATTTCCTCGAGCAACAGCACCTATTGCAAGAACAGCTATCGCGTTCGCTCGTGCAACGCTGGTGGCTGCTCGGGGTGGTCTGGCGCGTATCCGGTGACCCGTGGCGTGCTGAGCGACGACTGAGGATGACAATCATGAACGAACTGAAAAGAGCATGCTTGGCCGTCATGCTGATTGGTTCCGCTTCAGAACGCAGGAGGGTGCCCGAAGTGTCCTCTGCAGTTCGCGCCGGAACGCGTCGTCTGCCTCATCGAATAATGAGTGTGAGCAAGGTGATCAACACGCTGATGCGTGGGTGGCTGATACTTTCGCTCGCCGCTGGGCCGTTGCAAACAGCCGGTGCTCAGGAATCGGTGGAGTACATCCATACCGATGCTTTGGGGTCACCGGTGGCGGTCAGCGACACCAATGGGAACGTGATCAAGCGGACCGTGTATGAGCCCTATGGGGCGGTTGGCGGTGGGGTAGTGGAGGATGGCCCGGGCTATACCGGGCATGTGTCTGACTCGGCTACTGGGCTGAGTTATATGCAGCAACGGTACTACGATCCACAATCTGGACGATTTCTTTCGGTTGATCCAGTAACGACCGATCAGAATGGAGCTGGCAACTTCGGTCGCTACAAGTATGGGAATAATAATCCCTATAGGTTTGTTGATCCTGACGGGCGACAGGAGCGGGCTGCGGAGAGATTCAGCGATGCTTTTGCCGGAAATCCCGAAGCCTTTGAACCACTTCGCCCTGTTGCTATTGCGGTAACTGCAGTCGCTTTGGGTGCGACCCCGTTAGTGGGCCCTATTGCCGGCGTCAGCTTCCGCAAGGTTGTCAAAGAATCGCCAACTCCGGAGGGAACTGCGGGTGGCCCGCGCTCAGGGAAGGACTTTACGCGGGCGGGGAAGAGAGAAGTGATCCGTCAGAACAAAGATGCGAACGGTGGCCAGACGACATGTCAAGGATGCGGCGCCAGCACTACTCCCGCAACACAGAGTCAGCGTGGCGTACCTACCCCCAAGAATGAAACACGGGTAGATCACATCATTCCAAAGGCCAAAGGTGGTGATGGCGCACCTTCAAATGGACAAGTGCTCTGCAGTCAGTGTAATTTGGAAAAAGGTAGTAAGAGCGAGTGGGTTCCGCCAAAAGAGCGATTGCCATGAATAAAGCAGAGTACGTGAAAGTCGCATTCAAGTTGCCCCGTGGGGATGACGGGTATCCTCCCGTGGATTGGGAGAATCTGTGGGCAATCCCTCTCAGTGATGGGAGCTATCTTGTGGATAGCGTTCCGTTCTATGTAAAGCTGATTAGTTCCGGCGATGTTGTTGCTGCGTCGCATGTGGACGGACAGTTGACATTCCAAAATTTTCTGGCCGCAGGCGGACACTCTACAGTCCGAGTGATCGTATATGAGGTTGATCGGGTAGCTGAGCTTAGAAGCAAGCTGTCTGGCTTGGGTTGTGCAACGGAGTTGAGTAATGTTCCGTCCTTCTTTTCCGTCGACGTTCCGCCGGACGTCAACTTGTCTGCCGTGGTGAATTTCCTGGAGCGCTTTGCAGGGCAAGGCGTCTTAGACTATGAAGAGGCATCCATCCAGCATGATAACGGGGACGTCTTGGCTGTAGATGTTGAGTGACTGCCCAGCATTTTGGGGCGCGATAACAGTGCTGCGGCTTCACAACTTGCTTAACGGCCCGACATCGGCGTCCCGGTTGTGGGTCGGCGCGACGAGTTTGTTCATTGCTGTTGGGGCCTCATCTTCAGGCTCGAGAACGATCGTTGGCTGAATCTGAAGTTGTAGCGATTCGGTAGGTGTTTCGCCCGGCGTTTGGTTATTGACCTCGCCCTGCGTTGATGTCACAACAGCTTGATTCGAGGACGCTACGCGTGGAGAGCAAAAGCTGGGATGAGGTGCGTAAGCGGCGAATGTTGCTGGCCGAAGAGAGGGAGCGTGCGCATCTGCGGCTACGCCACGGCGCTGCTCTGGCCCAGGCTATCAATGAAGCGGCTTCCTGCAGCCTGCGTATCGAGGACTTCCGGACCAGGTCATCCGACTGGGACATTGTGTGGCCGCAGGATATTCGCAATGCCCCGGGTCTCGTTCGAGCCTATGTCGGCCTGGCCGAGGCACTCAGGGTCATGCGCTGCGTCGAGCGCAGGCTGGGTCCCCTTGAGGGCGAGATTGGCTTTCATGAGAAGGACTATCTTGGATTCACGCCCGTGAGCGGGTTTGCCGTCACCTCCATGGTGGCGGTTGCGGCCTCCACTGGTGATTCGGCCCTGTTCCACTCTGAAGCTGCTGGGGTCGTGATACTCGTGGACTGCTATGGATACAATGCCGAAGAACAGTTCAGCGTGGTGATCCAGGGAGCAGGGGTGCCGCCAGACCTTGACCTAGAGCCCGACCGATGACCTTGGATGGAATGGCTGATCATTTCCCGGAAGCCCTTGGGCTCTCCCCGACGGCTGCTTGGCTGAACTTCATCGAGTCCATCGTATTGCCGACGATGCCCCCTGATCTGCC
>Ga0209257_1002953_pt1 | contig 15600 bp, 15 predicted proteins | sample AraplaCvi_mCL_r2_FD_184277 | JGI IMG/M metagenome (GOLD analysis project Ga0209257, IMG submission 184277) | Arabidopsis root microbial communities from North Carolina, USA - plate scrape MF_Cvi_mCL_r2 (SPAdes) (version 2) | ecosystem: Host-associated > Plants > Roots > Endosphere | place: USA...
CTGGATGTTCGGCGCCGGCTTGATGTTCGACTTCCGGCGCAACTGGGGCCTGCGGGTTGACTACCGTGGTCTGGTAGGCAGCGGCGAGGACCGGGACCACGGCGTGCAGATCAGCCTGGACAAGCAGCTGTAACGGTGCTGTTGGTGGCGCCGGAGTCTGCCCGGCGCCTGCCCCCCGTTATTTCCTTCCGCTTTATCTCGACGCTTTTCCATGGGACGTAGAAAGAGCACGAATGGATTCGACACCCTGACCCGTATGCCGTGGCCGATCGGCATTGCGGCCGGGGCAGTGGGTTTCTTCACCATCCGCTTCGCCATTCCGTGGTGGTTCGCCCGACAGGACAGCGGGTTGGCGAATGGCATGGCAAGCAATTTCTGGCAGGTCCTTGACCCGATCGCCTGGATGCTCCTTGCAGCATGTTGGTTGGCTGCCCTGCTCTCCTTCTTGGGGGCCCGCCGGCGTCGCCAGTTGATTGATACCCGCACCACATTGGAAAGCCTGGCAGCGCCTGGCTGGCGGCAGTTCGAGCAGTTGGTGGGCGAAGCCTTCCGGCGCCAGGGTTACTGGGTCGAGGAAAGCGGACTTGGCGGGCCCGACGGCGGGGTCGACCTGATCCTGCGCAAGCAGAATCGCTGCGTACTCGTCCAATGCAAGCAGTGGCGGCGCAGACAGGTAGGTGTAAGCATCGTCCGCGAGATGGCCGGACTGCTTGCCCACCACCAAGCCGATGCGGTGAAGATTGTCTGCGTCGGCACGTTCACGCCCGATGCCGAAGCGTTCGCTCGCGGGAAGCCCATTGAGCTGATCGGCGGAGAACAACTTCTGCAGATGATTCAGCACTCAAGGGACCCCAGCAAGGCGCCATTGAAAAGCGCTGAGCGAAGGGAGCCTGCGCTTGCCCCAATCGCGGATGCTCCCATGGAAGCCCGCAGCTGTCCCCGCTGCGGGAGCCCCGCAGTCAAGCGAACCAATCGGAATACTGGCGCGCACTTCTTTGGTTGTAGCCAGTTTCCCCGCTGCAGGGGTGTAGCGGCCCGACATGCAAGGCATGATGCTTTGCACGGTTCATCCCATGACGTTATGGAAGCACTCCGGGGCGACGACGCTGCCGCCCCGCTGAACGCCTCAGCGACCCAACCGAACCCAGGTTCCATCTACCGCCGGGCCTTTCAAGCCGGACCATCGCGGTGCCGAAGATTGCCCACAGCCGGGTGCCCGGCTCAGAGCTAGCCTACGTCTAACTTTAATAGATCTTCCTTATACTTAGCTTGCCAATATCCGATCGCGCTCAAGTGCTGAAAATTCAGTGTCGCTGGGATCTAGGCGTGTTGATAGGCCGCGGCGCAGAGTGAGCGCTCTTACTACTTGATCAGACATCATTTCTGCCAAACCTCGCGTCGCTCATCGGCCTAGGAGAGAGCGTCTTCCAAAGCCTCGTGAGGGACTGCGAATACCGGCGCGAAGCCACCATTGCAAAACTCATCGTTCTCCGCCAGTGCGTACAGGAGCGTTGGGCGCCAATGGTTACGATAGAAGCACTTGGCCTCGTAGTAAGCCTGCGCGCGAAGATGTGCTCGGACACCGTCAATCCCGGAAGCGCGAAACGCGCCATGCAAGGCAATAGCTTGGCTAACAAGATACAGGTTCACCTCGCTGCGATAGCGGTCAGTTAGCTTAAGCTTGGTATGTATGTTGCTCAATCTCAGCCCGAAGTCGCCCAGCAGCGGGTCCGCCTCGCTGATAGAAAAGTCCACGGCCAGCGTTGCACCGTCGAGATTGATGTCCACCTCGAGAAACTGGACATCTGGTAGGACATCAAAATAGGCATGCACAAAACCTAGCTCTCCCGGCTCGGCAAACCCGGCCAACTTCCGGTGATTGCAGAGATGACAAAGCGGGACAAGGTTGCGAACATATATTGCAAGGGCCAAATATTCGCTGCGCGGGAGGACATGATCCGCTTCTGTTGGTGGATCAATGCCGCATACCGGGCATAGTTCCACACCTCGAAATATCTGATTACGCACGTCCTTCAGGCGGCGATTCTTCTGCGTCTGGTCATAGGCATCGTGCACCGCACTCTTGAGTGTCTCGCTCAGCAAGGGAGCGGTGAGTGCCGCTGCGGCGACCCCACGTCCCGCGTCGTAAGCGTCATAAATCGCGACGACCTGATCAATTTCTTCTTTTGTGCCGCTATAGCCTCGCAACGTACCGCGGTGTTTGTATTGCGACAGCGCTTTCACCAACGTGTCTCTTGCACCGGCCCTATCGGGCTCTGGAAGATTCCTCATTGCTCATTCTCCTGCCGAGCCAAGCGCGTCAGTACATATGCGCGCGCTTGGCTGCTTAGACCTGGACTGAAGATTCTGTCAATATCCTTGACGCTGCCCAGCCCGTCTGCCAGGAGGTTCAGGGTCATGTGAAAGTCGCTTCTAGATGCCGTAAGGCCAAATGTGTCATAAGTGAGAATTCCGATGTTCTCACCAAAAGTCTCCATTTTTGGACGGCTGACCTCTAAATCCTCGCCTATGCGACGCACGAGTCGAACGTGCTGTCCCATTGTTTCCTGCAGAATTACCGGGGAATGCGTCGCAACGATGCACACTGCATTGGTTTCCTCCAGAATCAGGCGCACGGAGTGCATCAATGCTGCCGCAAGTGGCGGATGAAGGTGCATCTCCGGCTCGTCGAAGAGAACCAGAGATCGCGGCACAGCATGCGCGACCAGCGATGCCACAACATGTAGTGCGATCTTGTGGCCTGTACTCCAGTCTAGGAAGGTGCTGCGTGCATCCTCTGCAAGCTCTTCCGTCAGATCTACCCTGCCTGGACCTGCAAAGGACGGATCTTGGAGCAGGGGCTCCAAAGCGGCTTGGAACAAATCCTGCTTGTTCGACTGTTTGATTCGATCAATGAGCTGGACAAACTCGTCTGCGAGCTGATCGATCGACTTCAAGCGAGTCGACGTCCGCCGGTCCTCGATCCGCAGCATGTGATCTGACATCTGTGGTTTGGAGTCCTTAGCTTTTTCGATATCGTGGCGGGCTTCTGCAGCCACATCGCGGAGTCCGCAGAACACGAAGCGGCCCTCCCCCTTCTCGATATCACGTGCAGCCTGAGTCAGCGTGTCCTCACGGTCACCCGGAATTGCAAAGCTGTCGAACGCGCTGTACGACACCGTAATGATGCGCATAAAGCCAATCCCCGCTGGCGTGAAGTGACCGAGGCGGCGAACTCCTGGTGTGGCACGTTGTTCCGGAGCAGCAAAGGCCACATGTGCTATACGCGAAAGAAGTGTGCTTTTGCCAGAGCCATTGCGGCCGACCAAAACGATAATGCGCTGCGGGAGAAGAACCTGCTTCCGACTTGGTCCGATCCTACGATGAGCAATACCCACAAGCAGATCGTGATCAGCACTGAAGTTAAGCTCGACCTCTGGGGCGTCAGGGCCAGGCTGGAACGAGAAGGCCTCTTGAACGTCCACTAGAGCGGAGAAATTGTTGAAGTACAAAGCTCGCGCATCATCCACGAAGCTGCGCCAGTCCGAATGGCCACGAAACAGAGATTTATGCCAGCCAGGCTCAGAAGAGAACGTTTCGCGAAGCGTGATATTCACAGACACGTCGCGCAAAGCTCCGACGATAAGCTTTCGATCGTCGGCGGGGAGGGAGTTGAGCCGCTGGTAGTAGTCAAGGGATGTGCCCACGGAGCAGAACGCGTCGTCTAATCTATCGAACGGCATCTGGAGCAGGATATTATCTTCTTCGGTCTGGCCGCGCCGAAGTACCTTTACTCCACCGATTAGTACGGCACCTTCAAGTGGAGCGTTGTAGTAAAGGTGGTACAGCGTTTGAAAGCTAAAGTCATTCCAGTGATCCTGCTGGAGCGCGAACTGGCTGTCGATCGACGTGAGCGAGCTTCGAGATGGCGGGTGAATGGTAATCAGCATGGCGCTTCAGGCTGGCTCTTGGATGAGGGTGTTAGCATAGGATTAAGCTCCGCTTTCGGCCAGTCGCGGCAAGCGGACAGGCTGGCAACTCTCCGCGGCAACAATCTAAATACTTGCGTGCAACTGGAGCCAGACGGCAGACTGCCGTCGGTCGGCACATGGAACCGTTAGGAATGGCTAGAATGCTGGGTAGGGTCGTACTTGGGTAGGCCGATCGTGCGGCATATCGACGTGATCACGGCGGTATGCACCAGCAGGATGAGAGATGGACACGTGGCTGGAGCCAGCGAACTTACGCCCGTAGCCAAGGTGCCTAGAGCCAAGTCCCATGTCTGACCGCTGCCGTATGTGGTAAACGCTTTGAGTCGTTCCCACCTCGCTCCGGCTCTTTTTGGACACCTACTTCGCCTTAGTCTATAGCTGAGCCTTCGGGCGATCATGCCGTGCCGGTACTCTGCGCCGGGATCCGGGGCGACGCTGCCGTCGCCCGTCTGGTTCTTTCGCCTAGCCTACCGCTCCCAGCTTCCAACTGCCCCCGGTTTTCTCAAACCGGACCATCGCCTTGGACAGCGCCTCCGGCGACGGGTCTTTCGCCAGGACAAACAGCTCACGCCCGATGCCCAGGTACATCCGCGTCCCGGGCTCAATGCCCAGCCCACGCATCCACAGCCCCCTCGCCTTCAGGCAAGGAATGGTCGGGCAGCCGGGATAGGTTTCAAGCCCGTCGTGATGAAGCGCGTTGATCATCACGCTCTTCGGGGCGCGCCAGAAACCCCTGAGAAGGGCGCGTTGTTCGGGGGTCAAGCTCGTCCAGTCGTCATGCATGATGATTCTCCTCTGTGTTCTCCCTCGCCGGGATGGCGAGGGAGTCGGGAGGTTCAGAACCGCGAACGAGCTAGAACGGTGCGACGTATTTCCGCGAGGGTGTTGTATTCGGCCACCCTCCCGACACAGGTCGTGCAACTTGCAATGCTCGCTACGGGTTCTGACACCCAAGGCACACCATGCGACAGGCGTGAGGGTACTGGAACTCGACGTCGTCCGGTCGCGGTTTACGGCATCAATGGAACCGCGATACAGCATGTGCAGAGCGAATAATTTCGTGAGATTCCGTGTGCCGGCACGCATTTACGTAGGCACCAGGTCGCACTTCCGTGGCTGCTTGCTCTAGCAAGAAGATTCACCGAACAACCCACAACCCTGTCGTTCCCAACCCACACCGCGCACCCACAGCAAGATCCCGCAAACGCGCTCCCCCGCCCTGCGCTACGCTGCCACCCAGTCACTGGCACGGAGCAGGCGTCATGGGAGCGGCACGCAAGGCCTTGTGGTACATCGAGAGCCACTTTGCCGAGAACCCGTCGCTGGCCCAGATCGCCGAGGCGGTTGAGCTCTCGCCGTTCCACCTCTCACGCCTGTTCCAGGTCAGTACCGGCACCTCGATGGCGCGCTACCTTCGCGCGCGCCGCCTGACCGAGGCGGCGCGCACCCTGGCCGCAGGCAACGTACCCATCCTGGATGTCGCCCTGGCTGCCGGCTATGCCTCGCATGCGGCGTTTACCCACGCCTTTACGGAGCAGTTCAAGCAGGCACCGGAGCAGGTGCGCCGGGAAGGGCTGCACGGACTGGCGCTGGTGGAGGCCATCAAGCTCGATGCCCCGCCCCTGCCCTGCGAGGTGGAGCCGGAATGCCGGCGGCTGGGCCCGCTGCGCGTGGCCGGCATCCGCGCCCGTCATACCGCCGCCACCGTGGCGTCCATTCCCTCGCAATGGCAGCAGCTGGCGCTGACCCGGGAGCTGGGCAAGGACATCGCCTTCGGCGTCTGTTGCAACCGCGATGGCGAGGGTGCCTTCGACTACATCGCCGGCATGGAGATCGGTGCGAGCGCCGCCGTGCCGTCGGCCTGGCATGCCGTTTCCATCCCGGCCGGGGACTACCTGGTGGCGTGGCATGCGGGCCACATCTCTACGATCCGCTCCACCTGGTTCTGGCTCTTGAACGATCACCTGCCCCGCTCCGGCTTGACGTTGGCAGACGCACCTGATTTCGAACGCTATGACGCCCGCTTCGACGACCGCACCGGACACGGTGGCGTTGAGATCTGGCTACCGCTGTCCAACCCGAGTTGACCCAAGGAGATTCTTCCGTGCGAGTACTGCCACACGCCTTCGTCCTGTTGTCTTGTCTGTTCGCACCAGTGGCATGGTCGGCTCAGCCTTCCCCTGCTGTTGGGGAAACCCATGGCGTGGCGCACACAGCCAGCGCAGCGGTGCGCGATGCCGGCCACAGTGACCGCGTGCGCTATACGGTGTGGTACCCGGCCCAGCCAGGTGCGAAGGAGCAGCTACTCACGATAGGGCCGCCGGGCGCGCCGCTCTTCGAGGAGGGAGCTTCTGCCGTGGATGCCCCGGTTGCGCCGGGCCGTTGGCCACTGCTGCTGGTGTCGCATGGCAACGGCGGCAGTGCCCGCATGATGGGCTGGTTTGGGACTGCCCTGGCGCGCGCGGGGTATGTGGTGGTGGCGGTGGACCATCCTGGCAACAACGGGGTGGACCCGATGACGGACGCGGGCAGCATTCTGATGTGGAACCGGGCCGACGACCTCGCCGCTGCGCTGGCGGCGGTGCAGGCTGATCCCGTGCTGTCTCCGCATGTGGATGCAGACCGGCTGGGGCTGGTGGGGTATTCGGCTGGTGGGTTCACGGCGCTGGTGGCTGCCGGTGCGCGTCCGGACATGGGCAGGTTGGTCGCCTTCTGCAAGGCTTCGCCGAAGGATGGGGTCTGCGTGCCGCAGGCCGAGAATCCGGAGATGACCTTCGAGCGGCGGATGGCGGCGGTTACTACGCCGGAACTGGCACCCTGGGTCGCCAAGTCAGCGGAGGATCGCAGCATTCCCAACGTTCGCGCGGTATTCCTGATGGCGCCGGCGATTGTCCAGGCGTTCGAGCCGGGTGAGCTGGGGCGGTTGGAGGTCCCGGTGTCGGTGGTTGTGGGTGAGGCCGATGCGATTGCCTTGCCTGCCACCAACAGTGAGGTCATTGCGGAAGCGAATGGCGAGGCGCGCCTGCAGGTGTTGCCTTCGGTGGGCCACTACGACTTCCTGGCCGATTGCACGGCGCTGGGCCGTGAGCGGGTGGGCAAGCTGTGCGAGGTGGGTGCTGACAAGGCCGATACGCATGAAGCGGCGATTCAGAATGCCAAAAAGCTCTTTGATTCCGCGCTTAGGTAGTTGCACGCCAGATCTGCTTGGGGTGATATACAACGAATCCGTGTTCATGGGCGCTTGATCCGACCCGACAAGCGACCTATAGTGCGCCCCACTTTTGTTCCCCCACCCCAGAGGCCCCCCCTTGGAAAGTCATAGTCGATCTCGTCGCGGCTCCTGAGCCGACGGAACGCTGACCCCCAAGGTCGGTCCCGTCCGCTCAGGACGGGGCCCTTCCTGCACGAAGTGAAACTCGCGTAGCAGCCTCGCACCATCCCAACGAAAATTGCATGAGACCCGAAAGGGAGGTCTTTGGCGTTTCCGCGCTTCTGGAGATTGCCCAATGCCCTTGATGTATCAGCGCGCCATTTCGGTGGCGCTGTTTTCCGCTGTTCTTTCGCCGCTGTGTGCCTTTCAGGCCCGCGCTGGTGCCAGCTTGTTTGTCGATGACGCCGCTGTCACTGCGCCTGGCCATTGCCAGGTGGAGGCATGGGTGCGTGGCGTTCACCACGGCCAGGAGTACACCGCAGTTCCGGCCTGCACTATTGCCGACACTGAACTCTCCCTCGGCTACAGCGTCAACGCAGATGCCGAAACAACCCAACTGTGGGCGCCGGGCGTCAAAAAAGTTCTTCGTGACCTGGAAACGCACCCGTGGGGGCTGGCGGTGTCAGCTGGCGCGACATGGAGCGGTGCAACCAACCGATGGACAGACTGGTCGATCAACGTACCAGTGAGCGTTGCATTGAGTACGCATCGAAGCGTACTTCTTCATGTGAACGTCGGCTGGGCTGAGCAGGCTGGACAGTCAGGCGGGTTGACTGCCGGCACGGGGCTGGAGGTGGCGCTGCAGCCGGCATGGGATCTGTTGGCGGAAATTTACGAGGATCAGCGCGGGCCCACGACAATTCAACTTGGACTGCGTCGATCGGTGGGCCAAGCAGCCTCAGTGGACGTGCTCGTCGGGGCGGACCGGGGCCAGAACAATCATTGGTTGACCGTTGGCTTCAACGTTCCTTTCTGACGCGTCGACCTGACGCTCCAGCGGTGATGGATCGTTTCCAGAGGGCCCACGCAGAACGGCCGTTGAGGTTGCCTGATCTGTGATCAACGTTGCTCAGCCTGCGCGGCTGAACTCCCTTGGCGCAGGCCTGACAGTCGCGCCAGCACGTCCGTCCGGCAGACATTCAGGATTTCGTCCGCCAAAGGTGACTCGTCCGGGCAGGATCGGGACAGCACCATCGCGCCGACGGCTTGGGCCATCAGGGCGATGCGCCGCGCACGCGCCTGTTCGGACGGGGTATCGTCCGCCTGGCCTTGCGGCGAAGGTGATGCGGCCAGCTGCGCTTCGATCCCGGCCGCAAAGGCCGCCTTCACGGTTTCCGGCTGGCGCGAAGCGTCGGTGCACAGGGCTGCAAGCGTGCAGCCTTGGCCTGGCGCGTCCCGATGCTCCCGGGACAGGTAGTAGCTCATGAAACCCAGCACGTCCATCTCGGCTGCAGCATCTGCAGATTTCGCCAGGCCGCAGCTTGCAGCCTCGGCCATCAGGTCGGCCTTGGACCCGAAGTGCTTGTAAAAGCCGCCGTGGGTGAACCCGGCGGCGGCCATCAGGTCTGCCACGCCCACGCCGTCGTAGCCCTTTTCCCTGAAGAGCGTTGATGCGGTGTCGACGATCTGCGCTCGGTTGGCCTGCGCCTGTGCCTTGGTGACTTTCATGACTCGATGTCTCTTTTCGCCTTGGAGCGATCGGAGCGCAGTCTAACACGCAAAGATGATGCCCATCATCAAACCATTGACACTTGGGATGATGGTCATCATCATTAAGTGCTGCCGCGTGCCGGGCCGCCCTTCCCTGCCCCGCTCACCCCATCCGAAACAACGCCTGCGAGACATTCCATGAACGTGCTTCCTACTGTCCTCATAACCGGCGCCTCCAGCGGCATCGGTGCCGTTTACGCCGAACGTTTCGCCCGCCGAGGTCACGATCTGCTCCTGGTCGCACGAGACGAGGCGCGGCTGGACACCCTGGCCGAGCGCCTGCGACGCGAGAGCGGTGTTGCTGTCGAGGTACTTCCGGCCGATCTGACCCAGCGCACCGACCTGGACGCCGTTGAAGCGCATCTGCGCGAAGATGCCCGCATCGGCATCCTGGTCAACAATGCAGGCATGGCCCAGTCGGGTGGTTTCACCGAGCAGACGTCGGACGGCATCGAACGACTTGTCACGCTGAACACCATCGCGCTTACCCGCCTGGCCGCGGCCGTCGCGCCACGGCTGGCCGCGGCCGGCGAAGGTGCGATCATCAACATCGGCTCGGTGGTTGGACTGGCGCCGGAGTTCGGCATGAGCGTCTACGGCGCGACCAAGGCCTTCGTGCTGTTCCTGTCGCAGGGCCTCACATTGGAACTGTCGCCCAAGGGCGTTTACGTGCAGGCCGTGCTGCCTGCGGCCACGCGTACCGAGATATGGGAGCGTGCCGGCATCGACATCAACACGTTGCCGGAAGTGATGGATGTGGGCGAGCTGGTGGATGCAGCGCTGGTCGGTTTTGATCGCCGCGAGGCCGTCACCATTCCACCGCTGCATGTGGCCGAAAGTTGGGATGCGCTGGAGGCGTCGCGTCTCGGCGTGCTCTCCAATATCCGGCAGGCGCAGGCGGCGGACCGCTACCGCAGCGCTGAATGACGACGTTTATCAACGACGGTAACGAAGGACCCCTCTACACCCTGCCCTTGCCTGCACTCCAAGGGCATCACACAGCCGGACACACACCGCCATGAAAGCCTTCCTGATCGACCGTTATGGCAAGAAGGAAACGGGTCACATCGACGATGTGCCAACGCCGGCGCTGCGCGATGATGATGTGCTTGTCCGCGTGCACGCGGCCAGCGTCAATGCACTTGACACCCGGATCCGGACCGGTGAGTTCAAGGTGATCCTGCCCTATCGCCTGCCGTTGATTCTTGGTAATGATCTCGCCGGCACGGTCGAGCGTGTCGGCGCCGGGGTGCACGAGTTCAAGCCGGGCGACGAGGTGTATGCCCGCGTGGAGGATGACCGCATCGGCACCTTCGCCGAGTTCGTCGCGGTCAAGGCAGCGTCAGTAGCGCGCAAACCCGGCAACCTGGACATGATGGAGGCCGCCTCGCTGCCACTGGTCGCGTTGACCGCGTGGCAGGCATTGGTCGAAACCGCGCGGGTGAAACCGGGGCAGAAGGTCTTCATCCAGGCCGGCTCCGGCGGCGTCGGGACGGTAGCGATCCAGTTGGCCAAGCACCTTGGCGCCTTTGTCGCCACGACGACCAGTACCGCCAACGTGGCATGGGTGAAGGATCTTGGCGCGGATGTCGTCATCGATTACCGGCAGCAGAATTTCGCGACGGAGCTGCGCGACTACGATGTGGTGCTCAACAGCCTGGGCAAGGATGAGCTGTTCCGCTCACTGCAGATCCTCAGGCCGGGTGGACACCTCATTTCCATTTCGGGGCCACCCACGCCTGCGTTTGCCACTGCGCGCGGTCTCGCCTGGCCGGTGAAGCAGGTCATGCGTCTGCTCAGCCATCGGATCCGCAGCAAGGCCAGGCAGAGGGGGGGGGATTACACGTTCCTGTTCATGCGCGCCGACGGGGACCAGTTGGGCGAGATTACCGCGCTGGTCGAATCCGGTGCGCTTCGCCCGGTCATCGACAGGGTGTTCCCCTTCCAGCAGACCGAAAGCGCCTTGGCTTATGTCGAGAGCGGTCGGACGAAGGGCAAGGTGGTGATCGAGATGCGGTAGCGGGCTGGCATACCTGCCCGCGCAGAAATGCCAAAGCACCGTTACGTGACACCTCTCGGTTGAGCTCGGGCTTCGTTTGGGGTCATGCGTTAACGGGTGTTGATTGGTTCCGGGCGGTCGTCTGGCGACCGACCCTACCCGGCCGCGCTGCGTGTTCGTTGTATGTAACAATTGCTATTACATATTAAGCGACCACTCGGGCTGAGTATCCATGTCGACGTTCAAGGACCCCTCCGCAGTCAGCAGCTATCAGCAAACCGCCCAGGCCAAAGTGCCTGGCATGACGGCACTCCACCGCATGACCCACATCCTGCTGGCCGAATCCGTTCCGCCCACGGGCGAGGTGCTGGTGCTGGGTGCCGGCGGCGGGTTGGAGCTCGATGCCTTTGCCAAGGCGCGGCCAGGCTGGCGATTTGTCGGCGTAGACCCCTCACTTCCGATGCTTGAGCTTGCACGGGAGACCCTGGGTGCGAACGCCTCGCGCGCGTTACTGGTGGAGGGCCTCATCGAGGATGCGCCGGTGCGGGAGTTCGACGGCGCCGCTTGCCTCCTGACGCTTCATTTCCTTGACCCTGATACGCGGCTGCAGACCCTGCGAGGGTTGTTCCAGCGCCTTCGGCCTGGCGGCGTGCTCGTGGTAGCCCATCACAGCTATGCGCCTGAAGGCCGCATGCGCTGGTTGCGCCGCTCAGCCGCGTTCGCGTCGATAGACGGTGTTCTGGACGAGCGCGACGAAGCGTCGGTTGCGGTCATGGCGGACAAGCTCCCGGCGATCTCAGAAGAGGACGAGGTTGCGCTACTGGAAGCAGCCGGTTTTACTGATGTGGAGCTGTTTTACGCTGCCCTCAGCTTCCGGGGTTGGGTGGCGCGTCGGCCGTACTAGCCACCCAAGGCACGCTGGCCATAGCCTCGGCTTTGTTTGGCAGCTTCCAATCGATCATAGTCGTATGCGATCACGAGTACTTGACGACACCAGCGCTTCACACCATTACTTCAGTACCGTCCAGAGAGCACGAGCCGGCGGCAATCGTAACTCTGCCTCCCGATTGCATTTCGATGTCAACAGAGAGCGTCTGCCCCTCATTCTTCCATGTAACTTCGTTAATCGAACTGCTTACACCCCAAGGCTCACTCCGATCGACCAAAACGTCGGTCACTCCTTCAAAAACAAGGCGACGCTCTGTCGAAGTCTCATCCAACGCACTTATCTGGACGGATGCGCTCGCCCAGTCCACTCGAATACCCATCAATGTCCAATCATGCATTCTCCACCTCACTGCGTTGGCGCCCTACAACACACATGACGAAATCGAGACGTTAACCCCGGCGTCGAACAGGTTGCACAAGCTGCTGTGGTTGATCGGCGCCATTGCGCGACAATGCGCAACGCGGCCAACTTCCACCTGCACTTGATGGAGCGGACTGGCGCCCACGTTCTACACGATAACAACGGCTCCACCAACCCAGTGGCAGCCGCTCATGCAGAGCATCGTCAAGACCGCCCAGGTGGCCCACCGGAGCTGCGTCTTTGCGCGTTTGGCTCTGGCAAGCCTATTGAGCATCTGTGCCTCGCGTGACCTTGGGTACGATCCGAGTCGATAGCGGACGTTAGCATCCGATCAAGCGTGGTGGTGGAGGTTCGTGAGCTTCTTTGTACGTCTTCGTTTTCAGGTCATGCGTTACCGGGTGTTGCAGGTTTGAGGGCGGTCGTCTTGCGACCGACCCTACCGGGTCCTTGCCAGTCCGTGCCTGCGAGCTGCTGGATCACCCAGCCACCACGCTCCGGATCACTGACACGGTTCTATCAATGGCTTTCCGGTCGATCTGCCAATGGGTCACCAGTCGCATCTTTCCGCCGTAGGCACCGTTGGCTCGTATGCCTGCTGCTTCAAAGGCTTGCATCAGCCGAGGCACGTCCACCCCATCCGGCAGCGCGAACCACACCATGTTGATGTGGACGTCTTCCATGTCGACCTCGATGCCCGGCACTTCAGCCAACTGCTGAGCCAGGTACGTTGCATTGTCATGGTCCACATCCAGCCGCTGCGTCATTTCAGTGAGCGCGAGAATTCCCGGCGCGGCAATCACTCCCGCTTGCCGCCACCCTCCTCCCAGCAGCTTGCGGTTGTAACGGGCGCGCTTGATGAAGGCGGCCGGCCCCGCGAGGATCGAGCCGACGGGGGCGGCCAGGCCCTTGGAGAGGCAGCACATCACCGTGTCTACATGCTGGGTGATGGCCTTGACGTCGCACCCCAGGTAGGCGGCGGCATTGAACACGCGCGCACCGTCCAGGTGGATGGGAACGCTGTGCTTCCGGGCGATGCCGGCGGTGGCTTCCATCGTGGCCAGCGGGATCACGCGACCGTTGCCGTGGGCGTTCTCCAGGCAGATCAGCCCGGTCCGGGGAATGTGGATGTCCTCCCCCACCCGGATACGTGACGCGATCTCGCTGGGCTCCAGCAGGCCCTGCCTGCTGGCAATCGTGCGCAGCTGGACGCCGCTGATCACCGCCGCGGCGCCGTTTTCGTGCCAGACCAGGTGCGAGTCGTCGCCGGCGATCACTTCATCGCCGCGGCGGCAATGGGTGAATACGGCCAGCTGGTTGCCGAACACCCCCGTTGGCACGAACAGCGCGTCTTCCTTGCCCAGCATGTCGGCGGCGAGGCGCTCGAGCTCGATGACGGTCGGGTCGTCCTGATAGACGTCATCCCCTACTTCGGCGGTGGCCATGGCCTGGCGCATCGCGGGGGTGGGTTGGGTGACGGTGTCGCTGCGCAGGTCAATCCACGGCATTCCGGAACTCGCTGAAGTGGAGGCTTGCGCCCATTCTAGAACGTGGTGAAAGCCCCGTGAGTGCCTGGCTGAACGTGTTTGCTTTCGAGGGGTTCTGCAAAGGCAAGAGACTGCATCCGAACGCCGCCTCGCTGCGTAGGTATAGAGGCACAACGTTGTGCGCCAAGATCAGAGGACCTACCCATGTACAACTCCATTCGGCGTCTCGCTATCGCTTCGTGCATCGCAGCAGTTTTCGCAACCGCAAGTGTGTCAGCTGCCACCAATCCGACCGTGGGTGGCGCGGCCATGTACCCCACCAAGACCATTGTCGAGAATGCGTCGGCTGCAAAGAATCTCTCCACGCTGGTTGCGGCCGTCAAGGCGGCTGGGCTGGTCGATACCTTGTCCGGGACGGGGCCGTTTACCGTCTTCGCGCCTACCAATGACGCCTTCGCGAAGCTGCCCAAAGGCACGGTTGATACGCTGCTGAAGCCGGAAAACAAGGTAAAGTTGACCCAGATCCTGACGTATCACGTGGTTCCCGGCACCCACACCGCGGCGCAGCTCACGGCGGCGGCCAAGAAAGGCGGTGAATCCAGCATGCTGACTACTGTTGAAGGCGAGAAGCTTACGGTGAAGCTTGCCGACGGCAAGGTGTGGGTCGTGGATGCCAAGGGCGGTAAGGCGGCTGTGACTACCGCTGATGTCGGGCAGTCCAACGGGGTGGTGCATGTGATTGATGGTGTGTTGATGCCCAAGTAAGTGGGCGTGGGCGGGGGCGGTGTTGTTGGCTCCCTGCCCTTTTTATTGGGCCGGCCGTCGGTTGGACGGCCGGCGCCTGGTGGCATCTCAGCCACGCATGGCGTGGCTCTACGGAGTGACGCCTGGGGCGCGTCCTATTGGGGGATCCAGCACCGGCCTGCCCTGGGCGTCCCAGTGGACGGGCTGCACCCGCGGCGAGCGTTTTGCCGTGCAGCCCATGTCGGGGCCCGGGTTCGCGTGGTAGATGATCCACGGTGTGCCATCGGCCATGTGGAAGAACCCGTTGTGGCCGGGGGCATATACGTTGCCTGCTGGGTTCTTGGCCAGGATGGGTTGCTTGGCTTTTGACCAGGCGTTGGCGTCCAGCGGGTTGGCTCCTGCCGGGGCGCGCAGCAGGCCAATGGCGTAACCGTCTGACCAGCAGGCGCTTCCGGAGTAGGTCAGGAACAGGTCGCCCTTGGGGCCCTGCAGGAATTCCGGGCCTTCCAGGATCTGGCGGCCACCCTGCCGTTCCCATGCCTGGTCTGGGCGCGCGATGATCGTTTCGTTGCCGACCAGTGTCCAAGGGTTGGACATTGCCACGATGGCCAGCACGCTGTCCGGGCCGACATACGGCGAGTACACGAAATAGCGCTTGCCCTGGCTGGTGAAGGTGGTGCCATCGATGCCGGGGTGCGCGGTGGCCAGTCGTCCGCGATCGTGCCATGTGCCCTGGGTGGGATCGGCGCTGCTGTTTTCCAGCACGAACACGCCGCGATGTGCGTCCTCCTGCCCTTTGGCGGCGTCGCTGGCCGCAGCTGTGTAGTAGATGTACCACTTGCCGTCGATGCGGTGCAGTTCCGGCGCCCAGATCGATCTGGCATTGGGCCCCGTTGCCGGCGGACGCCACACGGTGACTTCCTTCGCCTCGGCCAGTTTCGACAGATCGCTGGTGGCGCGGATCGCGAGGCGATCGCCGTGCGTGCCCATGTAGTAGAACACCTGCCCTTCCTTGGTGATCCAGGGATCGGGGCCGGAGTCCAGCAGCGGATTGTCGTGGGCCGGATCAAGCGCGGACGCGCCTGCCGATGCCTGCAGGAGCGCCGCCACCACCAGCGCACGCAGTGTGCCGTTCACCATGTTCCCCTCCC
>Ga0209257_1002954_pt1 | contig 15592 bp, 15 predicted proteins | sample AraplaCvi_mCL_r2_FD_184277 | JGI IMG/M metagenome (GOLD analysis project Ga0209257, IMG submission 184277) | Arabidopsis root microbial communities from North Carolina, USA - plate scrape MF_Cvi_mCL_r2 (SPAdes) (version 2) | ecosystem: Host-associated > Plants > Roots > Endosphere | place: USA...
CGCGGCGACCGACGACGCCCCTTCCAGACGGCCGGCCCGCGACCAATTGCCGCCTCCCGGAAGCACGATACCGTTGATTCTGGCCCCGAAAAACCGGCCGCCGGTGACGTAGCCGAGCCGTTGCTCCCCGAACGGCGAAGTGCCGATCGCGATCAGCCCGCCGCCCACCTCGAACTCGACGGTACACAGATGCCGGCTCGCCAGTGCGCCCGTCGACCGATCCCCGTTTTCTTGCGTCATAATACGAATCCTCTTCCCAACCTATGGACAAGCATAAAACCATTAGTATACTAAGGGTCAATCAGATTGACGGATCGGAAGCCATTTCCGGTACCGCCGCACGACACTCAATGGGAGGGTGAATATGAAGGCTCGTAACCAGATTCTGCTGTCCGGCGCTGCGACGATCGCAATGCTCGCGTCCGCTGCTCCGGCAATGGCGCAGGAGGCATCGGAAACCACCGACACGAACGAGATCATCGTGACCGCGCAGAAGCGCGAACAAAATATCCAGGACGTGCCGATCTCGATGGAAGTCGTCAGCGGCCAGCGCCTCGACGACTTCAACGCGACCGACATCAAGTCAGTGATGAACTACACCCCGAACGTCTTCGTCCAGTCGACCGCGGGCAACGACGTGATCTACATTCGCGGCTTCGGATCGCCGCCGGCGAACTTCGCCTTCGACCAGTCGGTCTCGCTCTATGTCGACGGCGTCTATGCGGGCCGTTCGCGTCAGGCGCAGGCGCCCTTCTTCGACCTTGCCCGCGTCGAGGTGCTGCGCGGCCCGCAAGGCGCGCTGTTCGGCAAGAACACCGCGGCGGGTGCCGTCAGCGTCGTGTCCGCCGGACCGACCAAGGATTTCGAAGGCCGGCTTACCGGCAACTACAATTTCGACTTCAAGGGCGTCGACTTCTCGGGCTATCTGGCGGGACCGATCACCGACACGCTGGGTGCGCGTTTCGCGATGAAGGTCGTCAATCAGGACGGTTATATCCGCAATCTTGCGACCGATCATGACGATCCGGAAACCAAGCAGCAGCTGCTTCGCCTGACCCTGAAGTGGGAACCCTCGTCAAACTTCGATTACACGACCAAGATCGAATATGCGAACCGCGACATCATCGGCGGGATCACCGTTTCGAGCCCGCTGACGAGTTCGCAAGACCCGCACCGCACGCGCTATCTCGAGAAGTCGGCGCTCGGCGACGAAGGCACGAAGACCAAATCCTGGATGATTTCGGGCACGGGCAACCTATCAATCGGCGATTACACGCTGACCTCGGTCACGGGTTACAGCTGGTTCAACGCCAATATCGTCAACGGCTTCGACCAGACGATCCCGAACGGCAGCGGCACGTTCACCAACAATTCGGTGTACAACAGCTTCCCCGAGCGGTTCGAACAATATTCGCAGGAATTCCGCATCCTGTCGCCGACCGGCCGGACCTTCGAATTCATTGCCGGCGCCTATTACGACCATGGCAAATACCGGCTCGACCAGCTCCAGGGCTTCAACATCCTGAACCTTGCCGGCAGCCCCTATTTCGGCCGTATCGACAGCCGCTTCAACCAGACCTCGGAAAGCTGGTCGGTCTTCGGTCAGGGCACGCTGAACCTCGCCGACACCTTCCGCATCATCGGCAGCCTGCGTTATTCGCATACCAGCAAGGATGCCGATTTCGCATCGCGGCTTGTCTATGGTCCGTTTGCGATCCGTCCGATCTCCAGCGCGGTGGGCTCGCTCAGCGAGGGCAATGTCGATCCTTCGGCGACCCTCCAGTACGACATCGCACCGAACATCATGGTCTATGCGACCTATGGCCGCGGGTCGAAGTCGGGCGGTTTCGTCTCGAACACGCTCGGCACCACGAACGCGACCTTCGCGTTCAAGCCCGAGCGTTCGACCAACTATGAAGCGGGTATCAAGTCCACGCTGCTCGACGGAAAGCTCGTCGCGAACGCCTCGATCTATGACACGCAGTTCAAGAATCTGCAGGTCTCGGTGTACCAGCCGGCGACGTCGAGCTACCTCACGGGCAACGCAGCGAGCGCAACGTCGAAGGGCATCGAAGGGTCTCTGGCGCTCTATCTGTCGCAGAACTTCGATATCCAGGCGTCGGGCGCCTACCAAGACGTCAAATATGACGATTATCCGGGCGCAGCCTGCCTTGCCTCGCAGCCGACCACCTGTTTGCCGGCGACCAACAACCTTGCCGGCTATCGCGTCGCCTATTCGTCGAAATATACCGGCAACGTCTCCGCTCACGGTCGGTTCGATTTCGGCGACGATCTGAAACTCGACATCACCGGCGTCGCGGCAGGCCGTTCGAAATATTTCAATTCGGACAACCAGAGCCCGATCTTCGGGGTGCAGAAGGGCTATGTGAAGCTCGATCTGCGCGTCCAGCTTGCGGATCAGGACGATAAATGGTTCGTGGCCTTCGTCGGCAAGAACCTGACCAACGAACTGACGACGGGCAGCGCTTTCAACCTGCCGGCTCCGATCACCGCGGCGCCGCGGGCGATCCTCTACCTCGAGCCGCCGCGCAATCTTTCGATCGAAGCCGGCTTCAAATTCTGATGTCCCACGGCATGGCCGCGGTCCACGCTCTCCTCGACAGGGAAGCGGTGGCCGCGGTTGTGACCGCTTATGCCGACGCGCTCGACGCGCGCGACTGGCACGCGTACCGCGCGCTGTTCCTCGACGATATTGCGATCGACTACGGTGCGATCGGTTCGCTCGTCGCGACCGTTTCCGCCGACGAATGGACGAACCGCTGCAAGGCGCTCGAAGGCTTCGACGCCACGGCACACCAACTGCACAATATCGTCGCAACGATCGACGGCGATCGGGCCACCGCGACGAGCATCGTCGATGCCGTTCACGTCGTGGGCGTCGGCGACCGGGCGCTGCTGGGCGACCTTATCGGCCGCTACACACATCGTCTCGTACGGCGCGACAGCTGGAAGATCGCCGGCGTCACGCTGACCGTTGTCGCCTATCCTGCCGGGAAGGGCGCGTTCGACGCGGCCTTCGCCGCGGCCCGCGCCAATTTTTCCGAAAGAAACATCGCATGATCGACGTCTATTTCACGCCCACGCCCAACGGCCACAAGGTCTCGATCATGCTCGAAGAGGTCGGCCTGCCTCACCGGCTACTGTCGATGAACATGCTGGAAGGCGATCATCTGACGCCCGAATATCGGCGCATCAATCCGAACGGGCGCCTGCCGGCGATCGTCGACCACAACCCCGTCGGCGGCGGCGCTCCGCTGCCGGTGTTCGAGAGCGGCGCGATCCTGCTCTACCTCGCGGAAAAGAGCGGGCAGCTGCTCCCGGCCGATCCGCGCTGCCGCAGTCAGGCCCAGCAATGGCTGATGTGGCAGATGGCGAGTTTCGGACCGATGCAGGGTCAGGCGCATCATTTCATCCGCTATGCACCGGAGGGACAGACCTATCCCGTCGAACGCTATCGCAACGAGACGCTCCGCCTGCTGCACGTCCTGAATGGCCGACTGGGCGAAGCCGACTATCTTGCGGGGGAATATTCGATTGCCGATATCGCCGCTTGGCCTTGGACGCGCGCAATCCGTGCGATCGGGCTGACGCTCGACGATTATCCCGCGGTCGCCGACTGGTTCGCGCGGATCGGCGAGCGGCCGGCGGTGATGGCGGGCACCGATGTCAAGAATGCCGCAAATCTGTCGAGCGCCCGCCCGGTGCTGACCGAGGAGCAATGGTCGAACCTGTTCGGCAAGAATATGCTGGAAGCGCCGACACGCTAGACCGTGTCGGCGTGCCCCCACTGATATTCGATCTGACCGTTCAGCCGCCGTACCGCGACCCAGTCGCCGCCGGCAAGGTCATCATCCTCGATCAGCGCAGCGACTCCTCCCGCAATATCCTCGGGACGGCAGGCCTCGTTGTTCGCGAGCACGGTCTTCATCCATTCGGATTTCCCGCCCGCACCGGTCGTGTCGAGGATCGGCGTATCGACGAGGCCCGGTAGCATCCCGGCGACGCGGACGTTGCATTCGCCCTTCAGTGGGGCGCAGCAGCGCGTGAACATCATCACCGCGGCCTTGGTCGTCGCATACATCGCGTCATAGAAGCCGGTGCCGAGCGCAACCGTCGACACGGTGTTGACGATGACCCCGCCGCCGCGCGCCTTCATTTTCTGCACCGCGATCTGCGTCGCGGTGACGAGCGAGGTGACGTTGACGTCGATGATCCAGCGGACGCGTGACGCATCGACATCGGGAAATTGCGGCAGGCCCGACACGACCCCGGCATTGTTGTGCAATATGTCTACGTCGCCATGCGCACGAAACCACGCTTCGGTCGCCGCGATGTCGGAGAGATCGAGCATGTTCACGCTCGCCCGCGCACCCGCCGCCTCGACCAGCCGCGCCGTCTCCGCGAGCCCCGCTTCGTTGACGTCGACGAGCGCGATTTCCGATGCTCCTCGCTCTGCCAGCATCACCGCAGTCGCGCGTCCGATGCCGCCCGCCGATCCGGTTACGATCGCGCGCTTGCCTTTGATATCCATCTCTTCTCTCCCGCTCGTCTTGTCGACACCGTAAAGCACGTTGACAGATAAACTTAAATACCTAAGTATTTTTCGGCCGAGAAGACTCGTGCGTTTTTGGGGAGAGTTATGACCGAGGCCACCGCCCTCAATCCCGGCGCTGCTGCGCCTGACGCGGGTCTCGCGTTGCGCCGCAATGTTGCACTCGCGATGCTGTTCGTGGTCGGGACGATCAACTTCGTCGACCGCCAGCTCCTGTCGGTCCTGGTCGAACCGATCCGCGCCGATATGCAATTTAGCGACACCCAGTTCGGCCTGCTGACCGGCCTCGCCTTTGCACTTTTTTATGCAGCGATGGGCGTTCCGGTCGCGATGATCGCCGATCGATGGAACCGCGTGAGGCTGATCGGCATCGCCTGCGTCGTGTGGAGCGGCTTCACTGCGGCGTGCGGCATGGTCGGAAATTTCTGGCAACTCGCGCTGATGCGTTTCGGCGTGGGCGCGGGTGAAGCCGGGGGCACAGCGCCCTCGCTGTCGGTGATCGCCGACTACTATCCGCCCGCGCAGCGCCCGCTCGCGATCGGCCTCTTCACCTGTAACGGCCCCTTCGGCGTGTTCGTCGGTGCGACCTTCGGCGCGTGGGCCGCCGCAAATATCGGCTGGCGCAATGCGTTCGTCGTGATCGGAATCGTCGGTATCGTGATCGCGCCGATCCTGATCTGGCTCGTGCGCGAACCCGCACGCGGCGCGATGGACACGCACAAGCCCGCCGACGAGGCCCTGCCCTTCAGCCAGAGCCTCACCATGTTCATCCGCCGGCCGTCGCTCCGCATGGCAATGATCGGCAGCGGCCTTGCCGCCTTCACCAGCTATGGCATGCTCAACTGGATTCCCGCCTTCCTGATGCGGACACAGAAAATGCCACTTGAGGCGATGGCGACATATTTCGGCCCTGCAGCCGGCATCACCTTCGGCATCGGCATCCTCGGCGGCGGCTGGCTCGTCAGCCACCGCGCCAAGGTCTCTGCGCGCGCCTACGGCACCATCCCTGCGCTTGCGACGCTGATACTGATCCCGACCTTCATCGCCGCGCTGCTCGTCGACAGCTGGCAGCTCTCACTTGCACTGATGTTGATCCCGATGGCCGCCTGTACCGCCTACGTCGCCCCCGCGCTCGCACTGGTACAGAACCTGACCCCTCCGCGCAGCCGCGCGACCGCAGCCGCGGTGCTGATGCTGATGTTCAACATCGTTGGTCTGGGGCTCGGCCCGCTGTTCGCCGGGATCGTCAGCGACACCTTGAAACCCGACTTTGGCGACGAGAGCCTGCGCTGGGCGCTGATGGCGCTGATGCCCTTCGCCGCGGCGGCCGGCCTCGCACAGTTCCTCATGAGGCGCACGCTCGAAAAGGACTTCGCCGAATGACCGATGTTCATGGCAAGACCGCCTTCATCACCGGCGGCGCGAGCGGGCTCGGCCTCGCCACGGCAAAAGCGCTGGCGGTGAAGGGCGCATCGGTCATCCTTGCCGATATCGATGCGGCAGGCGCCGAAAGTGCAGCCGCGGCATTGCGTAGCGCGGGCGCCAGCGCGCTCGGCCTCCAGCTCGACGTGACCAGCGAGGAGAGCTGGGCCGAAGCCGGCGCAAAGGCGCGCGAATTCGGCCCGGTGCGCATATTGTTCAGCAACGCCGGGGTCGGCGGAGGATCGGGGCCGTTCGAGCAGTATGACACCGACGTCTGGCGCTGGAATTATGCCGTCAACGCGCACGCGCATCTTTACGCCTGCCGGACCTTCCTCGGCGATATGAAAGCGAGCGGCGAGCCGTCGCATCTGATCATCACCAGTTCGATGGTCGCGATCGTGCCGCCGCCGATCTCGGTCGCCTATATCAGCTCCAAATATGCGACGCTGGGTATCGCGATGGCGCTGCGCAACGAACTCGCCGAAAGCTGCGTCGATATTTCGGTGCTTATGCCCGGTATGTCGGCAACCCGGATCGTTGAGACGACCCGCGAACTGCGCCCCGTCGAGGTCGAGGTCGGCAAGGCGGCCGCGACGAGCCAAGCGATGCAGGGCGTCCTCGCGGGAGGAATGTCGCCGGACAGGATCGGCGAGCGCGTCGTGCAGGCGATCGAGAACGGCGACTACTGGATCTTCACCCATCCCGAATGGAAGAAGATGGCCGAATTGGTGACGCACGATATGCTCGCGTCCTTCGGTCCATCGGCCGACCCCGCCTACCGGGGCGACGACATCGACGGGCTGATCGCGGCCAATGGCGGCCGCATGTTCGGCGCAAAGGCATAGGGAGATTATCATGGCAGAGCAGGACGACATCCGGGCGATGGCGCAACGTTTCTTCGACGCGATCGAACAGGGCGACATCGAGACGATGCGCGACAGCTTCACGCCCGATGCCGAGATCTGGCACAATACCGATGAGCTGATCGTCACGCGCGACCAGACCGCGCAGACGCTGACCGGCATGGTGGCGCGGATCAGGGACCGCGAATATGCCGATCGCCGGCTCACAACCTTTCCGGGCGGCTTTGTCCAGCAGCATGTGCTGAAGGGCCGCCGCGTCCACGACGACGGCGAAGTCCGCCTGCCCTGCGCGATCGTGTGCGCGGTCGAGAATGGCCGGATCACGCGGCTCGACGAATATTTCGACAGCGCGCATGTTGCCGAATTCCGCAAATTTGCGAACGCCTGAGGAGTCAATCATGCCCGTCCTGCGTCAGGTCCCCCGCTCGGAAGTCACCGACGAGACCGTCCTCGCCTATTACAACCGCCTGTTCGGCGATCGCGACCCCGTTGCCGAACCCGGCACCGCGACCGGCACGCCCGGCGACTGGTGGACGGTGTTCGCGCTGTCGCCCGACATCTTCGAGCATGCGGTCAAGGGCTTCGCCGTCTATCGCAACCCTGCGCGCACCATCGATCCCGTGCTGCGCGAACTGGGCCAGACGCGCGCCGGCTGGGTCAAGGGCAGCCAGTTCGTCTTCTCACAGCATTGCAAGTCGCTGCGCGGTCTGGGTGTCAGCGACGAGAAGATCGCAGCCATCGCGCACTGGCAGGTTGCGGACTGCTATGACGATCAGGAGCGCGCCGTTCTCGCCTATGCCGATTGCCTGAGCCAGGCCGGCGGCCGCGTCCCGCTGGAGGTGTTCGACAAGCTCAAGACCTTCTGGAACGACGAGCAGATTTTCGAATTCACCTACATCACCTGCCTCTATGACATGCACGCCGTGATCACGCGCGCACTGCGCATGGAATATGACGCGCGCGAGGATCCGATCGTCGAGGTCGCGGCGCCCGAAGGCTTCAGCGCCGCGGACTTCCTCAGCGCCCCGCGTCCGGCAAACGGATGATCGATTACGGCACCCCCGAGGTTGTCGCGACGGGCCTTCGCTTTCCCGAAGGCCCCGTCCCGATGTCCGACGGATCGGTGCTGCTGGTCGAGATCGCCCGCGGAACGCTGACACGGATAGCCCCCAATGGCAGCCTGTCGGTCGTCGCCGAGCTCGGCGGCGGACCGAATGGCCTCGCCATCGGGCCCGACGGCGCGGCCTATGTCTGCAACAATGGCGGATTCCGGTGGATGGAAGCGGGGAGCCTCCTCTTTCCGGGCCATGCCGCGCATGCCGACGCTCGCGGATCGATCCAGCGGGTCGACCTCGAAACCGGCTCTATAACGACGCTCTACGACAGCTTCGAAGGCGAGCGGCTGAAGGGTCCCAACGATATCGTCTTCGATGCCAGCGGCGGGTTCTGGTTCACCGATCATGGTCAGGTGCGCAGCAGCGGCCGCGATCATGGGGCGATCTACCATGCCGCGGCCGACGGGTCGGCGATCACGCGTCAGCGCGCCGAGATGATGGGACCGAACGGCATCGGCCTCTCGCCCGACGGCCGGACGCTCTATGCCAGCGAGACGATGACCGCACGCGTCTGGGCGATGGATGTCGTCGCGCCCGGCGAACTGGCGCCGCCACCGCCCTGGGCGCCCGGGCGCTTCGTCGGTACCCCACCCGCCTTTCGCCTGCTTGACAGCCTTGCGGTCGAGGAAAGCGGACGCATCTGCGTCGGCACGATGGTCGAGGGAGGTATCACGATCTTCGATACCGACGGTGGCGGTTCGGAGTTCGTACCGCTGCCCGACATCGGCATCACGAACATTGCCTTCGGGGGATCGGACATGCGTGACGCCTATGTCACCGCGTCGACAACGGGGACCCTGTACCGCATCCGCTGGCCACGCGCCGGGCTTCGACCGGCAAACTGTCAACTTAGTTGACGATTGACCGGTGACCTGATAAAAGACGAGGCGAGAGGATAATATGAAGTTTTACACCAGCGTCGGCCCTAACCCGCGTGTCGTGAAGCTTTTCATGGCCGAAAAGGGTATCGAGATTCCCGAGGTCACCGTCGACCTGCGCGGCGGAGAGAACCGGCGCGCGCCCTATAATGTCGATGTGAATCCCGCCGGACAGACTCCCGCGCTCGAACTCGACGATGGCAGCTTTCTCTGCGAAATCACGGCGATCTGCGAATATCTGGACGAACGCTTTCCCGAGCCGGCACTGATCGGCCGGACGGCCGAAGAACGCGCGAAGACGCGCATGTGGACGCGCCGCGTCGACCTCAAGATCTGTGAGCCGCTCACCAACGGCTTCCGCTTCGCCGAGGGACTGCCGCTGTTCGAGCCGCGGCTGCGCTGCCTGCCAGAGGCAGCCGCGGGACTGAAAGCGACGGCCCAGGACGGGATCGCATGGCTCGATGGCCAGATCGCCGGTCGCGAATTCATCGCCGGTGACGCCTTCAGCCTCGCCGACGTCATGCTGTTCGCATTCCTCGACTTCGGCGCGTCGGTCGGCCAGCCGATCGACCCTGCCAACCTGAATATTCTGGGCTGGTACGAACGGATGAAAAGCCGTCCCAGCGTCACCGCGAACTGAACCACAAGGAGACGGATCATGGCTGCAGCAAATAGCGAGTTCGAATTCTGCGGGGTCAATCACCTCGCGCTGGTGTGCAAGGATATGGCGCGGACGGTCGAATTCTATCGCGACGTTCTCGGCATGCCGCTGACCAAGACGATCGACCTGCCGGGCGGGCGCGGCCAGCATTTCTTCTTCGACATCGGCAATGGCGACAGTCTGGCCTTTTTCTGGTTTCCGAACGCTCCCGAAGCCGTCCCCGGTATCTCGGCACCCGCCGCGCTGCCGACGCAGGGCAGCTTCGTGTCGGCGCACGGTTCGATGAACCACATCGCGATCAACGTCCGCGCCGACAAGTTCGACGACTATTACCAGCGCCTGATCGACAAGGGCATCGAAGTGACTCCGGTGCTCAACCACGACGATTCACCGATGCAGGCGTCCGCCGAATTGCACCCCGGCGTCTTCGTCCGTTCGGTCTATTTTTTCGATCCCGACGGCGTGTGCCTCGAGTTCGCGGCGTGGACCAAGGTGTTCGACGACAGCGACGTGGCGCACGATCCGGTTCAGGCCGACGGCACGAAGCGCGAGGGCTTCATCACCGGCCGGACCCCCGTTCCGGCCGAATAAGAGATCCTACTGGGAACTCCTCCGGGCCCGGTGCTTACACCGGGCCTTCTTTTTGCCCTGCCCCGCTTATCCGATGGCGCGGTCGCGCCCCTCCCAATACGGGGCGCGAAGTTCGCGGCGTAGCACCTTGCCCGAAGGATTGCGCGGCAGAGCATCGATGAAATCGATGCTCTTGGGGGCCTTGTATGCGGCAATCCGCTCGCGCGCCCATGCAACCACATCGGCGGCTTCGATCGCCGCGCCGGCGGCCGGGACAATCAGCGCCTTGACCGCTTCCCCCCATTTGTCGTCGGGAACACCGATCACCGCGACGTCGGCCACGCCGGGGAACCCCATGATCGCGCTTTCGACCTCGGCCGGATAGACATTCTCGCCGCCCGACACGATCATGTCCTTGATACGGTCATGGACGAAATAGAAGCCGTCGGGATCGCGAAAACCGACGTCGCCGGTACGGAGCCAGCCGTCGACCACCGTATCGGTGGTCGCCTCGGCGCGGTTCCAATATTCCTTCATGACAAGGTCGCCGCGGATCGCGATCTCGCCGATCTCGCCATCGTCCAGCGCGCGTCCGTCGCCATCGAGGATCGCCATCTCGGTCTGCGGCCAGGGCTTCCCGCACGATGTCAGCTTGCCGGGCAGGTCGTGCGCCGACGGCGACAGGTAGGAACCGCCGCCCGAACTTTCGGTCATCCCGTAGAACTGGACGAAGTCGCAGCCGAAGGTCGCGCGGGCGCGGCGCAGCACATCCTCGGCGATCGGCGAGGCGCCATAGGCAATCGAGCGAAGCTGCGAATAATCGCCCGCCTCCGCTTCAGGTTGCTGGAGCATCATCTGGATCATCGCGGGCGCAAGGAAGGCATGCGCGACCTGCTCGTCGGTCATCATCCGGATCGCATCGCCAGCAACGAAATCCTTGACCAGGACAAGCCGGCCGCCCTGCGCGAGCCCGGAAAAACTGACATTCGTTCCGGCGACATGGAACAGCGGCATGACGATCATCACCGTTTCATCCTCGCCATAAGCGAAGCCATCCACCCCGGTCGCCATCTCGAGGAAGCGGCGGTAATTCCTGTTCGCGAGCACCACGCCCTTCGGCCGCCCGGTGGTGCCGCTGGTATAGAGCTGCAGCACGTCGTCGGAGAGCCAGGGTTCATCCGCGGGTGCGGCCGCCGACGCCTCGCCGAGCCAGACCTCCAGACTTTCGAACGCCGGGTGCGCGCCATAAAGCGCCACCAGTTGTGGGGGATCGGTCAGGTCGGCGACGGCGGCCAGTGCGAGATCGAAGAAGTCCTCGCCGACGAACAACAGCTTCGGCGCGGCATCGCCGAGAATGAAAGCGATCTCGCCAGCCGCAAGGCGGCAATTGACCGGCGCCAGACAGGCGCGTGCGCGCGCGGTTCCGAAGAAGAGCGGATACCAGCCATCATGGTTCTTGGTGAGGGCTGACACGCGATCGCCCGGAACGACGCCCGCCGCGAGGAGTGCGTTGGCGACACGGTTCGACGCCGCGTCAAGCTCGGCAAAGCTCGTCTCGCGAGCCCCGAATTTCACGGCCACCGCCTCCCCGCGCTTGCGGGCCTGCGCCGCCGGAATATCCGCCAGCGTCCGGATAGCCTCCAGATCGATCATTTCGCTCTCCCAATCGTCGTTTCGACTTGAATTAGATAGAATACTAAGCAAATGCTTGGCCAGCTAAAAATTCGAGAGGACCGGCCTTGTTCGACCACCCCATATTGCCGACGACGATCGTCGGAAGCTACCCCCAGCCCGACTGGCTGATCGACCGCGAGCGACTGAAGGCCAGCCTGCCGCCGCGCGTTCGCGCCGAGACGCTGTGGCGCATTCCCGATCCCTGGCTCGCCGATGCGCAGGAGGCCGCGACGCTGATGGCGATCCGCGATCAGGAGGAACTGGGCATCGACATTGTCGGCGACGGCGAGATGCGCCGCGAAAGCTATTCGAACCGGCTTGCAACCGCGCTGTCGGGGATCGATACCGAGAAGCACGGAACTGCGATCGACCGCACCGGCAATGCCAATCCGGTGCCGCTCGTTTCGGGCCCCATCCGGCGGGTGGCGCCTATCGAAGCACAGGATGCAGCCTTCCTCCGCCGCCATTCGACCAAACCGGTAAAGCTGACCCTGCCCGGCCCGTTCACAATGACGCAGCAGGCCGAGAACGGCTTTTATCCCGACGCGAGATCGCTCGCGATGGACTATGCGGACGCCGTGAATGCAGAAGTGAAAGACCTGTTCGCTGCGGGAGTCGACGTCGTCCAGCTCGACGAACCCTATCTGCAGGCACGCGCCGCCGAAGCCAACGCCTATGCGATCGAGGCGATAAACCGCGCGCTCGACGGCGTCGGCGGCACGACCGCGCTCCACATCTGTTTCGGCTATGCGATGGTCCACCATGGTGCGGGTGCGACGGGCCCCAAACCCAAGGCCTATGATTTCCTCGCCGAGCTCGAAGCCTCGGCGATCGACGTGATCTCGGTCGAGGCGGCGCAGCCGGGGCTCGATCCTGCGATCCTTGCCGAACTACCGACGAAGACGATCATGTACGGCGTGCTCGACCTGTCGATTCCCGAAGTCGAAACCCCCGAGGTGGTCGCCAGTCGCATCCGCGAGGCGCTGCGCCATGTCGATGCCGAACGGCTGTGGATCGCTCCCGATTGCGGGATGAAATATCACAGCCGCGAGCATAGCCAGGCGAAGCTGAAGGCGATGGTCGACGGAACGGCGATCGTGCGGGCCGAACTCAAATAGGCCTAGTCGTCGATGAAGGCGGCCAGCAGCGGTACCACAATCTCCGGCGCCTCGACCGTCGGCAGATGCCCTGCTCCCGCAATCACCTCCAGCCGCGCGCCGGGGATCGCGTCCGCAATCTCGTCATGGTGCGCGCGGCGGGTTATGCCATCCTTCTCGCCCCAGATCAGCAAGGTCGGTACAGCAATCTCGCCGAGCCGGGGACGGCTGTCGATGCGCGCCATGATCGCGCGTTGCTGCGCGAGGAAGGTCTCGGCGCCCGTATCGGCCGCCATCTGCCGCGCGATGCCGAGCAGGCGCGCATCATCCCGCTTTTCCTCGGGGAACAGGATCGGAATGCGTTCCTCGACGACCTGATCGAACCGACCGCTTTCGACGAGATCGATATAGCCCTGCCGCCGTGCGGTCTGCGCCGGACCGTCGGCCGAAGCGAGCGTGGAAATCAGCGCCAGCTTCGCAACGCGCCCCGGTGCGCGACGCATCACCTCGAAGGCGACGAAGCCGCCCATCGCATGGCCGACGAGCACGAAATCCGGCGGAGCGTTGTCGAGCAGCCGCTGCGCGAAACCGCCGATCGTGTCGTCGCTCCGGTTGTCGGCGACGATTACCTCACGGTCGCCCCATGCGTCGAGCAAGGGCCGCCACACGGCATCGGTCAAAAGCTGGCCGGTAATCAGAACAACAGGAAGCGACATCAGATCACCCGATGAAGAAGCGCTTCGCCTGCTGCGAGGCGGCGGCAGTTTTCGTGCGCGACCGAGAGGCTGCGCACGAGAGTTTCCGGCGTGAGCCAGGCGATATGCGGTGCGAGCACCGCATTGGACAGGCCAAGCAGCGTATTATCGCGGGGCAGCGGCTCCTCGGCGAAAACGTCGAGCCCGGCGCCGCGCAGATGACCACCGGTCAGAGCCTCGACCAAGCGGGCCTGATCGACGAGTTCGCCCCGCGCGGTGTTCACGAGCACCGCTCCCTTCTTCATCGCGAAGGGATCGATGCTCGCGCGCGTCTCATCGGTCAGCGGGATATGGAGCGAAACGATGTCGCTTTCCGCCAACAGGCGGTCGAGCGGCAGGAATTCATAAGGCACGTCGCGGGGACTGCGTGCGGTATAGACGACCTTCGCCCCCAGCGCCGCCAGTACCGGCGCCAGCAGTTGTGCCGAATTGCCGAAACCGACGAGGCCCACGGTGCGGCCGCCGATCTCGCCGACGCTGTCCAGTTCGGACGGATCGGCAGTCCATCCCTCTCCGGCACGGGTACGCGCGTCGAAAAAGCAGGTGCGCCGGAGCACCGCCATCATCAGCGACAGCGCCATCTCGGCAACCGCCTGGCTGTTGGTGCCCGGCATGTTGCACACCGCGACACCATGTTCGCGCGCGGCATCGAGCGCGATGGTATTCACGCCGACGCCGAGCTTCTGGATCAGTTTCAGCTTCGGCGCCGAGGCGATGAAATCCGGCGTCACCGGCGTCAGCACATGAAGCAGCGCCGTGATGTCGGGCGCAACGGCGTCGAGCGGTGCCGCCTCGTCGACATGCACGACATTGCCCGCACCGAAAATCGCGTCGACCGCTTCGCGAAAGCCAGGGCTCGGGCGCGCGTGGAGAACGATCATGTGGCAACCGCCCCGATCGATCCGGCGAAGGCCGAGAAGCCGGCGAAGACCGCTTCGGGACCCATTGCCTCCTCGATCCGCAGCATCTCGTTCCACTTCGCCATGCGCTCCGAGCGGGCAAAGCTGCCGACCTTCAGCTGCCCGGCATTCCAGCCGGTCGCGAGATGCGCGATGGTCACATCCTCGCTCTCGCCCGAACGTGCCGAAACGATCGCTCCCCAGCCGCGTGCGACCGCGGCGTCGAGCGCGGCCTTCGCTTCGGTAACCGTGCCGACCTGGTTGACCTTGATCAGCGCCGCGTTGCACACCGCCGCGTCGCCTGCGCGCTCGACCCGCGCAGCGTTTGTGACAAGCACGTCGTCGCCGATGATCTGGACCCCGTCGCCGAGGGCGGCCGTCACCGCCGCCATGGTCGTCCAGTCGTCCTGCCCGGCCGGATCCTCGATCGACAGGATCGGATAGCGACCGGCCCATTCGACGATGCGGCCGGCCATCTCCTCGCCCGAAAGGCGGCGATCGTCGAGCGCGAGGCGATAGCCATCGGCATCGCCAAGTTCGTTCGCCGCAATGTCGAGCGAGATGAACACCTCGTCGCCCGCGCGGTGCCCGCTCGCACCGATCGCCTTGGTCAGCGTGTCGAGCGCATCCTCGTTCGAGGTGAAGTTCGGCCACCAGCCGCCCTCGTCGGCGACCCCCGACAGCGGTCCCTTCGCCTCCATCAGCCTGCCCGCGGCGCGATAGACATCGCCGGTGATCTCGAGCGCGCGGCGGAAGCTGCCCGCTTTCGGGCACATGATCATGAAATCCTGCACGTCGGTACGTCGCCCGGCATGAGCTCCGCCCCCGAAGATCTGGATTTCGGGCAGCGGTACGCGCACCTTCCGCCCCTCGGCCAGATAACGCCAGAGCGGTTCGCGGGCGTCGGCCGCCGCGGCGTGGAGTACCGCCATCGATACCGCCACGACGGCGTTCGCGCCGAGGCGCCCCTTGTTTGCGCTGTTATCGAGCGCACAGAGCGCCGCGTCGATCGCCGCCTGCTCGCGTGCGTCCATGCCTGTGATCGTCCCCGCGATCTCCGACCCGATGCCCGCCACGGCGCGATT
>Ga0209257_1002959_pt1 | contig 15567 bp, 17 predicted proteins | sample AraplaCvi_mCL_r2_FD_184277 | JGI IMG/M metagenome (GOLD analysis project Ga0209257, IMG submission 184277) | Arabidopsis root microbial communities from North Carolina, USA - plate scrape MF_Cvi_mCL_r2 (SPAdes) (version 2) | ecosystem: Host-associated > Plants > Roots > Endosphere | place: USA...
CGGGGATGGCGAAAGTCTAGTCCGCGCCACGCGTCCGCGTCGTGCGCCAACGGCCGATACAGCGTTCCAACGCTGCAGCTTCGCGCCCGCTGCGCTACCCTTTGCGCCCCCGAAACAGCCCGCGGAGCGGCCCATGCCTTCCTTCGACATCGTCTCCGAAGTCGACAGCCACGAACTCACCAACGCCGTCGACCAGGCCAACCGCGAGCTGGGCACGCGCTTCGACTTCAAGGGCGTGGACGCGAAGTTCGTGCTCGAGGAGCAGACCATCACGCAGTCGGCGCCGAGCGATTTCCAGCTCAAGCAGATGAACGACATCCTGCGCGCACGCCTGATCGCACGCGGCATCGACGTGCGCTGCCTGGAATTCGGCGACGTGGAAACCAACCTCGCCGGCGCGCGCCAGAAGATCACCGTCAAGCAGGGCATAGAGCGCGAGCTGGCGAAGAAGATCCAGGCCTCGATCAAGGACGCCAAGCTCAAGGTCGACAGCCAGATCAACGGCGACAAGCTGCGCGTGATCGGCAAGAAGCGCGACGACCTGCAGACCGCGATCGCGCTGCTGCGCGGCGTCGAGTTCGAGCGGCCGCTGCAGTTCGAGAACTTCCGGGATTGAAGTTGCCAATGGACGCGGAGGATCCCATCGCCGCGACCCGCCGCTGGCTGGAGCGCGCGGTGATCGGGCTCAACCTGTGCCCGTTCGCGAAGTCGGTATACGTGAAGCAGCAGGTCCGCTTCGTGCTGAGCGAAGCGACCACGGTGGATGCGCTGCTCGACGAACTCGCCACCGAGTTGTCGCTGCTGGCCAGCACCGATGCCGACACCGTGGACACCACGCTGCTGGTGCATCCGCGCGTGCTGACCGACTTCCTCGACTACAACGATTTCCTTGATCGTGCCGACGCCGCCGTCGCGGCGCTCGGGCTGGAGGGCGAGTTGCAGGTCGCGAGTTTCCACCCGCAATACCAGTTCGCCGGCACCTATGCCGACGAGATGGGCAACTTCACCAACCGCTCGCCGTACCCGACGTTGCACCTGCTGCGCGAGGCGAGCATCGACCGCGCGGTGGCGGCGTTCCCGGATCCGGACGTGATCGTCGAACGGAACATCGCGACGCTGGAGAAGCTGGGGCGCGAGGGCTGGGACGAGTTGATGCGCTGAGCGTTTGCGACGCCGCGTTTCACGCCGTCATCGGGCGCGAAGCGTACATCGACGCCGGGCGAACAGCGGCACGCACGACCATGCCGATTCGGTCGCTACGGAACCCTGACCTGCAACGCCGGCTCGATCAACGCCTGCGCATGCACCAGCGAATCGACGATGCGATGGCCGAGCGCGCGCACGGCGTCGTCGGGAATGACGAGGTCCGGCACCTGGATCGGCGTCATGCCCGCGGCAAGCGCGGCGCGCACGCCCGGCACCGAATCCTCCAGCACGACGCACTGCGACGGCGCGACGCCCAGCCGCTGCGCGGCAAGCAGGTAGATGTCCGGCGCGGGCTTGGTGTGCTGCACTTCGTTGCCGGCGACGACTTCGTGGAAGTGCGGCAGCAGGCCGGTGCTGGTGAGCTTCTGCAACGCGCGTTCGCGACGCGTCGACGTGACGACCGCGCGCGGGATGCCGCGTTCCTCCAGCAGAGCGAGCAGTTCGAGCACGCCGGCCTTCAGCGGCAAACCGGCTTCGACCTGCGCGTCGTAGCGCACCTGCAGCCCGTGCAGCAGCGCCCGCAGCGTGGCCTCGTCGCCGAACCGCTCGCGCAACAGCGCATGGCAGGCGCGATCGGACAGACCGACGAACGACAGCCACAGTGCGTCCTCGACGTCGAGCCCCAGTTCCTGCGACGCCTCGCGCCAGCATTGCAGCAGCGCGCGTTCGCTTTCGATCATCAGGCCGTCCATGTCGAACAGCACCGCGACGGGCGTGAACTCCAGCCTCATGCGTTGCCTCCGAACAGCGTCTCCAGATCAGCTGCGTCGAGCAGTCGCCATTGGCCAGCGGGCAGGTCGTCCAGCGCAAGGCCGCCGATCCGGCTGCGATGCAGTGCATCGACGTGATTGCCGACCGCAGCGAACATGCGTCGCACCTGGTGGTAGCGACCTTCGGTCAGCGTGAGCGCCGCATGGCGCGCATCGCGAACGTCGAGCGCGGCGGGTGCGAGGGGCGTGTTTTCCGCCTCGAGCATCAGTGTGCCGCTGGCGAACACCTCGCCCTCGTCGCCGCGCAGGTCCTGCGCGAGCGTCGCGTCGTACACTTTCGCCAGCTTCGCCTTCGGCGAGACGATGCGATGCAGCAGCGCGCCGTCGTCGGTCATCAGTAGCATGCCGCTGGTGTCGCGGTCGAGGCGGCCGACGCTCGACAACAACGGCGAACGCGCGCGGAAACGCAGGGGCAGCAAATCGTAGATCACGCGGCCCGGATCCTTGGTCGAACACGTATAGCCGACCGGCTTGTGCAGCATCAGCGTCATGCCGGCCGGGGGATCGAGTGGCTCTCCGTCGACGCGGATGGCGTCGTGGCCGACCTTGTCGTCGGCATAGAGCACATCGCCCCGCGGATCGGTGATGCGGCCTTCGCGGAACATCGCCGCGACGTCCTTGCGGCTGCCGTAGCCGAGGTTGGCGATGAGTTTTACCAGCTTCATGCAATGGATCCCTGTTGCGAACGCACGGCCTCTACCACCTTGAAGCCACCCTGCTGCGCGACGGTGCGCACGCGGCTGAAGTGCGCATCGAGTTCGGCTTCGTACGGCAGGTGGCGATTGGCCACCAGCCACAGGCGCCCGCCCGGCTTCAGCGCCTGCGCCGCGACGGCGATGAAACGACGGCCGATATCGGGCCGATCGCCACGGCCCTGCGCGTGGAAGGGCGGATTGCAGACGATGACGTCGAAGCGGCCGTCGATGCCGCGCGTGACGTCATGCCAGTGGAATTGCAGCGCCACGCGATCGGCGAACGGCGCGAGGTTCACGCGCGCCAGGTCCAGTGCGCGGCGCTCGGCTTCGTACAGGTCCACGGCCCGGATGCCGGGGCAACGCGCCAGCAGTTCCGTGGCGAGATAGCCGTAGCCCGCACCCAGGTCCGCCGCATGACCCGCGAGGTCCTGCGGAAGGTGTTCGACCAGCAGGCGCGACGCGCCATCGATGCGATCCCACGCGAACACGCCCGGGCGGCTCACGAAGCGGCCATCGGCGATCGTCCGGACCGCATCGGCCCGGGCCCACTGGTCGGCGAGTGCGGCGTCGACGGGGCCGTCGAGCGGCGCCGTCCAGAACACGCGGCACTTGTTCTTCGACAGGCTCGACACGGGGCCTGCGATGCGCGCCAGGTCCGCCTCGCCCGACTTCGCGCCCTCGGTATTGGGCAGGCACGCGACGACGCGGCCACCTGGTGCGCAACGCGCGATGGCACGGGCGAACAGCGCGCGTGCCTCGTCGCGCTGACGTGGCGGCAGCACGAGCACTAGCGGAACTCGGGAGTCCTCGTCTTCGGCGGCAAGCGCCACGCCGGAGCGCTCCAGCGCATCGGCCGCGGGGCGGAAGCTCTGTTCGACGCGCAGGTCCGGCCACGTCCGCTGGTGCAGCGGCCAGCCGTCGCGCGCGCGCAGGAAGAGCGCCCCGCCGGACGACGGCCACGCGAGCGGCCCGTCGATGAACGGCAGGAACAGGGTTTCCAGTGCGTCGTCGCCGTTTTCGGCGCGCATGGGCAGGTCCGGGGTGTGATGTGGGTCAATTCTACCTGTGCGCGATGCGGCATCCGGCAGCGACTTCATGCCGATTCAACGCCGCGCAGGCCACCATCGCAAGAAAGCCCAAAGGGAGAATCGCGATGCGCGCCCTCTTCGTCGGCGGTATGGTCGACAACAGCGAACTGGACATGGACGGCGCCGAGCCGCCCCTGCATTACCCCGAGAACACCGGCGGCGGTCGCCCGCGCTACCGGCTTCACCAGATCGGGGTCCGCGACGGCGAGATCGCCTACGCCGTCTACGGCGCTCCGGAGCTGGCGACGGAAGAGGTCGACCGGGTGATCGGGGAGCGCGATTACGCGCGACGGTTCAGCGCGCGACCACAGACGGTCATGCAGTAGCGACCGGCGCGGGCGTCGGCCTCACTCCTGCAACTCCCGCAGCGTCACCGACGGCGGCGCATCCAGCACGCGCCGCGTGGCGAACATGCCCGCCAGCAACGCCGCGAGCACGCCCGCCAGTGCACCGACCGCAGCCATGCGCCAGTCCGCTTCCCACGGCAGGTCGAACACCTGCGTGGCGACGACGCCGGCGAGCAGCGAGGCCGCGATCGCCGCCGTGAGGCCAGACAGCAGCCCGATCGCGGTGAACTCCGACGCCTGCGCCAGGCGCAGCTGGCGACGACTGCCGCCGATCGCGCGCATCACGCCACCTTCCAGCAGGCGTTCGTCCTGGCTCGCGCTCACCGCGGCCATCAGCACCAGCACGCCGGCGACGAGCGAGAAGTAGAAGACGACCTCCACCACGGTCGACACCTGGTCCGCCGTGCTGCGCACCTGCTTCAGCACGGCGTCGATGTCGACGACCGACAGGTTCGGGAAGCGTTCGACCAGGTCGGCCGTGAAGCGGGTGCGCTGCGGTGGCACGCTCACCGCGGTGATGTGGCTGGCCGGGAAGCCGTCCATCGAACCCGGTGATGCGATGACGAAGAAGTTCGGGCGGAAGCTCTCCCAGTCCACGCTGCGCAGGCTGGTGATCGTCGCCTCGAACGGCTGGCCGGCGATGTCGAACGCGACGCGGTCGCCGATCTTCCAGCCCAGTCGTCCGGCGAATTCCTCTTCGACCGAGACTTCGGGCTTCGCGGGCTTGCCCGTCCAGAACGTTCCGTCGGTGATGCGGTTGTCGTCGCGCAGATGGTCGGCGACGGACAGGTTGAACTCGCGTTCCGCCAGTCGCTGCGCGCGTTCGCCCTGCTCTTCGTAATCCTTGCCGGTGACCGGCTTGCCGTTGTAAGCGGTGAGGCGCCCGCGGATCATCGGGTACAGCGTCGGCGCGGCCACGCCATGCTCGGCGATGAAGCTGCGCACGGCGTCGACCTGGTCGTCCTGCACGTTGACGATGAAGCGGTTGGGCGCGTCGCTTGCGAGCGCGAGCTGCCAGCGATCCAGCAGGTCGGTACGCACGAAGGTCAGCAGCAGCAGCGCCATCAGGCCAAGGCCGAGCGCGGACACCTGCGCGATGCTCGTGCCGGCCCGGCGGCTCACGTTCGCCAGGCCGTAGCGCAGGCTGCCGCGCAGGCGCGAACGAACGCGGCGCACGACGAGGATCAGCGCCCACGCGAGCAGCGCGAGAACCAGCAACGTGGCGGCGATGCCCGCGAGCATCGACAACCCCAGCGCCGCCGAGCCCGCCTTCCACCACAACAGCGCGGCAAGGCCGACGAAGCCCGCGATGCCGACGATCCACGCGCTCGGTTCGGTGGGATCGAGGTCACGACGCAGCACCCGCAGCGCCGGCACGCGACGCAACGCCAGAACCGGCGGCGCGCCGAACGCCATCAGCACCACCAGACCGACGCCAAAGCCCTGCAACGCCGGCATCCAGCCCGCCGGCGGAATCGACAGTTTCAACGCCTGCGCCAGCCAGCCACCGATCGCCCATTGCAGCGCGAAGGCGAGCAATACGCCGATGGTGCTCGCGATGACGCCCAGCATCAGCAATTCACCCACCTGGATGCCGACCAGCGTGCGCTGGCTCGCACCCAGGCAGCGCATCACCGCCGTGCCCGAAAGATGCCGCGCACTGTGGCGACGCGCGGCCATGGCGACCGCGACCGCGGCCAGCACAACCGACACGAGCGCGGCGAGGCCCAGGAAGCGGCCGGCGCGATCGAGCGCGGAGCGGATTTCAGGGCGCGCATCGGCGATGGTTTCAAGTCGCTGCCCGCGGCCGAGCGCAGGGCGCGCCGTATCGACGAACTTCTCGACGGCCGCCGCGGGGCCCGCGACGACGAGCCGGTAACGAATGCGGCTGCCTTCCTGCACCAGCCCGGTGGACGGCACATCGGCGAGGTTGAGGAATACCTTCGGCGCGACGTTGAAGTAATCCAGCGCCGCATCGGGTTCCTGCACGACCAGTGCCGCGAGGCGGAAATGCGCATCGCCCAGCGCGATCTCGTCGCCGGGTTTCGCGCCCAATGTGTCCGCGCCGGCGCGGCTCATCCAGATCGTGCCGCGCGCGGGCACGCCGCCGGCATCGCGTTCGACACCGTCGGTGGCGTTGATGCGGAATGCGCCACGCAGCGGAAAGCCTTCGCCCAGCGCGCGCAGGTCGCCGAGCTGCAGGCGCTCACCGACGCGGATCATCGTCTGCAGTTCAATGGTTTCTGTGCGTTGCAGTTGCGATGCGTTGGCCGCATCGCGAACCGCACCGGCGATGGGCGCGTCCGCGCGAACGACCGCGTCGCCGCCGAGCAGGCGGTTCGCTTCGATCGCCAATGCGCGTTCGGCACGGTCGGTCACGAAGCCGACGGCGGTCACCGCGAGTACGGCGAGCACCAGCGCCGCAATCAGGATGCGAACGTCGCCGGCCGCGAGATCGCGGCGCAGCTGGCGCCACGCAAGCGCGAAGGCGTTGCCGCGTGGCCGGCTCACGAGGACACCAGTCGGCCGCTGTCCAGGCGCAGCAAACGGCCGCAGCGCGAGGCCAGGTGTTCGTCGTGCGTGACCAGCACCAGCGTGGTGCCGGCGTGCGCGTTCAATTCGAACAGCAGCTCGATGATCGCCTGGCCGGTATGCGTGTCGAGATTGCCGGTGGGTTCGTCGGCGAACAGCAGCGAAGGCTGCGTGACGAACGCGCGCGCGAGGGCCACGCGCTGCTGCTCACCGCCCGACAGCTGGCGCGGGTAGTGGTTGAGGCGCTGGCCCAGGCCGACTTTCTCCAGGATCGCGCGTGCCGGCGCATCGACATCGCGATCGCCGCGCAGTTCCAGCGGCAGCATCACGTTTTCCAGCGCCGTCAGCGAGGGCAGCAGCTGGAAGTTCTGGAACACGAAGCCGACCTTCTCGCCACGCACGCGCGCACGCCCGTCTTCATCCAGCGTGGACAAGGCCTCGCCATCGAGCACCACGCGCCCGCTGCTGGGCGTGTCCAGGCCCGCCAGCAGCGACAGCAGCGTGCTCTTTCCCGAACCGGATGCGCCGACTATCGCCACCGTGTCGCCCGGCGCTATGTCGAAAGTCACGTCATCCAGGATGACCAGTTCGCCCGAAGGCAGCATCACGCGCTTGCCCAGCGCGCCCACCTGAAGCGCTGCTTGAGCCTGTGTACGCGGTGCGATGGAATCTGCCATGTTCGTCCTTATGCTCTGATCGTTCATCGTCGTCGGCACCACTACCTCGTGCGTCACTATTGGGAGCGCGGATTAAATGTTCTTTAAGAAAACCGACGCCCGCGGCCCAGGCCGCGCCCTGGGCGGATATGCGGGCCTTTCGTACCGTGTGCAATGTGCCATTGGCTGGGTCGCGGCCGCGTCGCTGATGCTGGCGATTGCGTTCCCGGTGTTCGCCCAGACCACGGCAAGGGCCGCCCCGGCAGCGCAAGCGGCGCGCACGGTGCTGGTGATGGGCGACTCGCTTTCGGCCGGTTACGGCCTTTCGGCGTCGCAGGGCTGGGTCGCGCTGACGGCCGATCGCATCGCGAAGACGAAGCCCGGCTGGCGTGTCGTGAACGCGAGCATCAGCGGCGAAACCACGGCCGGTGGCGCGGCGCGCATCGATGGCGAACTCAAGCGCAACAAGCCTGCGGTGGTGGTGATCGAGCTGGGCGCGAACGACGGCCTGCGTGGTCTGCCGCTGGCGCAATCGCGCACAAACCTCGATCGCATGATCACCTCATCGAAGAAGGCCGGCGCGAAGGTGCTGCTGATCGGCATGCGCATGCCGCCCAATCTCGGCCGCGAGTATACGCAGGGCTTCAGCGACAACTATGGTGCGCTGGCGAAGCAGCACGGCATCGCACTGCTTCCGTTCCTGCTGGAACCCATCGCGCTGGATCGCACCGCGTTCCAGGACGACAATCTGCATCCGATTGCGAGCGCGCAACCGAAGCTTCGCGATCATGTGTGGACGCAACTCGCGCCGCTGTTGCGATGATCGATTCGCGCGCACGCGCATCGCATTCGCCCGCTCGATCCCGACGAACGGTATTGCATTCGTTTTTTCGAGCGCGTAACTTGCGCGACCTTCGTTCCACACAATCCATCACGATCTTCGTCACGCCATGAAACTCTCCGCCCACATCGCAAAGCACTTCGCACTGCAGCCCAACCGCTGCGGCGAATCCGTGCGCGCGCCGTGGCTGCGCGACGAAACGGACCGACACGACTGATCTTCCCTGCGGGAGATCGGTCACCCCGATCTCCCCGAGGCAACGCGAACGCCCTCGGGTTCACACCCGGGGGCGTTTTGTTTCCAGCGTTCGCAAGGGAACACACTCGATCACCACAACACCATCACAACGCGATTGCATCGCGCATCCCGAAGCATCCGAAGCATGCTGGTTTCGATGAGGGGAATGCCGTGAAGCGCATCAGCGCTGCGCCTGGATGCTTCGGCGCGGGCGGCGGGCGGGTGCATTCGCACAACGCATTGGCGCGCAACGCCAATACGGAACATCGTCGAATGGCTCACAGCGGTGCAGGTTCCAAGGCCTGCCCGGTGCGCGCGGCCCTGCCGTGGCGCATGCCGTGGCCGCGAGCCGGTGTTTCGCGACGGAGGCGATAGCTCAGAGGTAGAGCAACGGCGCATGCCGTGGTCGCGGGTTCGATTCCCGTTCGTTTCACCACTGGATAGCTCAGTCGGGTAGAGCATCAGGCCATAACCTGAGTGTCGCGGGTTCGATTCCCGCTCCAAACAACGACCTGTCACGTCGTTACATCGGGACGAACGTCCCTCCACGGAAACGCCCCTTGCGGTGTTCCGCCATGCATCGCGCTTCGTGTGCGATGCGCAATGGACATCGCAGCGGTGGATTCGCCGGGCCGCCGCCCTCGGGCATGCGCGCGTTGGCTGCACGAAGTTCTTCGCCGGAGTTGTCGTCTGGTGTCGAAGTTTGAAGGCTCTCGTCGCACATGCATCGAGCGCGATGCGCTCCGCGGATCCGGCGTCGGGGGTGTTTCCAACTTCTTCTGGAACTCCTCCCCCTGCTCGCACGGGGAGGTTGGGAGGGGGTCGTAAGGCGCGCAGCGCCGAGCGGTACCCGCGCTGTGCACTTCACCCCTCCCCAACCCTTCCCTGCAAGCAGGGGAGGGAGAAAGACGCGGCAACCGATCCCCCGCGCGCCAAGTGGATCGAACACCAGCCAACAAGGAAATACTCCGATGTTCTGGACCAAGAGGGTCGTGATCGGTGACGGCGAGCGCGGCCTGGTGTATCGCAACCGTCAATTCGAAGGCGTCATCGCGCCGGGCGTGCATCGCTTCACCGACCCGCTGGGTCGGGTCGAGGTGAAGGTGCACAACATCGCGCTGCGCGCCGAATACGTTGGCAACGACGAGAACGCGCTGATCGATGCACTGGGCTCGCGCCTGGACGGAACGTTCGTGCTCGCCGACATCGGCGCGGATGAAGTCGGCCTTGTCGTGAAGAACGGTCGTATCGAGGATGTGCTGGCGCCGGGTTCGCGCCGGTTGTACTGGAAGGGCCCGATCGCGGTCGAAGTGCGCACGCTCGCGCTGCAGGACGAGCCGGACGTGCCGCGTGACGTCGCGACGCGGCTGCGCCAGCTCGGCATGCTCGAGAAGGTCGCCGTCGTGCTGCCGGTTCCAGCGGAGTTCGCGGGCCTGGTCTTCGTCGACGGCAAGCTCGTGCGCGTGGTCGGCCCGGGCACGTGCGCCTTCTGGAACTTCCGGAAGAACGTCGTCGTGCAGGCGGTCGATCTGCGCGTGCAGTCGATCGAGGTGTCCGGCCAGGAACTGCTGACGCGCGACAAGGTCAGCCTGCGCGTGAACCTCGCAGCGAGCCTTCGCGTCGTCGATCCGGTGGCCGCGATCACCAAGGTCGCCAAGTACGGCGACTACGTGTACCGCGAACTGCAGTTCGGCCTGCGCAAGGCGGTCTCCGCCAAGACGCTGGACGAACTGCTCGGCGACAAGGCTTCGCTCGACGCCGACATCTTCGGCTACGTGCGCGGCCGCGTCGGGGAAGTGGGTGCCGAACTGCTCGGCGTGGGCGTGAAGGACGTGATCCTGCCGGGCGAGATGAAGGACATCCTCAACGCGGTCGTGCAGGCGGAGAAGTCGGCGCAAGCCAACGTCATCCGCCGTCGCGAGGAAGCCAACGCCACGCGTTCGCTCCTCAACACCGCGCGACTGATCGAGGAGAGCCCGGTGCTCATGCGCCTGAAGGAGCTGGAAGCTCTGGAGAAGGTGACCGAGAAGATCGACAAGCTCACCGTGTTCGGCGGCCTGGACGGCGTCGTGAAGCAGCTGGTGAGCCTGAAGCCGTAAGCTCCGTGCAGGTGGATGGATCCGCCTGCACGGTTCCCAACAAAGGAATGGAACCATGAACACGCAACACGCTTCATTCGACCTGCTGCACGCGGAAGGTGCGACCACGCCGATCAAGGGCTGGACGCGCGGCGTGCCGGTCGAGGACCAGGCGCGACAGCAACTTCGCAACATCACCACCCTGCCCTTCGTCGGGCCGTGGGTGGCGGTGATGCCCGACGTGCACCTGGGCATCGGCGCGACGGTGGGATCGGTCGTGCCGACGAAGGGCGCGATCATTCCGGCCGCGGTCGGCGTCGACATCGGCTGCGGCATGGCCGCGGTGCGCACCACGCTGCGCGCCGACGACCTGCCGGACGATCTGTCGCTGCTTCGCAACTCGATCGAGCGCAGCATTCCGGTCGGCAATGGCCCGGGCGGCGAGCACCGCCGGATTCCCGACAGCGTCGAAATGGCGCTGGAAAAGTCCAGCCTCGTCGCGCGCCTGGCGAAGATCCGCGAGAAGCATCCGAAGATCCGCCCGGACAAGCTCGACCGGCAGATCGGCACGCTCGGCGGCGGCAACCACTTCATCGAGATCTGCCTGGACGAGACGGACCACGTGTGGGTGATGCTGCACTCCGGTTCGCGCGGCACGGGCAACCTCATCGGCACGTACTTCATCGAGCTGGCGCGTCGCGAGCTGGAGAAGCGCGTGCTCGGCTTCCACGTGCCCGATCGCGACCTCGCGTTCTTCATCGAGGGCGAGCCGCTGTTCGAGGAGTACGTCGAAGCGGTGTCGTGGGCACAGGACTACGCGCGTGCGAATCGCGAGGCGATGATGGCGCGCGTGCTGCACGAGATGCGCCACCGCCTGCCGAAGTTCCAGACGGACAAGGCGGCGGTGAACTGCCACCACAACTACGTGCAGCGCGAGGACCACTTCGGCGAGTCGTTGCTGGTCACGCGAAAGGGTGCGGTCAGCGCGCGCGAGGGCGAGCTCGGCATCATCCCGGGCAGCATGGGCGCACGCAGTTTCATCGTGCGCGGCAAGGGCAACGCGGACAGCTTCCGCAGCTGCAGCCACGGCGCCGGCCGCGTGATGAGCCGTACCGCCGCGCGTGCCCGCATCACGCTGAAGGAGCACCGCGAGGCGACGGCGCACGTCGAATGCCGCAAGGACGCCGGCGTGATCGACGAGTCGCCGGCCGCGTACAAGGACATCGACGCGGTAATGGCGGCGCAGCGCGATCTGGTGGAGATCGTGCATACGTTGCGGCAGGTGGTTTGTATCAAGGGGTGAGGAGGAACGCTTGCGCGGCACTGCCGCGCGTTCCGACGAACGCCCGGCCATGGATGGCCGGGCTGGGCATTCCGGAGCCCGGAGTGTGACGCCATGGATGGCAGCCGCAGCGCCTTCGAAGCCCGTACGCCGCGCGTTCGCTCACTCCATCGAAGGAAACAGAAAACATCCCCGCGAACGCGGGGATCCATCTTTCCGATGCGTCACGCTTTACGGAATAAGTGAATGCGCAGACAGATGGATTCCCGCCTTCGCGGGAATGACGGCTTTACCCGCGCGCGTGGAACGCGCACTCAGTTCTGCGTCCCCAATTCGTCACAGGTTCGAGAAGGACTCAAGCAATGAGGGTGCGAGCGTGATCGCACGCCCCGCCCCTCACCCCAACCCCTCTCCCGTTGGGAGAGGGGCTCAACAGCATCGCCTCACTCGAGAAGGGGCGAGCCATTCCAAGCGTGATCGCGCTAGCACTAAGCCAGCGCCGGCAACACCACATCCTGCCGCATCAACCGAACCACGCCCTGCCATGCCAGCGACACCGCGAGGCATCCGACCAGCAATCCGGCCCAATCGGCCGACTGCGGCGTCAGCGTCGGCCACAGGCTCGTGAAGGCCGGCATCCATTGCGCCCCGTACGTCGCGATCGCGGCGATCGTCGCCACCGCGAACACCACGCCAAGCACGCGAAGCAACCAGCGTTCCAGCAGCTCACCGGCCGCGGGCGTGCCTTCCACGTGGCGCACGATCTGCGCCGCGAGGTCGTAAGGCACCGGCTCCATCGCCGGCGCACGCAGCGCGCGCGCGATCAGGCGGTATTCGGCCAGGCGCGGATCGGCGGGGTCCAGCGGCACGCCGCGACGCTCCTGTTCGGCGGCGTGTTCCTGCGCCTGCCATTCGGCTTCCAGCCGCAACGCATCGAGGCTGCGCCAGCCGTTGCGGCCGGTGGGCGGGTCGTTGCGATCGGCGGGGCTGCGATCGTCAGGTGTGTTCATGCGGTCACTCCCATCCGGGCTTGCAGGCGCTCGCGCAGTCGCGCCCGGCTCCGGAACAGATGGCTCTTGATCGTACCCTCGGCGAGACCGGTGATCCGGGCGATCTCGACGATGGGGACTTCATCCAGGTGATACAGCGTCAGCAGCGTGCGCTGCAACGGCGGCAGCGCTTCTATCTCTTCATGCAGCCCGGCGGCGATCTCCGCGTCGGCGCAGGCGGTCTCCAGGTCGAAGCCATCGCTGATCTGGTCCAGCAGCGAGAGGCCGTCGTCCTCGTCGCCCACGGGTTCGACGATCGCGATCCGGCGCTTCTCCAGGTGTCGCTTGGCGACCGAATAGGCCACCTGCCCGATCCACGACTTCAGCGCACTCTCGCCGCGGTACTGGTGCAGGCACTGGTGGACGCGCAGGAAGGCTTCCTGGCACAGCTCGCGGGTGTCCTCCGGCTGGCGGACCATGCGCTGGATGATGTGCCAGCACAGGCCCTGGTACTCGCGCACGAGGCGTTCGAACGCGCCGGGCACGTTGCCCAGCACGGCATCCACCAGCTTGCGGTCGTCCTCGGTCACGCGGTTTCACCGGTCATGACCTTTGTGGATACGTTCAGGGGCCCAATGGTTGCAATCGTTGCAACGCGACCTTCACGAAATTCCATGACCGGGCTGCAACCGGCCGCGCGACGACCGTATCTCTCGTTCCGTACCCCACCAACACGGCCCGAGAAGACACCCATGAACTTCGAAATCCTGATCCCCATCACCCTGTTCATCTGCGTCGTCTACGCCATCAAGGTGGTGGTCGACGCCCGTACCCGCGCCAAGCTGATCGCCAGCAACGGTTCGGAAGACCTGATCCGCTCGCTGGTCCAGGCCGAAGCGCTGCAGCGCCGCCATGCCTCGCTGCGCTGGGGCATCCTGCTGCTGGCGGTTGCGGTCGGCTTCGGAATGATCGAAGCCTTCGGCTGGACCGAAATCACCCCCGGCGTCGTCGCCGTGCTGCTGGGCGTGACGGGCCTGGGCAACCTGGCGGCCTACGCGGCTTCGCGCAAGCTGGGGTGAGGCCACGCGCGAGCCATTGGCTCGCGCGCAGCCGAACGCCCGGCCATGGATGGCCGGGCCGGGCGATCCGGGACCTTCAACGTTGCGCCAGGGATGGCTGCGCCGACGCGCGAGCGAGATGAAAGCCGGAGTAACTCCGGCTAACGCCGGTCCAGCGTCGTACGCAGGACCGGCACCGTGGTGACGTCGTCCACGCCCTTGAAGGCGGCGACGCGTTCGCGCAGGTCGGCCAGTTCGCCCGGCGACTGCGCTTGCACCAGCACCAGCAGGTCGAGTTCGCCCGCCACGCTGTGGCACAGCCGCACCTGCGGCATCGCGACCAGCAGCGGCATCACGTCGTCGCAACTGAAGCCGTCGGCGTAGCGAAGCATCAGCCAGGCCTGCAGCGGATCGCCGCCGCTGCCCAGGCGCACCGTGTACTGGGCGATCACGCCCGCGTTCTCCAGCCGTTGGAGTCGCTCCTGCACGGTGCTTCGACCGAGACCGACCGCTTTGGCCAGCGCCACCGTCGACAACCGCGCGTTGTCCTGCAGCAGCGAGATGAGCTGGCGATCCGTGGCGTCGAGGGGCTTCATGGCGGCGGCTTCATCTTCATCGCAATCGCAACCTCCGTGCCGGTGTCGCCGGCATTGTGCCGGGTTGAGACCGGCACGGGCGAGCGCGCATCGTGGCGTCCATCGCCCCATGACATCCGCCAACGCCATGAACGCACCGCGCTCCCCGCTCGAACTCCACGCACGCAGCGTGCTCATTCCCATCGACGTGCAATGCGGCTTCGACCTGCCGCCGTGGCCGCCGCGCAACAATCCGTCGATGGAAGCCAATGCGCTGCGGCTGCTCGATGCATGGCGGCGCGCCGGATGGCCGCTGATCCACGTGCGGCACGATTCGGTGATGGAAGGCTCGGTGCTGGCGCCGGGGCATCCCGGCAACGCGCATCGTCCCGGGTTCGTTCCGCTGGAAGGCGAGGCGCTGGTGACCAAATCGGTCAACGCGGCCTTCATCGGAACCGATCTTGATCTGCGCCTTCGCCGGCAAGGCATCGACACCGTCGTGCTGTTCGGCATCAGCACCGACATGTGCGTGTCGACCACGGCGCGCGTCGCGGCGAACCTGGGCTATCGCACGATCGTGGTGGGCGATGCCTGTGCGTGTTTCGACCTCAAGGACGCGGACGGCTCGGTCATTCCGGCCGACCAGATCCAGCGCGCGCATCTTGCGACCTTGCGTGCGGAGTTCGCGCAGGTGGTGGAGACGGAGGACGTCGTTGCGACGCTGGGTGCAATCGCGGCCACCTGAGGGTCCGGTGCATCCGCGCGCTCCGCGCGTTACCCCTCCCCAACCCTCCCCTGCCGAGCAGGGGAGGGCGTGTTGGCGTTACTTGCGATCGGCCGCCGTCTTGTCGCGCGCGCCGCGGAACTCGCTCGCCGCGTCCCAGTTCGGCCAGCGGTCCGAATCGGCCAGGTTGCGGCCGACCGTGTAGAGCAGGCCCAGGTCGCGCGCCATGCCGAGGAAGGTCCAGTCGGCTTCCCATTCATCGGCCGGCTGGTGGTAGCGATCGGCGACGTACGCGTCTTCCATCTTCTTGCCCGCTTCCAGGCCGCCGTCGACGAGGTCGTTGCCCGAGCCGAACGAGATCGCCGGGACGCCGCGCTTGGCGAACGGGAAGTGATCGGAGCGGAAGAAGTGGCCGGCTTCCGGCTTCGGATCGGTCACGTAATCCAGGTTGCCGACCTTCTTCGCGGTGTCGATCAGCTCGTCGAGCAG
>Ga0209257_1002961_pt1 | contig 15554 bp, 19 predicted proteins | sample AraplaCvi_mCL_r2_FD_184277 | JGI IMG/M metagenome (GOLD analysis project Ga0209257, IMG submission 184277) | Arabidopsis root microbial communities from North Carolina, USA - plate scrape MF_Cvi_mCL_r2 (SPAdes) (version 2) | ecosystem: Host-associated > Plants > Roots > Endosphere | place: USA...
TATCTATCTGCACCTCGATCATATCGATCCCGCGGTGCTCCACGAACGCCTGCCCGGCATCACCGAAAGCGGCAAGATCTTCGCGGGCGTCGACCTGACGCGCCAGCCGCTGCCGGTCGTGCCGACGGTCCATTACAATATGGGCGGCATCCCCTGTAACTATCATGGCGAAGTCGTGACGCTGAAGGACGGCAACCCCGATACGGTTGTCCCCGGCCTGTTCGCGGTCGGCGAAGCGGCCTGCGTGTCGGTGCACGGTGCCAACCGTCTCGGCTCGAACAGCCTGATCGATCTCGTCGTCTTCGGCCGCGCGACCGGCCATCGCCTGAAGGAAATCCTGAAGCCCGGCGCCGCGCAGCCTGCGCTGCCGACGGACAGCGCCGACTTGGCGCTCGGCCGCCTCGATCATTTCCGCAATGCGAACGGGGGTTCGCCGACGGCGGAAATCCGGACCGAGATGCAGCGCGCGATGTCGCAGCATGCGGCGGTATTCCGCACCGACGAGCTGATGGCCGAAGGCAAGGAAAAGCTGACCAAGACCTATCAGCGGATGAACGACGTCCATGTCACCGACCGCAGCCTGATCTGGAACACCGACCTTGTCGAAACGCTCGAGCTCGACAATCTGATCGCGCAGGCGACGGTGACGATGCATTCGGCGTTCAACCGCAAGGAAAGCCGCGGCGCCCACGCGCACGAGGATTTCCCGAACCGCGACGACAAGAAGTGGATGAAGCACACGATCAGCTGGTTCGACGGCTGGGGCGGCAAGGGCGGCGGCGTCCGTCTCGATTACCGTCCGGTCCACGAATATACGCTGTCGGACGACGCGGACTATATCAAGCCGAAGGCGCGCGTTTACTGATGCGGGCATCAGTCGCCGCGGGCGCGTTTGCAATGCTCGCGGCGATCGGTTCCCCCGCAGCCGGCGCGCAGGAAATGACGGCGGCGTCGATCGAGGCGCGCGCGCTGATCGCGCTGACACGTGAAACCCGGGCAACCTATACCGTTGTCGGATCGAACATCATCTATCTGCCCGACGGGACCGAGGTTCGCGAATGGGCGGCCGAATTCCACGACGGCATCCATCACCGCGTCGAAACGCCGCGCGACCGGATGGTCGCCGATTGCGAGGCGATGACCGGCATCCATTTCAACGTTGCAACCGTCGAGATCGACGAGGAGCCATGGGTGGCTCGCGCGGCCTGCGGCGTGCAGGCCAATTCGACGATGTTATCGGCAAGGCTCGGCGGCACCCGGCAGACGCGCTTCGGGCCGGCGACGCACCTCGTCATCATCGACGAAACCGATATCCGGACCTATGATGTCGCGCCCGACGGCGCATTGATCGGCGCCACCATTACCGGCCGCGACGGGAAGAAGAAGCTGGTGATGCGGGCGATATATTATGCGCCCAAGGTTGCGGACGGAATATTTTCGGCGAACTCGCTGGGGCGGAGTGCAGTCCCGGCGCATTTGCGGGAACCGCCGAAGCAGTAGCCGGGGGCTAGCTGTCGCTGCCGAACAGGCTCTTCATCGGATCGAGGTCGGAGAAGGGTTCTTCGACGTCCTGACCCATGACCCACAATTTGTGACAGGCGATGGTGAAGAACATGATCGCGATGGTCCAGACGATGATCGTCTTGATCACTTGCCAGCGCTTGGCTTCATAGGCGGCAAGCGCGCGGGCCTTGTGGTCGATGCCCAGCTCGCCTTCGAATTCCGCGACAAGCTGTGCGCGGCGGGTACGCGAAATATTCGCGAGACTCGCGGCTTGCTGCGTATCTTCGTTCGAACGGCGATTCCCCATCGCGGATACCCTGTGGTCCCAATAGTCCTGATCGCACCATAGGCGGTAAGGCCCTGATAAAGGGTTAACCGGATAGTCGGAATGCGGATCAGTCCGTCGCAATTCCGATCAGTTTTGTCCGCGAGGCCGCGCCGCGAAGCAGCGAAAGGTCGCGGCGTGGCCGATCGAGCGCCGCCGCGAGCAGCGCGATCACGGCATCGTTTGCGGCGCCGTCGGCGGGCGGCGCGGTGACGCGGACCTGAACGCGGTCGCCATCGATCCGAACCGCGTCGCGGCCGGCGCCGGGCGTCACGCGTACCTCCAGCCGGCCCGGCGCCGCGAGGGTACGCAGCGCCGCGGTCAGCGCGGGATCGGGACGATATTTCAGACGGTGACGACCAGCTTGCCGACCGCCGTACGGTCCGCGAGCTTGGCGATCGCCTTGCCGCCGTCCTCAAGGCTGAAAGTCCCGGTCACGCGCGGCTTGATCTTGCCCTGTTCCCACAGCTGGAACAGGCGCGCGATATTGGCACGGTTGCGCGCGGGTTCGCGCATCACGAACGCGCCCCAGAACACGCCCGCAACATCGCAGCTCTTGAGCAGGGTCAGGTTGAGCGGCAGGCGCGGGATACCCGCGGGGAAGCCGACGACGAGGTAGCGGCCTTCCCACGCGATCGAGCGCAGCGCCGGCTCGGCATAATCGCCACCGACCGCGTCATAGATGACATTCGCGCCATTCGGGCCGACGGCTTCCTTGAACTTGCTCGCCAGTTCCTTCGACTGGTCCTTGTCGAACGGCTGGCGGCCATAGACCACGACTTCGTCGGCGCCGGCTTCGCGCGCGATGCCCGCCTTTTCCTCGCTCGACACACCCGCAACGACGCGCGCGCCGAATGCCTTGCCCAGCTCGACTGCGGCAATGCCGACGCCGCCCGATGCGCCGAGGACGAGCAGCGTGTCGCCCTCCCTGATGTGGCCGCGATCGAGCAGTGCGTGGATGCTGGTGCCATAGGTCATCAGCAGCGAGGCCCCCTCGGCGAAATCATGTGCTTCGGGCAGGTGATAGACATTGTGGACGCCCACCGCGACCGCTTCGGTCATCCCGCCATTGCCGCAGCCCGCGATCACGCGGTCGCCGACCTTGAACTCGGTTACGCCCTCGCCGATTTCGGCGACGAGGCCTGCAACCTCGCCACCGGGCGCAAAGGGACGCTCGGGGCGAAACTGGTATTTGTCCTCGATGATCAGCACGTCGGGAAAGTTGACCGCGCAGGCCTTCACGTCGATCACGATCTGGCCCTTGCCCGCGGTCGGGCGCGGTAGCTCGCCGAGGGTGAGCGTTTCGGGGCCGCCGGTTGCGGTCGACAAGAGAGCCTTCATCATCTTCTCCTCTTATTGGAATCCTATACCACGACCGGGCGCATCCACGGACGCTCGGCATCGAGCTTCCGTTCATAGGCGCCGATCGCTGCGTCGCTCTTTTCGGTCAGCGAAATCTCGTCGAGTCCTTCGAGCAGGCACATCTTGCGGAAGGGGTCGATCTCGAAGGTGAAGCGGTCCTGAAAGGGCGTCGTGACCGTCTGTGTGTCGAGGTCGACATGCACCGGATCGGTCGCAGCGACCTCCATCAACCGGTCGATTGCCGCCTGTGGCAGGACGACGGGCAGGATGCCGTTCTTCACTGCGTTACCCGAGAAGATGTCCGAATAGCTCGGCGCGATGACCACGCGGATACCAAGGTCGCCGAGCGCCCATGCGGCATGCTCGCGGCTTGACCCGCAGCCGAAATTGTCGCCTGCGATCAGGATCGGCGCGCCCTTGTAGTCGGCCCTGTCGAACAGATTGTCGGGATCCTTGCGGATCGCCTCGAACGCGCCGCGGCCCATACCGTCGCGCGTCGTCGTCTTCAGCCAGTGCGCCGGGATGATCACGTCGGTGTCGATATTCTTCAGCCCGAACGGAATCGCGCGGCCTTCGACCTTTTCCAACGGGATCATGCCATCAGCTCCCGCACATCGGTGAGCCTGCCCGTCACCGCCGCCGCAGCCGCCATCGCGGGGCTGACAAGGTGCGTGCGGCTGCCCGGGCCCTGCCGGCCGACGAAATTGCGGTTGCTGGTACTTGCGCAACGTTCGCCCGCGGGCACCTTGTCGGGGTTCATCGCAAGGCATGCCGAACAGCCCGGCTCGCGCCATTCGAGGCCGGCGTCGGTGAAGATGCGGTCGAGTCCCTCTGCTTCGGCTTGTGCCTTCACAAGGCCCGAACCGGGGACGACGATTGCCCATTTGACGTTGGCGGCCTTCTTGCGCCCCTTCACGATCGCAGCCGCGGCGCGCATGTCCTCGATGCGGCTGTTGGTGCAGCTGCCAATGAAGATATTCTCGATCGGCACGTCCTGCATCCGCGTGCCGGGTTCGAGGCCCATATAGGCGAGCGACTTGGCCGCGGCGACCTGCTTCGACGGATCGGCGAAGCTTGCCGGGTCGGGGACCACGCCCGTGATCGGCACGACATCCTCGGGGCTGGTGCCCCAGGTCACGCTCGGCGCAATGTCGGCGGCGTCGATGATCACGACCTTGTCGTAGGTCGCGCCCGGATCGGTCGCGAGGCTCTTCCACCAAGCGACCGCGGCATCCCAGTCGGCGCCCTTCGGCGCATAAGGGCGACCCTTCAGATAGGCAAAGGTTGTCTCGTCGGGCGCGATCAGGCCGGCACGTGCACCGCCCTCGATCGCCATGTTGCTGACGGTCAGTCGGCCCTCGATGCTGAGCGCGCAGATCGCGCTGCCGGTATATTCGATGACATGGCCGGTGCCGCCCGCGGCGCCGATGACGCCGGTGATGTGAAGGATGATGTCCTTCGCGGTGACGCCGGGACCGACCTCGCCTTCGACCCGCACTTCCATCGTCCTCGACGGCTGGAGCAACAGGGTCTGTGTCGCGAGTACATGCTCGACCTCGCTTGTTCCGATACCGAAGGCGAGAGCACCGATGCCGCCGTGGCAGGCGGTGTGGCTATCGCCACAGACGATCGTCGTGCCGGGCAGCGAAAAGCCCTGCTCGGGGCCGACGACATGGACGATGCCTTGCTCGGGTGCGACTGCGTCGATGTAGCGGATGCCGAACTCGGGCGCATTCTTCTCGAGCGCCGCGAGCTGTGCCGCGCTTTCGGGATCGGCGATCGGCAGCTTGTTGCCCGCCGCGTCGAGCCGCGCCGTCGTCGGCACATTATGATCGGGCACCGCGAGCGTGAGGTCGGGGCGGCGCACTGTGCGCCCGGTTGCGCGAAGCCCGGCAAAGGCCTGCGGGCTGGTGACTTCATGGACGAGGTGGCGGTCGATGAAGATCAGGCAGGTACCGTCGGGGCGCTGTTCGACGACATGCGCGTCCCAGATTTTCTCGTAAAGGGTGCGGGGCCGAGTCATGCGGGTTCACTTACGCCTGCCGGATAACTTTGCAAGCCAGTGGCGATCAAAAACGCAATTTTCGGTCGCGCGCGTTGGAGTATAAGCGGAACCATGTCGACGCTCGTTATCATCGCTATCGTGCTTGCCACCGTCGTGGCGATGGAGGGCGTCGCTTGGGCGAGCCACAAATATATCATGCACGGCTTCGGCTGGGCGTGGCACCGCGACCATCACGAGCCGCACGACAATCTGCTCGAAAAGAACGACCTGTTCGCGATCGTCGGCGCGGCAATGAGCATTTCGATGTTCGTGATCGGCAGCCCCATGATCGTGGGTGCCTCCGCGTGGGAGCCGGGGACGTGGATCGGGCTCGGCATTCTTTTTTACGGCATCATCTACACGCTGGTGCACGACGGGCTGGTCCATCAGCGCTACTTCCGCTGGGTACCGCGGCGCGGCTACGCGAAGCGGCTGGTACAGGCGCACAAGCTCCACCATGCGACGATCGGCAAGGAGGGCGGGGTCAGCTTCGGCTTCGTCTTCGCGCGCGATCCGGCGAAGCTGAAGGCCGAGTTGAAGATGCAGCGCGAGGCGGGGATCGCAGTATTGCGCGAGGCGCTGGCCGAGTGACCGCGCGAATGGTCGTATTGGCCGCAATCGCGAGCGTCCCGCTTGTCGCGGGATGCGGCGGGAAAGGCGAGGTCGTATGCGGCGGTGACGCCCCGAAGGGCGATTTTGTCCCGATCGGGCAGGCTGCGGGCGATCCTGCCGTGGCTGTCGCGATCGCGACGGCCGCAAGGGTGACGCGAAGCAGCGAAACGGATTTCGGGGCAGATCACATTGGCTATGAGGGCAAGACCGGAAGCGATGGCGCCCGTTGCTTTCAGTTCGTCCCGAGATACTGCGACGTCGGGGGCGGCGTGACGATGTGCGTCACGCCGTCGCTCAAGCCGCAGGATGTCACGGCATCCGAATAGGGGTCAGGCGGTCCGATAGTCGGCGGTAATTACGCCCGCCGCGGCGAGTTCGACTTCATGGCTTTCCTCGCGCCATTCCTCGATCAGTGCCTGCCGTTCCCATTCGGCCATCGCGGGGTGCGACAGCATATGGTCGACCCACGCCTGCCCGGCACCGACGTCGAGACCATAGGTGCGGATGCGGAAGGCGACCGGCGCGAAGAAGGCGTCGGCGGCAGAGAAGTCAGCGCCTGCGAGCCACGGGCCGCCGAACTTTGCGAGCCCTTCTTCGAACAGCTCGCGGATGCGGGTGACGTTCGAACGCAACGAATCGGACATCGGCTTGGGCGTTACACGCACCCCGACATTCATCGTGCAATCGTTACGGAGCGCCGAAAAACCGCTGTGCATCTCCGCGACCGCACATTGCGCCCACGCCCGCGCGTCGGGATCGGCGGGCCAGACGCCCGCGTGACGATCGGCCAGATAGAGGGTGATACCAAGCGAGTCGTGCAGTGTGCGACCCTCGTGAAGCAACGCCGGAACCTGCCCGGTCGGCGAAAAGCTGCGGAAAGCGTCGTAGTTCACCGGCTTGGTAAAGGGTTCGATCCGGTCCTCGAATTCGATCTCCAGTGCGCTCATCAGCACCCACGGGCGCAGCGACCAGCTCGAATAATTGCGATTGGCGGTGATCAGCACATACATGCTTCGCGCTCCTGTGCGACGATGGGGGATGTATAGTCGGGGTCGTGGGTGAAGGGCAGCGGCGTCCGGTTGCGGAGTGCCGCCAGCGCGCTGCCGAAGTCGGTCTGTGCACGCCAGCCAAAGCGCCGCTCGGCGCGCGACGGATCGTAGACGCGGTCGATGATGTCGGGGAGCACCCAACCCTCGGCCGCATAAAGCTCGGCCGCATCGGGATGATGGCGCGCGATCACGGCACGGGCGTCGCGCGCCAGTTCTTCCGCCTCTTCGCGCGCGAACGGCGGCGGGGCCGAAAGGATGAAGGTGTCGCAGCTGATCTGCGGCGCGGCCTCCAGCGCCGCGAGATGCGCCGCAGCGGCGTCCTCGACGGTCAGGCGGCGGTTGAGCAGCTCATTCGCTTTCAGGTTCGGCCCGCTCGGCACCGCATGCGTATCGTCGTCCTCGGGAAAGAAGCGCCCGGTGCGCAAAATCGCTACGTTGATGCCATGCTCGCGGTGGACCAGCTTGCACGCCTGTTCGGCAGCGAGCTTGGTGATGCCATAGATGTTGCGCGGCTCTACGGGCGAGAAATCTTCGTCCATCCACCATGCGCCCGCGTCGCCGGCGCCCGCGCGGACATCGGAACGCACCATCAGCGAGGTCGTCGAGGTGAAGAGGAAACGGTCGTTCCCCGCGGCGACCGCCGCCTCGATCAGGTTCAGCGTTCCCGTCACATTGACGTCGACGAACGCCTGCCGCGGATAGCGGACGATATCGGGCTTGTGCAGCGCGCCGCCGTGGATGACCGCCTCGATCCCGTGCTCGCCCATCGTCCGGTCGACCAGCGCACGGTCGGCGACGGTACCGATCACCTGCGTATGCGTTCCCGGCACGACATCGAGCCCGGTAACCGCATGGCCGTTTTGGGTCAGCAAGGGAGCGAGATACCGTCCCAGCCAGCCCGACGATCCGGTCAGCAGTACGCGCATGGTCGATTCTCCTCTCGCTCGGCGCAGGCCTGATACACAGGCCGCGGATCGGGCGGCAAGGGGCGTTACTCTTTCAAACTCACCGTCGATGGAGCGGCACCCGCCGCGCCGCCGCTCGCGGGCGGCAACTCGCTGAGGTCGAGCCAGTTCGCGTCGGCGCGCCTGTGATAGCTGTCGATCGCCGCGAACGGGATGCGGAAGGGGAAGCCCCAGTCGCTGTTCCACATTGCGACGACGCCTGTCTGCGTCGCAGGTTCGAAGATCATCGTCGCGCGATAGCCCGAGACCGCTCCCGAATGGCCTTCGAGCCGGCGGCCGTCATAGATGAAACTGCGCCAGCCGAGCCCATAGGTGGCATCGCTGTTCGCCTGCCGCAGCGTGCCGCCATAGATGCGTCCGGTCCCGATGCGTGGGCGGTGCGCGATCTCCAGCACCTTGCCCGCCAGCACGTCGGGCCGCTTCCCCATCATTGCCTGCATCCATTTGGCGAAATCGACAATATCGCTTTCGACCCCTGCGGCGGCGGGAACGCGCCAATAGGCTTCCTTGACCGGACGGACCTGCATGCCGCTGCGGTGCGGCCGCGCCCAATCCTTTGCGCCCGTCAGCCTCTCCATGCCATAGCCGGCGCTGACCATGCCGAGCGGACGGAAGAAGCGATCCTCGACCGCGTCAGGGAAGGGTTGGTTTGCCGCTTCGCCCAATATCTCGCTCGCGGTGTCGAAAGCGACATTCTGATAGGTGTGGCAGGTGCCGGGTTCGCATTGCAGCGGTGCGGCGAAGAGCGTCGAGCGCAACAGCGCGGGGCTTTGCCCCTCTTCCAGCTTCTCGTCATAGGCGTTTTTGGTGAGGCCCGTGCGCTGCGACAGCAGGTCGGCCACACTGATCCGCGCCTCGGCACCGCCCGGCAGACGCAGCGAGGTGCGCCAGCCGGCGACCGGACGATCGAGATCGACCGCGCCGTCGTTCGCCAGCGCCGCTGCGAGCGCGCCCGTCGCGGTCTTCGAAACCGAGGCCCAGCGGAACAGCGTCTGCAGCGTGACCGGCGCGCCGCTGGAGGCATCGGCGACGCCATAGGCGCGCACGAAGCTCAGCTTGCCGTCTTCCACGACTGCTACCGCCAGACCCGCCATCTCCGGCCGCTGCGCCAACGCGGCAAGTTGCCGGTCGAGCGCGCGATAGTCGATCCGCCCGTGCCATTCGTCGGGCGTGTCGGGCAAATCCTCGGCGGCGGTGAACGGAATCGCGACGCTGGCAAGCGTATGGCCGCCGCCAAGCGCGCGGACGCCGAACCAGCTCGCCGCCGCTAGCGCAACCAGCGCGATCGCGTACGCAAAAACCCGCTTCATGAACCCGTGATCAGATGGCGACCTCATAATTGGCGGTCGTCTTAGCCGCGACTTCCTCCGCCGTCACCCCCGGGGCGAGTTCGATCAGCCTGAACGGGCCCGAATGATCGTCGCGCCTGAACACTGCCAGGTCGGTGATGATCATGTCGACGACATTCTTGCCGGTCAGCGGCAGCGTGCACGCAGGAATGAACTTGGGGCTGCCGTCCTTGGCATTATGTTCCATCACGACGATGATCTTCTTGACCCCGGCGACGAGGTCCATCGCGCCGCCCATGCCCTTGATCATCTTGCCCGGGATCATCCAGTTGGCGATGTCGCCATTCTCGGCGATCTCCATCGCGCCGAGGACGGTCAGGTCGATATGCCCGCCGCGGATCATCGCGAAGCTGTCCGCCGAGCTGAAATAGGCCGACTGCGGTAGTTCGCTGATCGTCTGCTTGCCCGCGTTGATCAGGTCGGCATCCTCGTCGCCCTCAAAAGGGAAAGGGCCGATGCCGAGCATGCCGTTTTCCGACTGGAGCGTTACCGTCATCCCCGCGGGAATATGGTTTGCCACCAAGGTCGGAATGCCGATGCCCAGATTGACGTAATAGCCGTCCTGCAGTTCCTTCGCGGCACGCGCCGCCATGTCATCACGCGTCCAGCTCATTGGCTTGGCTCCCATTGCTTGTCGGAGGGGAAGGCGTCGTCCCAGCCCAGTTTTTCCCACGGGCCGTAGACGGGGTTGGGGAACAGGAACCAGCCCTTGTCCCAGAGTGCGGTGGCGCCCGCGCCCGTCGCAAGCGCCATGCGGGTCGCAGCGGGCAGATCCTTGACATTGAATTGCTGGCTGAAATCGCCAAGCTGGTCGCCGCCGAGGATGATTACGCAATATCTCGACGCGATCGTTGCCCGGCGCGGATCCTTGCTCGACCCGCCGGCATCGTCGCCCATCAGGAAAAGCGTTTCGCCGTGCCTGAAATCGCCGAGCCCCGCTGCGCGCAGCGTATCCTCGCTGCCCTTGGCATTGGCGGCGCTGCGATTGGTGTTGGCGATGACGGTGATCCCCGCGGCGCGGAGCCTGTTCACCATCTCGACCGTCCCGGGCATTGCGACTGCCTTGCCCGCGCCGGTCTTTTCCCACCGGTCCCAGACCCTGACGTCGAACGCCGTGCCCTTCTCGGCGAAATACCGCATGGGCCCCAGGTTCCAGATCAGCGTCTCGTCGGCGTCGAATACTGCTGCGAAGGGCTTGTTCCCGCACGGCTCGAACGCCGGCGCAGCCATCGTCGCCCCGGGCGCCAGCACGACGCTGTCCTTCGGCCGCTCCTTGATCCGCCACACGCCATAGTCGGCGATCCGCGCATTGGTTGCACGCACCGCGACAGCGGCTTCGGGCGAACCATAGAGATATTGCAGTGCGACCGGCGGCTTCGCGGCTTCAGCCGGGGCCGGAAGCGCGGCGGGTGGCGGAGCCGGCGCGGTCGCGACTTCTGCCGGCGCGCTCGCGCACCCGGTTAGCAGCAGCGCGGCGGTCAGGGTCAGGCCACGCATCACGCGGCCTCGCGCGGGCGGACGGTGCGGAATTCGATCTTCTTGTCGTACGGCGCGCCGACGATCATGCGCTTCACATAGATGCCGGGCAGGTGGATGCTGTCGGGGTCAAGGCTGCCGGTCGGCACGATTTCCTCGACTTCGGCGACGCAGATCTTCGCGGCGGTCGCCATCGGCTGGTTGAAGTTGCGCGCGGTCTTGCGGAAGATCAGGTTCCCGCTCTCGTCGGCCTTCCAGCCCTTGATGATCGCAAGGTCGGCGAAGATGCCGCGTTCGAGGATATAGTCCTGCCCGTCGAAATTCTTCACTTCCTTGCCCTCGGCGACCAGCGTGCCGACGCCGGTCTTGGTATAGAAACCGGGGATGCCCGCACCGCCGGCGCGGCAGCGTTCGGCGAGCGTGCCCTGCGGGCAGAATTCGACCTCCAGTTCGCCCGCCAGATATTGCCGCTCGAACTCCTTGTTCTCGCCGACGTAGGACGAGATCATCTTCTTTACCTGCCGCGTGCGGAGCAGCTTGCCGAGGCCTTCACCGTCGATTCCGGCGTTGTTGCTCGCGATCGTTAGCTCTTTCGTGCCCGCGTCGCGGATCGCGTCGATCAGCCGTTCGGGGATGCCGCACAGGCCGAAGCCGCCCGCGCAGATTTGCATGCCGTCGAAAAGGAGGCCGTCGAGCGCGGCTGCTGCATCGGAATATTGCTTGTTCGCCATGAAAGGGCCTCCTTGCCGGGGTGTCGGGCGCGACATTGGCGCATTTGATCCATCAATTCTAATTGTTCGATTTTTGGATTATACATAGATAATGTCTATCAATCGCGTCTCGCTCTATCATCTCGAAACCTTGCTCTGGATTGACCGGCTCGGCACTTTTTCGGCCGCCGCCGAGCGACTCAACACGACGCAGCCGACGGTCTCGGCGCGGATGCGCGAGCTCGAGCAACGCCTCGGTACCGCACTCTTCCGCCGCGAAGGGCGCGCGATGTCGCTGACCGCAGCGGGGCGCAAGCTCGTCCGCGACTGCGATCCGCTGCTCCGCGACATGCAATATGCGCTGCTCGGCAGCGGCGGCTATGGCGAGGCGAGTGGGGTGGTGCGCATCGGCGCGGGCGAAATTGCTGCGGCGAGCTGCCTTCCCGCCTTCGTCGCGGAGCTCAAGGCCGACATGCCGAATGTCGGGCTGGAAATCGAGATCGACCTGACTGCGAACCTGATCCAGCAATTGCTCACCGGCCGCACCGACATCGCCTTTGCCGCCGGGCCGATTGCACATCCGGCGCTCAAGACCAGCCCGATCGGCGCGGTCGAACTCGTCTGGCTCGCCAGTCCCGCCGTCGCATCGGCCTTTGCCGGTGGCGAGGCGATGCTGCCCGTCTGGTCGCTCGCGAGCCATTCGCCGATCCACGGGAGAATGCGCGAGGCGATCGAGGCGTCGCGGATTGCGCAGAAATCCTTGAACCTCTGCAATAACGCCCGGACGATGATCGACATCGCAAAGGCTGGTGGCGGCATCGGTATCTTTCCGCAGCCGATGGTGCGCGGCGAGGTTACAGACGGCGCGCTGGTGCAGATCGACGCGATGCCCGCGCTTGATCCGGTCGAATTCCACGTCGCGATGCGCGTCGCCGATACCGAGCCGGTGCTGACGCAGATTTTCGGGCGCGCCGCGAAGCTGAACCTCGCCGACGCGTCAGGGTAGCTGCATCTCCAGCGCCGCCGACAGGTCGGCGAGCGCCTGTTCGCCGCTCGTCACCTTGATCGCGTGCATGCCGAGCTGGCTCGCGGGTTTGCAGTTGATGCCGAGATCGTCGAGATAGATGCATTCGGCGGGTTCGACACCCAGCTTTTCGCACATCATCCGATAAATTCGCGGGTCGGGTTTGCGCACCCCGGCCTTGCTCGATTCGATGACCTGAACGAAGCGCGCCATGATGTCGGCGACCTCGATCGCCGCTTCCGCGCTGCGCGTCATGCCCGCGCCCTGGATGCCCATCTTGCCGCCCGGCACATTGTTTGTGATGCACGCAATCGTGAAGCCACGGTCCTTCAGCGTGTCGAGCGCGGCGACCATCGCCGGACGGACCGCCCCTGCGATCACCGCCAACACCGCCTCGCCTTCCAGTTCATGCCCCAGCGCGCGCGCCTCTTCGGCGAACAGCGCGTCGAACGCCGCGGCGTCGATCTCGGCGCGCTCGAACTTCGCCCAGGCATTGTCGTCGGGATTGGTCGCATTGACGCGGCGGACGAAATCGCGCGGCAGCCCGCGCTCTGCCTCGAGCCGGTTGAACGCCTCGAAGGGCGAGGCGGTGATGACGCCGCCGAAATCGAAGATCACGGTCGTGAAGCGACCCATAAATTGTTCCTGTCGTTCGGGAGAGAGGGAAGGGGATCAGCGCAGCATGATGCTGGCGCGGGGGGCATCGGTACCGAAGCTCTTTTCGGCGACCTTGACGCCGGCGGCTTCGAGCGCGGCGCGGCGACCCTCGGTGCGCGTCGCGAGGATTGCGGGTTCGAATTCGATCGTCCGGGCATAGCAGGGCTGCGCCACGATACGCGCGAGCCACGCCGCGCTCTTCGGCCAGCGCTGCGGATCGGGCGTCCAGCCGGCGATCGCCGCGTTGCGCAGCGGGCAGGCGACTGCGAGGTCCGCGACGCTCACCGTGTCGCCGAACAGGAAGTCCGTGACGGGCGCCCGCTCCTCCAGCCAGTCGAGCGCGACCGGCAGGTCGGTGTCGGTGGTCTTCGCGATCGCCGTCTCGTCGGGCGGCCGGTTGAACACATGCGGGGCGACCACCTTCGGAAAGAACAGGCCCCAGATGCAGAGATCACCGAGCCGGCTGTCGGCATATTCCTCGATCCAGCGCGCCTGCGCGCGCTCGCGTGCGCCTTTTGGCAGCGCAGGGACGTCGGGATAGGCCTCGTCCAGATATTCGGCGATCACGGTCGAATCGTTCACGACCAGATCGCCATCGATCAGCACCGGAATGCGACGGAGCGGGCTCAGCTTTGAAAACTCGTCGTTGCCATAGAAGGGCGTGATCGGGTCGAGCTCGTAATCGAGCCCCTTCAGATGCAGGAGCGCGAGGATCTTGCGCACATAGGGCGAGACGGGGCTGCCGACGATCAGCATCATTTGGTCCTTGTTGATCGGTTCAGGGTTCGACGACGATGCCCGCCTTGGGATCGGCGCGGCCTTCGAGCATTTCCTTGTATGCCGCAAGCGCGGCCTCGCCGCCGCCGCGTTTGTCGATGCGTGCGAGGCGGGGTGCGACGTCCATGAAGCCGAGCCAGGCTTCGGCGATCTTCTGCCCGAATGCCGGCCCGCCCCAGTCGGCGATGCGTTTCTGGCTGCGGCCGGGCGCGAAGAAGCCCTGCCGTTCGGGGCCGGGCAGCGCCGCCTCGCCTGCCTCGGCGTCCCAGTGCGACTTGCCGACGATGATCGAGGCTTTGAGATTGTTCCCGAAATGGCTGTGCACCGCGCGCGTTACGGCGCCATTGCCCGCCATGTCGACCAGCGCCGAGGGTGTCGCGGCGTTCAGCGTCATGATGTCGTCATAGGCGATGACGCGGTCATAGATGCGCTGCGCATCGAGGTCGGCGACATTGGCCTTGCTCGTCAGCCCGATCGTCTGCGGCCGGTGCCCCGGCCGCTGCGCGATCGAGAAACCGAGCCCGATCGCGGTCTTGCTCGACGCGCTCGCAATCAGGATCTGTTCGGCGCCATAGTCGCCTTCATCCTCGAACTGGTCGGCGATCAGCCAGCCGGTCAGGAACAGCGGACGGAACACCGGCCAGTAATCGTGGTCGGCGGCGCGATAATCGTGCAGCGCCTCGATCCGCTGATAATTGTTGTAGATCGGCGGCAGCGTCGTGCGGCGGGGGGTGACGTCGGTGAAACCGCCGGGGCCGACCTTGTCCGCGGTCAGCACGGCGTCGCTCGCCATCGGATAATAGCCATAGAAGCGGTCGCCGGGCGCAATACCGTCTGCGGCGCTTTCGGTGACCGTCGCGAAGCCCCACACCGGCAGGCGGCCGGGCTGGCTGCGTTCGGCGAAGAAGTCCCAATAGCCCTGATCGTTGCCGAACAGCCCCGCCGGCTTGCCGAACACCGCATAGGTGATGTTGTTCGCGGTCATCGCATAGCTGTCGAGATGGACGCGAACCTGTCCGGGTGCGAGCGGCGCGGCCGGGTCGGCAACCACCTCCGCTTGCGTCACGTCGTCGCGATCGATGTCGATTGCCCAATTCATGCCGGACCCCTCCGATGTGTTCTTGCCCGCGGCTGCGAGATCGCGGATAGTCTTGCAGATGGCGAAGTCCCTGACAATTGCGGTAAAGCGTATTCATGATGCGCCGGAGGCGGGCGACGGCACACGCTTCCTTGTCGACCGGCTGTGGCCGCGCGGCGTGTCGAAGGAAAAGGCTGCGCTTGCCGCATGGCTGAAGCCGCTGTCGCCGAGCGAGGGCCTGCGCAAGCGCTTCCACGGCGAAACGGTCGATTCGGACGAGGCATGGGACGCGTTCCGGCTCGATTATTTCGCCGAACTCGACGCCGGCGGCGAGGATGTGAAGGCGGCGCTTTTCACGCTCGACGCCGCGGCCAAAGCAGGGCCCGTGACGTTGCTCTACGCAGCGAAAAGCGCCGAGCGCAACAACGCGCTCGCGCTGCGCGAATGGCTGGCGCGGCGCTAGGCGACCGCCCCGAACAGCGAGCCTATCGCGATCGTCGCGGCCATGGCCATTGCGCCCCAGAAGGTCACGCGCACGACCGGACGCAGCATCGGCGCATTGCCGGCCCAAGCGCCGAGCGCGCCGAGCAGCGCGAGGAAGATCAGCGATGCCGCCGACACCG
>Ga0209257_1002965_pt1 | contig 15518 bp, 16 predicted proteins | sample AraplaCvi_mCL_r2_FD_184277 | JGI IMG/M metagenome (GOLD analysis project Ga0209257, IMG submission 184277) | Arabidopsis root microbial communities from North Carolina, USA - plate scrape MF_Cvi_mCL_r2 (SPAdes) (version 2) | ecosystem: Host-associated > Plants > Roots > Endosphere | place: USA...
GGGGCACCTTCTCCTCGACGCTGGCGGTCACCAGCACCTTGGTGTTGCCGAAGCTGACGAGGACGCTGCCCTCGGCATGGATGGTGAAATTGGTTTCGATGCTGATCGACCGCATCTGGTCGGGGGCGCGGCCGGAGGGGCGCATAGTCTGTCCTTTCAGGTGATGAGTTGCGCCGCCCTTAGGCCGCCGCCCTCAACCGCTCAAGCGCATACGGAAGAAATCGAGGATTTCGTCGCGAGCCTGCCGCGTCGGCTGGCCCTCCTCGTCGATCAGGTGGAGCGTCACGACGCTGTGCGGGTTCTTCATCGGGCTGTCGGGGTTCGCATGCTCGTCGGCAAGCACACGGCCGATGAAGCGGTCGCCGAGCGCATTTTCATAAGCCTCGAAGCGCGCCGCCTTGCAGAATTTGTCGCCCTCGAAACGATAGGCAAGGACAGTAAGATCCTCCGCCTCCATCCGTGCCTTCACAGCTGCGAGCTCGTCGGGGGCGATGTGCATCCCCGCCGGATCGTTGATCGGCAGTGACGGCTGCGACAGCACGGGCGCGAGCACCGCGGGTTCGAGCATCATCGACAGCGCAAAATTTCCGGTGAAGCACATCCCGATCGCGCCGACACCTTTGCCACCGCTCTCTTTGTGCGCGAGCGCGGCGAGCGCGCGCAGCCATTGGACCGCGGGCGAACTTTCGTTCGCCTGAAACGCACGGAACTGGCGACTGATACAGCCGCCGATCATCGTGAACAGCGCGCCGGGCATGCGCGGCACAGCGCCATCCTTGCCGAAGATGTGCGGCATATAGACGGTGAAGCCCGCGTCGCGGACCCAGCGGGCGAAACGCGCGACATGCGGGCTGATGCCTGGCATTTCGGTCATCACGATCACCGCGGGGCCGCTGCCCATCGTGTAGACCAGATGCTTGCGGCCGAGCAGGTCGATATGGCGATGCTCGAAATCGTCGAGCGGGTCATCGCGGTCGAGTGGGCGTGTGGTCATGGCTTTCTCCCCCGACGGGGAGGCTAACGCGACTATTGCGCTGTGGCCAGCAAAGCTTGCCCCATCCTCTCGCCGTCCCTAAATCCTCCCCATGACCACCCCGCCGATCACCGAACTGACGACGCGCGCGCGCGATGTGTTCCGGCTGGTCGTCGATGCCTATCTGGAGACGGGGCAGCCGGTCGGCTCGCGCACGCTGTCGAAGCTCGCGACGCTCAACCTCTCCCCCGCGTCGATCCGCAACGTCATGCAGGATCTCGAGGAATTCGGCCTGCTCGCGAGCCCACACACGAGCGCAGGGCGTCTGCCTACCGAACAGGGACTCCGTCTTTTCGTCGACGGCATGATGCAGGTCGCCGAGCCTAGCGCCGAGGACCGCGCCCAGATCGAGGCGAGCCTTGTCGAAGGCGGCCCGATCGAAAGCGCACTGGCGCAGGCGACCGCCGCACTCTCGGGCCTGTCGGCGTGCGCAGGCTTGGTTCTCGTTCCCAAGCACGAACGGATACTGAAGCAACTCGCCTTCGTACCGCTGTCCGCAGACCAGTCGCTCGTCGTGCTCGTCGCGGGCGACGGGACAGTCGAGAATCGCGTGATCGATATTCCGGCCGGGCTAAACCCTTCGGCGCTCGTCGAGGCGGGCAATTATATCAGCGCGACGCTGTCGGGCCTGACGCTGACCGAAGCGATGGCGCGCGTACGGCATGAGATCGAGGCCGAGCGCATTGCGATCGACCGCGCGGCGCAAGACCTCGTCAGCCGCGGGCTCGCGATCTGGTCGTCGGATGGCGCCGACCGGCCGGTGCTGATCGTGCGCGGACAGGCCAATCTGCTCGACGAAAGCGCGGTCGGCGACCTCGACCGCGTGCGCCAGTTACTCGACGAACTTGAAACCAAGCAGGAAATCGCCGGGCTGCTCGACAGCGCGCGCGAAGGTGCCGCAACGCGGATTTTCATCGGCTCGGAGAATAAATTATTCTCGCTTTCGGGCTCGTCCGTGATAGCGGCGCCCTATCGCGGATCGGACGGACGCGTGGTCGGCGTGGTCGGCGTGATCGGCCCGACGCGCTTGAACTATGCCCGGATCGTTCCCATGGTGGATTTCACCGCACAATCGCTCTCAAGACTGATACGATAGGTTTATGACGAATATCGAAAACGACACGCCCGTCGACGACGGCGCGACCGAAGAAGCGGCCGAAACGGTCGCCACCGAAACGCAGGACGAGGCGACGAAGCTCGCCGAGCAGATCGCCGCGCTCCAGCAGGACCTGCTCTATGCGCGCGCCGAGACGCAGAATGTCACGCGCCGCAAGGACAAGGAAATTGCCGACGCGCACGCCTATGCGTCGACCAAATTCGCGCGCGATATCCTGTCGGTCGCCGACAATCTGGGCCGCGCGCTTGCGGCCTTGACCGCGGAGCAGCGCGCCGATGAGGGCATCAAGCCGCTGATCACCGGCCTCGAAGCGACCGAGCGCGAACTGCTGAGCGTGTTCGAACGCAACGGCATCACGCGCATCGCCGCGATCGGCCTGCCGCTTGACCCGAACCAGCATCAGGCGATGCTCGAAATCCCGAGCGACAAGGCGCCCGGCACGATCGTGCAGGAAATGCAGGCGGGTTACATGATGAAGGACCGCCTGCTGCGCCCCGCGATGGTCGGGGTAGCGAAGGCGGGATAAACGCCGCAAAGGCATCGAAGACAAAAAGAAACCCCGGTGAAAGCCGGGGTTTCTTTTTTGCCGGTCGGCGGTTGCTCACGCCGCCTTGCGGAGCTTCGCCAGCTTCTTCAGCACCATCTCGCGCTTCAGCCGCGACAGATGGTCGATGAAGAGGATGCCCTCCAGATGGTCGTGCTCGTGCTGGATGCACGTCGCCATCAGACCCGTCATGCGTTCCTTGTGATGATTGCCGTCCTCGTCCTGCCAGTCGACGGTGACCTCGGCCGGGCGCGTGACATCGGCATATTGCTCGGGGACCGACAGGCAGCCCTCCTGATAGACGCTATGCTCCTCGCTCTCGTCGGAGAAGACCGGGTTGATGAAGACGCGCGGCGCCCGAATGACCTTCTTGCCCTCTTCGTCTTCCGGATCGGGTTCCTGCAGGTCGATAACGAGGATCCGCTTCGGCACCCCGACCTGGATCGCGGCAAGCCCGATGCCGGGCGCGTCGTACATCGTCTCGAACATGTCGGCGACCAGCGTCTTCAGCTCGGCGTCGAAGGTTTCGACAGGGTTCGAAATGACGCGCAGCCGCGGATCGGGGGTCTCTATGATGGGTAGGATGGCCATGCGTGCGAGGTATGATCGCGCAGGCGTCGGGTCAAGGGGGAGACACATTCGGGCCGCAATCGGCCATCTGGAGTTTTCCAGTCTTCAGATCATATCCGCCCCACGCGACGCGATAATCGCGATCATCGTTGTCGGCCGAACCCGGGGGATAATCGGCGTAGCTTTTCCGACCGCTGCCGAACTCTTCGAAATGAGCCTCGCGAAGATCAAACTCGACAATTGATTTATTGCGCCTGCTCGGCCTCGGTTTCCGGCCCTGCTTGATCGCAGCGTCGAGTTCCTCGGCAAAATATTTGGGCGAATAATAATAGCGACGCTCCCAATCGGCGAGATCGCCAATACACGGCGACTCGCTCAAAGCGGCCTCGACGCGGTCCATTTCGGCCTCAGTCGGCTTGACCTCGCGCGCGGCGCAGGAAGACAGGACGAGAATAAGCAGAAAGACGAAACGCGACGTCATTTCCGTCGCCGCTTCGCCTTGGTCGCGCTCTCGCTATCAGCATATTCCGGCGGAAGATCATGTTTTCCTGTCCGGTCGAAATGACGATCGCTTTTGATCGATATCTCTTTGAGATAGCGGACGTAGCGCCACGAAACGAAGATTGACCACGCTGCAAACCAAATTGCGGCAACGACCCAAGCGCGCGGGAAACGCTGGCCAACAAAAGCCAATGGAAGAAAGGGCAACATTCCCGGGAGCAGCGTCAATTCAACCCGTGAAGCGGAATCGCGCAGAACCCGGTCGGTCCAACCGCGCACGGAAAACCAAAGTGGACTCGCGATCCGCATTTTAGCCTACCGGCCGCCGTGCCCTGAGCGCCTGCGCCAAGGTCCCCTCGTCGAGATAATCGAGCTCGCCGCCGACTGGCAGGCCATGCGCGAGCTGCGTCAGCCGCACCGGATAGCCCTCCAGCCGCTCGGCGAGATAATGCGCCGTCGTCTGCCCCTCCAGCGTGGCGTTCATCGCGAGCACGACTTCATCAATCCCGCCCGCGGCGACACGCGCAACGAGGGTGTCGATGCTGAGGTCCTGCGGGCGCACACCCTCCAGCGCCGAGAGCCGGCCACCGAGGACATGATATTTGCCGGGAAACAGCCGCGACTTGTCGAGCGCCCAGAGGTCCGACACCTCTTCGACGACGCACAGGCTGCGGTCGTCGCGGCGCGGGTCGGAGCAGATCGCGCACGGATCTTGCGTATCGATATTGCCGCAAATGCCGCACGTCACCAGCCGTTCGGACACGGTCTGGAGCGCCGCAAGCAGCGGCGCGAAGCTGCTTTCGCGCTTCTTCATCAGGTGCAGCACCGCACGCCGCGCCGATCGCGGGCCGAGGCCCGGCAGGCGGGCGAGTTGCTGGACGAGCGCTTCAATCTCTTGCGATGCCATGACGGATGGTCTTAAGCGGCGCGCTGGAAATAACAATCACCTCCCCCACTCCGTTCGGGCTGAGCTTGTCGAAGCCCCGTCCTTTCTTCGGACGACGGAAAAGGGAAGGACGGCCCTTCGACAGGCTCAGGGCGAACGGAAAAGGACAGGGACGCTCTTGCGCATCGCCTTTATGGGAACGCCGCCCTTTGCGGTACCGACGCTCGCCGCGCTCCACGCGGCGGGGCATGAGATCGTGGCCGTCTACACGCAGCCGCCGCGCCCGGCACAGCGCGGCAAGAAATTGCAGCAGAGCGCGGTGCATGTCTGGGCCGAAGAGCACGGCCTGCCCGTCCGCACGCCGAAGAGCCTGCGGAAAGAGGAAGCGCAGGCCGAATTTGCCGCGCTCGACCTCGATATCGCGGTCGTCGCGGCCTATGGCCTGATCCTGCCGCAGGCGATCCTCAACGCGCCGCGCGAGGGATGCCTTAACGTCCACGGCTCGATCCTGCCGCGCTGGCGTGGCGCGGCGCCAGTGCAGCGTGCGATCCTTGCGGGGGACGCAGAAACCGGCGTGACGATCATGCAGATGGATATCGGGCTTGATACCGGCGCGATGCGGCTGATCGAGACTACGCCGGTCGCCGGCAAGATCGCAGGCCTGCTCACCGACGAGCTCGCCGAAATGGGCGCGCTGATGATGGTGAAGGTACTGAGCGACCTCCACGCCTTTCCGCCAGTGCCGCAGCCCGACGAGGGCGTCACTTACGCCGCGAAGATCGACAAGAGCGAGGCGCGGCTCGATTTTCTGACCAGTGCGGTGCAGATCGAGCGACAGGTGCGCGCGTTCAACCCCATGCCGGGTGCCTTCTTCGAGCTCGACGGCGAACGCTACAAGATTCTCGCGACCGAGGTCGTGCATCCGGCCGAGACCGTCGCGGGTGCGGCGCCCGGCGTCACGCTTGACGATGCGCTGACTATCGCCTGCAACCCCGGAGCGATCCGCGCGACGCGGGTGCAGCGGGCGGGGAAACCCGCGATGGATGCTGCCGAACTGCTGCGCGGGCGCCCGATTGCCAAGGGCACGCGACTGGCATGACGCGCTTTGCTCTCACCATCGAATATGACGGGCGCCCCTATATGGGCTGGCAGCGGCAGGCGCACGGCCCAAGCGTCCAGCAGACAATCGAGGAAGCGATTCACCGATTCACCGCCGAGGAGGTGCAGGTGTTCAGCGCCGGGCGCACCGACGCGGGCGTCCACGCCATCGCGATGCGCGCGCACGTCGATATTGAAAAGCCGCTGACCCCGTTCAAGCTGACCGAAGCGCTGAACGCGCAGCTTCGCCCTGCTCCCGTCGCGATCGTCGGATGCGAGGTCGTACCCGACGACTGGCACGCGCGTTTCACCTGCATCGGGCGCTCTTACGAGTATCGCATTGTAAACCGCCGCGCGCCGCTGACGTGGGACAAAGGCCTGTCATGGCAAGTTCCCCAGCCCCTCGATGCCGATGCGATGCACGCGGCGGCGCAGCAATTGGTCGGGATGCACGATTTCACGACCTTCCGTTCGGCGCATTGCCAGTCGCAGAGCCCCGTGAAGACGCTCGATAAGCTGTCCATCAGCCGTCACGGCGACGAAGTTATCATCGAGGCCGCCGCGCGCAGCTTCCTGCATCATCAGGTGCGCTCGATGGTCGGCAGCCTGTCGCTCGTCGGCCACGGCCGCTGGTCGGCGCGCGACCTGAAGGCCGCGCTCGATGCGGCGGACCGGCAGGCGCTGGGTCTCAATGCGCCGCCCGACGGGCTGTATTTCATGAGCGCGACCTACCTCTGAATCAAAAAGGGCGGCCCCGCGGGACCGCCCTTTCCTGTTTCGTCCGGAACGAAGGCTCAGACGGCCTTTTCCAGATAATATTTCGGCGCATGCTCGTTGAGGATCTGAAGGATCTTCGCCTGCGCGGTCTTTTCGTCGCTCTCTTCCATCGCGCCGAGTTCGCGCGCGAGACGGCTCGATGCCGCTTCGAAGATCTGGCGCTCCGAATAGCTCTGTTCCGGCTGGTCGTCGGCGCGGAACAGGTCGCGGGTCACTTCGGCGATCGACACGAGGTCGCCCGAATTGATCTTGGCTTCATATTCCTGCGCGCGGCGCGACCACATGGTGCGCTTGACCTTCGGCTTGGTGGTCAGGACCTGAAGCGCTTCCTTCAGCGTCTTGTCCGACGACAGCTTGCGCATGCCGACGCCTTCGGCCTTGTTCGTGGGAACGCGAAGCGTCATCTTTTCCTTTTCGAAGCGCAGAACATAGAGTTCCAGCTGCATCCCGGCGATTTCGGACTTTTGAAGCTCGATGACGCGCCCCACGCCATGCTTCGGATAAACGACATAATCACCAACTTCGAACAAGAGCGTTGCAGACATGCAAATTCCTTTCCTGTCCTTGCCAGTGAACCGGGAAGCGCAAAAAGCCGGTTGCATCCTGCCCTTGTGAAAAGGTGGATCGGCGATTTTGGGCGGCGCTAGCCAGTCAGAGTGACAAGGGATATGGCTCCATAGGAACGCCGGAGAGACCCTCTGCCTATGGCAGGAAGAGGCAAACTGTCGGCGTGTTGATATTTATTATAACAGATTCGCAACAAAATTGCCACCCCCGCACGGAAATGCGTGGGGTCGGCACCTTGACGGCTCATCAAGCCCGTTTCAGGTTGCAACGAAATCTCAGATAGGGAGCGGTTATGCAGGATCAAGTCTGGTGGGTTACGGGCGCTTCTTCGGGAATCGGTGCGGCGCTGGCACGCGGGCTTTCGAGTCGCGGCGCCCGGCTCATCCTGTCAGGACGCAATGTCGCAGCCTTGGAGGAGGTCGCGAAGGAATGCGGCCCCGGCACGATGATCCTGCCGTTCGAGGCCACCGACTACGCCGCTTTGCCGATGCTGGCCGACGAGGCGTGGGAGTGGTGCGGGCGGATCGACGGGCTGGTCAACAATGCCGGCATCTCGCAGCGCAGCCTGGCGGTCGACACAGACTTTTCGGTCTATCAGAAGATCGTCGACGTCGACCTGCTTGCACCGATCGCCCTCACCCAGCAGTTGCTGCCGCGGATGATCGCGGCGGGCGGCGGACACATCGTCGCGATTTCGAGTGTCGCGGGAATCGCGGGCGTGCCGCTGCGCAGCGCCTATTGCGCCGCCAAGCACGGCCTGATCGGCTATCACGACAGCGTACGCGCCGAGAATGAGCATCTGGGGCTCAAGGTGCTCGTCGTCGCGCCGGGGTCGGTCCAGACCAACGTCAGCCGCAACGCGCTGAACGCCGACGGCAGCACGCGCGGCGAGAGCGACAAGGCGATCGACAACGGCCTCTCGCCGGATTTCGCCGCGACGCAGATCCTTGATGCGGTGGCGGCGGGAACGCGCGAGCTGGTGGTCGCCGAGGGCGTCGAGGCCGCGATCCCCGCGCTCCGCCGCGGAAACCCCGACGGGCTGTTCGACCAGATGAGCGCGATGATCCAGGCCGGCTACGCTGCACAGATGAAAGCGCAGCGCTAAACGCACCGGCACAAAGAAAAGGCCCCGCCGGATCGCTCCGGCGGGGCCTTTTCTTTTGCCCGCAGGCGGTGCGGATCAGACCGCGCCGTGCGCCAGCGCCGCGAGGAGCAGGATCGCCACGATATTGGTGATCTTGATCATCGGGTTGACCGCGGGACCCGCAGTATCCTTGTACGGATCGCCCACGGTGTCGCCGGTCACCGCGGCCTTGTGAGCCTCGCTGCCCTTGCCGCCGTGATTTCCGTCCTCGATATACTTCTTGGCATTGTCCCACGCGCCGCCGCCCGAGGTCATCGAGATGGCGACGAACAGCCCGCCGACGATCACGCCGAGCAGGAGCGCACCGAGCGCCTCGAGTGCAGCAGCCGGACCTGCGACGCCGCGGATCACCAGGAACACCACGATCGGCGCCAGCACCGGCAGCAGCGACGGAACGATCATTTCCTTGATCGCCGCCTTGGTGACCAAGTCGACCGTGCGCGCATAGTCGGGCTTGCTCTCATAGGTCATGATGCCCGGGTTGTTCTTGAACTGGTCGCGAACATCCTTGACGACTTCACCCGCTGCGCGGCCGACGGCGGTCATGCCGAACGCACCGAACAGATACGGCAGCAATGCGCCGAGCAGCAGACCGACGATGACGTACGGCGACGACAGCGAGAAGGTCAGCGGTTCGGTCAGCCCTAGCTTGGCCGAATATTCGGTGATGTCGGCGGTGTAGGTCCCGAACAGCACCAGCGCTGCCAGACCCGCCGAACCGATGGCATAGCCCTTGGTCACGGCCTTCGTCGTGTTGCCCACCGCGTCGAGCAGATCGGTCTTTTCACGAACCGAATCGTCGAGGCCCGCCATTTCGGCGATGCCGCCGGCGTTGTCGGTGACGGGGCCGTAGGCGTCGAGCGCAACGACCATGCCCGCGAGCGCGAGCATTGCGGTCGCGGCAAACGCGATGCCGACGATGCCGGCGATCTGGAACGCGGCGATGATGCCGGCGCAAATCACGAGCGTCGGTGCCGCGGTCGATTCAAGGCTGATAGCAAGGCCCTGAATGACGTTGGTGCCGTGACCCGTTTCCGAAGCCTTGGCGATCGACCGCACCGGGCGGTAATTGGTGCCCGTGTAGTATTCGGTGATCCAGATGATCAGCCCGGTAATGACGAGGCCGAGCAGCGAACACAGAAACAGGTCCATGCCGTTGAACGTCTGACCCGTAACGGCTGTCTTCATGTCGCCACCCAGCACATAGCTGGTCGAGAACCAGATGGCCGGAACCGAAAGGACCGCCGTCATCAGGAAGCCCTTGTACATCGCGCCCATGACATTCTTACCGCCGCCGAGACGGACGAAATAGGTGCCGATGATCGACGTGATGATGCAGACGCCGCCCATCAGCAGCGGCAGGCTCATCAGCGGCAGAAGCTGGTCGCCCGCGCTCTTCAGCAGCAGCGCGATCAGCACCATGGTGGCGCCGACGGTGACGACATAGGTTTCGAAAAGGTCGGCCGCCATGCCGGCGCAGTCGCCGACATTGTCGCCGACGTTATCGGCGATCACCGCGGGGTTGCGCGGATCGTCTTCGGGAATTCCGGCCTCGACCTTGCCGACGAGGTCGGCACCGACGTCGGCGGCCTTGGTGAAGATACCGCCGCCGAGACGCGCGAAGATCGAGATGAGCGAAGCGCCGAAGGCGAGCGCGACGAGCGCGTCGACCACAGTGCGGTCATCGCCACCGACGGTGTAACCGCCGGGGCCGATCAGATACCAGAAGAAGACCGAGATCGCGAGCAGGGCAAGGCCCGCCACGAGCAAGCCGGTGATCGCGCCGGCGCGGAACGCCATGGTCAGGCCGGCCTGCAGCCCGGTCTGCGCCGCGGCCGCGGTGCGAACGTTCGACTTGACCGAAATATTCATGCCGACGAAGCCTGCGACGCCCGACAGGACGGCGCCGATGACGAAACCGGTCGCCGAAATCGGGCCGAGGAAAAACCCGACAAGAACGGCGACGACGACGCCGACGATGGCGATGGTGCGATATTGGCGGCCGAGATAGGCCTTGGCGCCTTCCTGGATGGCGGCGGCGATTTCCTGCATTTTCTCATTACCCGCCGATGCTCCGAGCACCTGCCGCGAGGTAATGAACCCATAGAGCACGGCCAACAGGCCACACCCTATCGCGATCAAAACCGGATTCATGCGTGTCTATTCCTTCCCCATTGAGAAGGGCGAACGCAGAGATAGCAGTCGAACGTCCGACTTATTGATGCCGGTTCGCTCTCTCCCCTGATGCGACCGCCCCAAATTGGACGCCGCGTTATGGGAAGAAAGAAAGCCAAGGGCAAGCCCGCACTTTCGGCAATTTTCCGGGCTTCCGAGGGTTAATGTGTGAAACCGAGACGCTCGGGCAGCGCGATGCGCTGCGCCTTGTGGACGAGCGTGATTCCCTCGCCTACTCCCGCATGACCGATCATCGTCACGGCGACGCCCGTCGTGGCGGCCGTCGCGCGAATTGCCTCGGCGGCACCGGGATCGGCGGCGAACAGCAGTTGGTAATCGTCCCCGGCGGTCGCGGCCGCAAGCCGCGTATCAAGCACATCGGGACGTACCGCGAGCAGCGCCGCCGACAGCGGGACCGTCTCCATCATCAGCGTGATGTCGCAGCCGCTCGCCGCCGCCATACGCCCGGCGTCGATCAGCAGGCCATCGGAAACGTCCATCATCGCATGGACATGCGGTGTGACGGCTTGCCCGAAATCGAGCTGCGGTTGCGGACGACGATAGGCAGCAAGACACATCTCGTTCGGATCGATCTCGCCAAGCCGCATCGCGAGGCCCACGCCGGCGTTGCCGATCGTGCCGGTGACCCAGAGCTGATCGCCGGGCCGGACACCGTTGCGCGCCGGCGCACCGGTCGCGGGCGCCTTACCTATCGCAGTGAGCCCGAACGTCCGCGGCGCGCCGACCGGTATGCCAACGGTATCGCCGCCGAGCAACGCGACCTCATAGCGGCGCAGCACTTCGTCCAGGCCGTGCGCGAAAGCCGCGTCCCACTCTTCGTCGCCTGTCAGGCTGTAGCCGAGCAACACGCCGGTCGGCACTGCGCCCTTGGCGGCGAGGTCGGACAGGTTCACTGCCACAAGCTTCCATGCCACATCCTGCGGCCGCTCGTCGGGCAGGAAGTGAATGCCCTCGACGATCATATCGTGCGTGAGAACGAGATCGCCGAGCACCGCTGCGTCATCGGCGAGCCCGCGCGCGGCAGGGTCGGTGGCGATGGCGCGCAGGCGGGCGATGAAATCGGCTTCGCTCATTTCACAAACTCCGTTTGCCCTGAGCTTGTCGAAGGGCCGTCCTTTCTTCCTGCCATAGCAGAAAAGGAGGGGGCTTCGACAAGCTCAGCCCGAACGGTCGGAAGGGAGTTCAGCTCTTGGCCCGCACATCCTTGCCGATCGCGTCGAGCAAACCGTTCGCAAACCCGGCCTCGCGCGCATCGAAAAAGGCCTTCGCGACATCGACATACTCGCTGACTACCGCGCCGACCGGGACATCGGTGCGCGCGAGCAGTTCATAGGTGCCGGCGCGCAGGATCGCCTTCATCGTGCGATCGAGCCGGTCCATCGTCCAGCCGCTGGCGAGCTTCGCGGTAATCGCCGCATCGACCTCGCCCGCCCGTGCCAGCGCCCCCTTCACGATGTCGTCGAAGAACGGTGTGTCGGCATCGGCATATTCGGCGTCCTCGATGATCGCGCCGATACGATGCTGGTGAAATTCGTGGACCAACCGGGCGACCGGCGTCCCCTCCATCTCGTGCTGATAGAGCGCCTGTACGGCGGCAAGGCGCGCGGCGGAGCGGGATTGAGCGCGTTTGTTCATAATATCTTCTTTCAGTCTCTTGGCCACCGCCGTAGCGGCTCCGCTTTTGCCAGCCCGACTGACTTCTCGTCGGCCGGCATGAAATTGATAACATGTTCGGGTCCGAACGGTATTTCCGTTCCGACCCAGAATTCGTCATTCGGCGCGATAGCATCGGGTTCATTGTCGAGCAGCCCGAAATATCGGTCACCCTGCACTTCGCGAACGATCACCCACATGCGTTCGACCGAAACCGGCTCGTCAGCATCCTCGACCGATATTTCGAAGATCAACTTGGCGAAATCGCCAACGGTCAGACTGACGCGTGTCCTCTCGTCCGGGATCCAGAAAGTGTCTGGCGCGCGTTCATGAGCTTCCACCCCCGATCGCAGCGCCCATCCTTCCAAATCGAAGTCGGGCTGGCGCATGTGACGCTACTTCAGTCTGTTCTGGACGCTGAGCGCGTGCGCGGGAAGCCCCTCGGCTCCCGCAAGTGCGACGGCGGCCGGGCCGATAGCGGCAAGGCTCGCCTCGTCAAGCGCGAGGAAGCTGGTCCGCTTCATGAAATCGGCGACCGACAGCCCGCTCGAAAAGCGCGCGCGGCGTCCGGTGGGAAGGACATGGTTCGGACCCGCGACATAGTCGCCAATCGCTTCGGGGGTCTGGCGGCCGAGGAAGACCGACCCCGCATGGCGGACTTTCGCAAAGAGCGCGTCGGCTTCGGCGGGATCGACCGCAAGTTCGAGATGCTCGGGCGCGAGCCGGTCGCAGAGCGGGATTGCGTCGGCCAGCGTCGGAACGACGATCACCGCGCCATTGTCGGCCCAGCTCGCCTGCATCGTCTGCGCCGTGTTCAGCGTCGGGATCACATGCGCGACCGCGGCGGTAACCGCGTCGGCGAAATCGGCGTCGTCGGTGAAGAGGATCGACTGGCTCGTCGGGTCATGCTCGGCCTGGCTCAGCAGGTCGGCGGCGATCACGTGCGGCTCGTTCTTGCTATCCGCGACGACGACGATTTCGCTCGGACCCGCGACCATATCGATGCCGACGACGCCGTAGAGCTGGCGCTTCGCCTCTGCTACCCAGGCGTTGCCCGGGCCGGTTACCACATCGACCGGCGCGATCTTCGCGGTTCCATGGGCGAGCGCCGCAACCGCCTGCGCGCCGCCGACGCGCCAGATCTCGTCGACCCCGCCGATATGCGCGGCCGCCATCACCACCGGATTGGTCTCGCCGCCCGGCGTCGGGGTCATCATCACGATGCGTTCGACCCCCGCGACCTTTGCGGGGATGATGTTCATCAGCACCGACGAGGGATAGGCAGCGCGCCCGCCGGGCACATAGACCCCCGCCGCATCGACCGCGCGCCAGCGCGCGCCGAGACGCGCACCGGCCGCGTCGCGATAATCGCGATCTTCGGGAAGCTGCGCGGCGTGATAGGCGCGGATACGCTTCGCCGCGAGGTCGAGCGCGTCGCGCAGTTCGGGCGCGAGCGCTTCATAGGCGGCGGCGCATTCTTCCTTCGAGATGCTCCAGCCGCGTGTCTCGAGATCGAAGCGGTCGAACTTGGCGGTATAGTCGGCGAGCGCCGCGTCCCCCTCGGCCTTCACCCTTGCGATGATCGCGGCGACGTCGATCGAGACGTCGGAATCGCTCTCGCGCCGATCGTTGACCAGCGCGTCGAACTCTGCGGCAAAGCCGGGATCGGATGTGTCAAGCCGCCGCATCGGCTGCGGCCTCGCGGAATTTTTCGACCAGCGCCGGCACCTCGGCCGAGCGCAGCTTGAACGCCGCGCGGTTGACGATCAGCCGCGCCGAAACCTCGCTGATCACTTTCTGCTCGGCGAGCGCATTCTCGACGAGTGTCCGCCCGGTCGAGACCAGATCGACGATGTGCGACGCGAGTCCGAGCTTCGGCGCGATCTCCATCGCACCGTTCAGCTTGATGCACTCCGCCTGTATCCCCTGCCCCTCGAACCAGCGGCGGGTCGTTGCGGGATATTTGGTCGCGACGCGGATATGGCTTTCGCCGATCCCCGGCGGCTCGGTGCCTTCCGGACCCGCAAGCGACAGACGGCAATGGCCGATGCCAAGGTCGACCGGCGCGTAGAGCTCCGAATAGTCGAACTCGTCGACAACGTCCGACCCGACGATCCCGAGCTGTGCCGCCCCGTGCGCGACGAAGGTCGCGACGTCGAATGCGCGGACGCGGATCAGCGAAATATGCGGCTGGTTCGTCGCGAAGACGAGCGCGCGGCTGCTCTTGTCGAAAAAGTCCGCCGCAGGCTCGATGCCGACGCGCGCGAGCAAAGGCAGCGCCTCGTCGAGGATGCGCCCTTTCGGGATGGCAAAGATGATCGGTTCGGGCATAAACGCCGTGCCCATAAGCGGCGACGGGAGAAAGGGCAATGAGCGAGCAATATAAGCTGGTGGATATGGCCGAGACCGGTCCGGCGGCGGTACGCACCGCCTTTGCCAATCAGGTCGCCTATTGCCGCGCGAACGACGCCCCGGTGACCGCGCGGATCGTCGCGGCACTCGGCAGGCTGCTCGACAAGCCCGCGACAGAGTTTGCACGGCGCATTGCCGACTGGCAGGGACCGCCGCTCGCCGACGCATTGCCGCTCCGTGCGGCCGGCGGGCTGCATGCGCTGCATCTGTCGGGGAAATCACCCGCACTCGCCCCGATCTATGCCGACGCCGACGATATCAACGACGCCACGATCGTTGCCGGCGTCGTCGCGGGCCACGAAGCCGCCCTGCTTCCGTGGCTCGACGGGCCGCCGCAGACCAATGAAGCGGGCCGTTCGTCGAACTTCGTCGCCGCGATGCTGTGGCTGACCGGGCAAGGCCTGCCACCGCATTTCGACTGTCTCGAGATCGGGTCGAGCGCCGGGATCAACCTGATGATCGACCGTTATCATTACGATCTCGGCGGGGTCCAGGTGGGGCCCGAACCCGGCGTGATGGCCTTTACGCCCGAGTGGCGCGGCAACCATCCGCCGCAGCACAAGATCGACTTCACCGGCCTCAGGGGCTGCGACGTCGGCCCGGTCGACCTGACCGATCCGGCGCAGGCGTTGCGGCTCAAGGCCTATATCTGGCCCGAACACACCGTCCGCTTCGAACGGATGGAGGCCGCGATCGCGGCCGCCAAGGTGACCAAGCCGGACATCGTTCGCGCCAATGCCGCCGATTTCGTCGAGGCCGCGCTGAAGAAGCCGCAGGCGAAAGGCACCACGCGCGTGCTGATGCACTCCATCGTCTGGCAATATGTACCCGAGGACCAGCAGATACGGGTGACGACCGCGATGGAGGAAGCCGGCGCCGAAGCCACGCCCGACCGGCCGCTCGCGTGGATCGCGCTGGAGGCGAACCGGACGGTGCATCAGCACGAACTGGTTGTCCGCTACTGGCCCGGCGGCGAAGCGTCGCGAATGCTCGGCCGCGCGCACGCGCATGGCGCATGGG
>Ga0209257_1002970_pt1 | contig 15493 bp, 15 predicted proteins | sample AraplaCvi_mCL_r2_FD_184277 | JGI IMG/M metagenome (GOLD analysis project Ga0209257, IMG submission 184277) | Arabidopsis root microbial communities from North Carolina, USA - plate scrape MF_Cvi_mCL_r2 (SPAdes) (version 2) | ecosystem: Host-associated > Plants > Roots > Endosphere | place: USA...
CGGCAACTCCCGGAAAACACTCGTGAACTTCTGCATCCAACTCCCCCTCGCAATTGGGAGTCTTCTTCAGAATCCATCTTCCAGGCAGATGCAACAACCCTCCCTCCGCCATATGCGATTCCCCTGCCCTAAAGAGGGGAGGGCTCTAACCGAATGTGGGTCAACGCCGCGTGAAACCGGCTGCCGGTGCTGTTCTCCCCCTCTTCAGGGGGGAGTAAGTGGGGGGCACTGCAGCCGTGATGTTTTCGTGTGACGGCTGAACGAAGATCCAGCGACGCCCTCAACACTCCGCCGCGCGCTTCAGCAACAAAGCCCGTTCGCGTTCGTTGCGCGTGAGTTCCGCCGCGCGCTCGAACGCAGCCTTTGCCTCTGCCTTGCGGTCGAGCTTGAACAAGAGGTCGCCGCGCACGCCCGGCAGCAGGTGATAGTTCTTCAGTGCCGGCTCTTCCATCAGGGCATCGACCAGCGCCAGTCCTGCGCCTGGTCCCTCGGCCATCGATATCGCGACCGCTCGGTTGAGTTCCACCACCGGTGACGGCGTCACGTGGCTGAGCGCCTCATAGATCGCCGCAATCCGCGACCAGTCTGTCTCGGCGGCGGTATGCGCGCGCGCATGGCAGGCTGCGATCTCGGCCTGCAGCACATAAGGCCCCAAGCCAAGGCCTTGGGCCGCGGCCTCGCGCTCGGCGCGCTCCAGAGCGGCGAGTCCCCGCCGGATCAGCATCTGGTCCCAGCGGGCGCGATCCTGATCCAGGAGCAGGATCGGATCGCCATTCGGCGCAACGCGGGCATGCAGGCGCGAGGTCTGGATCTCCATCAGCGCGGTCAGGCCATGGGCTTCCGGCTCATGCACCGCAAGCTCGGAGAGGATGCGGCCGAGGCGCACCGCTTCATTGCAGAGGTTCGGCCGCACCCAGTCCTCGCCCGAGGTCGCGGTATAGCCTTCGTTGAAGATGAGATAGATCACCTCGAGCACGGAGCCGAGGCGTTCAGCCATCTCTTCGCCGCGCGGCATCTCGAACGGGACCTTCGCGTCCGAGAGCGTGCGCTTGGCGCGGACGATGCGCTGCGCCATGGTCGGCTCGGCGACCAGGAAGGCACGCGCGATCTCGTCGGTCTGGAGACCGCCGATCATGCGCAGGGTGAGCGCGGCGCGCGCCTCGGTCGAGAGCACGGGATGGCAGGCGGTGAAGATCAGCCGCAGGACGTCGTCGCCGACATGGTCGTCAAGTGCGGAGTCCCAGTCGGGCATTTCCTGCTCCAGGGACTGGAGATCGCGGCCGATCTCGACATGCTTCTTCTGCTGCATGGCGCGCCGGCGGATCCCGTCGATCGCGCGGTGCTTGGCGCTCTGCATCAGCCAGGCGCCCGGCTTGTCGGGGATACCGGATTCCGGCCATTGCCGGAGCGCCGCTTCCAGCGCGTCCTGCGCCAGCTCTTCGGCCTGGCCGACGTCGCGCGTGATGCGCGTCAGGCCGGCAATCAGTTTCGCCGCCTCGATCCGCCAGACCGCATCGATGGTGCGGTGGATGTCGTTCGCTTCCGTCGCCGCCATGGCGACTGGGTAGCGCAGATCTTGGGAAGCACGCAAGTTTACTTCCCCTCCCCCAAGATTGGGGGAGGGTGTGGGAGGGGGTTGATGCAGCTGCGCTGTTGGACAGTCTGGCAGGGAAGAAGAGCCAAGATGCCCAGCGCTGGATCGAACTCTGAGCGGTCGCTGGCGACATCACGGCTGCATCAACCCCCTCCCGAGCCCTCCCCCAATCTTGGGGGAGGGGACTCTTATGCGAAGTGCGGTGGTTACTTCTTCTTTTTCTTCGCCGCCTGTTTCCGCTTCTTCTCCAGCGCCTTGCGGATCGTCGGCTCGTGCTTGGCGGCTTTCTGGACTTCGGGCGTGAAATCTTCCCATTCCTGGACCTGACGGACCTCGACGGTCATGTCATCGCCGCCGGGAATCTTCCTGGCCCACTTGATCGCCTCGGCCTTGGACTTCACGTCGATCAGCCAGAAGCCGCCGACCACCTCCTTGGCCTCCGGGAAGGGACCATCCTTCACCACCGGCTTGCCGCCGGGAAAGGTGACGCGGACGCCGGTCGAGGGCGGATGCAAGCCCTCCATCGCCAGCACCACGCCGGCCTTCATCAGCGTGGCATTGTACTTGTCCATCTCGCCGACGGTTTCAGGATCCGGCATCGCATCGGCCGGCGCGGTCTCGTATCCCTTCGGGATCACGATCATCATGAAACGCATGGCGTGCTCCTCACATCGCCTGTGGAACGATGACCATCCAGCCCAGGCCGAACCTGTCGGCCAGCATGCCGAAGGCCGGGGAGAAGAAGGTCTTGCCAAGCGGCATCTTGACCTGGCCGCCCTCGCTCAGGTCCTTGAACACCCGCTGGGCTTCCGCCTCGTCCTTGCAGTTGTAGGTCAGCGAGAAACCGTCGAACTTGGTCGTCCCGCTGCAAAAGCCGTCGGAGCCCATGATGGTCGAACCGCCGACTTCGAAATTCATATGCATGACCTTGTTCTCGCCGCCGGGCGGGATCGAGCCCGGCTGCGGGTCCGGCATATCCTTGTATTTCATCACCATCTCGTTCTTGGCGCCGAGTACTTTCTTGTAGAAGGCCAGGGCTTCCTCGGCGCGGCCTTCAAAGAACAGATAGGGTTGGATCGTCATGGCTCTTCTCCTGTCTTGCTGGGGTTCTTAATTCTTCAGCGTGGTTTCCATCTCGCGGAACTTGCCGATCGCGTCCTTCGCCGCGTCAATGGTTGCGAAGTCTTCGAGTTCATAGAGCTGCCGGACCTCGATCTCGCACACGTCGTCGAAATGCGGCTTCGGGAAGCGGCGGGTCCATTCCAGCGCCTCTTCGCGGGTCTTGGTCTGGATCAGCGTGTAGCCGGCGATCAGCTCCTTGGCTTCTGTGAAGGGGCCGTCGATCACGCTGCGCTTGTCGCCGGTATACCGCACCTTCCAGCCGGCGGAGCTCGGCTTTAGCCCCGAGGCATCGAGCAGCACACCGGCTTTTACGAGATCGTCGTGATAGACCTGCATCGCCTCGAACAGCTTCTCGGCATTCTCGGGGAACACGCCGGCCTCGGTGCCTTTGGTCGCCTTCACCATGATCATGAAACGCATCGCTCTCTTCCTCTTTCAGCGGTTACCTTCTGGGCTCCTGTTGAAACGTCGAACGATGGGCGGCGGGATCGACAGCCTTAGCCAGCAAATCGAAGATTTTTTCACCCCGTCCAGCCTGCCATTTTCGGCTATTCCATAAGCTCTTGAAAATATTGCATAGTAGAGGGCAAGCCGTGCTGCGATGCGGCATTCTGGGGGCGTTCATGACGGTTTCGCGTCTCTTGCTTGGGGCGATGCTGCTGGTCGGAGCGACAAGCGCTGCCATCGCCGATCCGGTCACGGTTGAAGGCATCACCTTTTCCGATGAGCTCGGGAATTTCCGCCTGGTCTCGGTGACCGGCAAAGGCAGCATGGACGATCCCTTCGTGCTGAAGGAGGAAGTGACCGGCCCCAACGATCCCGTGCTGGTGATCAAGGGCTTCACCCGCGATTTCGGCAACCGCGTGGGGACCCAGCACACTGCTGCGTTTGCGATGGTGAAGATCGTGGTCAACAAGACCGGTCGTTCCTGGCAGGGCTTTCAGCTCGAGCTGCGCGAGGTCGAGAACCGGCCGAGCACCTATGAGGACGGCTTGAGCTTCGGCCAGGCCTCGATCGTCGCCGATCAATACGTCAACAGCAGCCTGCCGCATTCCCAGCGCCTGGATGAGCCGGAGGATTCCCTCGGCTTCGGCGGCGATTCGATCCTGCCCGGGGCGGAGGCGACATTCCGCTTCGTCATCTCCGACATGTCGCCGCTCTATCGCTTCTATCTCGTGCAGCGCCCGCAGCAGCCGCTGTCCTAGGCCGGCCTCGCATCGCCGGGCGCTCTCCTGTATGTTGAGCGCGCGATTCTCTGGGAGTTCTCAACTATGCGTTATGTCGGATTTGCCATCCTCGCCCTGGTCGTGATCGTCGTGGGCTGGGCGCTGATGAGCGTCAACGCGATCCCGAAAGAGGAGGAGACGGCGCATGCCGCCTGGGCCCAGGTCTTGAACCAATACCAGCGCCGGGCCGACCTCGTGCCCAATCTGGTCGAGACGGTGAAGGGCGCCGCCAAGTTCGAGCAGGACACCTTGACCGCGGTCACCGAGGCCCGGGCGCGGGTCGGCTCGATGCAGCTCTCGCCGGACATCCTGACCAACCCCGAGAAGATGAACCAGTTCGAGTCCAACCAGGGCGCGCTCACCTCGGCGCTCTCGCGGCTGATGGTCGTGGTGGAGAAGTATCCCGACCTCAAGGCGACGCAGAACTTCGCCAACCTCCAGGCGCAGCTCGAAGGCACCGAGAACCGCATCGCCGTCGCCCGCATGGACTTCATCAACGCGGTCCGCGCCTACAACACCGAGCTCAAGACCTTTCCGGGCGTGATCTGGCATTCCATCCTCTACAAGGATCGCGAGCCGATGCAGCAGCTCCAGGTCGAACCGGCCAAGCTCGACGTGCCGAAGGTCGATTTCGGCACCAGCGGCAACTGAGCTCGATATGGAGCGCGCAGTGGGGACGTGGTCGCGCGTTCTGATCGCCGCCCTTGTGCTTCTCACCGCCGGCGTTGTATCTGCGCTGGCCGAGCCGCCGATCCCGGCCCTGACCGGCCGGGTGGTCGACCAGGCCGGCATTCTCGATCGGACCACGGCGGATGCGATCACCAGCCAGCTGGCGGCATTCGAATCCTCGACCGGAGATCAGGTCGTGGTCGTGACGCTGCCCGATCTCAAGGGCTATCCGATCGAGGATTGGGGTCTGGCACTCGGCCGCGGCTGGGGCATCGGACAGAAGGGAAAGAACAACGGCGTGCTGCTGATCGTGGCGCCCAACGACCGCGAGCTCCGCATCGAGGTCGGCTACGGGCTCGAAGGCGATATCCCCGACGCCACCGCCAACAGCATCATCCAGCAGGAGATCATCCCTTACTTCAAACGCGGCGACATGCCGGGCGGGGTGCGCGCCGGGGTCAACGCGATCCTGGCCTCGCTCGGCGGCACTTACGTGCCGGTGAAGCCGCTCAAAGTCTCGCAGGCGTCTGCGGGAAGCGGCTTCTGGCAGGTGGTCCCGAAGTTCGTCGTGTTTGCGCTGATCTTTGTGTTCTTCGTGCTCACGAATCTGCACCAGCGCTACGACCCGCAGCGGCGGCGCAACACCTGGTATGTCGACACCTCCGGCTGGTCCTCCGGCGGCGGCGGGCGCTCTTCCGGCGGCGGTTTCAGCGGCGGCGGCGGGTCGTTCGGTGGCGGCGGCGCCAGCGGCCGGTGGTAGGGAGGCGTGATGATCGATGACGCGATGCGCACGCGGATCGCAGCGGCGATCCAGCGCATGGAGACAGGTACCCGCGCCGAGCTGGTCGCGGCGATCGCCCGCCGCGCCGATTCCTATCGCAGCAGCGCGCTCATCGCGGCGGCTGTGGCCGCCCTGCTGGCCGGCCTCGCGGTCTGGGCGCTGGTGCCCTGGCCGGTCCCGACCGAGATACTGGCCGCGGAGCTTGCCGGCTTCATCCTCTTCTATGCGCTCGCCGTCTTCACGCCGCTCGGTCTTCGCCTGGTGCCCGCAGCGCGCAAGCGCGCCGCGGCGGCACGGCTGGCGAAGCTGGTCTTCCTTGAGCGCGGCCTCGCTTCGACCCCGGAACGCTGTGGCGTGCTGTTCTTCGTCTCCCGGGCGGAGCACTACGTCGAGATCATTGCCGATCACGGCATCGATCAGGCGGTCGAACCCGGCGCCTGGCAGCGTATTGTCGATGGCTTCACCGCCGCCGTGAAAAAGGGAGAGGTCGAGCAGGGATTCCTCGGCGCGATCGAAAGCCTCGGCGCTTTGCTCGCGAAGCACTATCCGCCGCAAGGCGAGAACCCGAACCGCATCCCCGATCGTCTGGTGGAAATATAAATCAGGCCGCTTCCGCGATCACCCGGTTGCGCCCGGTGCTCTTCGCCTCGTAGAGCGCAGCGTCGGCGCGGCCGATGAAGCTTTCGACATTGTCGGTCATGCGGAACTTGGCGACGCCGATCGAGACCGTGACCTGGCCGTAGAGGTCGCCGGTCGCCTTGTTGCGGAGATAGTTGTTGGCCAGCGCCTCGCGCAGCTGATCGGCGCGGCGCATGGCGATCTCGATCGGTGCACCGACCAGCAGCAGCGCGAACTCCTCGCCGCCATAGCGCGCCGCGACGTCGGTGCCGCGCGACATCTGCTTCATCTGCCCGCCGACGATCTTCAGCACCTGGTCGCCGATGCGATGGCCGTAGCTGTCGTTGAACTTCTTGAAATGGTCGATGTCGATCAGCAGCAGGCAGAGCTCGGCTTCGCCGTTGGCGGCGCGCTCGCCATGCTCGATCAGGGCGAGATCGAAGCAGCGCCGGTTGCCGATCCCCGTCAGTGCGTCGGTGAAGGCCTCGCGCCGGGCCTGCTCCAGCCGGTCCTGCAGGGTATTGATCTCGGCGGTCGATTTCAAAAGCTCGCTCTCGAGATCGCGGTTGCGCTTCACCATGTCGTTGGTGGCGCCGGAGAGTCGATGCACCACCGCCTGCACCCGCGAGCCCTCGACCACCGGCACGCTTTTCAGCGAGCCATGCACCTGCACCAGCGTCTCGCCGAAGGCGGCGGCGTCCTGGCCGGCGGCGTCCAGGCGCAGCAGTACTTTGCCCACGGTCTGCTTCAGCGCACCGCCGGTCTTGCGGATCGCCGCGCTTTCGACCTCGGTGCCGAAATAGCGTTCGAACAGCGCCTGGTTGGCCTGCCAGCCGAAGCCCTGCTGCAGCGCAAGCCGCTCGTCGATATCGCGCGTCAGGGCGGCGATCGATTTGGCGACGTAATTGTACCAGACGCAGAAATTCGGCGGCGTCGGCGGGACGCCGTATTTGATCATGGCGGCCGTCGCCTGCTCCGCCAGAGACTTGGCGGATTCCAGATCCACATCGAATGTCGACTGCGTCCCCACGCGTCACCCTGTAGCGGGCCATCCCCATGGCCCGGCCCGCTTATACAGCAGAGCGCGATTCTCGCCTAGGTGGTTGTGTTTGGACCTTGCTTAATCTTGGTTGTGGCCGCGGGTCCTTGCCCGATCTGTGTCATCCTGCGAAATTCAGGCGGAATTTGAATCGTTCGTTCAGGAGTGAATCGTGGCGCGTATTGCGATCGGCGGCTTTCAGCACGAGACCAACACTTTCGCACCGCTGAAGGCGACCTATCGCGATTTCGAGATGGCCGACGGCTGGCCGGGCCTGACCGAAGGGGAAGCGATTTTGAACACGTTCGACGGTATCAATCTTCCGATCGCCGGATTCCTCGAAAGTGCCCGCGCCGCCAAGCACGAGATCGTGCCGCTGCTCTGGTGCTCGGCCTCGCCCTCGGCCCAGGTCGAGCGCGACGCCTATGAGCGGATCGCCGGGCGCTTGTTGAGCTTGATCAAGCAGGCGGGTCCACTTGATGGGATTTATCTCGACCTCCACGGTGCCATGGTGACCGAGCATCTGGAAGACGGCGAGGGCGAACTCCTGGAGCGGATCCGCGCTGTCACCGGTCCCGATCTGCCGATCGTGGTCAGCCTCGACCTTCATGCCAACATCACCCGGCGCATGGTCGAGCATGCTTCCGCGCTGGTCGTCTGCCGGACCTATCCCCATGTCGACCTCGCGGAATCCGGTCAGTGGTCGGCGGAGGTCCTGGAGCGGCTGATCAAGCACGGCCCCTTGAAGAAGGCGATGCGCCGCGCCGAATTCCTGGTGCCGCTCACCTGGCAATGCACGCTGATCGAGCCGGCGCAGGGCCTCTATCGCGCCGTCGCCGAAAGCAATGTCGCCAGCGCTTCCTTCGCCTTCGGCTTCCCGCCGGCCGATATCGCCGAATGCGGACCGGTAGCCTTGGCCTATGCGGAATCGCAAGCGGCGGCAGATGCCGCCGCCGACCGGTTGATCGGCATGGTGAACGCTGCCGAACGGGACTTCGCCGGCAAGGTCTGGGATCCGGACGCGGCGGTGGTCTATGCCAAGGCACGGGCGCTGGAATTGCACCGCCCGATCATCCTCGCCGACACCCAGGACAATCCCGGTGCCGGCGGCAATTCGGATTCCGTGGGCCTGTTGGACGCGCTGGTCCGCAACCGCGCCGAAGAGGCCGTTTTTGCCAATCTCTACGATCCGAAGACCGCGGAGATCGCGCACCGGGCCGGCGAGGGCACGGAGATCAGCCTCGGCATCGGTGCCTGGTCCGGCACGCCCGGCCATATTGCCTTCAAGGGCACGTTCACCGTCGAACGTCTCGGCGACGGCAATTTCACCGCGACCGGTCCCTTCTATCGCGGCAACAAGATGCAACTTGGGCCGATGGCGCTGCTCCGGATCGGCGGCACCCGCATCGTCGTCGCCAGCCGCAAGCAGCAGGCCGCCGATCAGGCGATGCTCCGCCACCTCGGCATCGAGCCCGCTCGGCAGCGGATCCTTGCGCTCAAAAGCTCGGTGCATTTTCGCGCCGATTTCCAGCCGATTGCCGGCGAGATCCTGATCGTCGCCGCCCCCGGCGCCAACCCGGTCGACCATCGCGCGCTCCGCTATCAACACCTCCGCGAAGGGGTTCGTCTCATGCCCTTGGCTTCCGAGATTTCGGGTTAATTCCGCTTCCCGAACGGACGAGATTCCGCGGCCTACTGCGGAAAATCATATTTAGGTGTGGCAACTCCGTTGGCCTTCGAGGCTTGATTAGGCTCGTTACGCTGTATTTTGGGGGCCGCGACTCATGACAGAACCCAAGAGCAAAGCCGCGATCGGAATCCCGGGCCTGGACGAAGTTTTGGCCGGCGGATTGTCGAAGGGGCACGTCTTTCTCCTTGAAGGCGAGCCCGGTGCCGGCAAGACCACCGTCGCCCTGCAGTTCCTGATGGAAGGCGCGCGGAACGGCGAGCCTTCGCTTTATATCGCCTTGTCCGAGACCGAAACCGAGCTGCGCCATGGCGCGACGTCCCATGGCTGGGAGCTCGATGCGCCGATCCATATCTATGAGCTGACGCCCCAGAGCCTGCTCGACCCGGAGAAGGAGCAGAGCCTGCTCTATTCCTCGGATCTCGAGCTCGGTGAGGCGACCCGGCGCATCTTCGAGGTCTTCGAGCGGGTGAAGCCGAAGCGCGTCGTGCTGGATTCTCTTTCCGAGATCCGGTTGCTGGCGCAAAGCTCGCTCCGGTATCGCCGCCAGCTGCTCGCCATCAAGCATTTCTTTTCGCGCCACAGCGCAACCGTCCTGCTGCTCGACGACCTGACCTCGGATATCGCGGACAAGACCGTCCACAGCATTGCCCATGGCGTGGTGCGGCTCGAGGAATTGGCGCCGGTCTACGGTGCGGAGCGCCGGCGCTTGCGCGTGATGAAGTATCGCGGCCAGAAATATCGCGGCGGCTACCACGATTTCACCATCGCGACCGGCGGCCTGCGCGTGTTTCCCCGGCTGGTCGCGGGCGAAGCGCGCAGCCCGCAGCAGCGCCGCGTGAACCCCACCGACTATCCGGCGCTGAATGCGCTGCTCGGCGGCGGCGTCGAGTCCGGTTCCAGCACGCTCATCGTCGGTCCCTCGGGCACCGGGAAATCGCTGATCGCCATCACCTTCGCACTTGCCGCGATCAAGCGGGGCGAGCGCGCGGCGCTGTTCGTGTTTGACGAGGAGCTCGGCCTGCTGTTCGACCGGATGAAAGGGCTCGGCATCGATCTTGCCGCCCTGCAGCGGGAAAACAAGCTCATGGTCGAGCAGATCGACGCCGCGGAATTGTCGCCGGGCGAATTCGCGCACCGGGTCACGCGCGCGTTGGAGGGACAGGGCGTCAAGACCGTGGTCCTCGACAGTTTGAACGGCTATCAGGCGGCCATGCCGGAGGAGCACGCCTTGCTGCTCCACATCCACGAGCTTCTGCAATATTTGAACCGCCACGGCGCCGCGACCTTCATGACGGTGGCACAGCGCGGCATCACGGGCGACATGACTTCGCCGGTCGACGTGACCTATCTTGCGGACACCGTGATCCTGCTGCGCTATTTCGAAGCGGCCGGCATGGTCCGGCGCGCGATATCGGTTATCAAGAAGCGGACCGGCGAGCATGAATCGACCATTCGGGAATACCAGATCACCAATCGCGGCCTCGTGATCGGCGAGCCCTTGGAATCGTTCCAGGGCGTTTTGCGCGGCGTGCCGAGCTTCGTGGGCACGCGTGTCCCGTTGATTCCGGATCCGAGCAGTTGAGCCGGCGCGGCCCCCTTTCGGAACGCGCACTGATTCTGGCGCCGCATGGGCGGGACGCGCAGGTCGCCGCCGCGATCCTGCGCGAAGGCGGCTATGCCTCGGAAATCAGCGCCGATCTCGCGGCCTTGCGCGCCGAGCTCGAGGCGGGTGCAGGCTGCGTGATCGTCACCGACTACGCGCTGCTGAATGTCGAGCTCGCGCCGCTCACCGACTTCCTGAAGGCGCAGCCCTCCTGGTCGGACTTGGCGGTCATTCTCCTGGCGGCCCGCAACGACGGGCCGTCCGACGGCCTGTTGGCCGGAAGGCTTGCCGAGCTGCTCGGCAACGTCACGGTGATCGAGCGGCCGCTGCATCCGACGAACCTGGTCGCCGCCGTGCGTACGGCGTTGCGGGCGCGCCGCCGGCAATACGAGGCGCGCGCCCGGCTGAAGGAGCTGCGCGAGGGCGAGCAGCGCCTGCAGACGGCCTTGCGCGCCGGACGGCTCGGTGCCTGGACGCTCAATCTGTCCGACATGACCTTGCACACGTCGGAGAGCTGCAAGGGGCATTTCGGCCGCAGCGGCGATGAGCCCTTCTATCACGACGATCTGCTCGATTCGATCCATGCCGACGACCGCGTCCGGGTCGATGCGGCGATGTCGCGCACGCTTGGAACGGGTGCGGATTATGCCGTCGAATACCGGATCTACTGGCCGGATGGCAGCATCCATTGGGTCGATCTGCGGGCTAGGGCGTTGCGCAACACGGCGGGGGCGGTCACGCAGCTGGTCGGCGTCTCCTCGGACATCACCGATCGCAAGCGCGCCGAGCTCGAGCGCGAACGTCTGTTGAAGGAACTGGCGGCCGAGCGCGCGGCGCTTTCCGATCTCACCGCGACCCTGGAGCAGCGCGTGAAGGATCGGACCGGGGAGTTGATCGCCGAGGTCGCCGCGCGGGAGCGGGCGCAGGAGCAGCTGCTGCAATCGCAGAAGATGGAATCGATCGGCCAGTTGACCGGCGGCGTCGCGCACGACTTCAACAACCTGCTGATGGCGGTGATGGGCAATCTCGAGCTGTTGAAGAAGCGCCTGCGCGACGATCCGCGTGCCCAGCACCTGATCGCCGGCGCGCTCGAAGGCGCGCGCCGCGGCGCCTCGCTCACCCAGCGCATGCTGACTTTCGCGCGGCAGCAGGAATTGAAGACGAGCTCGGCCGATCTGGTGAGCCTGGTCGCCGGTATGCAGGACCTGCTCGACCGCACCTTGGGGCCACAAATCGAGCTTCGCTTCCAGCTGCCGGAAGGCCTGCCTGCGGCACAGGTCGACGCCAATCAGATCGAGCTCGCGATCCTCAACCTCGCAATCAACGCGCGTGACGCGATGTCCTCGGGCGGCATGATCTGCATCAGCATCGACACGTCGCCGCCGCCGCCCGGCAAGGGCCTCAATGAACCCGAATACCTTCGGCTTCGTCTTTCCGATACGGGCTGCGGCATGGACGAGGCGACCTTGAAAAAGGCGATCGAGCCGTTCTTCTCGACCAAGCCGACGGGGAAAGGGACCGGGCTCGGCCTCTCGATGGTGCACGGCCTCGCGGTGCAGCTGGGCGGCATGCTGGAATTGGAGAGCACGGTCGGCAAGGGCACGGTGGCCACGCTCTGGCTGCCGATCGCCGACGCGCCGGCAGCGGTGGTCGCGCCGAAGCCGGCGGTGGCCGATACCGGCAGCCGCGCGACCATCCTGGTGGTCGACGACGATCCGCTGATCGCCATGAGCACGGTCGAGATGCTGGAAGATCTCGGCCACAAGGCGATCGAAGCCAATTCGGCCGCTCAGGCCCTGGAGATTTTGAAGGACGGCCAGGACATCGACCTCATGCTGACCGACCAGGCCATGCCCGGCATGACCGGCCTTGAACTCGCCGAGGTGGCCCGCAAGGAACGCCCGAAGATGCCGATCCTGCTCGCGACCGGCTACGCCGATCTCCCTGCGAGTCAGATCAAGCTGCCACGCCTCTCGAAGCCCTATCTACAGAGCGAATTGCAGGAAGAGATCAATCGCCTGCTGAGCGGCGCTGCGGCCTAGATTGGTGCGACCGCGAGAGATGCGCGGATCAAGCCCACGCATGACGCATCCAACAATGCGTCATTGCCGGGCCCGCGGACGGGACCCGGCAATCTCGTGCCGCGGCGCGGCCTAGCTCCGCGGCGGCAGCGGCGGCGGCGCCTGGTAGGTGCCGCCCAGCCGGTTGGCGCTTTGCCGCGCAATCATCCAGCCCGGATACTCCATCGGCAGCGCGCTCACCTGATCGAGGGCGGCTAGCTCTTCTGGCGTCAGCACCAGATCGGTCGCCGCGATATTGTCCTTCAACTGCTCCGTCGATTTGGCGCCGATGAGCACGCTGGTCACATGCTGCTGCGCCAGCAGCCAGGCCAGCGCCACGCGCGCGACCGAGACCTCATGCGCCTTGGCGATCGGCCGCATGGCTGCGATCACGGCATCCACCCGGTCGCGGTTGACCGGCGGGAAGTCGAAGGTGGCGCGCCGTGTGCCCTGCGGCGCGCTCTTGCCATCCACCGACTTGTCGGCGAGCACGCCGCCGGCGAGCGGGCTCCAGACCATCAGGCCCACGCCCTGGTCTTTCAGCAACGGCACGATCTCGCGTTCGAGATCGCGACTGGCAATCGTGTAGAAGGATTGGATCGTCTCGAACCGCGCGAAGTCGCGCCGTTCGGAGATGCCGAGCGCCTTCATCAGCTGCCAGGCTGCCCAATTCGAGCAGCCGATGTAACGAACCAAGCCGCGCTGCACGAGATTGTCGAGCGCGCCCAGGGTTTCCTCCATCGGCGTGACCGGGTCGAAGGCATGGACCTGGTAGAGATCGATGTAGTCGGTCTGCATCCGCTTCAGGCTGGCGGCGCAGGCGTCGAACAAATGGCCGCGCGAGGTGCCGCGGTCATTCACGCCCGGTCCCATGATCCCATAGGCCTTGGTGGCGACGACGACATCCTTGCGGGCGATGCCGGTGTTCTTCAGGGCCTGGCCCAGCAGCTGCTCGGATTCGCCCTCCGAATAGACATCGGCCGTGTCGATGAAATTGATGCCGGCCTCGACCGTCCCCTTCACGATCTGATCGACGGCGCTCTGGCCGAGCGCCCCCATCGAGGACCAGAAGCCCTTGCCGCCGAAGGTCATGGTGCCGAGGCAGAGTTCGGATACGAGAAGGCCGCTGCGGCCCAACTGCTTGTATTTCATGGGGCTGGCTCCGGGAGGAGAGGTTGCAGAAGGCGCACGCCGGGCAGAGCGCCGGGCGCGGGAGAAGGAAACTTTGAAAGGATCGGATATCCCTATTAGATTGACGCAAATCGGGAGAAATTCAAGGAGAGCCTTATGACCGCCGCAGTCGAATCCACGAAAACGTCACAAGCAGCGCGGCTCCCGGCCGGCGTCGTCACCGGCGAGGATTACCGAACCCTGGTCGCCGCCTGCAAGGCCGGCGGCTATGCGCTCCCCGCGGTCAATGTCACCGGCACCAATTCGCTGAACGCGGTCCTGGAAGCGGCCGCCGCCGCGAAGTCGGACGTGATCGTCCAGCTCTCCAACGGTGGCGCCAGGTTCTTTGCCGGCGAGGGGCTGAAGGACGAGGCGCAGGCCCGGGTGCTCGGCGCCGTCTCCGCCGCCCGGCATGTGCATCTCCTGGCGCGGCATTACGGCGTCTGCGTCGTGCTCCACACCGACCATGCCAACAAGAAACTCGTCCCCTGGGTCGAGGCGATGCTCGGCTACAGCGAGGAAGAGCATAAGCGGAGCGGCAAGCCCCTCTTCAGCTCGCACATGCTCGACCTTTCCGAAGAGCCGATCGACGAGAACCTGGAGACCTGCGCCCGCATCCTGAAACGCATGGCGCCGATGGGCATGAGCCTCGAGATCGAGCTCGGCGTCACCGGCGGGGAGGAAGACGGCATCGGCTCCGAGCATGAGGACGGCGCCGACAACGCGCATCTCTACACCCAGCCGGAGGACGTGGCGAAGGCCTTCAAGCTTCTTTCGATGCTCGGCCACTTCTCGGTTGCCGCCTCGTTCGGCAACGTGCACGGCGTCTACGCGCCGGGGAACGTGAAGCTCCGCCCGGAAATTCTCAAAGCCTCGCAGGAGCTGGTGCAACAGCAGTTCAAGACCACGACAAAGCCGCTCAACCTTGTCTTCCACGGCGGCTCCGGCTCCGAGAAGGAAAAGATCAGCGAAGCCGTCTCCTACGGTGTCTTCAAGATGAACATCGACACCGACACCCAATTCGCCTTCGCCAACGGCGTAGGCAAGTTCGTGCTGGAGAATCCGGTCGCCTTCCAGCACCAGATCGATCCGGAAAGCGGCAAGCCCCATAAGAAGCTCTACGACCCCCGCAAATGGCTCCGCCTCGGCGAAAAAGCGATGGTCGAACGGTTGCAAGAAGCGTTCGTGGACTTGGGCTCGAAGGGAAAGAGCCTCGCGGAGTAGGAGACTCTCGCCGAGTGTATGGCGACACTGAGTGAGGCGCGCTGCCAGTGCTCTTCTCCCCCTCTTCAGGGGGGAGTAAGAGGGGGGCACTGCAGCCGAATTTTTTCAAGCCTCACGCCGCCGGAAGATCCAGGACTAAAACCGATCCGGCATCTTATTCAGCTTCACCAGCAAGTCCTGCAGCACGCCGTCGATGTTCTGGAGCACTTCCGTATTCCAGTATCGGACGACGGCGAATCCTTCGTCTCGCAGAAAGCGATTCCGCCGCGCTTCCGCCTCCGAAATCTCTGCATGCTGGCTTCCATCGACTTCCAGCGCCAGCTTCTTTCTGAGACAAGCAAAATCCAGAATGTAAGGATCCAGGGGCACCTGCTTCCGAAATTGATGTCCGTCTAGCTGCCCCAAGCGAATGCGGTACCAAAGCTTCTTCTCAGCCTCCGTCATATCGCGACGAAGGCGCCGCGCGCGCTTCAGGGTTTCAGGGGTTGTGCGATACCTGTCAGGCATGATGAGAGCCTAGCGCAAATCGGTGTCGCTGGCATCTCACGCTGGATCTTCGGCATCACGGCTGCATTGCCCCCCTCCAACCTCCCCCCTGAAGAGGGCAGGGCTATCGCATTTGGCCGAGGAGGCTGAGGAGAAAGGTATCGTCCCATCCGGCGCGCTTGATTTTGCGCCGGATGGAAGCCTTGTCTGG
>Ga0209257_1002972_pt1 | contig 15477 bp, 9 predicted proteins | sample AraplaCvi_mCL_r2_FD_184277 | JGI IMG/M metagenome (GOLD analysis project Ga0209257, IMG submission 184277) | Arabidopsis root microbial communities from North Carolina, USA - plate scrape MF_Cvi_mCL_r2 (SPAdes) (version 2) | ecosystem: Host-associated > Plants > Roots > Endosphere | place: USA...
GTGGTCTCCGGTAGTTGTTGTGAAAACGATTTCTTATTTCTTGAAAACGTTTTCATGGTACATTTTCAAAAAATAAAAAGTCAACAAAAATTTTTAAGGAGACGACAAAAATGGGAACGATCCCAACCACGCGAATACTGATCGTTGGCGGCGGCAGTGCAGGCTGGCTGTGTGCCGCTTACCTGGCCAAAATGTTCGGCGAAAGCAAGGAAATCACCTTGGTGGAAGCACCCGAAATCGGCGCCATCGGCGTGGGCGAAGGCAGTTTCCCTTCCCTGCGCGCCACGCTTGCTGCGATCGGAATTCCGGAGGCGGAATTCATCCGCGAATCGAGCGCCACCTTCAAGCAAGGCATCACCTTCCAGAACTGGCTGCACGGCGAAGACCACTACTTCCATCCGTTCTCCATGCCGAGCCAGCGACCTGGCGCGCCGGAGCTCTTGCCATACTGGCTGCAAGGCATGGCCGGCAACAAGCCTTTCGCCGAAGCGGTCACCATGCAAAAGCGCGTGGTAGACGCGCAACGCGCGCCGAAACGGCCTGGCGACAGCGATTACAACGGCCCGATGAACTATGCCTACCATTTCGACGCCGCGCGTTTCGCAGGCTTGCTGGCCAGGCACGCCCGCAAGCTCGGCGTGCGCCACCTGCAGGACCATGTCGAAGGCGTGCAGCTGGACCTGGACGGCGCCATTGCCAGCATCGAGACCCGCGAACACGGCGCCCTCACGGCCGACCTGTACATCGACTGCTCCGGTTTCCGCGCCCTGCTGATCGGCGGCGCGCTTGGCTCGCCGTTCCACAGCGTGAGCGACATCCTGTTGTGCGATACCGCGCTGGCCGTGCAGGTTCCGCACCCCGCGCCCGATACGCCGATTGCATCCGCCACCATCTCCACCGCGCACGAAGCGGGATGGAGTTGGGACATCGGCCTGCAGGAACGGCGCGGCATCGGCTACGTCTATTCCAGCCGCCATTCCAGCGACGAACGCGCCGAACAGGTGCTGCGCGCCTACGCCGGTCCCGCCGCCGACGGCCTTAACGTACGCAAGATCCCCATGCGCGTAGGCTACCGCGAGCAGCACTGGATCAAGAATTGCGTGGCAATCGGCCTGGCTGGCGGCTTCCTCGAACCGCTGGAGGCATCCGGCATCGGCCTGGTGGAAACCGCGGTACACATGCTCGGCGCGCTGTTCCCGCATAACGGCGAAATGGCGCCGGTGGCGCGCCATTTCAACCGGTTCATGGGCGAACGCTATGCCCGCATCGTCGACTTCATCAAGCTGCACTACTGCCTGAGTAAACGCCGCGAGCAATTCTGGATCGACAATTGCGACCCCGCCACCTGGACCGAGAGCCTGCGCGACAAGCTCGCGATGTGGCGTTGCCGCCCGCCCCAACGCATGGATTTCCTGACCGACTTCGAGATGTATCCGCCCACCAGCTGGCAATATGTCTTGTACGGAATGGACTTCCCGAAAACCATGCCTCCCCTGCCTGGCCTTGACCCGTTGGCCGAAGCCGCGCGCCAGGAGTTCGCCAATATCGCTGCAGTGTCGGCGCGCGCGGTAGCGGACCTGCCCGACCATCGCGCTTTCGTAAGCCTGCTGTGTCGGCATGAAAACGCTTTCAGTAACGACTTTCATACCGTTCGTGCAACAGTAATTCATTAAGTCCAAGTTACTGCTGTGTTCTATGGTACTCTCCGTTTGAAAAGCTTTTCAGAATGAGAAACCCTTTGAACGACCACTCCACCGCCCCATCGCCCGCCACGCTGACCGACGTCGCCCGCCGCGCGGGCGTCTCCCCCAGCACCGTATCGCGCATTTTGAACGGCACCGCCAAGGTCGCCGACGACAAACGGCAAGCCGTGCTGGCCGCCATCAGCGAACTGAATTTCGCCCCCAACCAGATGGCGCAAAGCCTGAAGCACGGGCGCACGATGACGATCGGGATCGTGGTGCAGGATATCGCCTCCCCGTTCTTCGACGAGATCCTGCATGGCGTGGACGATGGGCTGAAAGGCACCGGCTACGCCTCGGTGATCGTCAGCGGCCACTGGAACGCCGACGAAGAAGCCGAGCGCATCCGCCTGCTGCTGGCGCGCAAAGTGGACGGCATCATCCTGCTGACCGGCCGCATGACCGATGCAGCGGTGCTGGGCTTCGCGGCCCAGCGCCCCATCGTTTCGTTGGGCCGTGTACTGCGCACCAACCGCGCCATCGGCTTTGCACTCGATAACGAACACGGCGCCTGGCTGGCCGTGCGGCACCTGATCGAAATGGGCCACCGCCGCATCGCCCACCTGGCTGGGCCGGCCCAGAACCGCGACTCGGTCGAGCGTCTTGCCGGCTACAAGCGTGCGCTGAAAGAAGCCGACATCGACTTTGATCCGGCGCTGGTGGTGGAGGGCGACCTGCAGGAAGCCGGCGGCCTGATGGCCATGAACCGCCTGTTCGACGGCGGTCATCCCTTTACCGCCGTCTTCGCGGTCAACGACCAGACGGCCTACGGCGCTCGGCTTTTCCTTTACCGCAAAGGCATTCGCGTACCGGACGACATTTCGCTGGTCGGCTTCGACGATTTGCCCGGCTCCTCCTACACCACCCCGCCGCTGACCACCATCCGCCAGCCGCTGTATGTGATCGGACAGACGGCCGTGCAATCGATGCTCGGCCTGATCAACGGCGAAGAAGTGGAAGGCACCATCCCGCCGGTGGAGCTCGTGGTGCGCGAGACCACGCGGCGCATCCGCTAAGGCTTAGGGCAGGCGGCGCACCACGTCGCCGCTATCGACCTGGCCTTGCTTGACCTTGAGCCAGTTCTTGCCGGTCAGGCGTTCGAAGTTATTGAACGGCGACGGCAGCGCATCGGCATCGAAGCCCGGCGCGTTTTTCAGGTCATAGTGCAGGTGAACCAGGAAGGCATCGCCGGAAAAGCCCATTTCGCCGACCTTCTGGCCCGCCTTCACGGTATCCCCAACCTTGACCGCCACGCTGCCCTGCTTCATGTGCGCCAGCAGGCTGATTTCACCATTGCCATGCTCGATCTCCACGTGGTTGCCCCACATGATGCTCGGGTCAGCGATGAACTGCTCCTTGCCGAACGACGGGCCCTTGCCTTTGGCGTTGTCCGGGATCGTGCCGACGGCGCGGATTACCTTCCCGCCGGCCGGTGCCAGGATCGGTTTGCCCCAGCCATACCAATCCTCATTGCGCGATCCATCGCCCTTGAACATGCGCCCCTGGTCATCGGTAGCCACAAAGTCATAGCTGTAGCGCATGAAGTTGCGCTTCCATTTCAGCGCCTGCGCCATCGGGTCCAGCAATGGCAGGCGGCGATGATGGCCATAGAAATCGTGGCCGTCATGCACCAGGACCGGCCCGGCAACAGGCAGTTGCAGCTGCGCTTTCGGCTTGTACAGAGTTGGCGCTACCGGGATTTCGACGGTGTATTTGGTATCGTCGCCTACGTCGAATTTGAAGGTATAGCGCAGGCGCGACAAATCGAGCTCCCGAGGGAATGCATACAGGGGATTGAAGACCAGCTCCGACTTGCCCGGCTCAATAAAGCGGTTTGGCACCACCAGCACGCTGCGGCCATTCGCACCCACACGGTACTGAGCAACCAGCTTATCGGCGTCGCCCAGCACGGATACTTCGACCTCGCTCAATTCAACCTTGTCCAGGCTGTCATTCTTGATCAGGAAGTCGATGTTCAGCAATTGCTGGCCTTTGCCCTGCTCAATCAGCGGCTTGGAAGGCGCCACGCTCACTTCGATCGGAGCGGCGATGGCAGCCCCCAAGGTCAAGGTCATTGCGGCAAAAGCGATGGCATTCAGTTTCATTCGGTCCCCCAGGGTTTTAATAGTGGGCCGACTATACCGGCGCAGGCATCCCGGCGCGGGAATTTGCGACGAACTGCACGATTCTTGGCGTGATCCGCTCCGGGAATGTATAATCCAGCCCTCCGGAAGCGTGGCCGAGTGGTTGAAGGCAGCAGTCTTGAAAACTGCCGACGGTTAATCCCGTTCGTGAGTTCGAATCTCACCGCTTCCGCCAAGGTGCTTCGGGACTTGGTCCGTGAATTTGGTCCTGATGTGCAATAGCAGTGCAGTAGTAGAAGTACCTAGTGTGGATGGGGCCGGAATCGAAACCTTACCAACTACCTAGGAGCAGTAAATGATTAAGATTAAGTCGTTGTTTCAGCGTAACTACGACGGAAATCGTCAAGTTCGAGACGAAGTCGTACCTGGATCCGAATGGGTCACCGAAGGTACCGGCTACGCGACTCGTAAGTGGGATGGCTTGGCTGTGCGGTTGAAAGATGGCGTGATCTTTGTACGCTACGACGCGAAAACAGGGCGTACCCCTCCCGCCGGCTTTGAGCCTGCTCAACCACAACCCGATCCTGAAACCGGTCACTGGCCGGGCTGGGTCAAGGTTGAAGGCAAGAACTTGAAGAGAATCATGGCAGCTGTAAAAGAAGGACTGCCTGATGGGACGTATGAATTCTGCGGCCCTACGGTTGGCACTCGCCATGGCGCAAATCCTGAACGGTTATCTGAACACCTGCTGGTACCCCACGGCAAAGATGTACTTGTTGATTGCCCTCGTGATTTCGATGGCCTGAAGTCTTACTTAACCAAGAATGTGATGGAAGGTGTGGTTTGGTACCATCCTGATGGTCGCATGGTGAAGATCAAGGCTGCTGACTTCGGAATTGTGAGGTAAGCCTGACTAATGGGTTGGTAGTAATAGATGACCATCAACCCAATTTTTGACCACTATCCCATGACCGCAGCCCGTCGCTATAACAAACGCCAACTCAAGAAAAAGCACCTCGGTGAGTTCCAGGAACTCGGCTTCCTCGTGGAAGCACAGATCGTGGGCAAACTGACCCTGGCTGAACACAATGCGTTGATCCATCAATTCCTCGACGAAGCAATCGAGCCAAACGGCCTCGCCTTTGGCGGTGGATACAACGATGATTTCGGCGGCATTGTCGTTTCGAACAAAGCCTACGGCAAAGTTGAAGAACGCCATCGCGCCCTGGTTCAAGAATGGCTTGCCAAACAGAGCAAGCTGACCGACGTCAAAGTCGGCGAACTGCGCGATGCGTGGTACGGCTGGGGCTAAACGACAAGCTTCGAGCCATTAAAGAGGGCAGCCAGATTGGCTGCCCTTTTTTGTTTCGGCCAAATCACCGACATAATTGCCAAAAATGCTATGCTTTCTCACCAGCTTCGCTGGATCATGATTTTTTGAAAAGGCCATCATGCATATCTGCTTGAAGATTTCGACAATCCCCCTCCTCCTGACGCTGGCCGGCGCAGCAAACGTGCAGGCCGCCGCCACGCCAGACCGGCAATTCATCAAGGTCCAACTGGATGCCGCCGCCAGCCCTGCCACCCAAGGCCGGCTGCTGGTGTTTGCGAGAGAGGCCAAATCCGCCGAGGCGGATGCGCTGGAGAAGTCCAAGCAAAAATCCAATGCGGTGACGGTAGTGGATGCCAATCCCTTTGCGGTAACCGAAACCGCCGTCACGGCGCGGGAAGTCGCCCGCATCCAGCCAGGAGAAAGCGTCGGCATTGACGCCGACGATATCGCTTTCCCGCATCCGTACTCGCAACTGCCTCCTGGCGACTATTACGTCCAGGCGGTGCTGGACGTGGACCACAGCTACAACTACACCGGGCGTGGCGCGGGCGATCTGGTCAGCGAGGTCGTCAAGCTGCACTTGCCTGCCAAGGAAGCGCCTACGATCCACCTGGCCCGCACCTTGCCCGCAACCGACCCTTGGACGCGGGAATCCGCCTCTCCTGAGGAGCGCGCGGCGCTGGATGCCGCCCGTCCGCACGCCCAGCCTATCGCGTTCAACAGCCCCGCACTGGGCTCTTTCTGGGGCCGCCCTGTCAAGATGGATGGCTGGGTCCTGACCCCGCCCGGTTATGACGCAAAAGCGAAGGAGACCTACCCAACGGTCTATTTCACCCACGGCTTTGGCGGCAATGCGGCCTACCTTGTGCCGATCATGGCGGATATTTTCAAAGGAATGGCAAGCGGGAAAACGCCGCCCATGATCTGGGTGCTGCTGGATGAATCGAGCCCCACCGGCACGCACGAATTCGCGGACTCCGTGAATAATGGCCCTTGGGGCCAGGCGCTGACATCCGAGCTGATTCCGCAGCTCGAGTCAAACTACCGCATGGATGCCAACGCCAAAGGGCGCTTCCTGAACGGCCACTCCTCCGGTGGCTGGGCCACTCTCTGGCTGCAGACGCGCTATCCAAAACTGTTCGGTGGAACCTGGTCCACGTCACCCGATCCGTCGGACTTTCACGATTTCACCGGTGTCGACCTGTACGCGCCGCAGGCCAACGTCTTCCGTAAGACCGATGGCAGCGCCTATCCGCTGGTGCGTGACCACGACAAGGTACTGGGCACGTTCGAGCAGTTCGCCAAGCTGGAGCGGGTGCTGGGCAGCTACGGTGGCCAGCTCGCTTCAATGGAATGGGTGTTTTCGCCGCGCGGCCATGCCGGCGCGCCGCAGCCGATGTTCGACCGCGAGACGGGCAATGTCGATCCCGCTGTTGTAGCTTACTGGCGCGAGAATTTCGACATTGCCCATCGCATGAGGCGCGATTGGCCTCGGCTGAAAGCGGACCTGGATGGAAAAATCCACCTGATCGTGGGCACGGCCGACACCTTTTACCTGGATGGTTCCGCCCGTCGCCTGCAAGCGGTGATGGAGGGACTGAACGCCAAATCGGACTTCCGCTTCATTCCTGGCCGGACTCATTTCGACCTCTATAAAGAAGGGGACAACAAAATGGCCTTGCTGGACAAGATCAGTTGGGAGATGTATTCGATAGCGCGGCCCAAATCTCCATTGAAGCCCGCAAGCCAATGAGGCAAGGCCGCGCACGCATTATCGCTTGATCGAAACTTCCTTTCCTTCGTAAGCAATCTCCTTGTCGGCGTCGTCCAGCGTGGCGGCGCTCGACGTGCCCGGCTTGATGAAGTGGATCCTGAACTTCCGCAATGCCACCATCCCCGGGTACTGCCCTTCCCGCTCGCCGATCGTTACGACGCCAGTTTTCTCGTCGTAGCGCAGCAGGATGCGGCTGTACTCGCCGCGCGTGTAGCCATTGCTTACGCCATCGTCTTCGTAAAGCGAGAACTCACCGTTGGCTCCCGTGTAGACCTTCAGGGTAACCGGCGCATCCGGCTGCTGGTCCACATACTGCTGCACCGGCACAGTTGGAATGATGGCGCCAGCCTTCACGAACAGCGGCATGCGCGCGGCCGGCGCGGCCGCTGTGATGGCCGAGCCACCTTTATGCACTGCGCCGGTGTCGAAGTCGTACCAGGTCGCCCCCTTGGGCAGGTACACGCTGCGTTCGCGGGCGCCGTAGCTGGTAACCGGGGCGACCAGGAAGTCATGGCCAAACAGGTATTGGTCCTTGATGTCCTTTACGCGCTCGTCATGCGGGAAATCCATCACCATGCCGCGCATGATCGTGCCGGACTTGTGATAAGTGTCCGAGGCGGTCGCGTAGATGTAAGGCATCAGCCGGTAGCGCAGCTTCAGGTACGACACCATCGAGTCGCGCATCTCCGAGCCTTCAGGCGCGATATTGTAGATTTCGCGCTTGACCACCTCACCATGGGAACGGAAAAGCGGTGAGAAGGCGCCGAACTGGAACCAGCGCAGGTTGAGTTCTTGCCACTCTTTCAGGTCGGCCGGGTCGATCTTGCCGCCGCCGGTGCCGCGATTTTCCTGAGCCGAGCCCACATCGCCATATTGGTAGCGGTTTTCCTGGGCATAGCCGCCGATGTCGTGCGTCCAGTTCGGGATGCCGGACATCGACATGTTCACGCCCGATGCGATCTGGTCGTACAGGTTATTCCAGCGGCTGGCCACATCCCCGCTCCACACTGCGGTGGCGTTGCGCTGGATGCCTGCGAAACCCGAACGCGACAGGATGAACTGGCGCTTGTCGGGCTGGTCGCGCTTCAGGCCTTCGTACATGCCCTGGGTATGCACCAGGCTATACGGATTAAAGGTGACTTCGCCCGGGCCGTAAATGGTCGGGCCGATCAGCTTCTTGAAATCTTCGGGGCGGGTGTTGGACAGCACGTCCGGTTCGGTGTTATCCATCCACCATGCGTCAAAGCCCAGGTCCACCAGCTTGTGCTTCATCTGGCGATAGTAGATGTCGCGCGCCTCTTGCGCATAGGGGCTGTAGTGGCTGTTCTTGTAGCCGGGGCCGACCCAGTCCAGCGCGCCATCTTCCACGTTCTTCGTCCACATATGACCCTTGGACGCGAACTCCTTGTAGTTCTCTGTGGTGTCGTAGTACTTGCCCCATATGGAAATCATGATGCGAGCATGCTGCCTGTGCACCTCGTCCACCATGCCCTTCGGATCAGGGAAGCGGGTCTTGTCGAAGTCGTGCGAACCCCAGGCGTTTTCCGGCCAGTAGAACCAGTCCTGCACGATATTATCCAGCGGCCATTCGCGCTTGCGGTATTCGTGCAGGGTGTCGAGCAGCTGCTGCTGGGTTTCGTAGCGCTGGCGCGATTGCCAGAAGCCATACGCCCATTTCGGCATCATCGGCGCCTGGCCGGTCAACTGGCGATAGCCGCCGATCACGGAATCCATGTTCGTGCCGCGGATTACGTAGTAGTCGATGCCTTGGGCGATTTCCGAAGACAGCGTCAGCGAATGGCGCTCGCGATCCGGCATGGGGTCGCTGTGCGTCATGGCCACCATGCCGCCGGACGGCTTCCATTCCAGCTTCAGCTTGACCGGCTTGTCCTTGGCCATATTGAGCTCGAAGTTGTGGTACCAAGGATTCCAGCCCTGGCGCCACACGTCCATGACCTGTTTGCCGTCGATAGTCAGCGTGGCGTAGTCGGACGCATACAGCTGCATCTTGTGCACGCCCGGTTTGTCGCTGGACAGCGTGCCCTCCCACACTACCTTGACATCCTTCAGGTTTTTCACTGGGCCGAGTTCTTTCGGCCAGTTTTCCGCTACATCCTTCAGGTACTGATAGGCGATATCGGATTCCTGGCGGGTCAGCGCCAGCTTGCCGTCCACGTAGTAGCGCGCGGTCAGTCCGCCCGCCTTGCCTTCCGCATCGACCAGTTTCAGGTCGCGCTTCAGCGGGCCGTACGGACGCGGGTTGCCGAAGCGCGAGATGGCGTTGTTATCCCACAGGACGCCGTAGTTCTTGTCCGATACCACAAAGGGGACGGAGGCGATCATATTGTGCTGCGCCAGCAGCACGTCTTCGCCGTTCAGGTTCATCTGGGCGTTCTGGTGCTGGCCCAGGCCGTAGAACGCGTCTTTCGTTCCGTAATTGAAGCCCTGCTTGATCGCCACGAAAGGCTCGCCACCGACATCAATCGGTTCGATCGATTCCGATGCCTGGCTCAGGAACGGTTTTCCGCCGACGTCCGAGAACTGTACGCTGCCGGTCGCCAGCGACACGGCAGCCGCAATCTTGTTGGCCTTGAGGGTGACCGTATCGCCCTTGCGCTGGACGGTGAAGCTGCAGCCGCATGGCTTGGCAACCGTCATCAGCGATGGCGTCAGCACCTTGCCGCCCTGGTCCAGTTTCAGCACATGGATGATGTTGTCGTCCATCAGCTCCAGGCGGATTTCCTTCGCGGCGCCGCGGTCCGGCTTGACCACCAGGCCGTGGGCCGTCTGTTCGAAGGTGCCGGCACCTGCATTGCCGGCCGCCGCCAGGGCGCACAACAGCGCGGCCCTCATCGGTTTAAAACGCATTCTTTCTCCTGTTATCAGAACGAGTAGCGCAGCTTGACGGCGTAGCGCGGGCCTGAAACGAACCACGCGCGGCCCATCATGCCGGTATGCTGCTGCATCAACTGGCGGTACTTGGCGTCGGTCAGGTTGGTGCCTTCAATGCCAATGGTTGCCTTGTCGTTGATCTGGTAGAACACCGATGCATCCAGTTGGCCGAAGGAATCCGCCCAGGTCGGGAGCGCCCAGTGCAGCACGTGCTGGCCGAAAGTCGGGCTGGCTGGATTGGTGTCGGTGGCGTCGCCACCATTGGTGCCGTTCACGTCGATCGCTTGCAGGTTCTTGGAACGCCAGCTGTAAGCCATGCGGGCCGACCATGGGCCTTTGTCGTACAGCAGCGCGATGTTGTAGGCATTTTTCGACAGCAGCGGCAGCGGCAAGTCGCTGAAGGTCTGGCCGTTGGTGTCGCAGCCGTTCATGCTGGTATTCAATCCGCCGGCCTGGCTGCCGCCGCTGCAGTACGGCGAGAACACCGGGGTGTACAGCTTCTGCTTGCTGTCCACGTAGGTGTAGTTCGCCTGCAGGCCGATGCCGGACATCCAGCCTGGCAGCTTGTCGAAGTACTGCTGGTAAGCCAGTTCGATGCCGCGTGCATGGCCCTTGGCGCCGTTGACCGGTCCGGTCACTGCGAAGTTCTGCATGTTCCCCGACACATCGGGGATCTGGTAGTTGAAAGTCTGCTTGAGGATCACATCCTTCAGCTGCTTGTTGAACACCGCAACGGTGAACGAGCCAACCGGCGAGAAATACCATTCCGCCGTCAGGTCGGTCTGCCTGGAAGTGATCGGCTTCAGTTGCGGATTGCCCTTGGCCTCCCCCGACTGGTTGATGCTGTTGACCGTGCTGACAGTGCCGTTGTTGGTGATGTCGATCTTCTGCGACAGAGAGGTGTAGGCCTGCAACTGGTCAAAGTCCGGACGCGACATCGCGCTGGCAAAGCCAAAGCGGAACTGCAGCTTGTCGCTGGCTTTCATGCGCAGGTTCAGGCTTGGCAAGACGTTGTGGTAGCTGTTGTCGTAGTCCTGGGCTGCCTGGTAGGCTGGGATGATGGCAAATGGCAGCCCCTGTACAACGTTCCCCGAAGGGATGTTGTAATCCGGCTTGAAGGTGACGTAGCCGTGCGCGGTCATATCCGTTTTCACATAGCGCAGGCCAAGGTTGCCGTCGATCGGGTATTTCAGCTCATCGAAGCCGAAACGCACCTGGGTGTAGAAGGCCTTGGTCTTCTCGGACTGGTCGTTGGTGCCGGCGGGATCGGTACCGAAGGTCGCCCCCTTCCATGGGGTGCAGCTGGAGGTGTCGCCGTTATGCGCTTCGGCGCACAGGATATCGTGATACTTGTGCAAGGCCGCATAGCTGTCCGGATAACCGTTCGCCAGCGAAACCGCCGGGAAAATCAGCGACGGCACCTGCATATTCTTGTTGAAGAAATTGTTGAAGGTATGCAGTTCGGTATTGCCGCTGAAGCGGGGATCGCCCAGGGAGGCCAGCTTGCTGATGTCCCAGCCAACTTGCCATGTCTGCGAAATCGGCGACCAGTTGTAGCTCGGGTTGGAATTCATCGTCACCGAATCCTTGTTGGACAGGCGAACGCCGAAGCGGATGTCCTTCAGGAAAGGATGGTCTTCAAAATCGTAGATTGCGTCGCCCTTCCAGGACTTGCCGGTGGCTTTGGCGCGGTCCATATGCTCCATGGTGAAGGCCCAGTAGTAGTTCTTGGGGTCAGCCAGGTAAGCCAGGTCGGACTGGTCGAAGATAAGGCGCGGCACGTCGCCGCTCAGGTCGATCTGTTCCTTGGCCATCTGGATACCGGTCGCCACGGTGGAATCGAAGCTATGCGTCTTGGCCTTGATGTACTGCAGGTCCGACTTCAAGGTCCAGCGGTTCGCGGGGCGCCAGGTGACGTTCCAGCCGATATCCGTGGTGTCGGACTTGCGGTTGGCAGTACGGGTATCGCCGCCGAAATTGATGCCGCCATCGGCCGGATCGGTCAAGGTGCCGGTCAGCAGGTTGCCATTCGGGCCGTAGGTGGCATCCGGGCTGACGCGGATGTTGTAGGGGCTGGCCTGCGAGAAGATTGCGCGCTCATCCCACTGCATCTGGTACTTGGACTTGAAGTAGGTCAGGTGCGACTTCAGCGTGGAATCCTTCTGCCATTGCAGGGCGCCGTAATAGCCTTCGCGCTTGCGGTCGAATTCCAGGGTGCGCCACTGCGCGCCCTTCGGCACCCAGACCGTTTTGCCGTTGACGACGTCGGTGCGCGGATAATACGGCTCGACCTGGAACGCGTCGGTGCGAGTGGCGCTTTCCGAATAAGCCAGGTCGACCAGGGCGCCGAATTCGCCGACCGGGGTTTTCCAGCGGTTCGAGGCCAGGATGGAGCCGCCCGGCTTCTTCTTGCCACCCAGGTCATTGTAGGTGTAGTCGGCGCTGAGGGAGACTTTGGAACCCTTGTAGTCGAAGGGCAGCGCGGTACGCAGGTTGACCAGGCCGCCGATCGAACCCTCGATCTGCTCCGCCGAAGGGTTCTTGTACACGTCCACGCCTGCCATCAGCTCCGGGGGAACGTCTTCGAAATTCAGCGAGCGGCCGCCGTTGGCGGAGAAGGAGTCGCGGCCATTCAGTTCTGAGCGGACATAGGTCAAGCCGCGCACCGTCACGCCGGAGCCTTCCACCGAATAGTGTTCAGGATCTCCTTTGGCCATTGTGCGGTCGATCGCCACGCCAACCACGCGCTGCAGCACTTCCGTGATGGAGCGGTCCGGCAGTTTGCCGATGTCTTCGGCGACGATGGAATCGACGATTTCGTCTGAATTGCGTTTGATGTTCTGTGCCGACTGCAGTGCCGCGCGCTGGCCGGTCACTACGACGACGGACGCGGGCTCCGCCGCATCGCCGGCCGTCTGCGCCATGGCGGTGCTGGCGGTGAGCAATGCAAACTGTGCCGCGGCGACGGCGATTGCGGTCTTCCTGAGGTGAGTCTGATTCACGCTGCTGTCTCCTTTGTTTTGGTCTCTATCTCGTGGTATTCCACTGAGTGATTCGAGTTTGCTTTACGATTTTTCCGCGCGCAATTATGAAATTCACCAAAGCTGAAAACGTTTTCAAACAAACTTCCGGGTTCCCTCCGCAACTGAGCATTGCAGGTGTGTATCCGCTACAACGCTAACCGCTCATTCCTTGCTCGTGGATGGCATGCCGTAGACGATGCCTCGCCCAGCGGTACCCATATAGACCACCCCGAAGCGGTTCATGTCGCCGACAATGAATTGGCCGTCCCCCGGTCCGCCAAACTGGTGGGCGTCATCGTTGATGCGCGCCCAGGTCGAGCCGCCATCGAGCGAACGGTGCATCCCGCGCACACCGCCGACGCTGCCCCAGATGTAGACCGCCGGATAATCGCTGCCCGGCGCTGCCTTGCCAAAGCCGACCGCCGCGCAGTAGGTAACGCCGGCGAGCGGCACAAAGCTTGCGCCGGCATCTTTCGAGCGCGCCAGCCCGCCCCCGTACAGTGGAACCCACACGTCCCCTTCCCTGCCCGGCGCCGCCCGGACCACGCGCGAGCCTCCCGGCGCCAGCCGCGCACGCGGCGAGAACGAAACGCCGCCATCCGTACTGACCTGGATCACCCCATTGTCATAGGCGTAAAACACTTTTGCCGCCACTGGATCGGCTACCGGCCGCAAGTTGGCGCCGGCCAGGCCTCGAACGGCACTCCAGCTGGACCCGGCATCGCTGCTACGATACACCTCGCCCGCGCCGCGCGGCGCGTGCAGGATCACGGCGCCGTCGGCGGACAGGGCGACCTGGCCCTGCTCGCCCTTCACCGAGGCGGTTGGCGTCCAATGCCGGCCGCCATCGACGGTGAGGTAGATCGACCTGCCGGCACGGGCCATCACGCCCGGCATGCCGCCCGCGACAGCCAGGCCGAAGGTCGTGCCCATCTGCGGCATGTGGATCGGTGAATACCGGGTGGGGTCCGCGTGCAGGAAACCGTCGATATCGCCTAGCGCCGACACAAGCGGTCCGCCGGGAACGCTGACGGCGTTCAACGGGACCGTTTCTTCAAGGCCCCGCACGTGGAATGACCACCGCGCCGGCCTGGCGTTGATATCGGCGGTATGGAAGATGCCGTTGCCGGACGTGACCCAGGCAGCCTTCGAATCGAATGGATCGAGTTCGAGCGTGCTGGCCCAATGGATGCCGTGTCCAGCCATCCATGACGCGCCCTGCAGGTCTTTGACGAAGCCGCGTGCAATCACGTCAGTCCAGCTGCCGCCGCCGTCATTCGAGACGAATAGCCGGTCGCCCTTGGCATCGCCCTGCGGCAGGTAGGTGCTGATGGTGGATACGGCCAGGCGGCGAGGATTCCCCGCATCCACGCTGATGCCGCTGAAGGGCGATGAGAATCCGGCTGGTGTTACGTCCTTCCACGCACCGCTTTCGATGGCGTATTGCCAGATCTGGCCCCGGCTCATGGGTTCGGGCTGCCTGTCGTTTGGATGCGGGCCTGCGCCATTCGCGAACGTGATGTAAAGCTTGCCCGCGCCATCGAGTGCTGCGCGTTGCGGCATCAGCGCGGCAGGAGCGCCATGGACTGGCGCAAATGATGCGCCGCCGTCGTCGCTGCGATAGAAATTGGGACCGACGGAGCCGTAGCGCGACACGCCCACATACAGGCGCCGTGCTGCACCATCCTTCACGCTGGCAGGATCGGGCAGTACAAAGCTGATGCCGGCCCCGTTCGGGGTGGCCTTGACATCCAGGCTCGCCACCTGGCGCCAACTGGCGCCGGCGTCCGTGCTTTTGAACAGGCCATTCCAGCGCGTGCCCGCGTAAAGAACGTTGCCGTTGCCGGGATCGACAGCCAGCCGCTCGCCGTTGTTGCGGCCCATGCCGTTGCCGTGGATCTTGAACTGGCCAGTGGTTTCCGTCACCGCCCAGGTCTTGCCGTAGTCGCTTGAGCGCAGGATCGCGCTGCGGCCGTTCTGCAGGTAGCTGATGCCTGCCATGAGATAGACTTTGCCGGCGTTGTGCGGATCGATGGCCAGGGAGTCGATGCCCAGCAGGCCGGTGTCGGCATCGCCCAGCCAGTCAAGCAAGGGCACCCAACGCCCTGCGCCTTTGTCCCAGCGATAGGCGCCGCCAACGTCGGTTCGCGCGTACACAACGCCTGGCTCGCTACGGCTCGGAATGACGGCCGACACAAAGCCGCCGCCGCCGATTGCCACGCTGTCCCAAACATAGGTCGTCGCAGGCGCAGCGGCAAGCGCGCCGGCACACCAGAAGATTGCCGCGATTCCTGCGCCATACCGGCCAGGATAAAGTAAAGGCCCCATGCATCGTCTCCCGGTGAGTATCGGAAGCGCATTCTCCAACGCACAGGTTTGCCGGGCAATTATGAAAATCACCAAATCAGGTTCCGATAATGCGGAACCAGGGCTGGCGGTATGCTTGGTTTTTCGATAACCTTCACGGCGTGCACGCTCGAGGAAATCCTGATGAAAATTCCGCTTCTCATCCTTGCCGGCCTGTTGTCTTTCCAGGCCCAGGCTTCGCAGCAGTTCAAAGTAGCTTCCGCCCCTGGTATCGCGCTGGCGGTGACGGAAATTGGCTCGCATAGCGGCAAACGCCCCATCC
>Ga0209257_1002974_pt1 | contig 15474 bp, 15 predicted proteins | sample AraplaCvi_mCL_r2_FD_184277 | JGI IMG/M metagenome (GOLD analysis project Ga0209257, IMG submission 184277) | Arabidopsis root microbial communities from North Carolina, USA - plate scrape MF_Cvi_mCL_r2 (SPAdes) (version 2) | ecosystem: Host-associated > Plants > Roots > Endosphere | place: USA...
GGGGCGCCGGGGTAGGGCGGTGCGGGAAATCGCGCCGCCCTTTTCTGTACCGCGAGAAGTTGTGACTGCCGCTCCTGTCGCTATTCACACATCGCTTTTCCCCCGCTAATCATAACCAGACAGGCATATTTGGGTTCGACGGAAGAACGGGAGCGGGGAACGCATGGCAGAGGTCGGATCCGATATCGAAATCGCCCGGGCCGCGAAAAAGAAGCCGATCGTCGAGATCGGCGCCAGGCTCGGGATCCCCGTCGAAGCGCTCGCTCCCTATGGTCACGACAAGGCGAAGGTCGGTGCGGAGTTCATCGCCTCGCTTTCCGGCCGGCCTGACGGCAAGCTGATCCTGGTGACCGCGATCAACCCGACGCCTGCCGGCGAGGGCAAGACGACCACCACGGTCGGGCTTGGCGACGGGTTGAACCGGATCGGCAAGAAGGCGGTGATCTGCGTGCGCGAACCTTCGCTCGGCCCCTGTTTCGGGGTCAAGGGCGGGGCGGCCGGCGGCGGTTACGCGCAGGTCGTTCCGATGGAAGACATCAACCTGCATTTCACCGGCGATTTCCACGCCATCACCTCGGCCCACAACCTTCTGTCGACGATGATCGACAACCATATCTACTGGGGCAATGCCGAAAACATCGATATCCGCCGGATCAGCTGGCGGCGGGTGATGGACATGAACGACCGGGCGCTTCGCCAGACGGTCGTCTCGCTCGGCGGCGTCGCCAACGGGTTCCCGCGCGAGAGCGGTTTCGATATCACCGTCGCTTCGGAAGTGATGGCGATCCTGTGTCTGGCGACCGATCTCAAGGATCTCGAACGGCGGCTCGGCGATATCGTCATCGGCTACCGGTTCGACCGCTCGCCGGTTTTCGCGCGCGACCTCAAGGCCGACAGGGCGATGACGGTTCTGCTGAAGGACGCCATGCAGCCGAACCTGGTGCAGACGCTCGAAAACAATCCGGCCTTCGTGCATGGCGGGCCGTTCGCCAATATCGCGCATGGCTGCAATTCGGTGATCGCCACCCGCACGGCGCTGAAGCTCGGCGACTACGTGGTGACGGAAGCGGGTTTCGGGGCCGATCTCGGCGCCGAAAAATTCTTCGACATCAAGTGCCGCAAGGCGGGGCTGAAGCCGGATGCGGCCGTCATCGTCGCCACCGTCAGGGCGCTTAAGATGAACGGCGGGGTGAGAAAAGAGGATCTCGGACAGGAGAATGTCGAGGCGCTGAAGCGCGGCGCCTCCAATCTCGGCCGCCACATCGCCAATGTGCGGAAATTCGGCGTGCCGGTGGTCGTCGCGATCAATCATTTCACCTCGGATACGGAAGACGAGATCGCCGCCGTCAAGGATTACGCGGCACGCCACGGCGCGGACGGCATCGTCTGCCGGCATTGGGCGGAAGGGTCTGCCGGCATTGAGGAGCTTGCCCTCAAGGTGGTCGAGCTCGCCGAGGGCGGCCAGGCGAAATTCCAGCCGCTTTATCCCGATCACCTGCCGCTTCTCGAAAAGATCGAGATCATCGCCTCGAAGATCTATCACGCCGGCGAAGTCACCACCGACCGGGGCGTGCGCGACCAGCTGAAGGCCTGGGAGGAGCAGGGGTATGGCGACCTGCCGATCTGCATCGCCAAAACGCAATATTCGTTCTCGACCGATCCCGCCCTGCGCGGCGCGCCGGAGGGCCATGTCGTGCATGTGCGCGAAGTGCGGCTCTCGGCCGGCGCCGGCTTCGTGGTTGCCATCACGGGCGAGATCATGACCATGCCGGGCCTGCCGCGCGTGCCGTCCGCAGAACGCATCTTCCTGAACGAGGACGGTTTCGTGGAAGGGCTGTTCTGAGGGCTTGAGCGGCCGAGCCGCCTCGTGTTAAAGCTCCTCCGTCGAAAAAGGCAGGGCCGGATATGGTAAGCACGGCCCCTTCCGCAAGGAAGCTCTGATCCTTCGGTCCACCGTTGAGAACCCGCGACGAGAAACGGCACATCCCGTGCCGCTCTCGGCGGATTCTTGTGGCCTTTCCGCGTCGCATTCCGCCGGGGCAACCTCGCGAGAAAAACGATGCGTATGAACCATATCGATATTCATGTCCCCGACGTTGCGGCAACCAGCGCCTTCCTCGTTCGCCATTTCGGCCTGACTCTGCGTGAGATGCGCGGCGTAAACGGTCTCGCCATCCTGGAAGACGATTCCGGCCTCGAAATCGTCGTCAGCCGGCCGGTCGAAAAATTCGGCGGGGCCGAGCAGCAGGCACTGGGTGCCGTCACCTATCATCTCGGTTTCATCCAGCCGGAGAGAGCCGAGATCGACAGGCTCTATCGGGAACTCAAGGCGGGCGATGCCGAGCTGGTGGGGGAACCGCGCGAGATGCGCGGCGGGTATCTGTTCTATTGCGTCGCACCCGGCCGGGTGCTGATCGAGGTCGGGTGGCGAGGGTAGGCTCCGGCAATCCTAGATCCGCAGTCTTTCAACCTGTGGGCCGACGACCGCAGAGAAGATATGCGGATCGCCGAGCGCGCGCGCCGAAAGCATCGCGCCGTGAACCGAAGCCATCAGGATCTGGGCTTCCTCTTCCGGTGGAATATCGAGCCGGAATTGGCCCTGTTCGGCGCCGGCCTTCAAGACCGATGTCAGCCAGCCCGCCAGGTTACGGAAATGGGCACGGACATGGAGTGCAGCCCCCTCCGGCAGCATCGGCATTTCTCCCGCCAGCATCGCGCAGACGCAGAACGGCTGCGAGGCATCGAGAATGCAGGCCTGCCAGTAGCCCAGATAGGTCCGCAGCCGCTCCGCGGGGGCGGGAACCTGTTCGCTCAAGGACTTCAGACCTGCTTCGGCCTGCCGCGTATAGCGTTCCACCAGGACGGCGACCAGTTCGGCCTTGGTGGGGAAGTGGTGGTGGATACTTGCCTTCCGGATGCCGATTGCATCGGCAATATCGGCATAGCTGAAGCCGTTATAGCCCCCGGCGATAACCAGCGCCTGCGCCTTTTCCAGGATCTTTTCAGATGTGGTGAGTTCCATAGTGTTGCCTACCTTTTGGTAGGGAGGCTGTCAAGCGGCGTGCCGGGTCAGGGCTTTTCTCGGATTTTGCCGGCAGGATTGACACCCGAAGTTTGTCTATCTACTAGTAGGTAGACAAACAAGGAGATTGTCATGCCAAATGAAACCTCATCCCAGACCTCGTGGTTGCGGTCCTATTATTTCGGCCGCGGGTTCTTTTCGGTCGCCTGGATCGCGCTTGCGGTCGTGCTTGCCGGGCAGCCGGTCCTGGCCTCGCTGCTGCTGGTGATCTATCCCGCATGGGATGCTGTCGCCAACCTGTTCGACGCCCGGTCGAACGGCGGTCTGAAGGCGAATTCCTCCCAGGCGTTGAACGTCGCCGTGAGCTCGATAACGACCGTCGCGGTCATTCTGGCGATGATCAGGGACATGCACGCGGTTCTGGCCGTCTTCGGCGTTTGGGCCATCCTGTCCGGCCTGCTGCAGCTCTATACCGGCGTGCGACGGTGGCGAGCCTATGGTGCGCAATGGGTGATGATCCTCAGCGGTGCCCAATCGACGCTGGCCGGGGGCTTCATGATCACGAGGTCCCTCGGGACCGCTGCGCCTTCGATCCTGGATATCGTTCCCTATGCGGGGTTCGGCGCTTTCTATTTCCTGCTGTCGGCAATCTGGCTCAGCGTGGCGATCCGCCGGCAGGCCAGCGCCAGAGGCTAGGCGCCTCCTGTCTCGGCAGATGGGACGGACGGTTGCAGGACAGGCCCCGGCGTCATCTATCGACAATACCGATAGCCATCCTTCCGCTCCAGCACATCCAGGTGCAGATGGTTCTGGTGGGCGGCGTCGCTGCCCGGTGACAGGACGGTGGTGAAGTGCAGGCAGGCGCCGGCAGTCGCCGTGCGCTGGAAGGCGCCCTCCATGGTGGAATCCTCCGTGCGCGGCTTCATCTCCATCTTCTCTCCGTTGTCGAGCTTGAAGGCGGCGACGTCGAAGGCGTTGCCGCGGGCATGTTCGGAAATCTTGCCGGTCGAGGCGCTGTTGCGCAATCGGCAGGCATAGGTGGAGCCGGGGACGAGGCCGGTGATTTTCCGGCCCGGCATGGCGATGTTGAGCGCCGGCTGGACGGTGTCCTTCAGCCAATGTGCCATCGAGACCGCGGTCTTGCAGCGCATCGTGGCGCCGCCAAGCGAAACGCCGGGCAGGACTTCGGCAACGTCGATCGGGCTTTCGATGCCGCAGCCGTTACCCTCGTCGATCGGATCGGTCGGCTCGAACTTGGCGCCGAGCGACGTGAGTTCGGCAAGGCAGGCCTTCAGCTCTTCGGGGTCTTCCTTGACGAGCGGCGGAGGGGGCGGAGGCGGTGCCTCCGCCTGTTGTTCCGCGGGTTGCTTGCCGTCTTCCTTGCCGCCGGGCTTGTTTGCGTCTTCTTCCGGCTTGGCCGCATCCTGCTTTGGGGCGGCCGCCTGATCGGATTTATCCGTCGATTGTGAGTCCGCCGCCGCATTGTTCGGCTTCGGCAGGGGTTTTGGAACCTCTGCCTCATGAGCGGGCTCCGTGGCGGTGCCGGGCTGTTCGACGACCGGAGGGGCTGGGACTGGACTTGTGGGTGGGTTTTGCGGGGTTTCGCCGGACCGGTTCTGGGCCACCGACGAGGAGGTTTTAGGCGGCGGGGCCTCGGGCCGCGGGGCCTCCTGAACGATGGGCTTGTCGGGGGTGGTGTCCGCCTGCCGGGCTGGATCAGCCGGCTTCCCCACGTCCGCGGCCGGTTTCGGAAGGGGCAGGGGAACGGTCGCCAGGTCCGGCGGCTGGGGCACTGCGCCACGTGCCTGGGATCGTGGGGACGCGCGGCGGCGCGGCGCGCGATCGCGCGATCCGTCCTGCAGAAGGCGGGTGAGGAAGTTTACTTCGACGACGCCGGCCGGAGCGCGGGAATGTTGCGCCGGCGGTATCGGCCGTTCGGGCGGCAGCCCCGCCCCGATGACCAGCGGCAGGCCTGCCAGAATTGCGATCCACGAATGCGGCATGCCGTATCCTTTTCGGCTGCGTTTCTGCGATCCTGAGGGACGATAAACGCCGGTCGCCGGATTTGGTCGCATGCCGGCGCCAGAATTCTGTTCGGGGTGCATGGAAATTCGCTTGCGCGGTTCAAAAACCCCAGCTAACAATTCGGCCCATGACGATTTCGATGAACATCGCTAACTGGTGGCCGGCACGCTCAACGCGGCCTTGACCAGTCATGTCCATCGACTAGACGCAAAGCCGCCCGGAACCCGAGGCGGCTTTTTTGTTATCCGCCGCCGGGACCCGGGCAAAGACATTGGAGAGGCAGGACAATGGTAACGATCATTCGGGATGACGGTTCGGAGGTCTACGAGACGAGGGGCGGGATTGCGGTCAGCCGGCAGCGGCGCGCCGCACCCTATGCGGATGCGATCTCCTCCTATGTCGACAGGCTCGACGAACGGCGCGGCGCGGTGTTCTCCTCCAACTACGAATATCCGGGCCGCTATACCCGCTGGGACACCGCAATCGCCGATCCGCCGCTGGGGATTTCCTCGAATGGCCGCAAGGTGTGGATCGAGGCCTTTAACGGCCGCGGCGAGGTGCTGCTCGGTTTCGTCGCCGACAAGCTGAAGACCGTGGCCGACCTGACGCTTGGCGAGCGGACGGACCGCCGCCTCGACCTTACCGTCAACGAGCCGACCCGGGTGTTTACCGAGGAAGAGCGCTCGAAGATGCCGACGGTGTTTTCGGTGCTGCGGGCGATCGTCGATCTGTTTTATTCGGAAGCGGATTCGGCGATCGGGCTGTTCGGCGCCTTCGGCTATGACATCGCCTTCCAGTTCGATGCGATCAAGCTGTCGATGCAGCGGCCGGAGGACCAGCGCGACATGGTGCTGTTCCTGCCCGACGAAATCCTCGTCGTCGACCACCATGCCGCCAAGGCGTGGATCGACCGTTACGACTTTTCCAAGGATGGGGTGACGACGGAAGGCAAGGATCAGGAGATTGCTCCCGATCCGTTCCAGCGCACCGACACGATCCCACCGAAGGGTGATCACCGGCCGGGAGAATATGCCGCCCTCGTCACCAAGGCGAAGGAAAGCTTCCGGCGCGGCGACCTGTTCGAAGTGGTGCCTGGGCAGAAGTTCATGGAACGCTGCGATTCGAAGCCTTCGGAAATCTCCAACCGGCTGAAGGCGATCAATCCGTCGCCCTATTCTTTCTTCATCAATCTCGGCCATCAGGAATATCTGGTCGGCGCCTCGCCGGAAATGTTCGTCAGGGTGTCCGGCCGGCGCATCGAGACCTGCCCGATCTCCGGCACGATCAAGCGCGGCGAGGATCCGATCGCCGACTCGGAGCAGATCCTGAAGCTGCTCAACTCCAAGAAGGACGAGTCCGAGCTCACCATGTGCTCGGATGTCGATCGCAACGACAAAAGCCGCGTCTGCGAGCCGGGTTCGGTGAAGGTGATCGGCCGCCGGCAGATCGAGATGTATTCGCGGCTGATCCACACCGTCGACCATATCGAAGGCCGCCTGCGTCCCGATATGGACGCGTTCGACGGTTTCCTCAGCCACGCCTGGGCCGTCACCGTCACCGGTGCGCCGAAACTGTGGGCGATGCGGTTCATCGAGAACCACGAAAAGAGCCCGCGTGCGTGGTATGGCGGGGCGATCGGCATGGTCGGCTTCAATGGCGACATGAACACGGGGCTGACGCTGCGCACCATCCGCATCAAGGACGGCATTGCCGAAGTGCGCGCCGGCGCGACGCTGCTCAACGACAGCGACCCGAACGAGGAAGAGGCTGAAACCGAACTGAAGGCGTCCGCCATGCTGACAGCAATCCGCGATGCAAGGGCCGGCAATGCGGCCAAGGTGGGCCGCGACGTGGCGCGGGTGGGGCAGGGGGTGAAAATCCTCCTCGTCGACCACGAGGACAGCTTTGTCCACACGCTTGCCAACTATTTCCGCCAGACGGGCGCCACCGTTTCGACGGTGCGCACGCCGGTGCCGGAAGAGGTGTTCGACCGGTTCGACCCGGATCTCGTCGTGCTGTCGCCTGGGCCCGGCAATCCGAAGGACTTCGACTGCAAGACGACGATCAAACTGGCCCGTTCGAAGGACCTGCCCATCTTCGGCGTCTGCCTCGGGCTGCAGGCGCTCGCGGAAGCCTATGGCGGGGAACTGAGGCATCTGGCGCTGCCGATGCACGGCAAGCCGTCGCGCATCCGCGTGCTCGAGCCCGGCATCGTCTTTTCCGGGCTCGCAAAGGAAGTGACGGTCGGGCGCTATCACTCGATCTTCGCCGATCCGAAGACGCTGCATCCGGATTTCATGATCACCGCCGAAAGCGAGGACGGCACGATCATGGGCATCGAACACGTCAAGGAACCGATCGCGGCCGTGCAGTTCCACCCGGAATCGATCATGACGCTCGGCGGCGATGCCGGCATGCGGATGATCGAGAACGTCGTGGCGCATCTGTCGCGGCGGGCAAAGACCCAGGCGGCGTAAAGATGTTGTCGGAAACCATCCCGATCGAATCCATCCGCGAAGAGCATATCGAGAGCTTTCACAAGGCCCTCGACACGGTCTCGCGCGAGCGAAAATACCTGAGCTTCCTGGAGGCGCCGCCGCTTGCGGATGTGCGGCCCTTCGTGCTCGACAACATCGAGAACGGCCATCCGCAGGTTGTCGCTGTCGTCGATGGCGAGGTGGTCGGCTGGTGCGACATCCGCCGGCATCCCCGCCCGACCGCTGCCCATTGCGGCACGCTCGGCATGGGCATCATCCCCGGTTATCGCGAAAAGGGCCTCGGCACGCGGCTGATCCGCGCTGCGGTCGGGCAGGCTCGGGACCGTGGTTTTCACCGCGTCGAGTTGCATGTACATGCGGACAATCTGCGTGCCATCGCTCTCTACGAGAAGGTCGGTTTCGTCAGGGAAGGCGTGGCGCGGGATGCGGTGAGGATCGACGGGCTGTTTGTCGACAGCATCAGCATGGCGGTGGTTTTCGGGTAACGGATCAATCCCGTTCCTCGAACGAAGCACCGCCGGTTTCCTGCGGCAGGTCGTCTGTGATCTCGACCCAGGGCGCTTTCGATCCTGCGCTGAAGTGCATTCCAGCCGTCATGCCGGGATCGTCGTCGAGCGTGCCGAGCCGGAAGCCGAGTTCGCTGGGGTCGGAGGCGTCGATCTTGTAGATCGGCGAGCCGCAGCAGCTCGCGAAGAACCGCCGGACGCCAGGGCTGGATTGCCAGCTTGAAAGCAATGCCTCTCCGGCCACGAACCGGAGAGCCCAAGGCGCAAGGCCTGCCGTCGTGCCGAAGCTCGATCCGGATTGCTTGCGGCAGCGCCAGCAATGGCAATAGGTGATCGGGCCGATGAGCTGGCCGCGGATTTCATAGCGGACCTGTCCGCAGGCGCAGGAACCCTTCAGCATATTTCATTCCTCCAGGCGTATCGGAGATCTTGATCCTGAGCCGATTGCCGGCTCGGGATCAGCCGTTCGATGCGGCCAGTAACGAAGCCTCGGGTGCCACCGACAGCTTCTCGCAGGTCTCGGCAAACAGTTTCTCGCTCAAAAAATCGACCAGCACCCGCACCTTCGGCGACAGATGCCGGCTGGAAGGCCAGAGGAGGTGGAACTGGCCGGGGGCGTTGAGGTGTTCGTCAAGGATGGTGCGCAGCCTGCCGTCGGCGATCGGTTCCCTGGCGAGGAAATCCGGCATGCAGCCGATGCCGAGACCGGCGATCGCGGTGTGGCGCAGCGCCTCCATGTTGTTGCAGGTGAGCGCCGTGTGCAGGCGCGGTTCGGCGACTTCGGGCGGCAAGGTGATCGGCCAGTCCTGCAGCTTGCGGCTGTTCGGAAACCGGAAACGGATCGCCAGATGGCCGTCGAGTTCGCGCGGGCATTCGGGAATGCCGTGGCGTTCGAGATAGGAGGGGGCAGCGCAGAGGAGCAATTGGAATGGCCTGAGCGTCCGCGACATCAACCGCGAATCCGGCAGGTTGCCGCTGCGGATCGCCACGTCCACCTCCTCGTCGATCAGGTCGACGATCCGGTCGTTGAAATCGAGATCGAGTTCGATCTCCGGGTAACGCTCGACGAATTCCGGCAGCACCGGCAGCAGAAGATGATAGGTGACGATCGGTACGCTGACCCGGAGTTTTCCGCGCGGCACCGCGACGGCGCTGGCCAGCGAAGCCTCGGCATCGTTCAGGTCGTCGAGCACGCGGCGGCACCGCTCGTGAAAAAGCCGGCCTTCTTCGGTGAGGCGCAGGCTGCGGGTCGAGCGCTGGAAAAGCCGGACGCCGAGCTCCTTTTCAAGATTGGTGACGGCCTTGCCGACGGCTGAGGCCGACAGGCCGAGCACGCGGCCGGCGGCGACGAAACTGCCGAGATCGGCGGTGCGCACGAAAGCTGTCAGTCCACCCAGGCGATCCATCGCGGTCTCCCATTCGAGCGTTTTCTTCCGTCATGTAAGGAACAGACGCAGTATTTTCCAAACATTATGTCGAATCTATCTTGTGTTGGTCAATTCGACACCCTTCCGGCCGGGCGGGTTCAGGCGGCGGTTCTCCCAAGGCCGCGGGCCTTTCTCTTTGCTCCAACACAGCGGAATCTCCGATATGAGAGACAACACACATGCTGCAACGGCAGCCGGACGGCTGTTCGTTCTTTTTGCGGTCTGCTGCGCGGCGGTCGCCATGCCGCTGACCTTCACCGGCCCGGCCGTCGGCCTGCACGCCATCAGCCGGGCGCTCGGCGGCAGCCCGATCGCCCTCAACTGGGTCACCAATGCCTTCATGCTCACCTTCGGCAGCACGCTGATGGCGGCCGGCGCACTTGCAGACAGTTTTGGGCGCAAGCGGATTTTCCTCTCCGGCCTTGCCGTCTTCGCGGTCTTTTCGGCCGGCCTCGCCTTTGCTGGCGATATCCTCTGGTTCGATGTGCTGCGGGCGCTGCAGGGCATAGGGGCTGCGGCCGCCTTTTCCGGCGGCATGGCCTCGCTTGCCCAGGAATTCGACGGTGCAGCTCGCCTTCGGGCATTCAGCATCGTCGGAGCCAGTTTTGGCATCGGGCTTGCTTTCGGGCCGATCGCGTCCGGCCTGATGATCGCCAGTTTCGGCTGGCCGGCGATCTTCGTGCTGGTGGTGGCGCTTGCCGTGATCGCGCTGATATCCGGCGCGATCTTCATGAAGGAATCACGTGATCCGGCCGCCTCCGGCCTCGACTGGAAGGGCGCGTTCAGCTTCACGCTGGCGCTGACCGCGCTCACCTTCGGCGTGCTGCAGGCGCCGGAGAGCGGCTGGGGCGATCCGCTTGTCATCGTCATGCTTCTCGCCGCTATCCTGCTTTTCCTCGCCTTCGGTCTGATCGAACGGGCCGTGGCGCGGCCGATGCTGGACCTCACGCTGTTCCGCTATCCGCGTTTCGTCGGCGTGCAATTGCTGGCGGCGGCGCCTGCCTATGCGTTCGTGGTGCTGCTCATCCTGTTGCCGGTGCGGTTCATCGGTATCGAGGGCATGGACGAGATCGTTGGCGGACGGATGATGATCGCGCTCTCCGGACCGCTGCTCGTCCTGCCGGTCGCGGCGGGGCTGCTGACCCGCTGGTTCGCGCCGGCGACGATCTGCGGCGCGGGCCTGGCGATTTCGGCGGCCGGCCTGTTCTGGCTCAGCCGGTTCCCGGTCGGCTCCGAGCCGGTGGCGCTGATTGGGCCTTTGCTGACCATCGGCGTCGGCATCAGCCTGCCCTGGGGCCTGATGGACGGCCTTGCCGTCAGCGTCGTGCCGAAAGAGCGGGCCGGCATGGCGACGGGCATTTTCAGCACGACGCGCGTGGCAGGCGAGGGCGTGGCGCTTGCGGTGGTGACGGCTGTGCTGTCCGCCCTCACCAGTACCAATCTCGCAACCGCGGCCCACGATCAAGCGGGGGCCATCGCCCAGCGGCTGGTGACCGGCGACCTGCAGGATGCGGCAGCGCTTCTGCCGTCGATCGGGCAGGCGGCCCTGCTGCAGGGTTACAGCGACGGGTTCTCCGCGCTGCTCTGGCTGCTGACCGCGATCACGGCGCTGACGGCTCTCGTCGTGTTCCTCTTCCTCGGGCGGGGAGGCGAGACGGTGGGGGATCTCGAAGAGGAGGCGGAACTGGCGGCCGCCATGCCGCCCGATGAAGCCGGATTGCGCCAGCCGGCCCTCTGACGAACGGCCTTTGACAAACCGGCGCATCTGCGCCATATGCTGGCCATCCGAAACCGCCGCAGCGAGACGATCTCGCTGCGGCGGTTTCGCCGTTTTGGGGCTTCGGTCCTGCAAATCATTCGCACGCGCAAAAAGGAAGACATGGTGGCGAGGGAAGTCAAAATCGTCGAGCGGCTGGCATTCTGGGGCATGCCGCTGTCGCTCGGCGTCATGTCCTTGAAGATGCTGGCATGGTGGGTCACCGGGTCCGTCGCGCTGCTGTCGGACGGGCTCGAATCCTTCGTCAACGTCGCGGCCGCCTTCATCGCCTATTTCGTGATCCGCTATGCCCAGCGGCCCGCCGACCACGACCATCAGTTCGGCCACCACAAGGCCGAATACATGTCGGCGGTGGTCGAAGGCGCGCTGATCATCGTTGCCGCGGTCCTGATCATCAGCGAGGCCTGGGACGGGCTCCTTGCACCCAAACTGCCGGATGCACCGGTGTTGGGCCTGGCGATCAACGGACTTGCGGCCGTCATCAACGGCGTCTGGGCGGCGACGCTGATCCGGGTCGGCACGGCCCAATATTCGCCGGCTATGGCGGCGGACGGCCAGCACATCATGTCCGACGTGGTCACCTCGGCCGGCGTCCTCATCGGCCTCGTGCTGGCGCTTGTGACGGGTTATGCGATCCTCGACCCGGTGCTTGCGATCCTGGTTGCGGTCAACATCCTCTGGCAGGGCTACAAGGTGATCGCGCATTCCGTGGGCGGGCTGATGGACCGGGCGCTGGAGCCGGACGAGGAAGCCGCTGTGCGCGAGGCGATCGCCACCCATTCGGTCGGTGCGCTCGGCGTCCACGACCTCAAGTCGCGCCGGGCAGGGGCGGCCGCGTTCATCGATTTCCATCTGGTCGTGCCGGCCGACATGAGCGTCGAGGCGGCACATGCGATCTGCGACCGCTTGGAAGATGCGATCAAAGGGATTATTGCGGGCGCAACATTGGCGATCCATGTGGAGCCTGAAAGCGAAAACCCGCATGGACAGAAGGTCGAATTCGAAGGAACAGGCAAATGACGATGACGGATGTCAGCGGGCTGTCGCAGCTCGGATCCCAGGTGGACGCGCCGCAGAGCCCGGAAACCGCGGTCCTGGAAAAGGTGCCGAACGGCAACCAGGGTACCGATTACGTAGTGCGTTTCACCGCGCCGGAATTCACGTCGCTCTGCCCGATGACCGGCCAGCCGGATTTCGCCCATATCGTCATAGACTATATTCCGGACGGGTTCCTGGTGGAGTCGAAGTCGCTGAAGCTGTTCCTGCATTCGTTCAGGAACCATGGTGCGTTCCATGAAGACTGCTCGATCTACATCGCCAAGCGGATCGTCGATCTGCTGTCCCCGAAATGGCTGAGGATCGGCGCCTACTGGTACCCGCGCGGCGGCATTCCGATCGACGTGTTCTGGCAGACCGGCGAAGCCCCGGCCGGCGTATGGCTGCCGGAGCAGGGCGTCGCGACGTATCGCGGGCGCGGGTGAGGGGCGGTCCGGCAAAGCCGGAGCAATCGATCCGGTGAATCAACTAGAGCGGCGCATGCGCTGAGCCCAAGCAAAGCGCCGGGCCTTCCGCGTCCATCGCGAAAGGTCCGGCGCTCTAGTGACCGCGGAACGACCCGCTCACACGTCCATCGAATCGTCGCTGCCCATGTCGCTGTTGTCGAAATCGGCCTGGTCGTCGGAAAAATCGTCGTCGGTGTAGTCGGCCTGCTGCCAGCCGGCGTTCGATCCCGAATTGTCGGAGCCGCCGCTGCTGCTTGCGGAAGCGCCGCCGCCCGATGCCTCGCGGATCGCGTCATCTCCGAAATAGTTGTTGTTGATGACCGTTTCCTCGACCGGGGCGTTGCCGCTGGCAAACGGATTGTTACCGGCGAGCGGAGAGCCCCAGCCGAGCGCGTTCGTGTGGCTGCCGAAAATGCCGGACAGCGAGTTGGCAAGCAGCATGCCGCCGGCGACGCCGGCTGCGGTGCCGAGCGCGCCGCGCAGAAAGCTGCCGCCGGCGGAGGGGGCCGCGGCCTGGCCACTCCAAGGGCCGGCGGACGGCGGGGGTGCGCGATAGCCGTCGTCGTAATCGTTGCCGGTGCGGTAGGTCTGGCGGGGCGCAGCACCCCATGGCCCGGATTGAAGGGGCCCGGATTGAGGGGCGGCTTGCGTGCCGGGTCGGATGCCGGGCTGCGGGGCCGCGGGCTGCTGGGCCTGGCCGCTGCCGAAGATCGAGCTCAGGAAACCGCCGCTCTGTTCGGCGCGGTGGTGTTCGCTCGTCTCCGCCTCGAGCTGGTGGACGCGATCTTCCAGTTCCCGGATGCGGTTGGCGGCTGCTTCCAGGCCCTTTTCCTGCACGATGACGGCCTGCGCCAGGTAATAGGTGGCGTAGGGCTGTTCGCGGGTCGCCTGGTCGATGAGGGTTTCTGCGTCGTGGTCGCGCGGCGTGGCGGCGGCGGTGCGGACGCGGTCGAATAGGGAAGTCAGAAGCTGGCGTTCTTCCGGTGACATGCTTGCCTCCTTGCAGGCGTTTGCCGTGGGCAAGAAGGTAGGCAGGGATTCCGGCATTTCAAAGCCGGAATCCCTTACATTTCGGTAATCTTCGGGTTCAGCCGAAGACGAGCGACAGGCCGAGAAGTGCGGTGGCCGCACCGAGGATACGGGCGATATAGGGGCTGAAGCGGGCGATGCCGAGGCCGAGCGCGATGCCGGCTGCGTGAAGCAGGGCGGTGGCGATCATGAAGCCGATGCCGAACTGAAGGGCGCCTGCCGAGCCGAGTTCGCCGCCATGGGCATGGCCGTGGAAGAGTGCGAAGACGCCAACGACGGCGGCTGCCGCCGACACCGGCAGTTTCACCGCCGTTGCGACCAGCAGGCCGAGCCCGATCACCGAGGCGAGGATCGCCGGCTCGACGAAGGGCAGGCCGATGCCGACGAGCGCCAGCAGGAACCCGAGCGCCATGGTGCCGACAAAGGCTGCGGGGACGATCCAGAGCGCATTGCGATTGCTGCCGGTGGCGATCTGTGCCGCCCAGAGGCCGACCGCGACCATGACCAGGATATGGTCGGCGCCGAACAGCGGGTGCGAGAAGCCGGCGAGAAACGAGCCGTGCTCTTCCGGATTGAGATGCGCGAAGGCGGGCGCTGCGGCGGCGGCAAGAATGGCGGCGGTGAGCGAAAGGCGTTTCAGCATTTGGGTCCCCTGGAAATTATCTGCATGCGGAATGGTGTCGGAGGATAGGCAAGCGCTTTATGGCTGTCCATCGACAATTGCCGCTGCAAACGGCTCGGTACTACGTCATTCACCTTAGTCCGTGGAAGGTGCCGTCTTAGACTCCGAGCTCCATTGTTTTACGGCTGCGAACACATTATGTCCGGTAGATGAATCTGATGCAGGAGACTCTCAGCGTGCTCGACGACGAAGACGACAAGGACGACAAGACCAAGGAACTGCCGCTCGGCAAGGAAACGGAAGCGAATCTTTTCAAGTCGCGTTCGATCTTCATCTACGGAACGATCACCCAGGAACTGGCGCAGAAGGTCTGCACCCAGCTCGTGGCGCTTTCGGCCGCCAGCGACGACGACATCCGCATCTATGTGAGCTCGCCCGGCGGCCACGTGGAATCGGGCGACTCGATCCACGACATGATCAAGTTCATCAAGCCGAAGGTGTGGATGATCGGGACCGGCTGGGTCGCATCGGCCGGCGCGCTGATCTACGTGTCCGCTCCCAAGGAGCGCCGCATCTGCTTGCCGAACACCCGCTTCCTGCTTCATCAACCGTCGGGCGGCACCCGCGGCATGGCATCCGACATCGAGATCCAGGCCCGTGAAATCATCAAGATGAACGAACGGCTGAACAAGATCTTTTCGGAAGCGACCGGCCAGCCCGTCGAGAAGATCGCCAAGGACACCGACCGCGACTACTGGCTGTCGGCCGAAGAAGCCAAGGCCTACGGCCTGGTTTCGAAGATCGTGACGTCGCAGAGCGAAATCTGATCGCTCAGGTCATTTGAATGAAAAAGCCCCGCCGGTGAATGCCGGCGGGGCTTTTTGTTGCGTGCCGACTGCTCGGCGCGGAGCGTGGCCTGACGGACCAATCCGCCAGGCTTTCGTCTCTGCAGCCTATGCCACCTGCGGACGCCAGGCGATGACGCCTTCGGTGCGGGCGCGGACCTCGGGAGCGGCAAGGCAGGTGGCGACGGCCTCGTAGCCCGGCGCTCCCGGAATCGGCGCGA
>Ga0209257_1002976_pt1 | contig 15464 bp, 10 predicted proteins | sample AraplaCvi_mCL_r2_FD_184277 | JGI IMG/M metagenome (GOLD analysis project Ga0209257, IMG submission 184277) | Arabidopsis root microbial communities from North Carolina, USA - plate scrape MF_Cvi_mCL_r2 (SPAdes) (version 2) | ecosystem: Host-associated > Plants > Roots > Endosphere | place: USA...
TTCACGCGGACCTTCAGCTTGGTGTTGAGGTCCAGCAGCGAGGAGCCGTAGCGCTGCATCAGGCTGTCGGCCAGGGCATCGGCGAAGACCTTGACGTCGGCGTCCGACGCGCCGCGACCGTGCACGCCCAGCACGAGGCGGGCGGAGTAGTCGCGGTCGAACATGTTGTTGAATTCGCTGGCGACGAAGTCGCGCAGAGCGGCGCGGTTCTGCTGGAACTCGGCACGGCGCGATTCGAGCGTCGCCAGAATGCGGGTCGAGTTGGCCAGCACGAGCTGGCTGGGCGAACCGGCCGGGGCGGCGGTCGCGGCGGCGGCGGGCGCCGCCGCGGTCTGCGCGAACACGGCGGCCGGAGCGGCCACGGCCAGCGCGGCGGCGACCAGCAGGGAAAGGGTGCGGTGGGGGATACGCGTCATGGCTTCTTGGTCTCGTCCGTGGGGGCGGATTCGCCCTGCATGTAATCGGGAAGTGCGGCGTCGGCGCCGCCGGGTTGAGCGGCATTGTCGGCGGGCTTCGCGCCACCGCCGCTGAACATGTACTTGCCTACCAGCTGGATCAGATCGACCGCGGACTGGGTCAGGTAGATCTCGTCGCCCGGCTTGAGGTTGTCCGGATCGCCGCCCGGGGCGAGGTTCACGTAGCTCTCGCCCAGCAGACCGCTGGTGAGGATGCTCGCGGCGGTATCGGCCGGCAGCTTGTCATAGCGCTTGTCGATGGCCAGGGTGACAACGGTGTCGAACTTGACGGGATCCACGTCGATCTTGTCGACATGTCCAATCGAAACGCCACCAATCTTGATCGGCGCATTGGGCCGCAGGGCGCCAATGGTAGAGAAGCGGGCGGTCAGGTCGTAGGTGTTGCTGCCCAGGCTCCAGCGGCCATTGGTCGACGCGAGGGCCAGGACCAGCAGCGAGGCCAGAGCCAGCAGCAGGAAGGCGCCAACGGCGAATTCGATTTGGGGGGCACGCACGCTCATGTGAATCCTTGGTTTCTCTTTGATTCGGCGCCAATCGGGGCCGGATCGACGAAGTTGCTTACTTGAACAGGAAGGCCGACATCACGAAGTTGAACATCAGCACCAGCAGCGAAGCGTTCACGACAGCGCGGGTGGTCGCGACCGAGGTGCCCTCGATGGTCGGCTCGGCGTGGAAGCCTACGTAGGCCGCCACGAGCGCCGCCGTGCCGCCGAACACCGCCGACTTCACGAAGGCCATCAGGAAGTCGTCGACGAAATCGACGCTGTCCTTCAGGACCTGCCAGAAAGTGCCCGCGTCCAGGCCGATCACGTGGACCGACTCGAAGTAGCTGGCGGTGATCGCCAGGCTGCAGAAGAAACCGGTCAGCAGCGGCACGCACAGCACCGCCGCCCAGAAGCGCGGCGCCACGGCCTTGCCGATGGGGTCGATGGCCATCAGGCCCAGCGCGGTGATCTGGTCGGTCGCGCGCATCAGGCCGAGTTCGGCGGCGATCGAGCTGCCGGCGCGGCCGATGAAGAGCAGGGCGGTCAGCACCGGGCCGAGCTCGCGGTACAGGCCGAGACCCAGCATCGCGCTGACCTGCGCCGTGGCGCCGTAGGTCTCCAGCGCCCGATATCCCAGCAATGTCACCGAAAGGCCGACGAACGCGCCGCCAACGGCAATGATCGGCAGGGAACGTGCGCCGATCTTGTAGATTTCGCGAACCAGCTCGCGCCAGAAATCAGCGGTCGGCTTGGATGCCCGCAGGACGGAAAGCGAGAACAGGCCAGCCCGACCGAGGGAGCGGGTGGCGGCAACGAACGGCATCAGGCGGCCTCCGGGGTGCGCGGCGCGGCATCGAACGCGATCGGGCCATCCGGTTCGCCGTTGAGGAACTGGCGCACGAACGGATCCTCGCTGGCTTCCAGCTGTGCCGGCGTGCCGGAGAACACGATCGAGCCGTTCGCGATGACGATGGCGTGGTCGGCGACGGGCAGGGTTTCGTGGACGTGGTGGGTGACCACGATGCTGGTCAGGCCCAGCGTGTCGTTGAGGCGCTTGACCAGTTCCATCACCACGCCCGAGGCGATCGGGTCCAGGCCGGTCAGCGGCTCGTCATAGATCATCAGCGGCGGATCCAGCGCCAGCGCGCGGGCCAGCGCGACGCGACGCGCCATGCCGCCGGAGAGCTCACGCGGATACGAATCGGCCACCGCGCGCAGGCCCACCGCGTGCAGCTTCATCAGCACCAGCTGGCGGATCACCGCGTCGGGCAGATCGGTGTGCGCGCGAAGGGGCAGGGCGACGTTCTCTGCGGCGGTCAGGTCGGTCAGCAGGCCATTGCCCTGCAGCAGCACGCCGATTCCCTTGCGCAGTTCCAGCAGCGCGCGACGGCCCTGTGGCACGACCTGGCCGAACACTTCCACCGTGCCTGCGGCCGGTTCAAGTTCGCCCGTCAACGCCGCCAGCAACGTCGACTTGCCACTGCCCGACGGACCGAGCACCGCAACGATGCTGCCGCGCGGGACGTCCAGGTTGATATCGCGCAGCACGGTGCGTCCGCCGCGATCGAGGCGGAGCTGGTTCAAGCGGACGATGGGAGTTTCGTTCGTCATGCGCGGGCGACTTCGGCCGACTGCCGGAAAGCAGGGCAGCATGGCCGGTAAGGGCTGAACGGGACCGGGAAGGCCGGCATTGTCGCAGGTTCGCCGCGCTTTGCCCGCCATGCCATACGGCAGGGTGTGCGGTGCGGCCGGGGAATGATCGCGGCGCGTTTTTGGGGCGCCCTTAATGAGCCCGCCGACGCGTCGGAGCGTGGCGCGTCTCGTCGCACGCGACGCCGCTCCGGCAAGATACCCGCGATGCCCGGCCGCTCCGACTTCCGTCTCTACCATTCCAACGCGCTGGACGTGCTGGGCGAACTGCTCGCCGCGCAGCTGCGCGAACCCGTGCCGGGCCGGCCGCTGCTGACGCCCGATGTCGTGCTGATCCCGCAGGTCGCGATGCGCCGCTGGCTGCAGTCCACGCTGGCGCAGCGCCATGGCATCGCCGCGAACTTGCGCTTCCTGACGCCCGGCGAGTTCGTCCGCGAGACCCTCGACGCCAATGTCCCCGGCGCCAGCGACGACCTCGACGCCGCTGCCGTGCAATGGCGCCTGTACTCGGAGCTGGCCGATCCGACGGCGCTCGCCGGCCGCGCCTTCGCGCCGCTGCGTGCGTATCTGTCGGGCGACGATGCGTTGAAGCCCTGGGCACTGGCGGGCGAGCTCGCTTCCATCTTCGAGAAGTACCAGGCCTGGCGCCGCGACTGGCTGCTCGCGTGGGAATCCGGCAGCGACACCCACGACGCGCAGGCCGAACTGTGGCGCCGCATCGCCGGCGGGCGTCGCCATCGCGCGCGTCGCATCGACGATTACCTCGCGCGCTTCGCCGCGCCAGATGCGCCGCTGCCGTCCGGCATGCCCGCGCGGCTGTTCGCGTTCGCCACGCTCAACATCTCGCCCGACGTCCTGCGCGTGATCGCCACGCAGGCGCGCGTGGGCACGCTGCACTTCCACGTGCCCACGCCATCGCGACGCTACTGGGGCGACCTGCCCACGTACGCCGAGCGATTGCAGCGCGATCCCGCCGAGCACGAGGACGAAAACCCGCTGCTCTCGAACTGGGGTGCCGCCGGCCGCGATTTCATGGCGGTGCTGGGCGGTTACGAAGTGGTGCATCCGTCGGTGGAGGAGGAGCGCTACGCCGATCCGGAATCGCTGCCCGACGACGCGCCCGATCGCGACAGCCTCCTCGGCCGCCTGCAGCGCGACCTGCTGCACCGTCGCGCGCCGCAGCCGTGGCGGAAACACGTCGCGCGTGACGACCCCAGCCTCCAGGTCCACGCCTGCCACACACGCCTTCGCGAAGTGCAGGTGCTGCACGACCGCCTGCGCGCGCTGCTGGACGACCCTCGCTTCGATCCGCCGCTGCAGGCGCGCGAGATCGCCGTGCTCGCGCCGGACATCGATCCGTATCGCCCGCACATCGAAGCCGTCTTCGGCGGCCTGGCCGGCACGCGCGATTACATTCCCTATGCGCTGGCCGACCTGAGCCCGCTCGCCGGCGAGCCGCTGGCCGATGTCTTCCTGCGCCTGCTCGCGTTGCCCGATGCCCGCTTCGGCGTCAGCGAAGTCCTCGACCTGATCGCCACGCCCGCACTGATGGACTCGGCGAACCTGGACGCCGCCGGCCTCGAACGCCTGCGCCTGTGGCTGCACGAAGCCGGCGCGCGCTGGGGCCTGGACCCCGACCATCGCGCGCGCCACGACGCACCGGCCGATGATGCATATACGTGGCGGTTCGCGCTGGACCGCCTGCTGCTCGGCCACGCCAGCGGCGACGATGCGGACATCGCCGGCGTCGCACCATGGACCGAACTGGAAGGCAGCGCGCTCGATGCACTCGACGCGCTGATCCGCGTGCTGCGCGTGCTGGCGCGCAACGAGCGCATCCTCGGCCGGTCGATGTCGCCCGCACAGTGGCGCGACGCGTTGTTCGCACTGCTCGACGCGTTGCTGCCCGAACACCCGCGCGCCGTGGCCGACCAGCGCGCGATCGAGCGCCTGCGCCGCCACGTCGACGCCTTCGCCAACAGTGCGCGCGATGCCGGTTTCGAAGAAGCAGTGCCGCCCGATGTCGCACGCGCGTATTTCCGCTCCGCGCTGTCGGAATCCGACACGCGCGCGCCGCTGCTCACCGGCGGCGTCAGCTTCGCGCGCATGGTGCCGATGCGGCTGATCCCGTTCCGCGCGCTCTGCCTGCTGGGGATGAACGACGGCGATTACCCGCGACGCGATCCCGCCGGCGGCCTCAACAAGATGGCGCAGGAGCTGACCACGCCCGCGCGCCGCCACGGTGACCGCTCGCTGCGCGAGGATGACCGCTTCCTCTTCCTGCAGCTGTTCGCCTCGGCAGGCGAGGTGTTCCATGTCAGCTGGCTCGGCGCCGATCCGCGCGACGGCAGCGCGCGCGAGCCTTCTGTGCTCGTGTCCGAACTGCTCGACGCCGCCGCGCGCTATCACGTCGACGAAAAGGCGCGCGATGCACTGGTGCTGCACCATCCATTGCAGCCGTTCTCACCGCGCGCGTTCGGCGAGCGCGATGAGCCGCGCCACTTCAGCTACCTCGCGTCGTGGCATCCGGCCGCCGACGCGCTGCGCAAGCCGCGCATCGAGTCGATGCCGTGGTTCACCGATGCGTTGCCGGCCGCCGACATGCCGGCAGAACTGCCGCTCACGGCGCTGAGGCGTTTCCTGGCCGATCCCGCCGGGCAGTTCCTGCGCCAACGCATGGGCTTGCGACTGCCCGACGAAATCGACGCGCACGACGATCTTGATCCGCTGACCGCGCCCGTGCGCGGTCTCGATCGCTGGAAGTTGCAGAACGTCGTGTTCGAAGCCTGCGTCGCGGGCGACACCGAAGATCTCGCCGCACGATTGCGCGCCCGCGCGCTTCTGCCGTCGGGGCCGCTCGGCGAACGCCAGCTGGTCGGGCTGAAGGCGCAGGTGCAGCCGTTCGCGACCGCGCTGCGGGAATGGCGGGAAGGCGAAGCGGCCACTCGCCCCTTCGAAATCGACCTCGACGGCGTGCGCCTGTATGGCCACCTCGACCGGCTGTACCCGCGCGGCGCGCTGCGACTGCGCCTGGACGCGCTGCACGGCCCGGCGCAGATCGCGCACGGGCTCGACTGGCTGGTGCTTTCGGCACTCGGCGATACGCGACCGCTGGCGCAACTCGCGCAATGGGACGATGGCCCGGGCGTGCGCGAACGCGCTGCGCTGTCCGTCGTGCAGGCACGCAGTGCATTGCGTGAACTGCTGGCGCTGTATCGCGAAGGCATGCGCGAACCGTTGCCGATCCAGGCGCGCTCGGCGTGGCGCTGGTATGCCGCGCCGCGCACGGACGAAGTCGCCGAACTCGCGGCCTGGAAGCTCGCACGCGAACAGTGGGCCGGCAGTGACCGCACCTGGGGCGACGCGAACAACGCGGCGGTGCAGCTCGCGCTGCGCGGTCGCGATCCGTTCGCGGGCGAGTTCGACGATCCCGATGGCGTGCGTTTCCGCGAACTCGCCACGCGCCTGTTCGATGCGCTCGTGCAGGGTGGCGACGCGATCGCGCACGACCGCGATGCGCGAACGGGAGCGGCGGCATGAGCGCCGTCAACGACGCGTTCTTCGAATTGCCGCTAGACGGCGTGCGCCTGATCGAGGCCAGCGCGGGCACCGGCAAGACCTTCACGCTGGCGACGCTGGTGACCCGGCTGGTGATCGAGCGCGGCCTGCGCGTCGGCGAGATCCTGGCCGTCACCTACACCGAAGCGGCGACGCAGGAGTTGCGCGAACGCCTGCGCCTGCGCCTTGAACTCGCCGCAAGGCTGGCGAACGAAGTCGCGCTGATGCCGACCACGCTGGACGACGACAGCGAAGCCGCCGTGACGCGCGCGCTGATCGAACGCCAGGCGCGACGCGAGGACCCGCTGGCACTTGCGCGGCGCCTGCGCCAGGCCGCGCGCGAAATGGACCTCGCCGCGGTGTTCACCATCCACGGCTTCTGCGCGCGTGCGCTGGCCGAACACGCCGTCGAAGCGGGCCAGCCGCTCCTCGCGCCGGAGCTCACAGGCAGCGAGCGCGAACTGATCGACGCGGTCGCCACCGATCTGTGGCGCTCGCTCGGAGCCGACGCAACCGACGCCGAACTGTTGCAACAGCAATGGCGAACACCGGACGGCCTGGTCGGCGATCTCTACAAGCTGCTGTACGTCCCGCGTCTGCAGCCGGCGCCACCGCCGCCGTCGCCCGATCCCCTGCCGCAACTCGTCGATGCCGCCACGGCACTGCGCGAGTCCTTCGCGACGCATCAGGACGAAGCCTGCGCAGCGCTGCACGGGGCGATCGAGAACAAGGTACTCAACGGAACCAGCTACAAGCCCGCACTCATCGTCGAACTGCGCAACGCGTTGTCGCAGTGGTGCGCCCACGGCGACGCCGCCGCGCCGGTGCACGAGAAGCTCGATCGCCTCACGCCCCGCATGCTGGCCGACAAGACGAACAAGCCGAAGAAGGGCACGCCGTTGCAGCCGCCGTCGTCGCCGCTGTTCGACGCAGTCGCGCATTACCTCGACGCGGCGGACGCGCGCGATAGCTGGCTTGCATCCCGACGCATCGCACTGGTGCACCGCGTCCGCGAATCCGCGGCGCGCCGCCTGGCAGCGATCAAGCGCCAGCGTCGCGAGCAGACCTTCGACGACCTCATCGCCAATCTCGCCGATGCGCTCGACGGCCCGCACGGCGCACGGCTGGTCGAACGCCTGCGCGCGCAGTACGCCTTCGCGCTGGTGGACGAGTTCCAGGACACCGACCCGCGTCAGTGGGCGATCTTCCAACGCATCTTCGGCACCGGCGATGAGCCGGCGCTGTTCCTGATCGGCGATCCGAAACAGGCGATCTACCGCTTCCGCGGCGGCGACGTGCATACCTACCTGGCCGCGGCGGAGTCCGCGCAACGCGCGCCCGCGCTCGACAGGAACTTCCGCTCTCGACCGTCGCTGTTGCGTGCCATCTCGGCCTTGTACGAACGCGCGGGCGAGACGGCCTTCATCGACGAACGCATCCGCTTCCGCGATGTGGAGCCGGGCGGGGCAGTGCGCGACGACGATCTCCGCCGCGACGGCCACACCGCACCGGCGCTCGAGATCTGCATGCTTCCGCCGCCGGACGACGGCCGCAGAAGACCGCAGTGGTACGTCGGCGAAGCGCGCCAGCTGGCGGCGCTCGCCTGCGTGACGGCGATCCACACGCTGCTCTGGGATGCGCGCGAAGGCCGCGCCGTGCTGCGCGAACGTGGCCAGGAGCGCGCGCCCCAATCCGGCGACATCGCCGTGCTCGTGCGCAATCACGGCGAAGCGACGCTGATGCGCGAAGCACTCTCGCGTGCAGGCATCGCTGCCGTAGCCGCCGGCCGTCGCAGCCTGTTCTCGACCGACGAAGCGCGCGACGTGCTCGCGCTGCTCGAAGCGCTGTTGCGACCGGACGATGACGCGCGCCTGCGCGGCGCGCTGGCGACGCTGCTCGTCGGCCTCGACGCCGACACGCTCGCGCGCTTCGACGACGACGCGAAACTCCATCGTCATTGGCAGCTGCGCGCGCTGGCGTGGCGCGATCGTTGGCAACGCCACGGTCCGCTCGCGATGCTGGGCGACGTGGCCGCCGAACACGCACCGCGCCTGCTTGCGCAATCCGATGGCGAGCGTCGGTTGACCAACACGCTGCAACTGGCCGAAGTGCTGCAGGAGGCGGACATCGAGGCGATCGGCGAACACGGGCTGGTCGACTGGCTTCGCACGCGCATCGCCGAGGCCGACGACAGCGACGAGACGCAGCAGCTCCGGCTCGAATCCGACGCGCGCTGCGTGCAGATCCTGACGCTGCACAAGAGCAAGGGTCTGGAATATCCCTTCGTCTTCCTTCCCTTCGCCGCGATCGGCCGCGATGCACGCAACGGGAACCTGTGCGAGTTCCACGACGGCACCGGCCGCGTGCTGCAACTTCGCAGCGAGGCGACGCCCGAGAATGCCGCCGCGTGGAACGACGCCCGCACGCGACAGGACAGCGAGGAACGCGGCGAAGACGCACGGCTCCTCTACGTCGGTCTCACGCGCGCGCAACACGCCCTGTGGCTCGCGACGGGCCCGTTCGCGAACGCCGAACTGAGTCCGTTGGAACCGATGCTTCGCGGTGTGGATGCGCTCGCCGACGCGAACGGCGCCGCCGTTTCCGTGCACCGTCTGGTCCTGCCGCTGCGCCTGCCCGATGCGCTCGCGCCCGAACATCGCGACGCCGTGCCTGCCGCGCGCGAGTCGCGCCGCGTCGTCTCGCGCGACTGGTGGGTCTACAGCTTCACGCAGCTGGCGAACGAGTCGCCGGGCACCGTCGAGGCCGCGCCTCGCACGGTGGCGGAGGAGGGCGGCGCGCAGGATGAACCTGCGGTAGTCGTGTTCGACGGCGATCCAGCCCTCGACCACGATCGTCGCTTCAGTGGAAGCCGGTTCGGCAACGTGCTGCATTCGGTGCTGGAACGCGTGGACTTCGGCGCGTGGTCGCATTGGGTTTCCGACGGGATGCCCGATACCGAACGCCGTCACCTGGTCGATGCACTGCACAGCGAAGGCTATGCGGACGAAGACGTCGACGATGGCGTCGTCGTGCTTGCGCCGCTGGTCGGTCACACGCTGGCCGTTGCGCTTCCGGAAGGCACGCGGTTGTGCGACGTGCCGCCGCATGCGCGGCTGTCCGAGATGGAGTTCCACTTCGCGCTCGAAGCCACGCCGGTGCCGCGCCTGCTCGCGTTGCTGCACGAACACGAACTCCTGCTCGAACGCAATGCCTTCGGAAACCGCCAGCGCTTTGAAGGCCTGATGACCGGCAAGATCGATCTGATCTACGAGCATGACGGTCGCTACTTCGTACTCGACTACAAGTCGAACCGCCTGGCTTCGTACGACGGCGACGCACTGGCGGCGGCGATGGACGATAGCGAGTACACACTGCAGGCGCTGCTGTACGCATTGGCATTGCACCGCTGGCTGCGCTTCCGGCTTGGCGATCAGTACGACTACGACGCGCACTGCGGCGGCATCCGTTATGTGTTCTGCCGCGGGCTGGACGCGACGCGCGGGGATTCGCCCGGCGTGCATGCGTGGCGGCCGTCGCGTGCGTTGATCGACGGACTCGACGCGTTGTTCAGTCACGCGACACTGCGCGAGGAGGCGATGGCATGAGCCTGCTCGATGCATTGCTGCGACAAGGCGCGCTGCGTGCGGTCGACCACGCGCTTGCGCAGAGCCTGCGTCGGCTCGGTCGCGAGGACGGCGATGCAGACGATCGCGTGCTGGTGGCCGCGGCGCTGGCGTCGTCGGCGATCGCGCACGGCCATGCGGGACTCGACCTCTCGCGCCCGCAGCTGGTGTGCGACGCGAATGTCGAATGGCCAGACGCGGCGCAATGGCGCGAGGTATTGCGGATTTCGCGCTGGGTCGCAACGCCCACGCGCGAGGATGCCAGCGCGCAGGCGCCGCTGGTGCTCGAAGGCGACCTGCTCTACCTGCGTCGATACCGTGAGTACGAACGTCGCCTCGCAGATCATCTGCGACGTATCGCGGCCTCGTCGCCGGCCACAGGCGACTTGTCGGCGCTGGCGCCGTTGTTCGCCGCGTTGTTCCCCAACGCAGGCGAATCCGACCACCAGGCGCGCGCCGCCGCACTGGCGCTGCTGCGTTCACTGCTGCTGGTGACCGGCGGTCCCGGGACCGGCAAGACCACGACCATCACACGCGTGCTGCTGCTGCTCATCGCACAGGCCGCGCTCGATGGCAGACCCGCGCCGCGCATCGCGCTGGCCGCGCCGACCGGTCGTGCCGCAGAGCGCATGGCCGAAAGCCTGCGTGGCGCAATCGTGCAACTTCGCGATGTCGAAGGCGTGGACGGGTCGTGGTGCGATGCGCTGCCGTCGTCGGCGAGCACGCTGCACCGCCTGATGGGCACCATTCCCGAGAGCCCGCGATTCCGCCACGACGCCGATCATCCGTTGCCGTTCGATGCGATCGTCGTCGACGAAGCGTCAATGGTCGACCTTCCGCTGATGTGCAAGCTTGCCGAAGCCGTGCCCGACGGTGCGCGCTTGATCCTGCTCGGCGACCGGGACCAGCTTCCCTCGGTCGAAGCCGGCGACGTGCTCGCGGCGATCACCGATGCGGCGGGCGAGGGCGATGCATTGCCGCCGCGGATTGCACGCGCATTGACGCCGCTGTTAGGCGCAGTGCCCGAACGCGAAGACGACAGCGTGCTGGCCGGCCACCGCGTGCAGTTGCAGCGCGGCTACCGGCAGGCGCACTCGCTTGAGCTGGCGCCGCTGGCCGATGCCTTGCGTACGGGCGATGCCGGGCGCGCGACGCAGCTGCTCCGGGAAGGCCTGGCAGGCATCCGCTTCCACGAGGATGTGGCCGATCCGCTCGCGCATTCCTCGCGCGAAACGCTGCTGGCGCCGTGGCGCGCGTTGATGACGCTGCATGATCCCGCGCAAGCGTTGCAACAGGCGCGTACGCTGCGACTGCTCACTGCACTTCGCGAAGGCGCGCAGGGCGCGGCGGCGTTGAACCAGCGCATCGAGGAGGCGCTTGCCGGCACGCAGCGCGATCCCTACTTCCACGGCCGGCTCCTGCTGGTCACCGAGAACAGCTATCGCCATGGCCTCTTCAACGGCGACATCGGCGTGGTGCAGCGCGATGACGCCGGTATGCCGGTCGCATGGTTCGTCGGCGGCGAGGGCGTGCGCGGCTTCCATCCCGCTTCGCTGCCCGCGCACGCGGGCGCATTCGCGATGACGGTGCACAAGGCGCAGGGCTCGGAATTCGACACCGTCTGGCTGCTGCTTCCGAAGCAGGATGCCCGCACGTTGTCGCGCGAACTGCTCTACACCGGTGTCACGCGCGCGCGTCGCGAGCTTCACCTGTGCGCCAGCGAGCCGGTGCTGCGCGCGGCGCTGGCGCGGCATGCGCAGCGGGTGTCTGGATTGGCAGGGCGGTTGCGCGACTGAGCTCCACTACGCGGGCGACTCAATCGGCGTCGGCGAGCGTGGCGCGGGCGGTCAACGCATCGGGGCCGTCGCCGTCGCCGTGCATCACCAGATAGCCCCGCGTGGTCGTGGTCTCCGGATTGAGCGGTGCGCGCATGGCGTTCCACATCGATTCGACTTCAACCCACGTCGGCGGGTACTTGTGTGCGGCGACGTCCAGTACCAGCAGGCGGTCGCTGCGCTCGTCGAAGGCGGCGATGGGGGAGATGTGGCCCATTGCGGCCTGGCCCAGTTCGCTGCGCTGGTAGTTCACCAGCAGGAAGTCGCCTTCGCGTGCGAGGTTCTCGCGCACGACATCGCGGAAATGTTCGACGTTGGATGCCGAGGCGTACACCACGCTCACCCGCGCACCGTGCGCGCGCAGCAGCGTCGCGAAGTCGTCGAGCGACATGCCGATGAAGCTCACTTTCAGCGCATTCGCGCGGACGCGGGGATGTTCGAACAACTGCGCCTGATCCAGCGGCATCGGCGTGGAGCGCGCGGCGTTGAGCGTGGTCAGCGCGCTCGCCACGCCGCAGTACGCGCGACGCGTCTGCGGGACGAAGTGCGTCATCAGTTCGTCGAAGTCGGCGGTGCCTTCGGCGCGCGCCAGCAGCTTCTGTCCGGCGGAGGAGTCCAGTGCGATGAGGTGCGCAGGCATCGGCTGCATCTCGGCCGAAGGCGCGCGCAGATACTTGTTCCAGGCGGCGCCGCCGCCGATCGCCAGCGCGAGTGCGGCGACGATGGCCAGGCCGGCGATGATGCGTTTCATGCTGCCTCGTTCGGTGGCTTCGGCGCATTCCCGCGCGCCGGTCTTCGCCATCTCCGTGGCACGCGAAGCACAGCGCCGAGGCTATGAAGTCGCGGTGAAGTCGCTGAACGTGTCGCGCCGAACGCGAAGCGGCGCGCTCGCGCGCGCCGCTTCCTTCCCATCATTCCCGATCACGGCGGCCTACAGCGCGGGATCTTCGCTCTCGTGCGCGCTGGCCGCGACGGGTTCTTCCGCCTTCGCCTTGCGCTTGGCCTTCGCTTCAGGCTGCTTGGCGACCTTGGCCAACTCGGCGCTGATCGCTTCGGCCGCGGCCTGTTCGGCGGCCTTGTAGCGCGCACGCACGTTCGGGCAAAGCACCTGCATGTAGTCGGCGTCGAAGTTCAGGCGCTCGACCAGGAAGTCGACGAACGCGCGCACCTTCGGCGACTGCACGCGACCGCGCGGGAAGACGGCGTTGAACTCGTACTCCGGGCCGGTCCATCCGGCGAGCACGCGCTGCACGTATCCCTGCTCGGCATACGCCTTCACGGTGACGTCGGCGGCGAGCATCAGGCCTTCGCCGCACAGCAGCGCGCCGCACAGCGGACCGGGATCGTTGGCGACCAGTACCGGATCGACGCGGTAATCCACCGAACGCGTGCCATCGTTGAGCGCCCAGAAGTACTGGCCGTTGCGACGCGACTTCGACACCGCGACGGTGCGGTGATGCACCAGGTCGTCCGGATGTAGCGGTTCGCCGTGGCGCGCGATGTAGCCCGGGCTCGCGTAGACCTGTGTGCGGAACGTCGCGAGCTTGCGCGCGATGAGGTTGGAATCGGGCAGGTTGCCCACGCGCAGTGCGACGTCGATTTCCTTGTCGATGATGTCGACCTGTTCGTTGGTCAGCACCATCTCCACCCGCACTTCGGGATGGCGTGCGTGGAATTCGCCAAGCAGCGGCGCGATCCAGGTGATGCCGACCGAGTACGGCGCGGTGAAGCGCAGCCAGCCGCGCGGGCCGCCCTGCAACTGGCCGACGGCGCTTTCGGCTTCGTCGAGTTCGCGCGAAATGCGCTGGCAGTGCTCGAAGTAGATGTTGCCGGCTTCGGTGAGGCCGAGCTTGCGCGTCGTGCGATGCAGCAGCTGCGCGCCGAGGCGGGTTTCCAGTTCCTGCACCTTGCGACTGACGGTGGTCTTGGGCAGCTGCAGGGCGCGGGCGGCGGAGATGAAACTGCCGTGCTCGACCACTTTCACGAAGATCAGGGTGTCGTTGAGATCGCGGGCCATGTGGGGGGTTCCTTGGGCGCGGACGGGGAGGGCAGACGGGCCGGGCAAACCGCCCGACCGCATTTGGACCGATGACGGGACAATTATTCCCTTCAAATCGGACTAATCAAGTGCCGATTGGAAGCCTAATCTCTGCGGCAACTTCCCCCGGTCCCGCCGCCATGCTGACGCCCCGTCAAGCCCGATACGCCTTCCTCCCGGTGATGCTGGTCGCCCTTGCGGCCCTCGTCGGCGTCGCGCTGGTCGTGCTCCAGCAAGGGCTTGCGGCGGGCCCGGACGAGTTCTGGATGCTGGCCTGGGTGCTGGCCTTCGTGCTGGCCCTTCCGGGCGCGATGCTGGTCCTGCCGGTGGTGAGCGCGGTGCTGCATGCCGCCACCCGGCGCGAGACCGTCCCGCTGGCGGGAGTAAAAATCCCGGATGCGGGACATTGGGGCCGTCAGTGAACGCCACCGTTCCCCGCGCTTCGGCCCAGAATGCCGGCCAGAACCGCCGCATCGCCCGTGCCGCCGTGGTCGTGCTGGGCGCGACCGGTGGTGTCGGACGCGGTGTCGTGGAGGCCGCGCTGGCCATGGGCCGGCCGGTGATCGCCGTCGCGCGCGACAAGGCGGGACTGCAATGCCTGCGCGGCAAGTTCCCGGATGCCGACCTGAGCATCGTCCCGGGCTCGGTCGCCAGCGATGGCGATGGCGAACGCCTGGCGAACGCGCTGCGAAAGCTCGGCCGCCCCATCGATGGCGTGGTGGCCGCGGTGTGTGGTGGCGCGGCGCGCGGTCGGTTGCTCGATCATCCCGCCGCGTTCCTGCGCCAGACGCTGGACGACGACCTGCTTCCGCACCTGGCGGCAGCGCGCCACCTGTTGCCGCTGCTCTCGCAGGCCGGACGTACCGGCACGTATGTATTGATCGGTGGCCCCGGCGCGGACAGGCCGTGGGCTGGTTACGGCCATCGTTCCATCGCGACCGCCGCGCTGCGCATGCTCGCGCGCGTGCTGCACGAAGAAGCCCGCACGCTTGGCGTTCGCGTCCAGCTGCTGGCGATCGACAGCCCGGTGAGCACCGACCTCAATCGCGCGCACGCGTGCGAGCAGTGGCCGAGCGCATTGGCGGTAGGGCAGCGGGCTCTCGCCCTCGTTGAGCCTGACGGCCTGCAGCCGGCCGACGCGGTGGTGCCTTATTCCAAAGTGAGCTTTTCGGACACGGCCGCGCGCCACATCGGCGAATCGCACGCCGATCCCGCACCGGATGTCACAGCGGATGTCGATTGGGCGTCCGTTGATTCGACGACTTATCAGGAGCCCGGAAACGGCGACGCGACCCCGACCGCGTCATCGGGTTCGTGCGGCGCGACCAGGGCGCAGGCGATGCAGGACAACGCGGCTGTGGCCAGCGCGTCTGTCGGACTACTGCCATCACGCTGTCTACAGGACGCGCGCACGCTGCTACGGAAGCTGATCGCTCCAGACAACGTCATCGCTCCAGACAACATCGCTCCACATAACAACAACAATCAGGAAGACTTGCCATGACCCCCCGCAAAGCACTCGCCCGGTCCGGAACCGGCATACCCACCCTCGCATTGGCCACCGGGCTGTTGATGACGGTCATCGCGACCGCATGCAGCAGCCAGGCCGAACCCGGCGCCGGCATGCCGCCCGCTCCGGAAGTCAGCGTGGCGCAGGTGCTCAACAAGGACGTCAGCCGCTGGGATGAATTCACCGGCCGCGTCACCGCCATCGAAACCGTCGACCTGCGCCCGCGCGTGTCCGGCTACGTGCAGCAGGTCGCCTACCAGGAAGGCCAGGAAGTGAAGAAGGGCGACCT